>Ga0224547_1000001_pt1 | contig 67006 bp, 59 predicted proteins | sample 714P21014metaG_FD_179908 | JGI IMG/M metagenome (GOLD analysis project Ga0224547, IMG submission 179908) | Peat soil microbial communities from Stordalen Mire, Sweden - 717 P2 10-14 | ecosystem: Environmental > Terrestrial > Soil > Wetlands > Peat | place: Sweden: Norrbotten County, Stordalen...
GGCGGGATTGCCGGGAATGCCGCTGGATGCAGACAGCCCGGTTTTCAACGAACCCTGGGAAGCCCGCGCCTTTGCCATGGTGCTGGCACTTCACCAGCGCGGTTTGTTCACCTGGCCGCAATGGGCCGCGGCGTTGTCGCGTCAGATAACCCAAGCCCACGCCACTGGAGATGCGGATCTCGGCGACACCTATTACCAACATTGGCTGCTGGCGCTCGAATCGCTGGTGACAGATCTGCCGCTGCCGGCGTTCAAGGCCTCGCCGCCGCCGTAACCTCCGGCGGATCGAGTGCGGTGCGCGTCCACGTACCGTCCTCCTGCCGGTCCAGTTCGTAGGCAGGCCAATAATGCTTGTCGAGCTTCAAGGTAATGACATCCGTCTGGCCGTTCCAACTGATGGTCTTCAGGCGCAATGAGGCCCGATCGGGTTTACCGCTCACCGCTCTGATGAAGGCGTCGAGATCAGGTGTGGCTTGACCGTTCACTTCCGTGATGCGCCGGCCGGCATACAGACCATAGTGAGTGGCGGGTGAGCCGTAAAAGAAAAACGACACAAACACACCGTAGGGAGCAATTCCGCGCTGCGCCGCCATGGCGCGATGCGGCGCCTGCAGGGTTGCGCCCGCCCAGATGAGCACCCGATCGATGTCGCGGCCGTTCAGGGCCACGGTCTTCATTTGCAGGTTTTTTTCAGCGCCATCGCGCCACACCGTCACGGACACCGTCGGACTCTGCACCGCGCGTTCAACCTCGCGGAAGCGATTCACAACTTTGCCATCAATCGCGAGCAGCAAGTCGCCTGGCTCCAGCAACGCTGCGGCGGGAGAACCGGCGACGAGGCGATTGATGCCGAGTACCTGACGGCGCTGCGGGTTGTGCTCTGCGACGCGCCGCACCCACTCGTCCGGCAATCCCAACTCACGCGCGGCGGCCAAAGACTGCACGTCGAACTCCGCTTCGAAGGAGTACAGGGGCCGCCCGTCGGCAACCACACCGATCATCTCGCTGACCAGGTCGGCGGGTATGCCGCGATTGATTTGTTCCAATTCGCGCTGCGATTCGAACGCGAAACTGGACCATAGCGCCAGCACATCGCCTTTTTCATCGGTCAGCACGCCATCGTAATCGCCCGGCGGATTGATCAGGCTGACCGCTTCCAAGTTGCTGTCGCGGAAGCGCAGCGTGCGCGACAAAGGAAATGAGACCACATCGACGCTGGAGATCTGAGTTTTCTGCGAGAGGATTTTGGAGTCGGCGCGCTGGCCGACCACCCAAACATCGTCACCCGCAATTAACGGCCGCGTGACCAACGTCGCTGCGCGAACCGGCGTGTTGCCGATCGACTTCGGATCGTAGGAGACCACGGCGAGATTGTGCAAGGGATGAATGAACACGACCTTGCCCGGCACTTCGACGGTGCCTGCAAAGGTGATGCGCACATCGCCCATCGCCACCGGCACGGTATTGCGATCGATGACCACCAAACCGCGCTGCGCGTCCACGATGACACCGGTCCCGTGATAGTTCTTTTCGGTGACACCGGACGTTGAATAAGGCATGTCGAAATTCACCATCACCAATGACGGCGCCAATCGATCGATTCGCACATCGCCGGTCTTGGCAAACTGGGTGGAGGCGGATTTGGCAATGGGTGGGGAGGGTCCGGAACTGATGCCGATGCAGGGCCAGGTTCCCAAGATGTCGTCCCGCTTGCACTCTCGCGCCGGAAACCAGCGCCTGTCCATGCGAATGACCTTGAGCTGAACCGCACGGGGATCCTCAATGGTGACGTAGCGAACCGGCACTCGCGCACCATCCGCAAGCTCGGCCAGCGCCGCGGCAAATTCTGCGAGGGTTGTGACCGGCTTGCCGTTGAACGAGCTGATCAAGGCGGCGCGCGGAATGCCGGCAGCGCCAAAGACATATCCCGGATTGGCGATATACACGCCCTTGATGGGCACATTGAAATGACGCGCCTGCTGATAGGACAGCGTGTGCACCACCGCCTCGCCGAATTCGATGAATTCATCGGGCGTGATGGCGCTCAAGGACTGCACGTCGAACTCGTGCTGCATCGATTGGCTGCCGCGCTGGACTTCGACTTTCACTCGCTTGCCGACATGATTGTCGAGCACATCCTCGAGCGAGAAAAACTCAGGTATGGGCTTGCCGTCGACGGCCAACAGAATGTCGCCGGGCGCCAAAATCCCGTCGGCACCCGATCCAGGCTGCACGTCGTCAACCACCAGCATGCCGGTCAACTTCGGATACGCTTTGCGCATGCTCGCTTCCGTTTCCGAATCGAGGCCGAGGCGCTTCAGTTCATCGTAGGGCGTGTACTTGAATACGGTTTCGAGCGTGCCGCGCGGCACAGACTTGCCCTCATCGATATATTTCAGCGCGCGCACCACCGCGGTCAGCGGCAAGTAGAAACTCGATGCGGCGCCCGTGGCGCCGCCCGCATTGAGCGCCACCACGCGGCCTTCGATATCGATCACCGGCGAACCGGACGAACCGCCCGAGGTGCTCGACGCCGCCTGGAAATAAAAGGTATTGAAATCGTTGTACTTGCCGTAGCCGTATTCGGGCGCCTCGCGGTCCAGACGCGCCAGTGTGCCCGCGAGAATCGACAGTTGTTCGCCCGCATCGTTGCCGACTACGCGTATTTCGCGGCCGATGACCGCGCCCTGCGGAAACAGCGGCAGCTCAGCCGGTTGGATGAAGTGCAGTTTTGCAGGATCGTAGTGATAGATGCCGAAGTCGTGGATCGGATCGCGGTAAACCGGATACAGCTGCACCTCTTCTCTGTTCAAGAAAATGGCCTGCGCGGTCACTGGCCCGGGGGTTACGACATGCCGATTCGTCAAGATGAGTCCGCGCTTGGCGTCGATGACAAAGCCCGTGGCCTGCGCGGTGGTGTTCCATTCGGTGTCGAAGGCACGCGTGCCGTCGATTTGAATGGTGACCACACCGGTCGCGATTCGCTCCAAAGTCTGCGCCCAATTCGCTGGAGTGCCCGGAATGCCGGGGACGGGGGTGCCGGGGACGGGGGTGCCGGCGGCGGGGGTGGCAGTGGCGGACGGAGCGCTGAATGCGGGTGAGACGGACAATGCAAACAAGGACAAAAGCAGCGAAATGCGGGACATGCCGATCCTAGGAGCCTTCAATGGCCAGGTTGAATGACGATTATGCTGCAGGATGGGACAAGATCAGGAGGCAGCCGGTTCCTCCAGTCAAGCTTTCCAAGTCAAATCAAGCTGCTTTGCAGCGCGTACGTCGTCCAGCCGACGAACAGGCATTGTATGCGGCGCCAACTTGAGTTTCTCGGGATCATGGCGCATTTCCTCCCGGATGGAGGCCATCGCATCACAAAACCGGTCCAGGTCCTCCTTGGCCTCCGTCTCCGTGGGCTCGATCAGCAAGCACTCGGGTACCAGCAAGGGGAAATAGGTGGTGGGGGCGTGAAAGCCGTAGTCCAGCAGCCGCTTCGCGACATCCATCGCCGAGACGTGGTAGGCCTTGTTTTCCTGCTTCAGGGTGATGATGAATTCGTGGCTGGCGCGACGCTCAGGGTACGCCGCCTCGAAGCCCAAGGCCTGCAGGCGCTTCATCAGGTAATTGGCATTGAGCGCGGCGAACTCCGCGACCCGCACCATGCCTTCGCGGCCCAACAGCCGCATGTAGATGTAGGCACGCAAATTCACGCCGGCGTTGCCCATGAAGCCGGACAAGCGGCCAATGGACTGCGGCAGGTCGCGCTCCGTCAGCCAGGAAAAGCGCGCGCCAACCTTGCCGACAATGGGAAGCGGCAAAAAAGGCTTCAAACGGGCGCTCACGCCCACCGCGCCGGAGCCAGGCCCGCCGCCGCCGTGCGGGGTCGAAAAAGTCTTGTGCAAATTCATGTGAATGACGTCAAAACCCATGTCGCCGGGGCGCACCTTGCCGAGAATGGCGTTCAAGTTGGCCCCGTCGTAGTAAAGAAGGCCGCCGGCATCGTGAACGATGCGTGCAATCTGCACGATCTTGCGTTCGAAGACTCCCAGCGTGGAGGGATTGGTGAGCATGATGCCGGCCGTTGCCGGGCTCACCGCGGCTTTCAATGCCTCGATCTCGACATCGCCGTTCGCATCGCAGGGAATCTCCTTGACGATGCAACCGCACATGGTCGCGGTGGCAGGATTGGTGCCGTGCGCCGCCTGCGGCACGATGATTTCGGTGCGCGCCATATCATTGCGCGCACGATGGTAGGCGCGGATCATCGCGACCCCTGCGAACTCGCCCTGCGCGCCGGCCATCGGCGTCAAGCTGACCGCCGGCATGCCCGTGATTTCCTGCAGCATCTCCTGAAGTTCGTACATGCACGCGAGAAACCCCTGTGGTTCCGGTCCCAGAGGGTGCCTTCCTAAGAACTCCGGCAGCATCGCGAAGCTGTTGCAGGCCTTCGGGTTGTACTTCATGGTGCAAGAACCCAAAGGATAGAAATGCGTGTCGATGGAGAAATTCATCTGCGACAGGCGCGTGTAGTGGCGCACCGCCTGCAACTCGGACACTTCAGGCAATTGAGCCGGCGTCTTGCGGCGCAGATTCGCCGGCACTTGAGCGGCGCACGCAACGCGAGGCGGAAACTGCGTGCCGGCGCCGCGTCCGGCCTTGCTCAATTCGAATATCAACGGTTCGCGCAAATTGAGTTCAGTCATGAACAATTCTCGCTAAGCGCGTATCTCGCCGATGCGCTCATCACGTCGGCCAATGCTGACCTATACAATTCGATATCGACGCCGAGTTTGGTTTCGGTCGCACACACGAGCAATGCATGGCCCAATTCCGGATAGCGCTCGCTCAAATCCAGTCCGCCGAGGATTCCCCGGCGAGACAGCGCTGCGAGAACCGCCGCGGGCGGACGATCGAGCAACAACACAGCTTCGTGGAAATGCGGGGCGGTGAAAGCTCTTTTTACGCCCGGGACTTGGGCGAGGGCCGCGATCAGATCTGCGGTGCGCTGCATGCTGGCCTGCGCGACGGCTTCCAAACCCTGCGGCCCGAGAAGACTCATGTAAATCGTGGCGGCCGTCACCATCAATCCCTGGTTGGTGCAGATATTGGAGGTCGCTTTGCTGCGGCGTATGTGCTGTTCTCGCGCCTGCAGCGTCAAACTGAATCCGGGCCGCCCTTCCACATCCACGGTGCGCCCGACGATTCGGCCCGGCATTTGGCGCACATACTGCATGCGTGTCGCCATGAAACCGAAGTACGGACCGCCCGATGCCAGCGGCACGCCCAGCGCCTGTCCCTCGCCGCAGACGATGTCGGCGCCCTGTGCGCCATCCACGGGCGCCCCCCAAAGCGCAGGCGGCTTCAGCAGCGCCAGCGAGGTCGGGTTCACCACCGCAATCAGCATGATCTTGTTCTCGTGCGCCCAATCGGTGAGTGCATCGATCTCCTCCATGCTGCCGAAAAAATTCGGCTGCTGGACCACCAGGGCCGTAAAGTCCTGGCCGCCGTGGGGTTTGAGCGCTTCGAGCAGAGTGCGTCCGGCGGATCGGTCGAAGTCCACCGGCACAAAGTTGATGTCTTGGTTGCCGGCGATGGCCTGCGCCACCTGCGCGTAGGTGGGATTGACCGCTCGCGGCATCAAAATGCGCCGCGAGGTCGAGCTGCGATTGGAACGCACCGCCATCAGGCAGGCTTCAGCCAGCGCCGAGGCACCGTCGTATAACGACGCGTTCGATACCTCCATGCCTGTAAGCGCGCACATCATGGATTGGTATTCATAAATCAGTTGCAATGTGCCCTGACTCGCCTCCGCTTGGTACGGGGTGTACGCGGAATAAAATTCGCCGCGCGTCGCGATCGCCCACACCGGTGCTGGGATGTGATGTTCATACGCCCCGGCGCCGATAAAATTCAACGGCCGTCCATCGATGGCGGCACGCTCGGTCATGAGCCGCCCAATCTCCATTTCGGACAGGGGAGACGGCACGTTGAGAGTCCGGGCGCGAAGCTCGGCGGGGATCTCGTCGAACAGGTCTTCGATGGAGCGCACGCCGATGACTTCCAGCATGCGCGCGATGTCATCGGACGTGTGAGGAATGAATGCCATATGCGTCCTTACTTGGATTCTTCTGCCAGGAACGTCTCTCGCTCGCGCTCATGAGCGAGTCTGTGGCGGAAGCGCCCGTCTCCAGGCGGAACATCCATCCGGCCCCATAGGGGTCTTCATTGAGCAGCTCTGGCTTGCCGGCTAACGCCCCGTTGTTGGCGATGACTTTGCCCGCCAGCGGACTGTAAACGTCGGATGCGGCCTTGACGGATTCGACGACCGCGCAGGCCTCACCGGCTTTCAACGCGCGGCCGACATCGGGCACCTCGACGAATACCAAATCACCGAGTGCGCTTTGCGCGTGATCGGTGATGCCGATCTCGATCGCGCCATTAGGCGCCTCGCCGTGCACTTGGCGCACCCACTCGTGGCTTTTCGTGTATTTCAGATCGCTTGGTATGTTGTTGCTCACGTTAAAAACCCCTTAGCTAATATCGATCAATGCCTTGCCATGGCGCACGAACGGCGGCTTGACGATGCGCGCCGCGTGCAATTTGCCGCGAATATCAACCTGCACCGCCGGCTGTGAAGTCTTCGGTACCCGCGCCAACGCAATGGAACGATTGAGCGTGGGTGAAAAAGTTCCGCTGGTAACCTCGCCGGAGAGGCCGGCAGTTGTGGCGCCGGCACTCAGCACTTTCTGATGACTGCGCAGCACGCCACGATCCTCGAGCAGCAGCCCGACGAGCTCGCGCCCGGATTCGCGTTGCGCACGCTCCAGTGCTTCGCGGCCGATAAAGTCCCGGTCCTTTGGCTCAAAGGCAACGGTCCATCCTAAGCCGGATTCCAGAGGATGAAAATTCTCATCCATGTCGTTGCCATACAGATTCATGCCGGCTTCCAGTCGCAGCGTATCTCTGGCACCTAAGCCCGCGGGCTTGACGCCCTGCTGCAGCAGCCGACCCCACGCATCAGCGGCTTCCGCCGCAGGGATCATGATTTCGAAGCCATCCTCGCCCGTATAGCCGGTGCGGGCCACGAACCACGATCCGAAAGGAGCGCCGAAGAAGGGTTTCAATTCGAGCACCGCGACCTGCTGCGGCGGCTGCAGCAGCGCCGCGGTCTTGCCCCGCGCATTGGGACCTTGGACGGCGATCATCGCCAATTCCTTGCGCGGGGCCACAGTGACGTCGAAGTCGATGGCGTGCTTGCGGACCCAAACCAGGTCCTTTTCGCGGGTCCCGGCATTCACAACCATGCGATACCAGGTCTCTGACATGTAATAGACGATCAGATCGTCGATCACGCCGCCGTTGGGCAGCAACATGCAGGAATACAGCGCCTTGCCAAAGGTCTTGAGGCGGCCAACGTCGTTGGCCAATAGAAGGCGCAAAAACTCGCGCACGCGCCCACCGCTCAAGTCGACGATACACATGTGCGACACGTCGAACATCCCTGCGTCCCTGCGCACAGCATGGTGCTCTTCGATTTGCGATCCGTAGTGCAGCGGCATATCCCAGCCGCCGAAATCGACGATCTTGGCGCCCTGCTGGACGTGGGTGTCGTATAAAGGAGTCTTAAGGCCCATCGCAACCTCGCTGCGAACGAATACGGAGACGCAAAGCACCAGCGTGCTTCGCCCCTCTGTCCTTAAGACCTGAGAGATTGCGCGCTTGACTTCAAGCGCTGCTCCCCTTCGGTGGATCGCCTGGCGCGACCGCTCTCCAGAGATCGCGAGAGTCTGCCGTTCATGTGCCTGAGCGTTTCCGGGCGGTTGCGCCTTCGGCGGTCCCAGTAAAAGGACTCTCTCCAGACAGCTCTTATCGCGAGTTGGGGCGGCATCATACAGAAGAGCACCGCGGACATGAAGCGCAAAGACCTAATATATCTTCCGCATGATCGGGAGCCTCTCTCCTAGCCGCCGGATTTTTTGGCCGGCCAGCCCATTTTGATCAGCTCGGCGACAATTACATCGCGATGATCGCCTTGGATCTCAATGATGCCTTCGCGCACGGTGCCTCCCGATCCGCAGCGTTTTTTGAGTTTGGTCGCCAGCGCTTCGATATCCGCGATCGACAGCGGCAAACCGCTGATCGTCGTAACGCCCTTGCCCGCCCTGCCCTTGATCTCGCGCGCCACGCGCACGACCGCCGGCTTGGCCGCGCCCGGCACGCCCTTGGGGCACACGCATTCGCGCACCGGCCGGCGGCAGTTGGGGCACAGGCTCCCTAAGCCGGTTGAGTAGACAATTCGCGCCGCCATAGCTTCATAGTGTCAGACATGCCTGATTTGCGCTTAGAATCCGCGGTCGCAACAATCATTCATTAGTTCCCCTAGCGAGTCCCAAAGTGCCCCTACAAAAAATCGCGCTCACCTTGCTGTTCAGCCTGCCTTCCTTGGCGCTGGCGGACACTTTTAACTATATCTTCATCACCGGCGATAAAAACGTCGGTCATCTGATCGCCGAGACCAAGGGCGATCAGACCAGTATCGATTTCGATGTCAAAAACAATGGCCGCGGTCCGACGATTGCAGAATCGATCACGCTGGATGCTGCCGGTTTGCCGACCGCATGGACGGTGAAGGGGACGAGCACCTTCGGCAGCAAGATCGCCGAGCATTTTGTTCGCAAGGGCGCGCGCGGCGAGTGGCTGGACTCCACGGGCAAGGGTCACTCGACCATCCACGCGCCGAGCATTTATCTCGCGCAGAGCTCCAGTCCCTGGGCGAATGGCATTTACGCCCGCGCATTGCTGAAAACAGCGGACAAACAATTGCCGGCGCTGCCCGGCGGCGTGCTGCACCTCGAGAAAGGCGAAACCATCACCGTGCAGGGCAAAGATGGCCCGCTCGAAGTCACGCGTTACGATCTGGTCGGAATCAATCTCGATCCCGAAACCATTCTGCTGGATGCCAATAACAATCTGTTCGCCGATGTCGATTCCAGTTCCATTCTCGTGCGTGCAGGATACGAAGGCGAGCAGAAGCGCCTGCGCGACATGGCGGCAGACTGGTCGAGCCAGCGTTTCGTCAAGATCGAGCACGAAGTTGCGCATCACTACGCAGGGCCCATCCGCATTCGCAACGTCAGGTTGTTCGACCCGAAGACCTCGGCGCTGACGCCACCGGTGGCGGTGCTGGTCCAAGGCAAGGTCATTGCGGCGGTGGAAGCACTCGATAGCCCGGCAACGCCGGGCGAAACGACTATCGATGGGGCCGGCGGCACTCTGATCGCAGGTATGTACGAAATGCACGCGCATCTCGGTCGAAGTGATGCGCTGCTCGATGTGGCGGCAGGCATCACCACGGCTCGAGACATGGGCAACGACAATGCCGTGCTCGACAAACTGGTCGAACAGATCGACAGCGGCACCATCGGCGGGCCGCATGTCATTCGCTCAGGTTTCATCGAGGGCAAGAGTCCCTTCAGTGCCAATAACGGCATTCTGGTCGACAGCGAAGAGCAGGCGGTCGCAGCAGTGCGTTGGTACGGCGCCCGAAACTATTGGCAGATCAAAAGCTACAACAGCATGAACCCGGCTTGGGTGCCGGCCATGGCCAAGGAGGCGCATCTGTTGGGAATGCGATTGGCCGGGCACATTCCGGCATTCTCGAATGCGGACGCCATGATCCTGGCGGGCTACGACGAAATCACCCACATCAATCAGTTCTCCTTAGGCTGGGTGATACAGCCCGGCGAAGATACGCGCACGCTATTTCGACTGACCGCGCTCAAGCGGTTGCCCGGCCTCGACCTGCAAAGCCCCAAGGTGCAGCACACCATCGATTTAATGGTGGATCGCAAGATTGCCATCGATCCTACCTTGGGAATTCATGAGCAATTGACACAGCGACGTGATGGCCAGGTCCCGCCGGGCGCCGTTGACTACTTCGATCACATGCCGATCGCGTGGCGCCGCGATTCCATGAAGGCGCTGGCCGATACCTCAGCGCCGGGCGACGATCAGGCTTATCGGCAGGCCTTCGACAAGCTGGTCGCCGTGGTTCGCATGCTGCACGACCGCGGCGTCTTCATCGTATTCGGCACCGACACGGGCGGTTCCTTCACCTATCACCGAGAGCTGGAGCTGTACCAACTCGCGGGAATGACGCCGGCCGAGATTTTGAAGCGCGCCACTTTTGACTCGGCTCACTACGTGAGTCAGGACCAACGAATGGGATCGATCGAGAAGGGCAAGCTCGCGGATTTCTTTTTGATTCCCGGCGATCCGATCAAGAATCTCAAGGCCATCAAGACCATCAGCATGGTGGTCAAGGACGGCACCTTCTACTACCCGAGTGAGGTGTATCCGAAATTCGGCATCCAGCCGTTCGCGCCGCCGCCCAAGATCACGCCTCAGTAGCTTGCCTAAGCTTGCGCGCGGCAAAAACTTGCCTCGAGCAAGCCTCGCTGAGCGCCTTCGGCACCGACCTGAACCGTTTCGGCGCTCCAGGTATAATGGCGGCATGAGATCTCGTCGACATTCCCTGACTGTGAAAGTGGGTTCAGTCTCCATAGGGGGCGCCTCGCCCATCGTCGTTCAATCCATGACCAACACCGATACGGCCGACATCGACGGCACGGTGGCGCAGGTCAAAGCACTGGCGCGCGCCGGATCAGAATTGGTGCGGGTCACCGTCAACAACGATGAATCCGCCGCGGCCGTTCCTCACATCAGAGAGCGTCTCGACGCGCAAGGCATCACCACTCCCCTCGTCGGTGACTTTCACTTCAACGGCCACAAGCTGCTCAAGGCTCACCCGGCCTGCGCCGAGGCGCTGGGGAAGCTTCGAATCAATCCGGGCAATGTCGGCCGCGGCAGCAAACGCGATCCGCAGTTCGCCGAAATGATTGAGACCGCCGTCAAATACTTGAAGCCGGTGCGCATCGGCGTGAATTGGGGCAGCCTCGATCAGGACTTGCTGACGCGGATGATGGATGCGAACTCCAAATTGGAAGCGCCCCTGTCGGCTATCGACGTCATGCGCGAGGCCATCGTTGTCTCGGCCCTGGACAGCGCGAAGCGCGCCGAATCCCTAGGCTTAAGGTCCAACATGATCGTCATCAGCGCCAAAGTCAGCGGCGTACAGGATTTAATCGCCGTATACCGCAATCTGGCGGGCCGCTGCGCCTACCCCTTGCACCTAGGGCTCACCGAGGCCGGCATGGGCAGCAAGGGCATCGTGGCGTCAACCGCGGCCATGGGCGTGCTGCTGCAGGAGGGCATCGGCGACACCATTCGCGTCTCGCTGACGCCGGAACCGAATGGCGATCGCACTCAAGAAGTCATTGTTGCGCAGGAAATACTCCAGACCATGGGTCTGCGCGCCTTTACACCCATGGTGATCGCCTGCCCCGGCTGCGGACGCACCACCAGCACTTACTTCCAGGAATTGGCACAGAAAATCCAAAGCCACATACGCCATCGCATGCCGGAATGGCGCAAGCAGCGTGAGGGAGTTGCGGACATGACGGTGGCCGTCATGGGGTGTGTGGTCAACGGTCCGGGCGAAAGCAAGCACGCGAACATCGGCATCAGCCTGCCGGGCACCGGCGAGCATCCTGTGGCCCCGGTGTATGAAGACGGTGCGAAGACCGTGACGCTCAAGGGCGATCGCATCGCTGAGGAATTTCAGGATCTCGTCGAGCGCTACATCGAGCGCACGTATTCCCGGATTTCAACATGAAGGAATTGTCCGAGAAGAAATGCGCGCCGTGCGAAGGCGGGGTCAAGCCCTTGAAGCCGGCCAAGGTCAAACTGCTTGCCAAGCAGCTGCACAAGGACTGGAAGATCGCCAAGGACTCCAAGAGCCTGACGCGCTCTTTGAAGTTCAAGGATTTCTACCGCACCATGAGTTTCGTCAACGCGCTTAGCTATATTGCGAATACCGAAGATCATCATCCCGACATGGAGGTGGGCTACGGCTACTGCCGTGTCACTTTTTCCACCCATTCCATCGGCGGCCTGTCGGTGAATGATTTCATTTGCGCGGCGAAGCTAGATCGCCTTTAGAAAATCCGGCACATCCCCGGCCAACCCCATGGCGCGCTGCGCCAGGCGGCGCTTGATGAATGGCATTCTGCCCACGGCGCTTAAGGCCGCACTACGCAATCCAGCGCTCAAAGGGTCGGTGCGGGAAAACAATCGCTCCAAACCATCCAGCGCGGCCGCCGCAATCAGGTTCTCGCTGCGCCGCCAACGCTCATAGCGCCGCAGGTGCCGGTAGTCGCCGAAATTCTGAGTGGTGCCGGCCTCACCGAGCACCTGAGCCAGCGCCGCGCAATCCAACAACCCTAAGTTCAGGCCCTGTCCGGCGAGTGGATGCACCACATGCGCCGCATCGCCCAGCAATACCGCACGAGGCCGTGCGTAATCTACGGCGTACTGAAGTTTCAGCGGAAACGTCGCCAACGGGGTGGTGAGCGTGCATTGCCCCAGCGCTTCGCCACTGGCCGCCGTCAGGGCCGCGCCGAAGGCAACAGGATCCATCGCGCTCAAGAGGGCGGCCTGAGCTCGATCGACGCTCCACACGATCGAGGAGCGGCCGTCGTTGAGCGGCAAGAAAGCAACCGGCCCCGTGCTCAAGAATCGTTGCCATGCCGTGTTGGCATGGGGCCGCGTCGTTTGAACGTGCGCCACCAGGGCATCTTGATGGTAGGCGTGACCGGCTGTACCGATGCCGAGCAGTTCCCGAGTTTTAGATTCCGTACCGTCGGCCGCCACCAGCAGCTTGCTGCGCAGTTCTCGGCCGTCGGTCAAGCGCAGTACGACATCCTCGTCACCGCTCACGGTGGATTGCACGGCTCCCTCGATCAGTACCACGCCGACAGCGCGGGCGGATTGCAGACACTGCCACTGCAAGACACGCCCCTCGACGATGTATCCGAGATTCGGTTCACCGATTTGCGCACAGTCAAACGTCAGTGAGCCTAACCCAAGCGGTGTGCCGCCGGCATCCCACACACACATGCGTTCGTACGCAAATACGCGGGCCGGCGGCAGCGAGTTCCAAACCCCGCAGGCCATGAGCAACCGCTCCGAGGCGCGGCTCATTGCAAACACGCGCACGTCCCAGTCCGCATCCTCGAGGGGCGCGTTTGCAAAACGATCGGCGACGATGGCCACCCTGCCCGCTGCGCTCAACTTGCGTGCCACAATGAGGCCGGCCATCACCGCGCCGGTCACGCCGGCGCCGACGATGATCACATCGAAGTCGGCGGCTCGCGGCTGGTTCATGTGAGCTTTACGCCGCGCGCTAACTTAGGCACACGGCCGCTGCCGCCGGTGCTGAGGCGCGACAAGGCTGCCTTGGCAGGGGGCAACAGGTCGAATGCCAGCAATCCTAGGTTGCGCAGCCGCCGGACCGAACCCAAGGGGTTTGAAAACAACCTGACCAGCCCGTCGGTGAAGGCGATGACGCTGCCGCGATCCGCCGCGCGCCATGCATCGTACTGCGCCAGCAGCTCGGGGCTCCCCGGATCCGCGTCTTGTTGCCCCGCGCGCTCGGCAATGAGTTCCGCGAGGCTGGCCACATCGCGCAAGCCTAAATTGAATCCCATGCCGGCCACCGGATGCAGCCCTTGCGCGGCATTGCCGATGATGACGCACCGCCCGGAACTCGTGCGCGTCGAGCGCGTGAGGGATAAGGGATAGGGCACGCGGCGCCCGACTTTGAGAAATCGCCCCAGGCGAAATCCAAAACGGCGCTGCACTTCGGCAAGGAACTCTTGATCCGACCACGCCATGACCGACTGCGCGGCATCCTTAGGTTGGGTCAGCACCAGCGTGCAGCGCCCGCCGTCCAGTGGCAAAAGCGCCAGCGGGCCGCTGGGCGTGAATCGTTCGTAAGCCACGTTGTCATGGAAGCGCTGCGGCAAGACCGTGGTGATGATGGCGGTTTGCTCGTAGTCACGCACCTGCGCATCGACCCCGAAGGCGCCGCGCACCGCGGACTGCGCACCGTCTGCGGCCACAATGAGCTTGGCATCAATCGTGGTCTTCGCCCCCTTCTGCGCGATCTCGACCGTGACCGACTGTTCATGGGCGGTAACCTGCGAGACCTCGGCCGGACAATACACCTCAAGGCCGGCGCTCTTCGACAGCCGCGACCACAATGCGTTGCCCAAATCCCGATTGGGAACCACGTAGCCCATGGCACTCAAGCCCTGTTCGGCTGCGTCAATCCGCGCGAAGCCGAATCGTCCCTGGTCAGATACATGAATCTTAGCGATAGGCGTTGCGAGTGCGCTCAAAGCGGGCCAAACACCTAATGTCTCCAGAATCCTGCGGCTGCCGTTCGAGAGCGCCGTCGTGCGCTCGTCGAAGCTCGGCTGAGCGGCTGCATTATGTGGAATGGCTTCGATGATGGCGACGCGCAAATTCAGCGGCGCCAACGCCACACCTAAGGTGGCGCCGACCATGCCTCCCCCGACGATCGCGACGTCGAAGCTCACCGCAGCGACTCGATGGCGTCCGGCGTTTTCTCGAGCGCACCCGTCAGCACCTCAGGCGCGCCGTTCGTCACCAGCACCTCATCTTCGATCCGAATGCCGATATTCCAGAAATCCTTTGGAATCCGCGGCGAGGGCCTAAGGTAGATTCCCGGCTCGACGGTGAGCGCCATTCCCGGTTCCAAGACGCGCCATTCGCCGCCTACTTTGTAATCACCCACATCATGCACGTCCAGTCCAAGCCAGTGGCCGGTACGATGATTAAAAAAAGGCAGGTAGGCTTGGTCCTTGATCAGCTTCGGTGTTGGCCCTTTAAGAATCCCGAGCTTGGCGAGACCCTGCGTCACCACTCGTACAGCGGCCTCGTGGGGCTGATTCCAATGGTTGCCCGGTCGCACCTTGTCGATGGCGGCCAATTGCGCTTCCAGCACCACCTCATACACGGCGCGCTGCACTGCAGTGAATCTACCGCTGACCGGAAAGGTACGCGTGATATCCGAGGCGTAATAGTCGTGCTCGCAACCCGCGTCGAGCAGCAGCAGATCACCATCGCACAAGAGCTGATCGTTGTCGCGATAATGCATGACGCAGGCATTGGCGCCACCGCCGACAATCGGGTGGTAGGAGATGTCCGCATTGTGCGAGCGGAATTCGTGCAGCAGTTCCGCCATCACTTCGTACTCCATACGCCCCGGGCGAGCGAAGCGAATCGCCCGCCGATGAGCGCCTACGGCGATCTGCGCAGACCGACGCAGGCTTCGCTGCTCGGGGCGGCTCTTGTACAGACGCATATCATCGAGCACATGATTCAACGCAACGAATTCCTGCAGACCGCCGGCTCCCTGACGCGACAGCACCTTGAGTCCATTGACCCAACTCAATATGCGCGGGTCGAAATCAAGATGCGTCCCCATGGAGTAGAAGATTTGCGAGCGCTGCTCCATCAGTCCAGGGAGGATTTCGTCGATGTCTTCAATCGGAAAGGCATCATCGGCTCCGTAGTGCTCTACCGCGCCTTCGGTGCCGGCCCGCGCGCCGTCCCAGGACTCTCGCAGCGCATCGTGCTCGCGCACGAACAGCAGGTATTCCGCCTGGGGGCGACCGGGTACCAACACCACGACGGCATCGGGTTCCGGAAAGCCGCTCAAATAATAAAAATGGCTGTCTTGACGATACGCATACTCAATATCGCCGTTGCGATGGCGCACCGGAGCCGCCGGCAGGATTGCGATGGCCTCCTTGCCGATCATGCGCATGAATTGGCGCCGCCGGCGTGCGAACTCCTTACGATCCATGCGTTAGGAGCCTGTCCGGTTCAATGCAGCCGCTGCTGCGCCGGGTAGACCTGCCGGCGAAGCGGGAGCAATTCTTCGAAGACCACCTGGGCCGCGACCCGGATGAACTCCACCAGTTCCGCATAGGCCTGCTCGTTGGACTCGTCTCCTTCCGCGTCATCGCCCGTGGCGCGCGATATTTCGGTGAAGTCCCGGACGATTTCCCCGACATCCCCATTCAGCGCTTCGAGATCCGAGATGGACCCGGTACCCAATCCGTAGAGAAATCCGGTGCACCATAATGCAAGCGCATTGGCACGGCCATTGAGCGGCTGCTCATCGTCGGGCAGCAGGGGCTCGAATTCCATGCCTTGTTCGCCGAAGGAAGTGGCCGTCGCGGTAAAGACGCGTTCGATCATGGCCGCCGACTCGTCGGAAAGCGCGGCGCCGTCGGGCAGGATTTCATTGATCCAGTCCTGCATTTTATAAGGCGCCACCGAACACAGGGCGCCGCACAGGGAGCCATGCGCCTCGGCGGCGTCCGCCAGGCCGCCGGCGGTGGCCAGTACATCTTCAAAATCTTTGAACCTGATATCCGACATCATCTTGAGGCGAATAATACCGCAGTGGAGGCATAAACCGCCCTTTGCATTGCGCTATGCCCCGCACTATATTGGTAGCCTATGAACGAAGCCAATTCGAAGTCAGCGGTCGAACTCGAGCTGAAACGCTTGGAAAAGCGCCTGGAGGACCTCATCGTGACCGTAAATCACATCAAGGAGGAAAATCGGGCGTTGCGGCAGCGTCAAGATACATTGACGTCCGAGCGCGCAACTCTGCTTCAGAAAAATGAGCAAGTCCGCGCCCGGGTCGAGGCCATGATCGGCCGCCTGAAATCGATGGAACAGGCATGAGCGACAATCAAGCGCGCGTAAGCGTGCGAATACTCGAGAAGGAGTATCACATCTCTTGTCCCATCGAAGAGCGCTCTGACTTGCTCGATTCTGCTGAATTCTTGAATCTCAAAATGCGCGAAATCCGCGACAGCGGAAAAGTCGTCGGCTTGGATCGCATCGCCGTGATCGCCGCGCTCAATATGGCGAATGAATTAATTCGATTCCGCAATCGTGACACCAATCTCGATTCCGACGTCGGCGGACGCTTGCGTATCCTGCGCGAGCGCGTAGAGTCGGCCTTGGAGAAGGGTCAACAGCTAGAGCTCTGAGGGACCCTCCTCAACGATTAAATTTGGCGCTGCCTGCGGTGTTCGATGCGGATCGGGTTACCTCCTGACCCTAATTTTGTAAACCCCAGGGGCCAATGCTTGCTGGCAACATTGTGCAAGTCCGCCCCGAGCGGAAAGCCTTAAGTGCCGCAGTCGGCCCCACCTGTTGCTCAGGTCGGGAGCAACGGTCCAAAACGGCATATGCGGGTAGCGCCATCCCCTTTCGATGAAAGATTCGCTACGTAAAAAATTGCGCGCTCAGCGCCGCTCATTGAGCGATTCCGATCATCGGCAGCGTTCCTTGGCCGCCGCCAAGGCCATCATGCGGTTGCGCATGTTCAGAGCGGGCAAACGCGTCGCGCTCTATCTGCCCTTTGATCGCGAGACGGATACCGCAGCCCTGATCCGCGCGGCGCAGCAGCGCGGCGTGCAGATTTTCGTTCCGGTCATCAGCGATCGGCGCCATTGCCGCCTGCGCTTCTATCCGCTAAAAGGCGAGATCAGCCCCGGCACGTTTGGAATTTCGGTGCCGCGCCTGCGCGTAAGGCCGGTTTCACCACAATGGCTCGACCTCATCGTCATACCCCTGGTCGGCGTCGACAGCGGCGGTAGGCGTCTGGGGATGGGGGGTGGATACTATGATCGAGCTCTCGCATTCCGCCGCCGACGACGCTACTGGAAGGGCCCGCATTTGGTCGGGCTCGCCTTCGAGTGCCAGCGCACCGACTCGAATTTCGCGGAGGCGTGGGATGTTCGATTGAATTCCCTGGCAACCGAATCAGGAGTGGAACATTTCTTATGAATCATTGGCTGTTCAAATCGGAGCCCGCCAGCTTCAGCATCGATGATCTGGGCAAGGCGCCAAAACAAACCACGGCGTGGGACGGAGTACGCAATTACCAGGCGCGCAACATGCTGCGCGACTCCATTAAAAAGGGTGATTTGGTGTTTTTCTACTATTCGAGCTGCGATGTGCCCGGCATCGCAGGCATCGCCAGCATCGCCCGGGAAGGCTATCCGGATGTAACCGCCTTCGACCCCAAGCATCATCACTACGATCCCGACTCCAAGAAGGACGCGCCCAGTTGGTTCGTCGTCGATGTGAAGTTGGTGCGCAAATTCAAGCGCGTCATCACGCTCGATGAACTGCGAACGCACGCCGCAAACAAGCTAAAGGATTTTGTTTTGTTGCGCCGGGGGAATCGGTTATCGGTGATGCCGGTGACGAAAAAGGATTGGGATTTCATCCTCACCCTTGAGTGACGTGACTCACATCGCTAGCACATTGTCATGCAGGAGCGCGAGCTATTGCTTGTAAATTAATTATTCGTGTATATACTCGGACCCCGGACTAACCCGATAACGGAGTTTCTATCATGGCAGCGAAAGCAAAGAAGGCGAAGAAGAAGGTAGCAAAGAAAAAGGCCGCTAAGAAAAAGTAAGCCTTCGAAAGTAATCAACTGTGCCCGCGTAAGCGGGCACAGTTGTTTCTGAAGGTAGGAAATCTCGCGTGCCATCCGACAACTCAACGGAAAAAAAACGCCTCGCCGCCGAAGCCGCGGTTCCCTATATCGAACCAGGCATGGTGTTGGGGATTGGCACCGGCTCCACGGTGAATCAGCTCATAGAAGTGCTGAAAGACCGAAAAATCCAGCTCTCCGGCGCAGTCTCGAGCTCTCGCCAAACTTCCGAAAAGCTGAAAGCCGCGGGCATCGAGGAGCTCGATCTGAATACCGCCGGCGATCTTCTGCTGTATGTCGACGGCGCCGATGAGGCCACCGCCGATGGCGTGTTGGTCAAGGGCGGCGGGGCGGCGCTCACGCGCGAAAAGGTGGTGGCCGCCGCCTCGAAGCGATTCATCTGCATCATCGATGACTCCAAGCTGGTGCCGGTGCTGGGTGGCTTCCCGCTGCCCGTCGAGGTCATACCCATGGCGCGCTCGTATGTCGCGCGACAGCTCGTGAAGCTTGGCGGACAGCCGGTATGGCGTGAAGGGGTCACCACCGACAACGGCAATCCCATCTTGGACGTCCACAATCTGAAGATTACGGACCCCAAGTCCTTTGAATCCACCGTGAATCAAATTGCCGGTGTGGTGACGGTGGGTCTGTTTGCCTGGCGCCGCGCCGATATGCTCATCGTGGCGGGGGACGGCGGCGTGAGAATTTTGAACCGACCGCTGCTTTAGATTTCCAGCCGGGTGCCGATCTCGATGACCCGGTTGGGCGGCAATCCATAGTAGTCCGCAATCACCTGCGCGCTGCGCGCCATCTGCATGAATGCTTTGCGCCGCAGCGGCGGCAGGTCGGAGCGGCGGCCTGGAAGCAATTCTTCCCGGCTTAAGAAAAAGGTCGTGCTTTCGGGATCGTAAGACACGCCGTGACTCACCGCCTCTCTCAAGATCACCGTGATGTTTGGCTTCTCCATGAACCCAACTTGAGCTATGACCCGAACGATACCCTCGCAAACCGGTGTGATGGTCAAGCGCTTGGCCGCTGCGACGCGCGGCACTTCGCGGGTGACGATCGTCAGCAGCACCACCCGTTCATGCATCACGCGATTGAACTTGATGTTGTTGAGCAGGGCACGCGGTATTCCGGATGCCTTCTGGTCCAAGAAAATAGATGTGCCCGGTACGCGAACCGGCGGGTCACGCTTCAAGTCCTCGATAAAATCTCGCACCGGTTTCTGTTCACGCAGCAGGCGTGCCATGAGCGAGGCGCGTCCGGTCTGCCAGGTTTGCATGAGCCAGAAAATAATCAGTCCGGACACCAGCGGCAGCCAGCCGCCATCCTCGAGCTTGGTCAAATTCGCGAGCAGGAACGCAATGTCGACGATGAACAGAAGTGACAATCCGAAACGCAGGACACGGCTGTCCTTGCCCGTCCGCGATTTCATGAGGCTCAAGGTCAACGGCGTCACGATGGTCATGGCGCCGGAGACCGCCAAGCCATACGCTCCGCCCAACGCCGCCGAGCTGCCGAATCCCACGACCAATGCCAACGCCGCCACCATGAGTATCCAATTCATGGTCGGCACGTAGATCTGCCCGGCGACGGACGCGGAAGAGTGCTCCACGCGGAGGCGTGGCAGCAGACTCAGACTGACCGCTTGCGTGGTCACGGAGAAGACGCCGGAGATGACGGCCTGGGAGGCGATGACGGTGGCGGCGGTGGCCAGCACGACCATGGGCCATAGCGACCAGGCAGGCGCCATCAAAAAGAAGGGATTGCTGATGGCCGCCGGGTTCTCGATGAGCATCGCGCCTTGGCCGAAATAATTGGTGACCAAGGCCGGCATGACGATGCACATCCAGCCCAAGCGGATTGGCGCCTTGCCGAAATGACCCATGTCCGCATACAAGGCCTCACCGCCGGTCACGCACAGAAATACGCCGGCCAGAACCGCAAGCGAGCCGACTTGGTGCTGGGCCAACAGGCCGATCGCACGGGATGGATCGATCGCCAACAGCACGACGGGCTCGCGCAAGATCCAACGCAGGCCCATGACCGCCAAGATCGCGAACCAAAACAACATCACCGGGCCGAAGACTTTTCCGACGGAACCTGTGCCCTTTTTCTGGATGATGAAAAGTCCGACCAAGACGATCATCGTAATGGGCAACACCGGAATCTGCGCATCCGGTGCCGCGACGTGCAGACCTTCGACGGCGCTCAACACCGATATCGCCGGCGTGATCGCGCCGTCCGCGAAGAATAACGACGCACCGAGAATGCCGATGGTCCCATAGATTTTCCGCCGCTGGCTGGCGCGCGCGGTATTGATCACCAGCGCGGTCAGCGCCAATACGCCGCCTTCGCCCTTGTTATCCGCGTTGAGCACGACCCAGACGTACTTCAGCAAGATGACCAGAACCAGGGACCAGAAGATCAGGGACAGCACGCTGAGCACATGTTCCGGTGTTACCGCGATTCCCGGACCCACGAAACAGGCGGACATGGCATAGAGGGGGCTGGTGCCGATGTCGCCGAACACCACCCCGAGCGCCGCGAGCGCCAGGGGTGCGATGCGTTGATCCGATTTGCCTTCGACCGACATTAGACAGGCTCCCAGCTGTCCACCAATAGGAAAAGGGCCCACAAAAGCGGGCCCTGTTTGGCTGGGGGACTAGGATTCGAACCTAGGTAAACGGTGTCAGAGACCGTTGTCCTACCACTAGACGATCCCCCAAATCTTGTCGGTGCGCTACGCGCGAATCTACGGGGTCGAGGCGACCCCGTCCGATAGGCTCGCTGCGCGAGCAGCAAACCGAAACTCATCTCTACAGTCAGGCGGGGAATGCCTATCCGATCAGCGTTTCGAGAATTGGGTGCCGCGGCGAGCTTTGCGACGGCCGACTTTCTTGCGTTCGACTTCTCGTGCATCGCGGGTGACAAAACCTGCTTTGCGCAACGGCGACCTTAAGGTTTCATCATAGGCCATCAGCGCGCGGGTTATCCCGTGGCGAATCGCGCCGGCTTGGCCGGTGATGCCGCCGCCTTCGACGTGCGCTTCGACATCGAATTTGCCGTTGAGCTGTACCGCGCCGAAAGGCTGCTGCACGATCATTCGGCCGGTTTCGCGACCGAAGAATTCATCGAGCGTGCGGCCGTTGATCGACACTTTGCCCGTTCCTTGACGCAGGTAAACCCGCGCACTGGATGTTTTGCGACGGCCGGTGCCGTAAAAGGAATTCGCGGCTGTATTTGCCATTGATTGTCCTAGAACTTTTAGATTTCCAGCGCTTTGGGCTGCTGTGCTTGATGGGGATGATCCTTGCCGCCGAATACATGTAGCTTCTTATACATGCGACGGCCCAAGGGGCCCTTCGGCAACATACCCTTTACGGCGAATTCAATCGCGCGCTCCGGGTGCTCCTCCAGCAGCTTGCCCAATGAGATGCTCTTGAGATTGCCGACGTAGCCTGTGTGCTGGTGATAGAACTTATCCGTGAGCTTCGCGCCCGTGACGCGCACTTCGCCGGCGTTGACCACGACAATGTGATCGCCAAGGTCTTGATGAGGCGCATAATTGGGCTTGTGCTTGCCCTTCAAGCGATGCGCAATTTCAGAGGCCAAACGGCCGAGGGTTTTGCCTGCCGCGTCGACCAAAAACCAGTCGCCACGAGTTTCTTCAGGCTTTGAAAATACGGTATACATGGAAATACTCAATGTTCGGGTCTTAACGAAAGGCGCGAAAGTGTACAGAACAGCGGCCCCAGATGCCAGTCCGGCGCTAAAGCGGCAGCCCTATAATATAATGTATCGATGAACGCCCGCAGATTCGCTCCTTTGGACCGCGTAATAGGCGAAATAGATAAAATAATCAAGACCTTAAGCGTACCCCCGCGGGCTTCCCGGGACATCCCCGACGCCCCCGCCGCAAGCGTCCTTCCGGAGGCCGACCGCTTGGAATCGGCGCGCCTCATGCGGGTCAACCATTCCGGGGAAGTCGCAGCCCAGGCCCTGTACCAGGGACAGGCCCTCACCGCGCGCGACCCCCTGGTCAGGTCGGCCATGCACCAAGCCGCCGCCGAGGAGATCGATCACCTGGCCTGGTGCGAGCAGAGATTGAAAGAATTGAAAGGCCAAACCAGCCTTTTGAACCCCCTTTGGTATTTTGGCTCGTTTAGCATAGGTGCCATTGCCGGCGCCTTTGGTGACCGCGCCAGTCTCGGGTTCATCGCGGAAACCGAAAAACAGGTCGAATCGCATTTGCGCGATCACTTGGGGCGCTTGAGTGCGAAGGATTTACGCAGTCGCGCCATACTCGAACAGATGACGCATGATGAAGTGCAGCACGGCGCTAAAGCCGCCTCCATGGGAGGTAAAGCGCTGCCGTTTCCAATAACATGGGCGATGCGCGCGACGTCTACCCTTATGACTCGCGGCTCGTATTGGATCTGACTTTGGATAGTAGAGAAACCGTACCGGAACCCTTTAGTGCTTGCGATTCCGGGTCTTATGTAATAATACGTGCGCCAGCATAGGCGTTTAACCGACCAAGAAATCAGCGGGAGTGAACATGGAAGAAGGGGCAAAAGCCTTAAGCGATATCCCAGCGATCAATCGTTTCTTGAGCTACTGCCGCATCCGGACAGTCCCTTCAAAGACCGTGATCATTCACGCGGGCGATCTACCGGACATTCTGTACTACATCATTTCCGGCTCCGTCGAAGTCATGATCGAGGATGAAGACGGCAACGAAATGGTTCTGGCGTATTTGAACAAGGGTCAATTCTTCGGCGAGATGGGCTTGTTCTATGAACAGCCGACGCGCAGCGCCTGGGTACGCACCCGCCAGCAATCGGAACTGGCCGAAATGACCTATCCGCGCTTTCGCCAAATCGCCGCAGAAAGCCCCGGTTTGATTTTCGAATTGGCGACGCAGTTGGCGACGCGTCTGGATCGCACCAACCGCAAGCTCGGTGATCTCGCCTTCGTCGACGTCACCGGCCGGGTCGCTCACGCCATCATGGATTTGTGCGGTGAGCCCGATGCGATGACGCATCCGGAAGGCATGCAGATCAAAGTGAGCCGGCAAGAACTGTCACGCCTGGTGGGATGTTCGCGCGAAATGGCCGGACGCGTTCTCAAGGTGCTGGAGGAGCAGGGGCTGCTGCGTGCCACGGGTAAAACCATCGTGGTGTTCAATGCCAGGCCGAAGGTTAAGACACGTCCCCTGATCGTGCCGGTGAAGGCCGGCGCAAACGCGGGGCCCGCCAAGAATACGCGCACCGAACAACATGAAGACGACGATGAGGATGACGAGGAGGACGAATGAGCTTAGGGTGGCTGGGCCCTTTTAGGCTGATTTACCGCCCATTTCCATCTGCACCCGCATAGCCTTGATCGTGCGGGCGTAATCCGTGCTGCCGAAGATCGCCGAGCCTGAGACGAAGGTGTCGGCGCCCGCCTTGGCAATGCCGGCGCAATTCTCGACCTTGACTCCGCCATCGATTTCCAGCCGGATATCGCGCTTCGCAGCTTTGATTCGAGCACGTGCCTCGGTCAGCTTCGGCAGCACCTCAGGAATGAATTCCTGGCCGCCGAATCCCGGATTAACCGACATCAATAAGATGACATCGATCTTGTCGATCACGTAGTCCAACCAATTCAAGGATGTCGCCGGGTTGAACACCAAGCCCGGTTTGCAACCCGAATGGCGGATGAGTTGAATGGTGCGATCCACATGTTGGGTCGCCTCCGGATGAAAGCTGATGTTGGTGGCGCCGGCTTTGGCAAAATCGACCACCAAGGAATCGACGGGCGAGACCATTAAATGCACATCGATGGGCGCCTTCACTCCCGCCTTGCGCAGCGCCTGGCACACCAGCGGACCGACCGTGAGATTCGGCACATAGTGATTGTCCATGACGTCGAAGTTAATCCAATCGGCGCCCGCGGCGAGCACCGCATTGACCTCTTCGCCCAAGCGCGCGAAATCAGCGGACAGAATCGAAGGCGATATGATCATGCCCATGAGCTTTAACGCATTCCCCGCGCCGCCCGTATGCCTTCGTAAGCTTCTTGGATGCGCTGAGTTTTCTCTTTCGCCATCTGTGCCATCGACTCCGGCAGGCCGTTGGCGACGAGTTTATCAGGATGATGCCGGCTCATTTGGCGCCGATACGCCTTGATGAGTTCCGGATCGCTGATATTCGCGTCGACCTCCAGTTCCGCATAACATTCTGCCAGGCTGTCGGATTTCCCGCGCGTCTGTCTGCCGCGTAGCGATGCCTCCATATTCGCAAACTCGAGCGCCGACAAACCCAAGCGTTCGGCGATGCCGGCCAATACCCTGCGAGCCGGCGACGAGAGGCCGTTGCCGGCGAGCGCCGCTCGCAGCTGCAGATCCACGAAGGTGCGCAGCAGGTCGTAGCGCAAGCCGCAGGACTCGCGCAGCCGCTCGATGCTGAGTTCAGCATCGTAGCCCGCCGCCTTACCCGTCCTGAAGCACGCGATCGCCGCGCTGATGTCCGCTGCGCCCAAATTCAACTCCTGCATGAGCCGGCGCGCCGCATCGATTTCCGCCTCCGACACGCGGCCGTCGGATTTGGCGACATAACCCATGATCTCGAAAGTGGTGCGGAAGAACTCACTGGAGATGGACGTGGATCCGTTGGGGGTCGCCACCTTGCCCGCAGCCTTGGGATCGAGCATGTAGCCGACGATGGCGCCGACCACAGCCCCCCAGGCGCTGCGGGTGAGCAGCAAGCCGATCAATGCCCCAAAAAAAACGCCTGTCCAACTCATTCGCGTTGACCTATACGCCCCGTCCCGCCACAATCGCCGACCTTCAATGGTAGCAGTCGCGAGCGCTTACACATGGAACAGTATTCGCAATCGGCCCCGCTTTTTGAGACCCGCATACGAAGTCTCAAAAAAATTCACCAGGGCAAGGTGCGCGATATTTACGATGTGGACGATGAGCATCTGCTGATCGCCGCTACCGATCGGCTGTCCGCATTCGACGTGGTGCTGCCGGACCCCATTCCATTCAAAGGCCAGGTACTCACGCAGATCTCGCTGTTCTGGTTTGCGAAAACTACCCATATCACGCCGAACCATGTCTCCGAGGTGCGAATCGAGGATGTAGTCAGCGACGCGTCGGAACGAGCGCAACTGGCCGGGCGTGCCATGGTGGTAAAAAAACTCACGCCGCTGCCGATTGAAGCAGTGGTGCGCGGCTATCTCATCGGCTCGGGGTTCAAGGACTACAAGCAGCACGGCGCGGTCTGCGGCATTGCGCTGCCGCCCGGCTTGTCGATGGCCGAGCGCCTGCCGGAACCCATATTCACGCCGGCATCGAAAGCGCCCGCCGGTTCTCACGACGAAAATATCGACTTCGACGCCATCGTCAAGTTGGTCGGAAAGGAATGCGCCGACAATGTGCGCCGCGTCGCGCTCGAGGTCTATCGATTTGCGGCTGAACACGCGCGCGCGCGCAACATCATCATCGCCGATACGAAATTCGAATTCGGCGTCGATAAATCCGGGCGCTTGTTTCTCATTGACGAGGCACTGACGCCTGACTCCTCGCGTTTCTGGCCGACGGCATCGTACAAACCCGGGATCAGCCCGCCGAGTTTCGATAAACAATTCGTGCGCGATTATTTGGAATCCCTGCACTGGAACAAGAAACCGCCGGCTCCGCATCTGCCGCCGGAGATTTTGGCCCGCACCAGCGATAATTATCGCGAGGCTCTGAAGCTGTTGACGGCTTAGGAGTCTGTCTGTAAGGCTCGATACATGTTCAAGTGGTTCGAAAGCCTCGAAGACGGACTGTTCACAGGTTCGCGCACCATGGGACCCCCGTGGGGCCCCATCTTGCGCGTCGTGCGCTATCCCGCGGCGCTGATTCGCGATTGGCTGCACGGCGAGATCAGCGTGCGGGCGATGAGTCTGGCGTATACGACCTTGTTGTCGATCGTGCCGTTACTGGCGTTCAGCTTTTCGATTTTGAAGGGTTTGGGCGCGCGCGGCGATCTACAGTTCATCCTCGATCAATTCTTTGCGCCCTTGGGAGCCGCGTCCGGGCAGTTGACGACGAGCGTCATGCAATTCGTCAAGAATATGCGCGGCGATCTATTGGGATCGATCGGCCTGGCTTTTCTGGTCTACACCGTCGTCACCACCATCCAAAAAGTCGAGCGGAGCTTCAATTTTCTATGGCGCGTCGACCGGCCGAGAAGTTTTACGCGCCGCTTCACCGAATATTTGGCCGTGATGATCCTGGGTCCGGTCCTGCTCGGAGTTGCGTTGGGTTTGTTGGCGAGTGCTGAACGCAGCCCATTCGCCCAATGGGTGAATGCCATTCAACCGTTGGCGTGGATCTTGGGCGGGACGGGGAGAGTCCTGCCCTACATGATCGTGACGATCATCTTCACCTTCATGTACGTATTCATCCCGAATACCAAAGTGGAGCTTCGGGCCGCGCTCATCGGCGGCATCACTTCCGGCATCGTGTGGGCGCTCGTCGGCAAAGTATTTACCGCATTCATCGTGTATTCGTCGTCCTTGGTGGCCGTGTATACGGGATTCGCGATCGTCCTCACGACCCTCATTTGGGTCTACTTGAGTTGGCTGATATTGCTGATCGGCGCGCAGCTGGCGTTTTACCTACAGTTCCCGCAGTACCTGCGTCACGGCCAGGAATCGTTTGATCTCACAGGAAGGGATCGCGAACAAGTCGCGCTGTCCGTCATGTACCTCATCGGCCGCGACCACGCCGCGGGCAAGACTGTTTGGACGGGGCGTGCGCTGGCTCAAGAACTCGACATGCCCAGCATCGCGCTCGCGCCGCTGCTGCATTGTTTGGAAGCGAAAGGCCTGATTTTGGCAACCGAGGGCGAACATTTCGTTCCGGGCAAGGACATTGCCTCGATTCAGCTCATCGAGATTTTCGAGGTCGTTCGCGCCCTGCACAGCGGCCGGCTGGCCATCAAAATACACAGCGTCGGTGCCGCGGTCGCGCTGCTCCGCGAGGTAGAAAGTGCGATGGAAAAGCCCTTGAAGGATCGATCACTCAAGGATTTCATCGCCGCCAAGGCTTGAAATCATTCGCCCGCGATGGTCATTTCCTGAACCAATATCGAGCCCACCCGCACGCCGCCGCGGGCATCGATGTCATCACCCACTTCGCCCAACCCTAAGAACATCGAACGCAGATTGCCGGCGATGGTGACTTCCGCGACGGGGAATTGGATCTCGCCATTCTCGACCCAGAATCCCGCCGCTCCGCGCGAGTAGTCGCCTGTCACCGTGTTCACGCCCTGCCCCATCAGCTCGGTCAGCAACAGGCCCGTACCGAGGCGCGAGAGCATGGCGGGAACGCCGCCTGTCAAAGTGGGCGCCACGATGAGATTGTGGGTGCCGCCGGCATTGCCGGTGGTCTGAAGCCCGAGCTTGCGCGCCGAGTAGCTGGATAGGATATAACCTGTCAGTACGCCGGCCGCGACGAGCTCGCGATCGCAGGTCGCCACTCCCTCGTCGTCGAACGGCGCGCTGGCCATCGCCTTGGGTAAGTGCGGCCGCTCGACAATGGAGAAATTCGCGGGAAACACTTGCTGCCCTGCGGAATTCAGCAGAAACGACGCCTGCCGGTATTGGCTGCTGCCGCGAATGGCTGCGACGAAATGACCGATGAGGCCGCGAGCCAGCTCCGGCACGAACAGCACCGATGCGCGCCGCGTACTGATTTTACGGGGTCCGAGCCGGGCAATCGTGCGCCGCGCGCTTTCCCGGCCGACGGATTCTGGGTCCTGCAATTCGTGCCAGTCGCGCGAACTGGTGTACCAATAGTCGCGTTGCATGTCTTCGCCCGTTCCGGCGAGGACCACACAGCTGAGCGTATGCGATGTGGTCGGATAGCCGCCGACGAATCCATGTGTGTTGCCGTAGACATGCAACCCCTGATGAGTGCCGACCGATGCACCCTCGGAATTGTTGATGCGCGAGTCGAATCCGAGCGCGGCCGCCTCGCAGGATTTGGCGATCTCGATGGCGCGGTCCGCCGTCACATTCCAGGGATGGGAAAGGTGCAAGTCCTGGGGTGCGCGTGCCATCAAAGCAGCGTCCGCCAGACCGGAACTGGCGTCTTCCGCGGTAAATCGGGCAATGCTGCAGGCCTTGGCGACGGTCGCGGCCACCGCCTCTGCTGAGAAATCCGCGGTGCTCGCGGAGCCCTTGCGCTGCCCGAAGTACACCGTTAGCCCTAAGCTGCGGTCCCGCTGATGCTCCAGGGTCTCGACCTCGCCCAGTCGCACCCCCACGGAAAGACCCGTATCCTGGCTGACGGCGGCCTCGGCTTGGGAAGCGCCCCGCGCGCGGGCTTCCTGCAAGGCGCGCTCAATAATCGACTCAAGGTCTGTTTGGGTAAGGCGAACAGGGCTCATTGTCACGGCCATCGACATCTCCTACCCTCTAAAGGTTGGGGGGAATCCGGGCGATGATTCTACCGGCCCGAGTGATAGCATGGGGAATATGACCATCGATAATGAAACCCAGGATTCCGGCGAATCCGAGGAGCAGCGGCTCAGTAAGAGCGCGCGCAAGCGCGAAGCGGCGTCTTTACAGGAACTGGGCGTCAAACTATCCGCCCTTCCGGATCAGGAGATCAAGGCGCTGGATCTACCCGAGAACCTCTTTGTCGCGCTGCGCGACCTGCGCCGATTGCCGTCGCACGGTGCGCAGATTCGGCAGCGCCAGTACATCGGCAAGTTGATGCGCACCATCGATCCGGAACCTGTCCTCGCGAAGCTGGCCGAGCGCAAACAGCGCCACGATGTGGAAATTCGCCAATTTCAGCAAATCGAGCGATGGCGCGATCGGTTGTTGTCCGAGCCCGCGGCAGCCCTGGATGAATTGATCGAGGAGTATCCGAGTGTCGATCGGTTGGCCTTGGCGAAACTGCTCGAAAAGGCTGAAAAAGAGCGCTTGGAACAGCGCTCGCCGGTCGGCGCCCGGGAGCTTTTTGCGTTTCTGCGCCAGTTGCTCGAATAGATTGGTAAACTAGACGAAGATGAAAGCCTTGGTCGGAGTCATTATGGGGTCCTCTTCCGACTGGGAAACGATGCAGGCTGCGGCCGACATGTTGACCCGCTTAAGGGTAGCGCATGAGGTTCAGGTGATTTCAGCGCACCGCACGCCGGACCTATTGTTCAAATACGCAGCGTCGGCGCGTGAACGGGGCCTGAAGGCCATCATTGCCGGCGCCGGCGGCGCGGCGCATTTGCCGGGAATGACCGCGGCGAAGACCTCGTTGCCCGTGCTCGGCGTTCCGATTCAATCCAAAACGTTGAACGGCATCGATTCATTGCTTTCGATTGCGCAAATGCCGAGTGGTGTGCCCGTCGCCACCTTCGCGATCGGCGTCGCCGGCGCAAAGAATGCTGCCCTTTTCGCCGCCGCCATGCTCGCCGGTGAACATGCCGAGGTGCGCACGGCTTTGGAAGCCTTTCGCGAAGAGCAAACCGCAGCAGTGCTCGCCAAGCCGGATCCCCGCGCCTCTTGAGATTGCTGCGCGTCGGTATCGTCGGAGCGGGCCAATTGGGGCGCATGCTCGCGCTGGCCGGATATCCTCTCGGGATACGCAGCCTGTTTCTGGATCGCAGCGCCGACACGCCCGGCGCGCAGGTAGCGCCCAGCCTCGTCGGAGAACTTGAGGATCCTGCGCGGCTTGCTGAGTTGGCATCGCGCAGCGATGTCGTCACCTTCGACTGGGAAAACATTTCCGGCAGCGCACTCGAACCGCTCGAAAAAATCACGCGGGTTCGGCCGCCTCGAGTGGCGTTGGAAGTATCGCAAGATCGTCTCGCGGAAAAGGCTTTGTTTGCGAAGCTTAAAATTCCGGTCGCGGCGCATGCCGCCATAGAACTTAAGCGAGACTTGGTTGCAGCCACCCAAAAAATCGGGCTTCCCGGCGTTCTGAAAACGCGCCGCTTGGGCTACGACGGCAAGGGACAATTCGTGCTGCGCGAAGCGGCCCATATTGACCGAGCGTGGGATGCGATCGGCGGCTTAAGTTTGATCTACGAGAAGTTCCAAGCATTCTCCCGTGAAGTTTCACTGGTAGGCGCACGCTCAGCAGCGGGGGACACCGTGTTCTATCCGTTGTCCGCCAACACGCACGGCGGCGGCATTCTGCGATACAGCACGGCACCATTTGTAAACGCGTCGCTCGCACATAGCGCGAGGCTTTACCTGAAGAGAGTCATGAACAACCTCGACTACGTCGGGGTGCTAACCATTGAGTTTTTCGTGGTGAACGGTCGATTGGTAGCCAACGAAATGGCGCCGCGGGTTCACAACTCGGGGCACTGGACTATCGAGGGGTGCGTCACCAGCCAGTTCGAGAATCATCTACGGGCGATATGCGATATGCCGCTGGGCAGCAGCCGCGCTCTTGGGCACACGGCGATGATCAATTTTCTCGGGAAAATGCCCGATGCTAATCGTTTGCTTGCGATCGAAGGATTGGCTTTTCACGATTACGGCAAAGAACCGCGTCCCGGGCGCAAATTGGGCCATTGCACCATCCTCAAGCGCCAACCAAAGGACCGCAACCGGGCTCTGGCCGATGCACTGAAACTGATCGAATGGGCTTAAACTGACGAACGGGATGTACCTAGAACTATTCAAACTCCACGAATTGCCGTTCCGATTGAGCCCGGACCCGCAATTCCTGTACCTCAGCAAGCAGCATGCGCGCGCCAAAGCGTACATGGAATCGACCATCTGGTTTACCGACGGTTTCGTCGTGATTACAGGCGAAATCGGTGCCGGCAAGACGACGTTGATCGAGACATTTCTGCGTGAGCTGCAAGGCGATGTGATCGTGGCGCAGATCAATCAAACACAATTGTCGCCGACGGGGTTTTTGCAGACGGTACTGGTCCAGTTCGGGTTCTCGCCGTTCGCCATGAAGAAACCCGAAGTTCTGGCGACGTTAAATCAGTTCCTGACGGAACAATACAGCCACGGGCGCAAGGTTCTGCTGATCGTCGATGAAGCTCAGAACCTGACCCATCGCGTGCTCGAGGAAGTACGCATGCTGTCGGGCGTGGAAACCACGAAGGAAAAGGCGCTGCGCATCATTCTCGCCGGCCAACCGGAATTGAACGACAAACTCAACTCCCAGGAACTGATCCAGCTCTCGCAGCGCGTTCGCCTGCGCTTTCATCTGACTGCGCTCAGCAAAACGGAAACCAATGCCTACATCGACCATCGTCTCGAGGTGGCTGGGTCGCAGGGACGGCGAATATTCGCGGAGGACACTTACGCGACGATCTTCAAGTATACGGGTGGCGTGCCGCGCCTAATCAACACGCTTTGCGACACCTGTCTGATGGCAGCGTACGGTAAAGACCACGATGCGGTGACGACAGCGGAGCTCGACGCCGCGATTCGCGAACTGCAGTGGGTCGAATTCGCGTCCCGCACCAACCGGATGAGGGTTCCCAACATGGAGCACGCTGTGCCGCCGAGCAGTGAATCGAGCCACGTGGTCGGCCGGATTCTCCTCGCCAGCGAAGGCAAAACGCTGGTGGAGCGCGAATTGAAGCCCGGGCGTCTGGTGATAGGCCGTACGGCGGACAATGATATACAAATCGACAGCAAATTCATCAGCCGGCATCACTGCCAGATCGTGACGCAGCCGGACTCTTGTCTCATCGAAGATCTCAACAGCACCAATGGCATTTTTGTTCAGTCCAAGCGGGTGCGGCTGCACAACTTCAATGACGGCGATGTGGTGCAAGTGGGCCAGCACGAGATCATGTATATCGACGAGCGATCGCCGCGTGTGAGGAGTTCACCGGAGCCGGTCGACGCAGGCGTCGTCGCGGGTGCCATCGACAATTCCAAGCACGGCTAGCCGTTTAGATTGGAAGGCAGCTCGATGGTCTCGCCGGTGTACTCACGGCTCAATTCGCGAAAGTCCCGACGCCGCAAAAATAGCGTCAGAGCCGCCGTCTCGGCGAGCACGCCGATGAGGAAGGCGGTCTTGCCGGCAAATCCCAGCGGATTGATATAAAACAGAAGGATCGCCAATCCGCCGATCAGCATATAAACAAGCGGCAAGCTCTCATAAACAGGACGTGCCAAGCGCATCGGTGTAACCCTCCGTACGCCCATACTATGCCGATGCCACAGGGGCAATCAGCCAATTTGACTTAAGAGCGTAGTTTCGGGGTGCGGCCTCCGCACCCGTAAACTTTTTCCTACAGCGAACTTCAGTCCTTTCCGACAAGCATCTCGGCAATGCGCGACAACCAGGAATTTCGCCACCCCTCGACGTGCAATCGCTCACTTTTCGGCTTCGAAGCGCGCTTCGCTTCGGACAACAGATCCTGTGGGATCTGAAACGTGCCCGTCATTGAATGGTCTGCCATGGAAACTCCGTCGTGTGAGAACGAAGCGCAGACTACCGGCTCGTGCGTGTTCTCGAATGCGACCTGGTGCACGCTCCGCCGGACTCGCAAAGTTTCGCGCGCAGCCTCGTCGCCGCGAAGCGACGCTATCACCCATTCGCGGCTTATGACAGCGCGTTATGTCGCAGCAACTCGATGTCGCAGCAACTCGATGTCGCAACAACTCGATGTCGCAACAACTTGATGTCGCAACAACTCGATGTCGCAACAACTCGATGTCGCAACAACTTGGTGTCGCAGCGGCTAGTGCGCGGTTCCGTGCAGTCGCGCCGCCTCGAACTCATCGCCCGGCAGCCAGTTCACGGTGCCCTTCGCCAGCATCGCTTGCCAACCCAAGGCGAAGCCGAATTTCGCGACCGCTGCATCGCTGGTGAAATCCATATCCGGCGAAAATTCGTCGCTGGGACGATGGTAGCGCTTCGCTGTGTATTCTTCGTGCTGCGCTTTTCCCCACTCCGGCGGATGACCCGCAAATTTCACACCGGTATTGATGGAGAACGCCGGTACACCGGCCCGCGCCATGCTGAAGTGATCGGAGCGGTAATAGTGGCCGGCACCGGGCTCGGCATCCGCCTGAATCTCAAATCCAAAGGCGGCAGCCGTCTTTTCAACCGTGGGGTAGAACGAAGTTCGCTCGGCGCCCGTGACGTTGACGGATTGCGGCGTGCCTACGGCTAAAATGGCGTCGTAGTTCAAATCCAACGCGATCTTGCCCGCGGGAATCGGCAAATGCTTGCCGAGATAATTCGATCCCAGCAGTCCCTTTTCTTCCGCGGTAACCGCGGCAAACAGCACCGGCGAGGGCGGCCGCGCCGCGGATGTGGTGAAGGCATGTGCCAGTTCCAACAGAATGCCGCAGCCCGTGCCATTGTCGACCGCGCCATTGTAAATATTGTGCCCGCTCATCGCCGGATCGATGCCGAGATGATCGTAGTGAGCCGAGTACGCGACGGCCTGACTCCCACCGCTGTCTTTGCCCGGCAAGAGCCCGAGCACATTATATGACTCGAACCTGCGCACCTTGCTCTCGATGTGTGCCTTGAAGCGGACCGGCAATTCCCTCGCTTGAAATTGCCGGGTGCCGGCGGCCGTTATCATCTCCTCCAAATTGAGGTTCGATGCCGTGAATAATTTGCGCGCGATCTCGAGTTGAATCCACGATGCGGCCTTGAGTTTAGGATCCTTGTCATTGCCCAAGTACACCTGCTCCCCGCTCCAGGAATTGCGCACCACTTCCCATCCATAGCTCGCCAGATCAGTGCGGTGAATGATCAAGGCGCCGACCGCTCCCTTGCGCGCCGCCTGTTCGAACTTGTACGTCCAGCGCCCGTAGTAGGTCAGCGCTTCTGCATTGAAGAATTTCGGATCCTTCGACGGGGGCTCGTTAACGATGACGAGCACCACTTTGCCCTTGACATCCACCCCCTTGAAGTCATTCCAATTGTATTCGGGTGCTTCGATGCCGTAACCCACGAATACGATGGGCGCGTCGATATCGACGCTGTCGGTCTGCGTTTGATTGCCCGCGACGTAGTCCTCGGCAAGCTTCAAGTCCATCGTCGTGCCATGCGCGGGCTGCAGCGCAGCCGAGGTGCTGGGCAAGGTTTTTACGCCGACGAATTCAACCTTTTGCAGATAGCTGCCGTTGTCGCCGGCCGGCTTCAAGCCGTACAACGCAAATTGCGAGGCAATGTAGTTCGCGGCAATGTCGCCGCCGCGAGTGCCGGTACCACGCCCCTCGAGCAGGTCGTTGGAGAGAAATCGCACGTGCTCAGCGATGCGATGCGCATCGATCCCAAGCATCGACGCCGTGACGTTTGCCGGAAGCCCCAGCTGCGGCCCCACATCGGCGGCTGCCAAGGCGCCTGCCATGAATCCGAAAGTCAGGCCAAGGACCAGGATTGCCGGTCGGTAGATCTTCATCGTCGCTCCGAATAAATTGTAATAAAAAGGACGACGCCTCGGGGGCGTCCGCGGATCGCGATCATGTCATATTTCGCGGGCGGTATCGGAACCAATGACAGAACCAAGTCTCTCCGGTCCATCTCCGAATCGTTGACGAATCAGGCGATTCATCGGCTCCGAATAGAAGCGCGCGACCAACTCGCCCAATAGGCCGGAGATGAGAATGACACTGATGAACAGGGCTGGCACGGCAGCGAGCGATAGTCCGGCTGACTTGAATAGCCCAAACAGTGCGAATACCACGAACATGTGAGTCAGATAGACTTCGTAGCTGCGCTGACCCAGTGTTATAAGCGGAAAGATGACGCGCGGACTTTTCCACCGGGTCTGGGCGGCCGCAGCAATGACCATGCAGCTTCCGATCGCCAAAATCGTCATGTCAAGGCCACTTCGGCCAAGATCCCACGCCTTCGCCTGGTTCGGGAAACCCAAGATGAATAGAACCAGCACCGTCCCCAGACCACCCAGCACCCAAATAACTCTGCGGGCAATCGTAGTCCGCGAGATCGCAATGGCGGTCAGGCAGCCGAGAGCGATGGCATCCATGCCACCCAGGTAGGAATATTCCTGCCAGACCTCATTTCCATGAGCGAGCGTGGTGCGACCAAATGGCCCGAGTACAACGAAGATCAGGAGAAAGGCCACAAGCCACTTGCCGCGTCCCAGCGCCCAGCAGACGGGTGGAAAAAACAAGTAGAACACTTCCTCCACCGATAGCGACCAAAGGATATCCCAATTCGCCGGAAGGTATCCGCGATGCGCCTCCAGGACATTGACGTGAAAGGTCAGTGCGGCGATGAGTGCTCGACCCAGTCCTCCGGTTTTGTCTGAAACGACGAAATTCTTGAGGCCGGCGGCGTGTAGCGTGCAGAGAACGGCAAGCAACAGTAGAAGCAGCGGCGCAATTCGGGCAAAGCGCAGCGCATAGAAGTCACGCACGCTTACCCTTGAGAGCGATCCCCATCGTCGAATTGAAGTTGACGTGATGAGAAAGCCTGACACCGCAAAGAACATTTGCACGCCGTGTTGTCCATTCCACACTAATGAGGACACCAGCTGGGATGGAAGGCCTTGCGTGTACGGGATCTTAGCGAGAAACAGGCGCATGTTGACATGATTCATCAGCACAAAGAAGATCGCGAGGCCTCGGAGAATGTCTACGCCGTCGAGTCGCGCCCAGCTGTGCGACCTTGACGCAGTGTTGGTCTCATGCAAGGACATGCTAGTGCCTAGAGGATGCACTTTGGTCGGATAAAGCGCGGGCAAGGCGTCCTTCGGCCTTGAACACCCCACCCGCGCTGCGGCGTTGAGCATCCTGCAATCCGAAAGTTCGGGCTTTCCTCCCTGGTTGCCGCGCGAAGAATTTTTTCACGCGAGGCGCGCTCGTGGAAGCCGCAATCGCGGCGAGAATGTGCAGAAAAGGAGCCTATCTAAAGTATTCCCGGTCGCCCGCGACTTTAGCCGGTACCGCCCACCGTGAGCGCATCGATGCGCAGAGTGGGTTGACCGACTCCGACAGGGATCGATTGTCCTTCCTTGCCGCAAGTCCCTACGCCGCCGTCGAGCTTCAAATCGTTGCCGACCATGCTGACTCTGGTGAGCACGTCAGGTCCGTTGCCAATCAGCGTCGCGCCTTTGACTGGCGCACCGACCTTGCCGTTCTCGATCAAATAGGCTTCGCTCGCGGAGAACACAAACTTGCCGGAAGTGATGTCCACCTGGCCGCCGCCGAAATTGACGGCATACAGACCCTTCTCCACCGACGCAATGATCTCTTCGGGCGCCCGCGAGCCGGCTCGCATGTAGGTGTTGGTCATGCGCGGCAATGTCATATGCGCGAACGACTCGCGCCGGCCGTTGCCGGTCGGCGCCATGCCCATGAGCTTGGCGTTCATCTTGTCTTGGATGTAACCGCACAGAATGCCGTTTTCGATGAGCGTCGTGCACTGCGTCGGCGTGCCCTCGTCGTCGACATTCAATGAGCCGCGGCGCCGATTGAGCGTGCCGTCATCGACCACCGTCACGTCGTCAGCACCGACTTTCTGGCCGATGCGACCCGAGAATGCAGAGGTACCCTTGCGATTGAAGTCGCCCTCCAATCCATGGCCGATGGCTTCATGCAGCAAAATGCCGGGCCAGCCCGGCCCCAACACCACCGTCATGGAGCCCGCGGGCGCTGCCACCGCTTCCAAATTGACCAGCGCCTGCCGCGCAGCCTCGCGCCCATGTTCGAACGGTCCCTCGCCGTGCAACAGCTCGTCGAGTCCGAAACGGCCGCCTCCGCCGCTATAGCCCTGCTCGCGCCGGCCATTCTGCTCGACGATGACGGATACATTGACCCGCACCAGGGGACGCACGTCCGCGGCCAGCGTGCCGTCGCTGGAAGCAATCAGCACGATCTCATGAACGGCAGCCAATGAGGCCATGACTTGTTTGACTCGAGGATCGAGGCGGCGCGTATCGGCATCGATCCGCATCAACCAAGCCACTTTGTCCTCGTCCTTGATGGCATCCAGCGGATCGATAGGTAGGTAAAGCCGGTGAGTCAACGGACGCTGCCAAGTCTTGACCGCATTCCTGCCTCCGCTTCGGGCAATCGCGCGTGCCGCATCGGAAGCCTCGAGCAGCGCCGGCAACAGCACTTCGTCGGTGTAGGCGAAGCCGGTTTTCTCGCCGCTGATGGCACGCACGCCGACGCCTTGCTCGATGCTGTGCGAGCCTTCCTTGACGATGCCATCCTCCAACGACCAGGATTCCTCGCGCGACAGCTCAAAATACAGATCCGCATAATCGACACCGCGGCTCATGAGGGTGTCCAGCACTTGACCAAGCCTGCGCTCATCGAGGCCTGAAGGCGCCAAGATCATTTTCTCCGCCACCGCAAACGTGGGCAAACTCAACTCAGCGGCGCGCGCGTTCATGTCGATACCGCGGCGGCAGCGGCCAATCCAAGCTGGCGATTATCGAGTGCGGGGAAACGAGCGCGCGATTCCGCTTGGCTTGCAAGATCAATGTCTGCTGTGATCACTCCGGTACCCTTTGCCAGGCGCGACAACACCTGACCCCAATAATCCACGATCAGCGAATCCCCATAGGTCTCACGGCCGCTGGTATGCAAGCCGGACTGTGCCGGCGCCACCACGTAGCACAAATTCTCGATGGCTCGGGCCCGCAGCAGCGTCTCCCAGTGCGCCCGCCCGGTCGGCACGGTGAACGCCGCCGGCATCGCCAGCCACTCGGCACCCTGCAGTACCAGCTCACGATACAGCTCCGGAAATCGCATGTCGTAGCACACTGACAGGCCGAGCTTGCCGACCGGCGTGTCCGCAATGACCGGATCGCGGCCTGGGAGCACGTGGCTGGATTCTCGATATTGCTCGTTGCGCCCCGGGATGGTGACATCGAACAAGTGAATCTTATCGTAACGCGCGACCCGCTTGCCGTCCGCGTCGATCAAAAGCGACGAATTGGCCACGCGGCTCGAGTCATTCGTGCGGATCACGATGGTGCCGCCCAAGATCCACAGCTTGAGTTTGGCGGCGGTCTCGCTCAAGAACGCCTGGACCGGCCCATTGCCATCGGGCTCCGCGACTTGCAGCTTGTCCGCATCCTTAAGTCCGATGAACGAGAAATTCTCCGGCAGACAGGCAATGAGCGCCCCGGCATCCTTTGCCTCGCGCAAAAACGCTTCGGCCGAGGCCAGGTTTTCGACCACCACATGACTCGACGTCATTTGTATTGCGGCTACTTTGCCCATCTATTTCGATGCCTCTGGAGTCGCCGCTGCTGCGTCTGCGCTCTTGATGCGTTCGACAGTCGGATTATCCCAGCTGCCGGTAATACGATAATACCCCCGAGCCAAGCCTTTCAGCGGCTGTTTGAACACCTGCGTGAACAACAGCGCTGCCGCGCCGCATACCGGCCCGCATACCAGCGTGCTCGCGACCGGGATCGACAGCGAATTGCCGACGCTTCCGGTAACCACTGCAGTTTGGTCATAATCCTTGGTTTTCAAGCCGACCCGGCCAATAAGGCCGATTTCGGCAGCCGGACCCTTGAGCAGCACGTTTTCGGTGTAGGCGTTGCCATCGCGCAGATCGAAATCGCCGTGAACGCTGTCGAACGCCAGACCTTTGTCGGTCAGGTCACTGAAATCCAATGCCAGCCTTCGAGGCAGCGCCGCGATGCTCGCCAGCCCCATCACGCGCCCGGCGCCGGGTTTAATGCCGGTCACCTGCCCCTTCTCCACTGATAGCTGCACATGTCCGATCACTTGCGCGAACGCCGCGGGCGTCGGTGCGCCATCCCATGTGAGGTCGAATTCCAGCTTGCCTGATTTCCCCTGAATCACATCCGCGTAACCCAGATCCTTCAGCGTGCTCTGCACGTCGGTACTGGCCAGGGTGCCCTTGATGCGGCTGACGCCGGCATCTTTGGCGCGCCATTCGCCCTGTGCGCTGACCGTAAAGCTGCTGCCTACCACGCCCAAGGATTTTAAAGCGACGCCGAAGTCTTGTTTGGCGAGCGTCGCGGTCACATCGCCGAATTGGCGTTCGCCCCAGATCAGTTCCGTGGCATGAAAGTAGATGTCTGGAACCGTTCGCGGATCCGCATCGACGGGGATATTCGCCGCCTCGCTGACGCCGGGGCCGGCGTCAGCACCGCTCGAATCCTCGTTTCCCGCAACATCGAAATGCAATCGGTCGAACTGCAGATTCCAGGGTTCAGTAGAACCGGCGGCGCTCGGAATAATGATCGCGCCGATGACATTGGGGCCGCCGACGTTGATGCGCCAGTTGCGTTCGGCAACGGCCAGATCGAGCGAAACATCGCGAAACGCCAGGCCGAGATAATCCAATTCGGCCACGTTGAGCCGCGCCGTGCGCAGGTAGTACGACAGCGGCTTAGCGTCCTTGTCAGGCGTACTCAAGCGCAGCCAGCCGCCTAAATCCAAGCGCTCCACGGTTCCCCCCACGTTCAGTATCTGCGACTCGCTTGGCGTAGCGTCGCCGGCGCCGAAGGTCATGGACGCATGCCCGAGGCGCATCCCGCTCTGATCGGATTCCAGCGCGTAGGAGCTGCTGACCAAGGATCCGAGCGCGAACGACCCCTGCGGTCCGCCCGACGCCGGCCACTGAATCTCGAGCCAGCTCGGCAAGGGCGTTGCGGCGGTCTTATCCAGCGGCGCCGGCAGCTTCATCTCAAAGCCCACCAGCGTGCTGCTGAGGCGCAGGGATCGTTCGCGAGCCGGCTCCGGCGAGATTTTGAGAACGCCTCTCCAGTCCGTTTGACCGCTGATGGACAGCGATGCCGGAATCGAGAACGCCGTGCGCAGGGCGTCAGCGCTCGTGGTGCCGCGAAACTCGAGCTGCGTGCGGGTGACCGGCTTGTTGCGCGCGGTTCGCGCCTGCATTTGGAAACCGCCGCCGAGCAGTTGGCCGTGCATATCGGCTCGCGCCACCTGCCCGTTATCGATGTCGAACTCGCCCGTCACCTCGGTGGCCATGGTGGCCGAGCCGGATTTATTGATGCTGGCGCCGTCCAAGCGCCCATGAATCAATACCTGGCGATGCTCAAAGTCTTTGAACGGCAAGAACAGATCCACCGCGGCCCGCAGTGGCCCCGTGGCCTCCACGTTGGAGAACGCATGTTCCGCGATCGCATCGAGCGGCGTTGCGCGCAAAAAGCTAAGCGCGCTCGCCGCATCGCCATGTCCGTCGACGTGGATTTTCAACTCGCCGGTGCTGAAGTCGGCAAAGCGAGCATCCCCCGATTCGAACACGAGATCGCCGATGTGCGCGCCCGATAGGTGCGCGCTCATTCCCTCATTGCGAAATTCGGCGTTCGCGGTGAGATTTTCAACCGGCCGCCAGCCCTCGCTGTAATCCAAGGTCATTCCCTCGATGGTACAGCGCGCCAGAAAGATGCCGCCGCCGTCGCGAAACGGAAAATTACGCACGGGACCTTGAAACAAGGCGGTGGCCCGCACCATACGGCCCGCGAGGAATGCGCGATTGAGCCAGGCAAGACCCGGCGCCGAGATCAACCCCCTCGGCAAGTAGTTGCGCGCATTGGCCACATTGCCGTTCTGGATGGTACTGAACAGCGTGAGCCGCGGTGAGGAACCATCGGCGGGTTGGTGCCACGCCGTTTGGCCCAGAATATCGCCGTCGCGAGTTCTGACCTCCCAATCGGGTGAGGCAATGAGCAGCTCCTGCGCGGTTCGCTTCCAATACACGTTTGCGCTGAGGCGCTGCAGGTTCACCTCTTGCGGAAACTGACTGGGCCAATGAAACACCGCAACGTTCGTATCGATGATGACGTGTCCGCCGCTCTCATTGCCGGCAATCGAACCCGCGATACCGCGAATTCCCGGCACGCCGCCGACCGATGCGTATCCCGCGTGCTGAAATTTCGCCTGAACTTGCATGCGCCACGGATCGGCCACGTTGCCACGCTCAATCGCGATCGAGGTATCGGTCCACTCGCCGCTCGGCGCAATCGCGCGAAGCCGGTCCCGAAGATCTTTCTTCGGCAGAAAGCCCGTGAGCGGCAGCAGGGTCTCCGCGCGCAAATAGTCGGCGCGGGCGCGCACATTCAACAGGCCCGCTTCACTTTCCTGCCAATTGACCTCGAATGCGGACTCCGGGTCGCGGCGTCCGACGCGAACTCGCTTGCCCGTGAGGCTCCAAAGATCGCCCGTGTGCACCAGGGTCAGGGCGCCGTTCATTTGGTCGAACCTGGCGACCGGGCCCTCGGGCAGTTGCGTGACAATATTGATTGCGCCGAAATCAACATCGGCACGCGATAGCACCGCACCATGGCCGCTCGCGGCCACCTCAAACGCGCCTATCCCTGAATCCAGGTTACTCAAGATGTTCGGCAGCAGCTGATGCCAGCCCGGAAAAGAGATATCGCGCACCCGTGCAAGCGCATCCCACGCCAGGGTCTGCACATCGCCGCTGCCGCGCGCAGTTCCGTTGAAGGTCACGGTTCCGCCCAGCAGGCCGGGCAGCAGAGCGCTGAACTCAAGAGCGAGCTTCTCATGGTCGCGCAGCACGTCAATGTCGACGTCTTGCAAAATCAACTGCGGCAGCGCCGCGTTCCAATCTTGCATCGTCAGCACGGCGTGACGAATCACCACCCTTCCCGCCGGCAAGTCATCGAGCTTGAACTTGCCCAAGGAGGAATCCTCACCGCCCAGTTCAATCTCCGAGGCCACCGCAAAGCTGTGGGGACTCAAGCGCGCGACGGCAATGGCCGGTGAGTCGACTTCGATTCGGCCCGCCAGCAATTTACCGCTGCGAATCAGCTGCCAAATATCCGCGGAAACCGGGCCTCCGGCTGCGCGCGCCAACACGCGCTGATCATCCTTGGAGCGAAGTTCCAGCCGATCGAAATAAAGCTCCGGACCGTACCAACGAAACGCCGGTAAGACACGCGCGAAACCAATGTGGTATCCGGTCTGCGCATGAACCCATTCCTTGATCTGCGCTTCGTAGCGAGGCGCCCGGTCGAGCGCCAACTTGAGCGCCAGCATCAACAGCAGCACCAGAACCGCCAGCCCGGCGAAACACAAACCCAAGACTTTGCCGATCTTGCGGATCATCATTTACATCAGCACGACGTCGTATTGATCGACGGTGTAGAGGGCTTCAGTCTGCAGGCGTATGGGCTTGCCCGTGACCAGTTCCAGTTCACCCAAGGCCGAGGACTCCTCGTCGAGTAGACGCTCAATGACGTCCTGATGTGCCAGCACCATCAATTGTTGGCACTCGAACTGGCGCGACTGCCGGACGATTTCACGAAATACCTCGTAGCAGACCGTTTCCACCGTTTTCACAAATCCCCGGCCTTCGCAAGTAGGGCAAGAATGGCACAAGAGATGTTCCAGGCTCTCGCGCGTGCGCTTACGCGTCATTTCCACCAAGCCCAAGGGCGACACCGAGGAGATGTTGGTTTTGACGTGATCCTCATTCAACGCGCGTTCCAGCGCTTGGATGACTTGTCGACGGTGCTCAGGCTCCTCCATGTCGATAAAATCAATGATGATGACGCCGCCTAAGTTGCGCAGACGCAGCTGCCGCGCGATGGTCATCGCCGCCTCGAGATTGGTGCGAAATATGGTTTCCTCGAGGTTTCGATGGCCCACAAAAGCGCCGGTGTTGACGTCGATGGTCGTCATGGCCTCGGTTTGATCGATGATCAAATGGCCGCCGGACTTCAGCGAGACTTTGCGATCCAGCGCTTTTTGGATTTCCTCCTCGACGTGATGCAACTCGAACAGCGGCCGCGGATCGCCATATAGATCGATGCGCGCCAGCGCCTCGGGCATGAACGTGGCGGCGAACTCCTGCATCTCCCGATGGGCACTGGGCTGATCGATCAATACCTTGTCGACACCCGGATGCACAAAGTCGCGAAGCACGCGCAAATGCAGGGGCAGGTCCGCATGCACCAAGTTGCCCGGTTGCGTGCGCAAGCCCTTCTGGCGGACGAACTCCCACAATTTGCGCAGGTAGATCATGTCGGCACGCAGGGCTTCCGGGGCAGAATCTTCGGCCGCGGTGCGCACGATGAATCCCCCAGGGTCTTGCGATTCGATGCCGTTTTCCACCGCAGCCCTCAGGCGCTCGCGCTCAGTTTCTTCCTCGATGCGCCCCGATACGCCCACACCGCGACCCTTGGGCATAAACACCATGTATCGAGAAGGCAAAGTAATGTACGTGGTGAGTCTCGCGCCTTTGGTTCCCAAGGGATCCTTGACGACCTGAACCAGAATTTCGTTGCCTTCGGCAACCAGCGCGCGAATGCTTTCGGTGTGCGGCGGTTCGATGCCCGTATCCGCATGTCGGGGGTCGAATATGTCGGAGGCGTGCAGGAATGCCGTGCGATCCATGCCGATATCGATGAAGGCCGCTTGCATGCCCGGCAACACCCGGGAAACGCGCCCCTTATAAATGTTGCTGATCAGTCCGCGGCGGCTGGCCCGCTCGAGAAAGACCTCCTGCAGCACGCCGTTTTCGACGACGGCAGCGCGCGCTTCATGCGTGCTGGCATTGATCAGAATTTCGGTGCTCATGGCCTGATCGCACCGCAGACCCCGAGCCTTACGCCCAAGGCCTGCAGCAGCTGCGCGGTTTCGAACAGCGGCAATCCCATCACGCCGGAGTAGCTGCCCTTTAAATCTGCGATAAAAATAGCTGCATAGCCCTGGATCGCATAGGCGCCTGCTTTGTCGCGAGGCTCCCCGGTGTCCCAGTAGGCGCGGGCTTCGGCGGCATCAAGGATTCGAAAAGTAACCAAACTGTGGCTGACTTTGATCTCATTGCCCGCTGCCGAGCGCACTGCCACGGCGGTCAATACCTCGTGCGTGCGGCCCGATAACTGCAGCAGCGTGTGCTCAGCATCGTCCCTATCTCGCGGTTTTCCCAGAATGGCTCCGTTCAGCACCACGGCGGTGTCCGCTGCCAGGACCGGCGCGTTTGCCGCGCTGCGGCTGCGCAGCCACCCGGCATCGGCTTTTGCCGCGGCCAGACGTGAGACGTAGGCCGCAGGGGCCTCGCTTCGGCGAGGCGTCTCATCCAATTCCGTTCCCACCAGCCTGAACGACACGCCGATTTGTTGCAGCAATTCGCGTCGGCGCGGAGAAGCTGAGGCAAGGTAGATGAAGTCGGCGGACATCATCCCAGGATACCGAAGGCCGTCCCCACAGGCTAAGGCGATTGGCGGCCGCACGCGCGCACTTAGGCGCGGTGATAGGGATGCCCGGCAAGCAGGCTCATGGCCCTATAAATCTGTTCGGCAACCACGACCCTGACCAGCCCATGGGGCAGCGTCAAAGGCGATAGGGACCAGGTGTAGTCGGCTCGTTCCCGGCACGACGGCGCCAGCCCATCCGGACCGCCGATCAACAGCGCCAGCGGCCGCGCATCCCGCAAGCGCTCGGCCAGCCACGCACTCACCTGTTCGGTGCTCATCGATTTGCCCCCGATATCAAGCGCCACCACGTAGTCATCCTTGCCGATGGCCGCCAGCATATCGGCGCCCTCCCGCTGCACGGCGCGCTGCGGATTCTCACCCGCGCTTCGAGTGGCCACGGAAATTTCATGCAGTTCGAGAACCAGTGGCGTGCGCACGCGCTTCTGATATTCCAGGAATCCACCGTTGACCCAGTCGGGGAGACGGGTACCGGCAGCGATCAACCGGCATTTCATCTAGGAGCCTGTCCCGGGCTTTAAGCGCGCGCCGCGCGCTTCATGACAGTCATGTCCCACAACTTCTCCAGCCCGTAGAACTCGCGAACGCGCGGCAGCATGACGTGCACAATCATCTCGTTCAAATCGATGAGCACCCAGTCGCCGTCTTGCTGGCCCTCGACGCCATGCGGGCGGAAGCCGGCTTCTTTAGCCCTTTCGACCACGCGTTGCGCCACCGAGCGCACGTGCCGATCGGAGGTTCCGCTCGCAATCACCATGAAGTCCGCGATGTCGGTCAGGCCTCGCACGTCCAGGAATTTCACGTCGAGTGCCTTCATGTCGGCCAGGGCATCGAAAACGACGATTTTGAGGGAGGCTCTGACGTTGCGGGCTGTGCCTGCGTTGCTGGCTTTGCCCGGCGCAGCCGTTTTAGGCTTGCGCACTGTCTTGGATTTGGCGGCGGCCTTTTTGCCGCCTGCTGTCTTGCTGTTCGAGTTCTTTCGCTTTACTGCCACTAAGTCCGGTTCCTAGAGTAACAATGGGTATCCAGGATGAGTTTACGCACTGGATCGGGCATGAGGAAGCGCGGATCACGGCCCATCGCAATTAACTGCCTCACTTCGGTGGAAGAGATCTCCAGTTGAGTCACCGCGTGAATAAAGATGCAGCCTGACCGCGACTCGTGCAGATCGTTGATGCGGCCGGTGCCTCGGTCCACCAGCAACTCCCCTAGGGGGCCCATTCCCGGCGCGCGCCAGCCTGGGCGATGCGCCACGACCAGGTGCGCGAATTGCAGCAGTTCCTGCCACTGATGCCATTTGGGCAGGCTCAAGAACGCATCCATACCGACGATGAGACAGAGGCTCCGATCCGGATATTCGTGCCTGAGCTCCGCCAAAGTCTCCACGGAATACGACGGGCCCTCCTTGCGTACCTCACGATCATCGACGACGAATCCGGGCTGCCCCGCTGTCGCCAACTGCACCATTTGCAGCCGCAGCGGTGCATCGGCAATGGGCTGATCGCGGTGCGGAGGATTGCCGGCGGGCAGAAACCTGATCTCCTTCAGTCGCAGGGCCTGCTGCAGCTCAAATGCAGTGCGCAAGTGCGCGTAATGAATCGGATCGAAGGTTCCGCCAAAAATGCCCATCGGGTTCATGGGCTTACCCTGCCTGAATCCGCACTGGCTTGCAAAGCACCGGCAAACGCGCCGGTAAGACCGGTGAGCGCGCTCCACGCATCGCCTACACCTAAGCCTTTAATGATGCGGTCGGTATCGCTGGCCTGCATCAGCAACGGCGCCAACGGCAGCTTCTTCAGGCTGGACAGCGCGCGCGCCGACGGTGTCGCCGCCAGGTTCCAACCACTGCCGCGAGCCGCAGAGCGCAGACGGTCGCGTTCACGCGCCTGCCACATGCCCCGCAGCTCACGCAGCAGCGCCCATAAGATCAGTGTGGGTTCCACGCCCTCGCTCTTCAACCCCAGCAGCACGCGTAAAGCGCGCGCAGCATCACCGGCGGCGGCAGCCTCCGCAACCTGGAACACATCGTAGCGAGCACTGTCGCCGACCGAGCGAAGGACTAAATCGACATCGATCAAACCGCCGTTCGCCAGCAGCTTCAGTTTCTCCAATTCCTGCTGCGCAGCCAAGAGATTGCCCTCGACGCGATCGACGATCAGCGAAGAGGCCTCCGCACCGATATCGATGTGCAACATTTTCGCCCGGCCGCGCAGCCAAGCGGGCAGCGCGGCCGTATCGACCGGCTGGATCGGCACCCAGGCACCGTGCTTTTCGATCGCCTGTACCCAGGTAGCGTCGCCGGCTTTTCGATCGAGCTTGTCGGTAACCACCAAATAAATCAGGTCGGCGGCCGATTGAGCCGCGAGTTCCGCGAGCAGCGCGGCGCCCTTGTCGGGTTTGCCGCTGGGCATGCGCAACTCGAACAGTCGCCGTTCCGCGAACAGCGACAGGGATTGGGTGGCAAGACGCAGCTCATCCCAGCTAAAACTGCGGTCGATGAAGAATACCCGGCGGTCTGCATACCCCGCCGCGCGCGCAGCGGCACGAATCGCATCCGCGGCTTCACCGACAAGAAGAGGTTCATCGCCGGAGACCAAGTAGATCCCGGCTAAACCCCGCGCCAGCGCGGCCGGTAATTGTTCAGCGCGCAAACGCAATTAAGCCGGCGCTCGCATGGCATGGTTCAAACGAAGGCGGTTAATAGCTGAAGCTCTCGCGCGCCGTTGCATATTCGCGCTCCATCCGTGCGATAAGTGCATCCACAGCCTCGATGTCGTGGACGCCGCTGACGCTCTGGCCGGCGCTCCAAATATCCCGCCACGCCTTCGCCGCCGAATTGCCGCCGGTGCCGAAATTCATTTTGGTCTTGTCCGCCTCGGGCAGGTGCTCGGGGTCGAGACCCGCGTGCGCGACACTGCCGCGCAGGTAGTTGCCGTTGACGCCGCTGAACAACGATGTGTAGACGATATCCTCGGCGCCGCTATCGATGAGCATTTGTTTGTACTCAGGTGGCGCATTGCCCTCCTCCGTCGCGATGAAACGCGTACCGAGGTAAGCAAGATCCGCGCCCAGGGCGCGCGCGGCCAGTACGTCGGCACCGCTGCTCATGGCACCCGACAGAATGATGGTGCCGGGATACACCTCACGAATCTGTTTGACCAAGGCAAAGGGGCTCAACACGCCTGCGTGCCCGCCCGCCCCCGCACACACCGCGATGATGCCGTCCACGCCCTGGGCCGCCGCCTTCTCAGCATGGCGTAAATTGATGACGTCATGAAACACGATGCCGCCGTAGGCATGCACGGCAGCGACCACTTCAGAGGGCGGCCGCAGACTCGTGATGATGATGGGGACTTTGTGTTTCACACACAGCGCAACGTCCTCTTCCAAGCGATTGTTGCTGCTGTGCACGATCTGGTTCACCGCGTAGGGCGCGACCTTTGCCTGTGGATTGGCTCGCTGAAATGCAGCCAGTTCCTCCGTGATCTGGGCAAGCCACTCGTCAAGCTGAGAGGCCGGCCGTGCATTCAGTGCCGGGAAGGCACCCACGATGCCGGCTTTGCACTGTGCGAGCACCAAGCGTGGAGTCGAAACGATGAACATCGGCGCGCCGATGACGGGCAATCGCAGGCGATCGCGCAATAGGTGGGGAATTGGCATTTATTTCGGATTCCGATGGACTGTCTGGCATTATGGCGCACTCGGGCGAACACCTACACTGCAACGGGATAATAAATTGAAACACATCGTATTGGCCTTCACTGTGCTGGCTGCTCTCGCATCACCCTTGGCGGCGCTCGCTGATCAGCCGCCCCTCATTGATCGGAATCTGTTCTACGGCGAGGTAGCCATCGCCGGCGCGCAAGTGTCGCCCGATGGCCATTATCTTTCGTTCCTGAAACCCTACAAAGGCACCCGCAATATTTGGGTCAAGGGAGCGGACGAGCCCTTCAGCGCCGCCCGTCCCGTGAGCGCCGAGGCAACCCGGCCCATCCGAATTTATTTCTGGAGCCACGACTCGAAATACATTTTGTACGTCCAGGATTCGGGCGGTGATGAGAATTTCAATGTCTATGCCATCGATCCGAAGTTGCCGGCGGATGCGAAAACCGGCGTCCCGCCGACACGCGCGCTCACCAACTTGAAGGGCGTTCGAACTGAGATTTTCTCGGTACCAAAGGCGAAGCCGGACATTCTGTACATCGGACTGAATGACCGCGATCCGAAGTGGCACGACCTCTATGAACTCAGCATCTCGAGCGGCGAGAAGAAGCTGCTGCGCAAGAACACCGAAGAGATTGCCGCGTGGCAATTCGACGATACGGGCACGCTGCGGCTCGCGGTGCGCACGACCAAGGCCGGCGACACCGAGACGTTGCGCGTCGATGCAGACGGCTTCAAGCAAATCTACAGCTGCAGCGTGCTGGAAAATTGCGGCGCGTTCGATTTCGACGCAAGCGGCAAAAACGTCTATTTCGCAACCAACAAAGGCGCTTTGGACCTGACCGAGTTGGAACTGATGGACGTGGCCACGGGCTCCACGACCAAGGTCGAAGGAGATCCGGAAAAGCGCGTCGATCTGCACAACGTCGAGATCTCGCAAGTCGACCATCGCATTCTCTTTACCGAATACGAAGACGACGCGTTCCGGCGCTACTTCAAGGACCGCCCCTTCGAAAATGACTACCACTGGCTGCAATCGAAGCTGCCGGGACTCGAAGTCAGCTTCGGCGCGAGATCGAACGACGAGAATATTTGGATCGTCACCGCGCATAGCGATACGGAACCGGGCATTGTTTATGTCTGGAACCGCAAGGCGAAGACGCTGGCGCTGCAGTATCACGTGCGCGAGGAGATCCCCCGCGACGCGCTGGCACAGCGCAAGCCGTACCACTATAAGTCTTCCGACGGCCTGGATATCCCGGCCTATCTGACGCTGCCGAAAGGACTACCGGCAAAGAATCTGCCGCTCGTGGTGTATCCGCATGGCGGACCCTGGGCCCGCGATTCATTCGGCTATGACACGAACGCGCAGTTTCTCGCCAATCGCGGCTATGCCGTACTGCAGCCCAACTTCCGCGCATCCACCGGTTACGGCAAGAAATTTCTGAATGCCGGCAATGGCGAGTGGGGCCGAAAAATGCAGGACGACATTACGTGGGGCGTGAAGTCACTGGTCGCAGCCGGGATCGTCGATCCGAAACGCGTCGGCATTTCCGGAGGCTCGTACGGCGGCTATGCCACCCTGGCCGGTGTGGCGTTTACGCCGACTGTTTACGCCGCGGCGGTTGCCTACGTGGCGCCGTCCAATTTGATCACTTTGCTGGACGCGATACCTCCCTATTGGGAAGCGGGACGCAAGCAGATGTACACGCGCATGGGCGATCCGACGACCGCGCAAGGCAAGGCATTGTTGATCGCAGAGTCGCCCCTAACCCAAGCCAAGGCGATCGTCACGCCGCTGTTGGTGGTACAGGGTAAGAACGATCCGCGTGTCAATGTCCGCGAGAGCGATCAGATCGTCGCGGCGGTGCGCGACAACGGCAAGCCGGTCAAATACATCGTGGCGCCGGATGAAGGTCACGGCTTCGCGCGGCCCATCAACACCTTGGCGTACGTGACGGCATCGGAGGATTTCTTCGCGCAGTACCTCGGCGGGCGTAGCCAGAAAGACGTGCCCGCGGACGTGGCCGCCAAGCTCAAGGAGATTACGGTCGATCCGAAGACGGTGAGCGGGACCGTGAGCCTCAAGGGTGCGTTGGCGCCTGGGGCGGCTAAGTAACGCGCCGCCCGATTTTCGCGACCGGTACTTTGATTTCGGCGGATAAAACTTCCGGCTCGGAGGAAGACTCGGTGCCGCAGTTGTCACAACCGCCGCACGCACCCTGCGCGTTGCTTGCGGACGCTGCGTCAAGCTTTTGCGCCGCCCGCCTAAGCTTTAAAAAAACCGGGGCGGCAGCCATCGCGCGACTCAAGGTCTGCAGAATGCGTCTCTTCAAAGTCCGCGGCCCGAGCTTGTACACGGCATAGCCTACGCTCGCGAGCAGCAGCACGCCCACCAGAAAATTGTCGAGTACTGCGTTCATGATTTCATCATGAGGTCAGCGCCGTCGCGATGCGAAACGTGATCCATGATCCGACGTAGGCCATGGCAAATAAATACGCCGCCATGATAATCGGGTAGCGCCAGGAATTGGTCTCGCGCTTAACCGTCGCCAACGTGGAGAGGCACTGCGGAGCGAATACGTACCAGGCCAGCAGCGAGAGCGCCGTCGGCAAACTCCACGACTGCGTGATCAGCGGCGTCAAGGCGCCGCTGATGTCGTTGCCCGTCGCGGACAGCGCATAAACCGTTCCCAATGCGCCCACCGCAACCTCTCGTGCCGCAAGACCCGGCACCAACGCAATGGAAATCTGCCAATTGAAGCCGATGGGCTTGAATAGCACGGCGAGCCACGCGCCCAAAGTCCCTGCAACGCTGTACTGAATGGCCGGCCCCGTCGCGCCCGGCGGCGGCGCCGGAAATGAGCTCAAGGCCCAGAGGATCACCATCAGCGCCAGAATGATGGTGCCGACGCGGCTCATGAAGATCTCTACGCGCTGCCACAGGCCGATGCCTAGATTGCGCAAATTCGGCCAGTGATACGCCGGCAACTCGAGCATGAGGGCCTGAAATCCGCCGCCCTTGCCGCGGCGCTTGAGCACGAACGCCACGGCCATCGCGCTCGCGATGCCGGCGAGATACAGCGCGAACAGAACCACGCCCTGCAGTTCCAGTCCGCCCCAGACGCTGCGGCGCGGAATGAAGGCAGCGATGATCAGCGCGTAGACCGGTAAGCGCGCCGAGCAGGTCATCAGCGGCGCAATCATAATCGTGGTCAGTCGATCGCGTGGATTTTGAATGGTGCGCGTCGCCATGATCCCGGGGATGGCACACGCAAAGCTCGACAGCAAGGGGATGAAGGCCCGCCCCGACAGCCCGACGCTGCCCATCACGCGATCGAGCAGGAATGCGGCGCGCGGCAGATATCCTGAGTCTTCGAGAATCAGGATGAAGAAGAACAGGATGATGATCTGCGGCAAAAACACCAGCACGCTGCCGACGCCGGCGAGGATGCCGTTGATCGCCAAGTCCTTCAGCAGGCTGGTCGGCAGCGCCGCTCCCAGCCAATTGCCGAAGGCCGCGACGCCCAGTTTGATTTCGTCCATCGGCACTTGCGCCCAGGCGAAGACCGCCTGGAACACCAGGAACAGAATTACGGCCAGGATCACGGGCCCGAGCACCGGGTGCAGCACCAAGGCATCGAGGCGATCACTGAAGGTCACGCCATCGAGCCGATCACCGCCCACCACTCCCAGAATCCTGCGCACTTCGGCTTGATCGTGCTCGATCGCAGATCTCGTCAACGGTTGCCAGACAGCGCTGCGCGTCCTGCGTTCGGGCATGGCCGTCGCATCGAGCACTTTGATCAACGCGCGCACACCGGCGGTCTTGACGCCGACCGTTTCAACCACCGGCACGCCCAACTCCAGCCCTAAGCGCTCGGCATCGATGATGATGCCCTTGCGGCGCGCAATGTCAGTCATGTTGAGCGCCACCACCATGGGCAAACCCAACCGCTTCAGGCTCAAAACCAATCTTAAGTTTTGGCGAAGATTCGTCGCATCGGTGACGCAGACCACGAAATCCGGCGCGGTCTCGCCGGCGCGCCTCCCCAAGAGTACGTCGGCCGTCACCTGCTCGTCGGGAGTCAGCGGGTCCAAGCTGTACGCACCGGGTAAATCCAGAATCCGTATACGCAGGCCGGATGGCGTGACCAGCGCACCCTCTTTGCGTTCGACGGTCACGCCGGCGTAATTGGCAACCTTCTGGCGGCTGCCGGTCAGAATATTGAAAAGCGCTGTCTTACCGCAGTTGGGATTGCCAACCAAAGCGATCAGAGGGCTCGGAGCGCTGGGCGCGGCGTCCATAGGAATCTTAAGGGAGCTGCGGCTGCTCCGGACATACGCGGATACAGGCGGCCTCGAAAAGTCGCAGCGCAAAAGTGCCTGTTCCGATGCGCACGGCGATGGGCGCTCGCTTCATAAGCCCCCGGGCTACGATGCGTACCGCCTCACCGGGCAGAAAGCCCAGCTCGGCCAAGCGCCTGCCAAGGTCTGCGGGTCCCTTAGAATCGGCCCCCGACACTGAAACCACCCGCGCCGAGGCCCCCGGGGCGAGTTCCATGAGTGGGATATCTTGAGAGACCAACATGAACGCGATTCTACATGAGAATCGTTCCCATTACTATTACCGGGTCACAAATCCTAACCTGATAGTCTTGAGGTCCCAGAATCATCGGAGGCGTATGAAATGCCTACGCTTTTTGAGAAAATCATCGCTGGAGACCTGCCGGCTACCGTGATTTACCGCGACCCTCGCGTGATCGCGTTCTTGGATATTCGCCCTGCGGCTCCGGTGCATATACTCATCGTCCCGAACAAACCCATTCCCACAGCCAATGATATTGCCGACGAGGATGAATCGCTGATCGGCCACATGTTTATCGTGGCGCGCGATCTGGCACGACAACAGGGAGTCGCCGAAAGCGGGTACCGTCTGATCATTAATTGCAATGCGCATGGCGGCCAGGAGGTGTATCACTTACACGTGCATCTTTTGGGCGGCCGGCCTCTCGGGCCCATGGTGGCACGGGCATGAATGCGACTAGAAGGGAACAAATGATGAAGAAGAAAAAGGCCGCACAAGCCAAATCACGCCCCGCCTCACGGCGCTCGGTAAAAAAACCCTCGGTCAGCGCGGCAAAATCCACGCGCGCGCTCAAGGCTCGCGAAATATCCCGCCCGAGTCCGCGCAGCGTACCGCGACGCGAGTTGTATCCCGCGCTCGAGCCATATCGACACGGCCACCTGCGCGTCTCGGACGTTCATGAAATTTATTACGAAGAAAGCGGCAATCCCGCCGGCAAACCTGCCGTGTTCTTGCATGGCGGACCCGGTGCAGGCTCCGACAAGCGCGCGCGGCAATTCTTCGACCCGCGGCATTACCGGATCGTCGTATTCGACCAGCGCGGCTGCGGACGCAGCCGCCCGAGCGCCAGCCTGATAGAGAATACGACCTGGCACCTGGTCGCAGACATCGAGCGGTTGCGCAAACACTTGAACATCGAGCGCTGGTTGGTGTTCGGTGGATCCTGGGGCAGCACGCTGGCACTGGCGTATGCCGAGGCGCACCCGGAGCGCGTGACTGAAATCGTACTGCGCGGAATTTTCCTGCTGCGCTACGCAGAAATACGCTGGTTCTATCAGCACGGCGCCTCCGATATATTTCCCGATTTCTGGGAAACCTATCGCGATGCGATCCCTCTGGATGAAAGGGACGATTACTTGAGCGCTTATCACAAGCGCCTCACCGGCACCGATCAGCGTGCGGCGTTGGCCGCGGCGCGCGCATGGTCAATGTGGGAGGCCGCATGCAGCTTTCTGCACAGCAACGTCGATAACATCAAGAAATGGGGCGAAGATCAGTTCGCCTTGTCGGTCGCGCGCATCGAATGCCACTACTTCGTGAATCGCGGTTTCCTGCGCAGCGAGAGCCAATTGATCGACGATGTACCGCGCATTCGGCATATACCGACAACCATCGTGCAGGGCCGCTACGACGTCGTGTGTCCTGCGACCAGCGCGTGGAATTTACACCGCGCGTGGCCGGAGGCGGATTTCCGAATGGTGCAGGACGCCGGACACTCGGCGTTCGAGCCGGGCAATGCTCATGAACTCGTTCTGGCGACCGATCGATATCGCAGCCGCTAACGGGATCAAGGCAATGAATGCGCTTTAATGCCTGCGCCGCGCTTGCGGCGGCAATCCTCCTGTTCCCGTCCGCATGGACAGAGGCGGGCAGCGCGGAAAGCGCACCGGGAACCAAATTGCTGCGATTTCCCAATGTGCTGCATGACCGCATCGTCTTCAGCTACGCGGGAGACCTGTGGACCGTCGGCACACAAGGAGGCACCGCGACACGGCTTACCTCGCACCCCGGATTGGAGTTGTTCGCGAAATTCTCACCCGACGGCCGCTACATCGCCTTCACCGGACAGTATGGCGGGGATGAACAGGTCTACGTCATGCCCTCCGTGGGCGGAACGCCCAAGCAACTCACGTTTTATCCGGCGCCCGGCCCGCTGGCGGAGCGCTGGGGCTACGACAATCAAGTGTACGGGTGGACGCCGGACGGCAAATCCGTTCTCTTCAGATCGGCCCGGGATGGCTACAGCTTGACGGATGCGAAGCTGTATACGGTTTCGATGAACGGCGGTGCCGCGGTTCCGCTGCCCATGCCGAAGTCGGGTGCCGGCCATTTTTCTCCTGACGGCACCAAGATTGTCTACTCACCCCTGTGGCGCGATTTTCGCAGCGAAAAACGCTACGCCGGCGGTCTCGCCAACGCTCTCTACATTTTTGACCTGGCGAATCCCTCGCTTCAGCCGATCACCCATGATTTGCGAACCGATCGCGATCCGATGTGGATAGGTGATGCGATTTATTTCAATTCCGATCGGACCGGCACGTTCAACCTCTATCGCTACGACATTGGAACGCGGCAAATCCGGCAACTCACGCACTACACGGATTGGGATGTGCGTTGGCCGAGCGCGGATGCGGAAGGCCAAATCGTCTACGAATCAAACGGCGAATTGCATATTTACGACAGCCGCAGCAACCAGGATCGCGGCCTGTCGATCAACGTGCCGGCGGACAGCACGACGACGCTGCCGCAAGCGGTCAACGCTGCGGATAATATCGAGGAATTCAGTTTAAGCCCCGGCGGCGAGCGCGTCGGCATCGTGGCGCGCGGCGATGTGTTCACGGTCCCGGTGGAACACGGGGTGACACGCAATCTCACCCAATCGTCGAATGCCCATGACCGCGAGGCCGCCTGGTCAAATGACGGCATGCGATTGGCTTACGTCTCGGATCGCAGCGGAGAAGAGGAGATTTATGTGCAGGCGCAGGACGGCAACAGTCCCGCCGTCGCGTTGACCGCCAACTCCACGGGACGCTATTCGGCACCGGTTTGGTCCGGCGATGACAAGCGGATTGCATTCGCCGACAACAGCAACCGCCTGTACGTCATCGACATCGCCGGCAAAAAGCGCATCGCGGTGGCTCAAGATCCCATCGGTCTTGCGCTGGATTATTGCTGGTCGCCCGATGGCAAGTTCCTAGCCTATTCCCTCAATGAGTCGAATAACTTTTCGAGTGTCTTCGTGTGGTCCCTGGCGGATGGGCAATCGCACCGGATCACGCCGCAATCCTTCGCCGCGCAATCGCCCGCATGGTCGCCGAACGGCGAATTGCTCTACTTTTTGAGTCAACGCGAGTACCAGCCGATCATCAGCACCATCGAATTTAATTTCGCCACGGATCGACAGACGGGAATCTTCGCGGTGACCCTGCGCAAGGATGTCAAAAATCCGTTCGGCATTCGCGACGACGAACCCGGCGAGGAAAAAGATGGTGATGCGGAGAAGGACAAGCCTAAAGATAAGGATAAAGATAAGAAAGCCGACAAGAGCAAAGCGAAGCCGAAACCCAACGTTAAGATCGAATTCGACGGCATCGAACATCGCACCGTTCGAGTTCCGCTCGAGGCGGACAACATCAGCAGTCTGCGGGTCGGCGATGAGAATTTGTTGTACTTGCGCAGCGGCGCGTTCTACTACGGGCGCGAAGCGGGCATCAAACCGGCCGTGATGAGCTACTCCATCAAGGAGCGCGAGGCAAAGCCCGTCGTGGAAGACGTAACCGAGTGGTCCGCAACCTCGGACGGTAAACATGTGCTCGCAGAAATGTCCTCCAAGGAATTCAAGTATTTCGAAGTCGGCAAGAGCGACGATGCCAAGGCCGTATCGCTCGCGGGTCTGCAGACTTACCGGATTCCTGCCGCTGAGTGGCGCGAGATTTTCGCCGAGGTCTGGCGCCGCTATCGCGATTTTTTCTACGTCGAGAACATGCACGGCTACGACTGGGAAAAACTTCGCGGCAAATACCAACCGCTGCTCGACTATGTCGGCCACCGCGCCGATCTTAACTACGTGATCAGCGAGATGATCGCCGAGCTGACGGTGCAGCACGCCTACATCGAGGGGGGCGACTTGGGATTGCCAAAGAGGCCATTCGTGGCATTGCCGGGCGCGCGATTCGAACTCGATGCGAAATCCGGCCGCTATCGAATCGCCAAAATACTCACCGGCGAGAATGAAGAGGAACTCTACCGCTCGCCGCTCACGGAGGTGGGTGTCGATGTGCATGTCGGCGACTACGTTTTGTCGATCAATGGCCGGGAACTTAAGAGTGGAACGGATCCCTATGAATTGTTGCAGTCGCCGGCGAACCAGCCGGTGGAATGGCGCGTGGCGGCTACTGCCGACGGCGCCGCGGCGCGCACCATTCGTTACCAGCCGCTGCACACGGAGGCCGGTCTTCTCTATCTCGACTGGGTCACGCAGAACCGGGCGCGCGTCGACACTTTAAGTCACGGCCGCTTGGGCTACATTCATCTGCCTGACATGGGTGAGGCAGGCATTCGCGAGTTCATCAAGTGGTGGTATCCGCAGGTCCGCAAGGAGGGCCTGGTCGTCGACGTACGCGACAACGGCGGCGGCAATGTCTCGGAAATGCTGATCGAACGCCTGGCCGGAGCTTTGCAGGAGACTCGCTTCGTGCGCAACCATGAGGCCACCGGCACCTATCCCAGCGTGGTGCAGCCTGGCCCCAAAGTTGCACTGATCAACGAAGGCACCTCGTCGGACGGCGATATTTTCTCCTATCAATTTCGGCAATGGAAAATCGGCCGACTGATCGGCAAGCGCACCTGGGGGGGCGTGGTGGGGATTACCGACCATGGAACTTTACTCGACGGCGGCAAGGTGTTTGTGCCAGAGTTCGGTACAGCGGATGAAAACGGCCATTGGATTATTGAAGGACACGGCGTCGATCCGGACATCGTGGTCGAACAGGATCCGGTCGCCGTTTTGAAGGGACATGACCCCCAATTGGAGCGCGGTATTCAGGAACTCTTGAAACTTTTGCCGATGACGCCGGGCGGCTTGCCGCACCGACCCGCTTCACCCATCAAATCCGAGGTGCATTGAGCGTGTCAGAACTCGCCTCCATTGGTTTGGCGCGAGTGAGCGATGCCCGCGAAATTGCAGAGATGTCCCGCGACCTCATCGAACAGGGATTGACCTGGTCGTGGACGCAGGCGCGCGTGCAGCATTTTATCTCGGGGCCCGAATCTTCCGTCGTTGTCGCGCGCCGCGAGCAACGGATTGCGGCATTCGCCATCATGCATTTCGGCGACGACATCGCGCATCTAAATCTGCTGGCGGTAGCGCCGGAACATCGGCGTCAGGGTATCGGGTCCCAGCTCATGGAGTGGCTGACCGGGACCGCGCTCGAAGCCGGTGTGTTTCGCATCAATCTGGAAGTGCGGACCCAGAACGAGGCGGCGCGAATTTTCTACGCGCGCTTGGGCTTCGATCAATTAGGGATTGTCCAGGGTTACTATCAGGGCCGCGAAGCGGCGCTGCGAATGTCGCGGCACCTGGCAAAGACTTGACCCTACATCAGGCGGATCGGGCGCGCCCGGGAACCCTGCTCTCACTGCCCGCTAAATGACCATTAAAAGCACCACCCGCTTATTCGGCGCGACTCGGCGACATGTCGCCTGCGTTGGGCAAGGCACATGGAAAATGGAGGGATCGGCCGCCGCCGCCGCCATCGCGGCGCTGCGACGCGGACTCGATCTCGGCCTGACGCACATTGATACCGCTGAAATGTACGGGTCGGGGACGTCGGAAGGAATTGTCGGCCAAGCGATCGAAGGCAGGCGCGACGAGGTTTTTTTGGTTTCCAAAGTGTTGCCCGGCAACGCCTCGAAACACGGCACGATAGCCGCCTGCGAAAAATCGTTGGCGCGCCTGCGCACCGACCGGCTGGATTGCTACTTGCTTCATTGGCGCGGAAGCTTTCCTCTGGAGGAAACCATTGCCGCATTCGAAACGCTCGTGCGGCAAGGCAAAATATTGTCCTGGGGTGTCAGCAATTTCGATGTCGAGGATCTTGACGAGGCGGCTTCCATCGCCGGCAAGGGCCACCCGGCCTGTAATCAGGTGTTGTATCACTTGCAAGAGCGCGCGATCGAACATGCCGTACTTCCGTGGTGCCGTAAGCACGGCAGCGCCGTGGTCGCCTATACTCCCTTCGGCCAATCACCACGGATTTTCGACGGTGGATCGAAACAGAGCGGCGTGCTGCGCGAGATTGCCGATGCGCATAAGGCGACTCCCCGGCAGGTAGCATTGCGTTTTCTGCTGCGCCACCCCGAGACCTTTGTGATTCCAAAGGCGTCCGATGTTGCGCATGTGAGCGAAAATGCCGGGGCAAGTGCGCTGCAATTGAGCGAGTCCGAAATCGCGAGGATTGACGCTGCATTCCCGCTTGGAAAAGCGCCGCGCGGACTGCCGATGATCTAGGAGCCTGTCTGAGTTTTCCTAGGCGCGGTATCGCGAGTCATTTCGCAAAATGTGCGGCCCGACGGCGTCGATCGTCGATGTTCCGGTCAGCGCCAACGTCACGCGCAGTTCATTGCGCATGATTTCGATTGCCTTGGTGACGCCGGCCTCCCCTGCCGCCGACAGCGCATAGAGAAAGGCCTTTCCGATGAGCGCCCCGCGCGCGCCAAGCGCCAGTGCCTTCGCGATGTCTTGGCCGGAGCGGACACCGCCGTCGAACATCACCTCGCAGCGTCCGGCAACCGCGTCGACGATTTCGCTCAACACCGAGATCGAGGACGAAGCCCCGTCGAGCTGGCGCCCGCCGTGATTGGATACGACAATGGCATCGGCGCCGGCGGCAACGCCGAGGCGCGCATCTTCAGCATCGAGCACGCCTTTCAGAATGAGTTTCCCGGGCCAGCGGCTTCGCACCCATTCGACATCGCGCCAGTTGGCTGACGCATCGAATTGGGTCGCAATCCACTCAGCCAGCGTATTGATTCCGCTGGAACCGCCGATGCGGCCCACCAAATTGCCGAATGTGCGCCGTTTGCCGAACAGCACACTGAGCGCCCAGGCCGGTCTCGTCGCCACGTCCCAGGCATTTCGCAGCGTCAAACGCGGGGGAATGGTCAGTCCATTGCGCGGATCGCGGCGCCGCTCGCCGATGACCTGCAGATCGAGCGTGAGCATCAGCGCCGAACATTGTGCGGCCGCGGCGCGATCGATGAGTTCTTGATTGAAGCCCCGATCCTTCATCAGGTATTGCTGGAACCAGAAAGGTTTCTGGGTGGCCGCGCGAACGTCTTCGATCGAGCAGATCGACATGGTGCTGAGGCAGAACGGAATACCGCAGGCGGCAGCCGCTCTTGCGCCGAGAATTTCGCCATCCGCGTGAAACAGCCCGGCGAGACCGGTCGGACCAATCCCTAAGGGCATGGATACCGGCGAGCCTAGAAAGGTCGTGGCCAAGGATATTTTCGAGACATCGACCATCACTCTTTGCCGAAAGGTCATGGCGTCGAGATCCGCCGCGTTGCGTCGAATGGTGCGTTCATCGTACGAGCCGCCATCGGCGTAATCGAATATCGCGCGGGGAATCCGGCGCTTCGCCAGTTCGCGCATATCCTCAATATTAAGAATCATCGGCACGGGCGTTCGACCTCTTGTCGGCACAAGATACTATAGTCGCGGTCGGGTCGCGGCTGCTTACATCGCGTGTCGGTGCTAGCCTACGTGCTCGGTGCTAAGCTTTAGGGCCCTTAGGAGATCCAAGTTGCGAATAAATAGAATATTGGTCCCCGGCGCCGCACTGGCACTGATCGCGGGTCCGGCGCTTAGCGCAACCGGCCCCACCGGCAACGTCGACACGGCGCGGCTGCAGCAAGCCGACCTTGAGCCACAGAACTGGTTTACGGGCGGCCGTGATAAAGACGGCACGTATTACTCGCCGTTGACGACGATCGACGCCAACAACGTCAAGCAGTTGGGTTTTGCCTGGAGCTACGATTTGGGCGAGCCGCAGCGCGGCCAGGAGGCCACCCCTCTGGTCATCGATGGCGTGATGTACACCTCGGGGACTTGGGGCTATGTCTACGCGGTGGACGCCGCCAGCGGAAAAGAGCTATGGCGCTATGATCCGAAGGCCGATTTCTTCATGGGGCGAAATCCCTGCTGCGATCTCGTCAATCGCGGCGTCGCCGTTTGGAACGGCAAAGTATTCGTTGCTTCCGTGGATGGACGTCTGCACGCGCTGGATGCGGCCACCGGCAAAAAAATCTGGGAGGCCGACACCATCATCGATCGCAAGCTGCCCTATTCCAGCACCGGCGCGCCGCAGATCGCCGGCAGCGTGGTCGTCATCGGCAACAGCGGCGCGGACATGGGACATGGCGCCGTGCGTGGGTATATCTCGGCGTACGACCTTCAAACGGGTGCGCTCAAGTGGCGCTTCTTCACCGTTCCTCCGGCCGTGGGCCAGCCCTATGAAAATCCAGAATTGGCCGCCGCGGACAAGACCTGGGATCCGCACCGCAAACCGGAGTTCAAGGGCGGCGCGACGGTGTGGGATGGATTTGCCTACGATGCGAAACTGAATCTTCTGTATTTCGGCACGGCGAACGCAGCGCCTTACGATCTTCGACAACTCGGCCCTAAACAGCTCGATAGCCTCTACGCGACCTGCATCATTGCGGTCGATGCAACTACCGGGCGCATGGCTTGGTACTACCAGGAAACGCCGCACGACAGCTGGGACTACGACGCGGTACAAAAGATGGTGCTGGCCGACATCATGGTCGATGGCGCGCCCCGCGCAGTTCTCATGCAGGCGTCGAAAAACGCCTTCTTTTACGTGTTGGACCGCAAGACCGGCAAATTGCTGTCCGCCAAGAACTATGCATTCATGAATTGGGCGACGCATGTAGACATGAAAACCGGACGACCGGTCGTCACCAAGGAAGCGGATTGGTACGGGACGGCAAAAAACATTTATCCATCTTGGTTCGGCGCCCATACGTGGAACCCGATGTCCTATAGCCTGCAAACGCACCTGGCCTATATTCCGGTCATCGACGTCCCGACGATCTGGGTCGACTTGCTGCATAACGGCAGCAAGGTGAAGTATGTCGAAGGATTTTTTACGGCGCAGGGCATCATTCCCGATGACACTTACGATTCAAAGGATGCCACGCGTCTATACGGTCCGGTGCCGGATGAACAGGCGATCAAGGCGATGCGCCACGTCAAACCGGTACGAGAATTGATTCGCGCCTGGGACCCGGTTGCTGAAAAAGTGGTTTGGGAACACGAAACCTCTTCCGGCATACGCGGCTACGACGGCGGCGTGATGTCGACCGCGGGCAATCTCGTGTTTCAAGGCAGGGGAAGCGGCGAGTTATGGGTTTACGCGGCCGATACCGGCAAGGTATTGAAAGTCCTGAAAACCGGCAGCCACATCATGGCGGCGCCCATGACCTACGCGGTCAATGGCGAGCAGTACGTCGCGGTTCAGGTGGGATACGGCGGCACGCCGATCACGGTGGGCCCCATCCCCCCGAGCAGCGCAGCCCTCAAGTATCAAAACACCAATCGAATTATCGCCTTCAAACTCGGCGGAGGTGCGGTGCCGACGCCACCGCCGCGAATCGAGCCGGCCTTCCCCAAGCCGCCCGAGCAAAAGGCCACTCAGGTACAAATCGATGCGGGCGAAGTGACTTTCATCGAGCAATGCACGCGCTGCCATCAACTCGGCCCCAGCAGCACTCCAGACCTGCGAAAGCTCAACGACGGGCTGCATGTTTCCTTCAAGGATATTTTGATGCGCGGTGCGCTTGCACCGGCGGGAATGGAGCGCTTCAACGACATTTTGAGCGATAAGGATGCCGACAACGTTCATGCCTATTTGATCGAGCAGAGTTGGATTGCTTACCGCGCGCAGGAGAGCGCGGGCGCGCACAAATAATAAAAACCATGCTCCAGCCAGGACTCATGATGGATCGGCCGCTGCTGATTTCCTCGATTATCGAGCACGCGGCGGCGCAGAACGGCGAGACGGAGATCGTGTCGCGCGAAACGCACGGCCCGGTATTTCACTACACGGTCGCCGACTGCGGGCTGCGAGTCGGCAAGCTGGCCAACGCGCTCGCCGATTTGGGCTTGCCTCCCGGATCGACAGTGGGAACCCTGGCTTGGAACAACCACCGCCACGTCGAGATCTACTACGCCGTATCGGGAAGTGGTTTGATCGTCCATACCTGCAATCCACGCCTGCACCTTGATCAGCTGATTTACATCGTGAATCACGCTGAGGACCAAGTGCTCTTTTTCGATACGAGTTTTGCGCCGTTGATCACGAGCATCGCCAAGGATTGCCCCAACATCAGGGCGTGGATATGCATGACGGATGAAGAAAACATGCCGGTGCTCGAAGCGATTCCGAATATCTATTGCTACGAGACACTGATCGCGACGCAGAGCGAGGAATTCCCATGGCCCCAGTTCGACGAACGATCCGCCGCGGCCATCTGCTACACATCGGGCACTACCGGGAATCCAAAGGGCGCGCTGTATTCGCATCGAGCCATTGTTTTGACTGCCATGACCATCTGCATGCCCGGGCTGGTGTGCCTGTCGCCTAGAGATTCAATGCTTCCCGTGGTGCCGATGTTTCACATCAACGGCTGGTGCGCACCCTATGGTTGCTTGATCGGCGGCGCCAAACTGGTCCTGCCCGGACCGCGGCTGGACGGCGCAAGCCTTTACGAAATGATGGAAAACGAAAAAGTCACGGTGAGCGCCGGTGTGCCGACCGTGTGGCTGCAATTGCTGCAGTATGTTGAACAGCATGGCCTGAAATTTTCCAGTCTGCGGCGTGTGATCTCCGGCGGCTCTGCGGTGCCGCTCGCCTTGATCGCAAAGTTTGACGAACTTTATGGCATCGAAGTACGGCAGGGCTGGGGCATGACCGAGACCACCGCGGCGGCGACCATGAGCTGCGCGGCCACTGCGCAGTTAGGATGGCCCCCGGCCCGCCGGCACGCCGCTGCCGCCAATTGCGGCAAAGCCGTGTTCGGCATCGACATCAAGGTCGTGGGCGAGGACGGCGAGACATTGCCGCGCGACGGCAAGTCGCAAGGCGAACTCATGGTGCGCGGACAATGGATCGTCAGCGCCTACTACAAGGGCGGCGACTCGCCGCTGCGGGACGGTTGGTTTCCAACCGGCGATATCGCGACCATCGATTCGCACGGTGTCTTGCAGATACGAGACCGCGTCAAGGATCTGATCAAGACGGGCGGCGAATGGATCAGTTCGATCGACTTGGAAAATACCGCCATCGGACATCCGTCGGTAGCCGCCGCGGCGGTCATCGGCGTGAAGCATCCCAAATGGCAGGAGCGGCCGCTGCTGTTCGTGGTACGCAAGTCCGGACACAGTTTGGAGCCGCAGGATATCCTCGCCTTTCTCTCGGAGCGCATGGCCAAATGGTGGGTGCCCGAAGAAGTCATATTCTTGGAGTCGCTCCCCGTGGGAGGCACCGGCAAGGTACAGAAAGCGCTGCTCCGCGAGAAATACGGAAACATATTCGACCATTGATCGACCAGTGATCGGAGGTTATTCCCCATGAAACGTCATTTCCCTTTGGCAATTGCGCTGACTTTAGTGCTGTCGCCCGTATGGACGGTGCACGCGGCAGACGATCCGCCCGCCGATCCGACGCTGGCGCACGATCAGGCCAAGTCGGTGAGCGATACCGTCAAACACGATGCGAAAGTGGTCGCTGACGCCGCCAAGGACAGTGCGAAAAAGGTCGCGGTGGCCGCCAAACAGGTGGCACACGAAGTGGCCGTCACCAGCAAGGAAGGCGCCCAAGAAGTCGCGGCGACGGCGAAACGGGGCGCCGCAAGAGCCAAGGCCGCTGTGAACGGAGAAAAGACGCCGAGCCCGCCCGCAAAACCGGCCGGGAAACCGCCCGCAAAACCGCCCGCTCCTTAAAGATAGGGCTGCGCCGCCGGTGAGCGGCGCCCCCATCGGCCCTGCTAGCTCAGGGCGTACAAGTACTCGACGAAGGACGACACCGCTCCGTCCAAGCCTTGGACTTTCGGATTGGTCGATTCAATCAAATAGTATTCGTCGGGAGCATGCGCGCCGGTCCCGTGTCCCAGGCCGAAATGGCCCGCCGGCAAGCTCAACGGTGCGTCGGTGAACACATAGCCTGGCCAGGATCCCGCGGAACGCGGCCAGAGCTGCGGATCGATCCCGAGTTTTCGATAGGTCGCAAGCTGCGTTTGAATCAGCTTGCTGTCTGCAGCGGTTTGGTTCGGATTGTAGCCGCCGCTCATATTGACTTCGATATCGGCGAACCCGTGCTTCGCCAAGTGCGCTTGCAGCTTCGCGAGCGTATCGGCCGCCGTCATGTCCGGCACCAGACGCATGTCGATCTTGGCCACCGCCTTGTGAGGTAACACGGTCTTGCCACCCGGCCCGGTGTAGCCTGCCACCAATCCCTCGATGTTGATGGTCGGCCGAGACTCGAGCAGGATAAGCGAATCGACCCAGTTCTTGTCATGCACCCAATGCTGCACACCCAGCGCCTTCTTCACGGTGCTCTCTGCGGTCTTGGCCGCATGATCCCTGATCATTTGCTCCTGCACCGCGGTCAGCGGTTTCGCCTTGTCGAAAAAGCCCTCTACGGCGGGCGTGTGCCCATCTTTTTCGACCAGCGTGTTCAATGCCTGCACCAGATGCCAGGCAGGAGAGTCCACTTGCGCCTCGAGGCTCGAGTGCACATCGTGCGCCGGTCCGCGGCCCCACTTCTCGCCGCTCGAGATCAATTCCAGTTCGACCACGCCTTTGGCACCTAAGGACACTTGAACGCCGCCGTCGCGATCCTGGCCGGCCTCCGGCATGAAGACGCCCACGCACTTCTTCAGTTCTGCCATGACTTCGGGATTTTTGATCACTTCCTGAAAATGCGGCGAGGCAATCTCCTCTTCACCCTCGCACACCAGCACTAAATTGACGGGCAACTTTTTCCCCGCCGCTTTGAACGCCATGAGCGCACTCAGGAAAGAATTTTCCGGGCCCTTCTGATTGACCGCACCGCGGCCCATGCAGACGGTCCCCAATCCTTCCTTCTGAACCAGACGCGCCTCGAGCGGGGGCGAACTCCATTCCTCCGGCACGAATTGTTTCACGTCGTACATGAAGTAAATCGCCATGGTCGTGCTCGCGCCGGCATCGATCTTGCCGAATACCCCTGACTTGCCCGACGTCGGTATGAGTTTCACACCGGTAAATCCCGCATCCTGGGCCAGTTTTGCCATGTACTCAGGGCCCTGCGGAAAATTCCTGTTCTCGGCAGCGATCGAGGGCAGCGCGATCCAATCCTGCAAACGCTTGATGTTCGCGGCGTGCATCTTCGGGATCTGAGCCAACACAGCCGCCTTGTCTGCATCCTTCGCGGGCGAAGCGGCAAACACGCCCACCGGAACCGCCGCCAGGGCCGCGCCGGACACGGCGCCCTGTACAAAATTACGCCTGCTAAATCCCGGATCTCCTTCGTTCGACATTCGCTTCTCTCCCGTGTGAGTCTAAAGTAATTGCAAATGAGTTCGGTAGTACGCACCACGCTCGGCGTAATTCTCCGCCACTTTAAGCAGATTCTCACGCTCCTCCGTCGTGAGTTCACGTATGGCCTTGGCAGGCGAGCCGATGATGAGACAACCGTCGGGAAACACTTTGCGCTCGGTGATGAGCGCACCGGCGCCGACCAGACAGCCTTGGCCGATGATGGCGCCGTTGAGCACGATCGACTGGATGCCGATCAACGAGCCGTCGCCCACCGTGCAGCCATGCATCATGGCCTGATGACCGATCGATACATTGACACCAATCGACAGCGGGAAACCCGGATCGGTGTGCAGCACCGCCGAGTCCTGGACATTGCTATTCGCGCCGATGCTGACGGTCTCGTTATCGCCCCGCAGCGTTGCACCGAACCAGACGGTGGATTTCTCGGCGAGAATCACTTTACCGACTACCGTCGCATTGGGAGCGACGTAGGCGCTTGCGGCCACTAGCGGTGAATCATCGCCCAGTCTGTACACAGCCATGCACGCTTCTCCAGAAATTTGATCATCCGCGACATCGTCCATCAACTTTCATCGCGCCCTCCTCACAGGCATCTCGACATCATCCCGCCGACTGCGGGTCGCGCGCAACACCGGCGTGCCGAGCTATCATCCAGTCATGGACGAGATTGAACCGCTGAAAGAGCTGCTGAATGAACCGATCGCTGCTGCGCCCGTACCGGCGCGGCCGCCGCCGTCCTCGGT
>Ga0224547_1000002_pt1 | contig 63255 bp, 57 predicted proteins | sample 714P21014metaG_FD_179908 | JGI IMG/M metagenome (GOLD analysis project Ga0224547, IMG submission 179908) | Peat soil microbial communities from Stordalen Mire, Sweden - 717 P2 10-14 | ecosystem: Environmental > Terrestrial > Soil > Wetlands > Peat | place: Sweden: Norrbotten County, Stordalen...
GCTGCCGACAAGCTGAGTGTCAAACGCCGCAACGGCCGGTTGGTGCTGTCCGCGTGGTGCATGACCATTGCGGCGCCGTGCATTTTCTTGGCAATCAATCAGCCCAAAGGTTCGATCACTGCGTATGTTTTGTTCATGGCCGTGGGCTCGATCACCATGTATGTGTACTACGCGACCGTATACACCGCCATTCAAGACGTTATCGAGCCGCGTCTGCGCGGCATGGCCGTAGCCATTTACTTCTGCTGCATGTATCTATTCGGTGCAAGCTTAGGCCCGGTGGGAACCGGCAGGTTGAGCGATCACTTTGCGCACAAGGCGATGACGGATGCCGGCGCCACCAGCATGACCGAGGCGTTCAAGGCGACCGGCCTGCACAACGCCATGTACATCATTCCGATTCTCGCGTTGGCGGCTGCCGCGGTGTTGTTCGCCGCCTCGCGCACCATGGAAAAGGATGTGCGCAAGCAGGAACTCGCGCATCCTGAGCTTAGAGCTTAGGAAGCCGGACGCAGCGTGTCGCTGAAGCTCGCGAGGTGGTAGTCGGCATCGCCGAAGCTCAGGTCGATCATCGTCAGGCGCTTGAAATAGTGACTCACGATGAGTTCGTCCACCACCCCCATACCGCCGTGCATCTGCACGGCGTGCTGACCGACGAGCCGCCCAGCCTGTCCGATGTACGCCTTGGCCGCCGACACGGCGCGATGGCGATCGGCCGCGTCGTGCGAATCGGCGTGGACGGCGGCGATGATGGCCATCGAGCGCGACTGCTCCGCAGCGATCAGCATGTCCGCCATTTTGTGCTTCAATGCCTGAAAGGTCCCGATGGCAACTCCAAATTGCTTGCGCGTCTTCAGGTAATTCAAGGTCGCTTGATTCAGCGCGTTGATAATGCCCACAGCCTCTGCGCATAACGCTGCATTAGCCCGTTCCACGGCACGTTCGATCAGGGCTAAGCCTTTCCATGGCGCGCCGATCAACGCGTCGGCACCCAACGTCACATTCTCGAGCTGCAGGTCGGCCGCGCGCGCGCCCGACTGTGTTGGGTACGCGGCGGCGGTGAGACCCTTCGCGTCGCGCGGCACCAGAAACAGCGATATGCCGTCGCGATCGCTGACCTTGCCGCCGCTGCGCGCCGAGACCAGATAATGGTCGGCCGATGCGCCATCGAGCACGACCGTTTTCCGTCCCGATAGCCGCCAGCTCGCGCCGCACTCTTCCGCAGTACAGCCGACATAGGACAGTTCATACCGCCCCGCCGCTTCGTAGGCAGCAAGGGCTAATTTTGTCGTGCCGGCGGCAATCGCCGGCAGCAGCTTTTGCTTCATCGGTTCCGATGCGGCATCGCGGATCAATCCGCCGCAAGTCACGACGGTGCTCAAGTAAGGCTCCAGAAGAAGCCCCTGACCAAACTGTTCCATGACCAGCATGATATCGACGGCATTGCCGCCGAGACCGCCGAAATCTTCGGGAAACGGCAGCGCCAGCAAGCCAAGCTCCGCGAACTGGCTCCAGGCTTCCGCGGAATACCCCAGGCTCGACGCCGAGAATTTGCGGCGTTTGTCGAAATCGTAGTCGCGTGAAATAAAGCGCTGCAAAGTGTCCTGCAGCGCCAATTGCTCTTCGCTGTAATTGAATTCCATGTTTGCTCTTTAGAGGCCCAGAATCATCTGCGAGATGATGTTCTTCTGGATCTCGGTGGATCCGGCATAAATCGTGGTCTTGCGCTGGTTGAAGTATTGCCCGGAAATCGGCGGTGCGTAGGAACGGTAATGAGCGCTCAGCAGCGGATTGCCGACCCAGGCCATATCGAGTGCCTCACGCACATAAGGCAGCGCGTCATGCCCGAGCGCATGCATTTTGAGCTCCGCGAGCTGCTGAATAATTTCCGATCCCTTGATCTTGAGAACGGATACTTCGGGCCCCAGCGCCCGTTGCTCCTTCGCCGTCGCTGACAGCACTCGCAGATTGGTGATCTCCAGCGCCATCAATTCCATCTCGACCTGAGCGATGCGGTCGCGAAATCGCGAGTCTTCGATGAGCGGGCGGCCGTTGGACATCTGCTCGGCCGCGATCTCCTTGAGCTTCTTCAGCGCGCGCTTGCAGGCGCCGATGCCGGCATTGCCGCTGCGCTCGTGCGTGAGCAGGAATTTCGCGTAGGTCCAGCCCTTGTTCTCCTCACCGATCAAGTTTTGCGCCGGCACCTTCACATTGTCGAAGAAGATGTCGTTTATCTCGTGCTCGCCGTCGAGCATGATGATCGGCCGGACCGTGATGCCTGGGCTCTTCATGTCGATCAGCAAAAACGAAATACCTTGTTGTTGGCGCCCCTCGCTGCTGGTTCGGACCAAACAGAAAATCCAGTCTGCGAACTGGCCCATGGTGTTCCAGGTCTTCTGCCCATTGACGATGTAGTGATCGCCCTGGCGTACGGCACTGGTGCGCAGCGAGGCGAGATCGGAGCCTGATCCGGGTTCGGAATATCCCTGGCACCACCAGTCCTCGCCGGAGAGTATCCGCGGCAGGAAGTACTCCTGTTGCGCGGCATTGCCGAATGTCTGCATCACCGGCGCAAGCATTTTCAGGGAAAACGGATTCTGCGGCGGCGCGCAGGCGTCCGCGCGCTCCTCTTCAAAAATGTGCTGCTGCACGATGTCCCAGCCGGTGCCGCCGAAACGGGTCGGCCAATTGACGGCGCCCCAGCCTTTGCGAAACAGTACCTTCTGCCAGCGCACCAAGTCGTCCTTGGAAATGCGTCTTCCCAGCTGCAACTTGGTGCGGATGTCCGTGGGTAATTCGGCTTCGAAAAAAGCGCGCACTTCGGCGCGAAATTTCTCTTCTTGCGGACTGTATTTAAGATCCATGGTTGTTTCCTTTAAAGACGCACGCTTAGTCCACCGTTACGACGATCTTGCCGCGCGCGGCGCGCGAACCGAGTCTGCCGATCGCTTCGCCCCCGCGTGACAGCGGAAATCGCTCGGTCACGGCAGGCTTTATTTTACCATCCAGATACAGCGCCATCAGCGCAGCCACATTGGCGGCGTGCAGCGCAGGATTGCGCTGGGTGAACTCGCCCCAGAACACGCCGACGATTTCGCAGCCCTTGAGCAGCGCTAGATTGAGCGGCGGCTTCGGGATGCCGGCGGTGAAGCCCACGACCAAGTGGCGGCCCGCCCAAGCGATGGCGCGCAGCGCCGCTTCGGTGTAGTCACCGCCGATTCCGTCATAGACCACGTTGGCGCCGCCCGCGCCGCAGACTGCCTTGAATCTGTCCGTCAACGCACGAGCGGCCGTCTTGTCCAGCGGTCCGACCGGATACTGAACACCGTCGTCCGCGCCATGCTCGCGCGCCAGCGCCAGTTTGTCGGCGCTCGAGGCCGCCGCGATGACGCGGGCGCCCATTGCCTTGCCCAATTCCACGGCAGCCAAGCCGACGCCGCCTCCGGCCCCCAGTACCAGCAGCGTCTCACCGGAACGCAACTGCGCGCGATCCTTCAACGCGTGTTGCGACGTGCCATAGGTCAGGAGCAGCGCCGCCGCTTCGTCGAAAGGCATGCTGTCGGGGATCTTCCAGCAATTGCCCGCGCCGGCGATGGCCTTCTCCGCCATGGCGCTGCGCACCGGGCTCACCAAAACGCGATCGCCCACCTTGACGTTGGTTACGCCCTCGCCCAATGCCTCGACCACGCCGGACAGCTCGCCGCCGGGCGCGAAGGGCCTGGGCGGTTTGATTTGATACAGGTCCTGGATGATGAGCAGATCCGGGAAATTGACCCCCACGGCGCGAACCTTGATGCGTACTTCGCCGCGTCCCGGCACGGGTTCCGGAATCTCCTCCAACACCAGTGTTTCGGGGCCGCCCGCTTGACGGCTGAGTAATGCTTTCATGATTGCGCCGCCATTTGAGAAGTTGCTTTAGCGTTTTCGCGTTCCTGCAGTTCGCGCCACATGATCTTGCCGGCGCCCGACTTAGGCAGCGCGTCGATGAATTCAATGACTCGCGGCACTTTATAGGCCGCCATATTTTCCCGGCACCAGTCGATGATGGGCTGCGCTTCGATCTTGCCGCGCCACTCAGCCCGCAGCACGATCACCGCTTTTACCGTCTCGCCGCGGTGCGCATCCTTGGCGCCGATGATGCAGGCTTCCTGGATCGCCGGGTGCTGGTACATGAGCGACTCGATTTCCGTCGGCCATACCTTGTAGCCCGACGCATTGATCATGCGTTTCAACCGGTCGACGATGAAGAAGTAACCCTCTTCGTCCATCTTGCCCAGATCGCCGCTACGAAAGAATTTTTTGCCGTCGAGCTCAATGAATACTTGTGCCGTGTCCTCGGGCTTTTTCCAGTAACCCAAGAACACTTGAGGTCCGTGCATGATGATCTCGCCCACCTCGCCGGGCGGCAGTTCACGTAAGGTGGCCGGATCGATGATGCGCGAATCCACATCGTGGATCGGAATACCCAGGCACTGCTGCTTCGAGTGGTCGGCCGGGTTGATGTGCGTGGCCCCGATGGTCTCGGTCAGGCCATACCCCTCGACGTAGGTAATACCGACGTTGGCGAGCCGCTGCGCGACGGCGGCCGGCATCGCGGCGCCTCCGCCGCTCAGGCGCTGGATCGACGACAGATCATATTTGTCGATATTTGGATTCAGGAAAAAATCCTGAATCATGGTCGGAATCGCCGTCCAACTGGCGACCTTGTAACGCTCGACGCATTGCGCGGCAGCTTCACGGTCCCACCGCGGCAGAAGAACCATGGTGTTGCCGACGAACAGAGGTCCGTTCATGCCGCCCTGCATGCCGGTCACATGAAACATCGGCGCAACGGCCAGCAGCGTCATCTCGGGCTGCAGCGCAAACCACTGCGCGCCGGCAACGGTCGTGTGCATGACGCTGCGATGCGTGTGCATGCAGCCTTTAGGCTGTCCCGTCGTGCCGGAGGTGTACGGCATCACGCACAGATCGTCCGGGCCCGCCGTCAACGGACCTGGCTTAAGATCAGCGGCGAGCACGTCCTTCCACAGCGCCAAGCCCTGCGACTGGTAATCGATTCGCGGCGCGCTGATGAAGTCCGGCACGGTCAGGGTCGTCGGCTCTTTCAAGTAATCGGAGTACGCCGCAACGATGACATGCTTGAGATCTTGGCTCTTGAGCAGCGGCTCGATGCGCGGGTACAGCTCTTGCGACACCAGCATCGTCGCGGCGCCGGCATCCTTCGCGTAGCGCAGTAATTCCTGCGTCAGATTCATCGGATTTAACGGCACAACCACCGCGTTCGCGCGCAGGATGCCGTAGTAGCCGATCATGAACTGCGGGCTGTTCTGCATGAGCAGCAGCACGCGATCCCCCTTTTGAACCCCACACCTCTGCTCGAGATACCCAGCGACACGCTCGGCCTCGTTGTGAAACGCGGCAAAGCTCACCTGCGTGTCGTAGTACACCAGGAAAGGTTTATCGGGATAGCGCCGCGCCGACACCTCTGCGTTGTAAAACAAATTCGTGGCAGGCGCGATCAAGTTGTGCATCGCGTGCGCCGGCCAAAATTTGAAGTGCGCGTTCGGCATCGCTTACGCCTTCGGCCGGTAGCGCGACAGTTCGAGCTTGGCGATCTGCTCGCGATGCACTTCATCCGGACCATCTGCCAGGCGCAAGGTGCGCGCCCCGGCCCACAGGGCCGCCAGCGGGAAATCATCGCTCACGCCGCCGGCGCCATGCATCTGAATGGCCCAGTCGAGAACCTGCAGCGTCATCGTCGGCGCTGCGACCTTGATCATGGCGATTTCGGCCTTAGCGGCGCGATTGCCGACCGTATCCATCATGTAGGCCGCATTCAGCACCAGCCAGCGCACCTGATCGATCATGATGCGCGACTGCGCGATGCGCTCGAGCGTCACGCCCTGCTCCGACAGCCGCTTGCCGAATGCGACGCGCGTTTGCGAGCGTTTGCACATGAGTTCCAAAGCGCGTTCAGCCACGCCGACGGTGCGCATGCAGTGATGAATTCGGCCTGGGCCCAACCGGCCTTGCGCAATTTCAAAGCCGCGCCCCTCGCCCAGCAGTAGATTTTCGGCCGGCACGCGCACATTCACAAAGTCGACTTCCGCATGCCCGTGCGGCGCATGATCGTAGCCAAAGACCGCCAACGTGCGCAGCACTTTGACGCCGGGTGTTTTCATCGGCACCAAAATCATGGATTGCTGACTATGCCGGCCCGCTTCCGGATTGGTCTTGCCCATGAAAATCAGGATCTCGCAGCGCGGGTCGCCGGCGCCGGAGGTCCACCACTTGCGGCCGTTGATCACGTAGCTGTCGCCGTCGCGCACGATGGAAGATTGAATATTGGTGGCGTCGCTCGACGCAACATTCGGCTCGGTCATGGCAAACGCCGAACGGATTTTACCGTCGAGCAGCGGCGCCAGCCAACGCTGCTGCTGCTCCTTGGTGGCATAGCGCGCCAACACTTCCATGTTGCCGGTATCCGGTGCCGAGCAGTTGAACGCCTCGGGGGCAATGTGCGAGCGTCCCATGATTTCGCACAGCGGCGCGTATTCGAGGTTGGTAAGGCCTGCGCCGTGCTCGGAGTGCGGAAGAAACAAGTTCCAGAGATTTTCCGACTTGGCCTTCTTCTTAAGGTCCTCGACGACCTTGGTCACTTTCCAGGGATTGCCGGCGCGCCGGTTTTCTTCGAGCTCTTTGTGATAGAGCGGCTCGGCGGGATAGACATGGTTATCCATGAACTGGCTGACCCGCTCCTGCAGATCGCGAACTTTGTCACTGTGCGAAAAATCCATGGGAATCCTTTGATTTAATTCAAACGTCGAAAGATTGCTGTACGAGCTTCCAGCCCAGCTCCGCGAGGGGTCCGGTCCTGCGGCCCGCTTGCAGCGCCGTGTCGCTCGAGGCGTTGCCCTGCAGGGCGCGCGCCAGCACGCCTTGCAGAATGGCGGCCATCCGAAACATGCAGAATGCCGAGTAGTAGGCCCAATCCGCAGGAAGCACCGGCGCGATGCCGCGCAAGCTGCAGTATTCGGCCACACATTCCGCTTCGGAAGGAATCATGTAGGTATTCGCAACCACGCCACCGAGGCCGCGAAACTCCGCCACCGGGAGGTGATAGCGCATGCAGAAGTACGCCAGATCGACCAGCGGATGACCGAGCGTCGAGAGTTCCCAATCGAGAACCGCGAGTATTCGCGGCTCGGTGGGGTGGAAAATCGTGTTATCGAGACGGAAGTCACCGTGCACGATGGAAGTCTGCTCATCGGCGGGGATGTGTTTGGGTAACCATTCAATCAAGCGCTCTACACCATCGATCTTTTCAGTTTCCGATGCGCGGTATTGGTGAGTCCAGCGTGCGACCTGCCGCTCGACATAGTGACCTGGTTTGCCAAAATCACTTAAGCCCACCGCGGCATAATCCACCTCATGCAATGCGGCCAGCACACGCACCATTTCGCGATAAACATCGCGGCGCTCTTGCGCCGCCACTTCCGGCAGCAATGCGTCCCAAAAGATGCGGCCCTCGACGTAGTCCATGACATAGAACGCGCTGCCGATCACCTCACTGTCCTCGCACAGGGCATGAACAGGCGCCACCGGCACGCCGGTATCTTTCAGCGCTGCGAGCACGCGAAACTCGCGTTCGACGGCGTGCGCCGATGGCAACAGCTTGCCCGGCGGCTTGCGCCGCAGCACATAGCGGCGCGTCGGAGACTGCACCAAAAACGTCGGGTTGGACTGACCACCGGCGAACTGCTGCACGTCGATGGGACCGGAAAACCCAGCGATGTGACCCTGCATCCACGCGGCGAGACGCGCCACGTCGAAGCTGTGCCGCGTCGGGGTCTGCCGCAGGCCCGCCGCTGGGATGTTGATCGTCATGTACTCGAGGCGCCGCCATCCACGGCGATGTATTGCCCCGTGACGTGCCGTGACGCATCCGAGGCCAAATAAACTGCTGCGCCTTGCAGATCCGTGTCGCCGCCGATTCGGCCCAGCGGCGTGCGCGCGATCACGTCGGCCTTCATCGTATCCAACAACCCGCTGGCCATTTTCGATGGGAAAAACCCCGGGCAAATCGCATTGACGCGAATGTTGTACTGGCCCCATTCGCCGGCGAGCGCGCGCGTCAGATGCAGCGCCGCCGCTTTCGAGGAATAGTAGGCTACTGCTTTCATTTGCATACCCGCGCGCAGTGCGGCGGTGGATGCGATGACAATGATGTTGCCGGAGCGCTGCGGAATGAAGCAGCGATTCGCCACCGCCTGGCTTAAGGCAAACACGCTCGACGCATTCAGCGTCATGACTTTGTTCCAAGCTTCGAGAGGATGATCCTCCGCCTTGGCGCCCCAAGTCGCGCCGGCGTTATTGACCAGGATGTTGATGCCACCGTGGTGCTTGACCACCGCGTCGACCAGCAGCGGCACTTGATCCGGCTTTGACAGATCATGGGTGACCGTGAAAGCGTCAATGCCATGTTTCTTCAAATCGGCTTTCGCTTCTTCAAGTTCAGCCGCTTTACGCGCGCTGATGGCAATCTTCGCACCCATTTCGCCCAAACCCTTCGCGATTTGCAGCCCCAGGCCGCGCGAGCCGCCCGTGATCAGCGCCACCTTGCCGCCCAGCTCGAATAAGTCTCGCAAACCCATTAGACGACCTCGAACAAGCCCGCCGCGCCCTGCCCGCCGCCGATGCACATGGTGACCACCACGAGCTTGGCGCCGCGGCGCTTGCCTTCGATCAGCGCGTGACCGGTCAGACGCGCACCGCTGACACCATAGGGATGGCCCACGGCAATGGCGCCGCCATTGACGTTCAGACGGTCGTCCGGAATGCCCAGCTTGTCGCGGCAGTAAAGAACCTGGACGGCAAACGCTTCGTTCAACTCCCACAAATCGATGTCGCTGATCTTGACGCCGGCGCGCTTGAGCAGCCGCGGTACCGCATAGACGGGGCCAATGCCCATTTCGTCGGGCTCGCAGCCCGCCACCGCGAAGCCGCGGAAAATGCCCAGCGGCTTCAAGCCGCGTTTCTCGGCGAGCTTGGCATCCATCACCACACAGGCGCTGCTGCCGTCGGAGAATTGACTGGCGTTGCCCGCCGTAATCACGCCGCCCGGCATGGCGGAGCGGATCTTCGAGACCCCTTCCAGCGTGGTGTCCGGACGAATGCCCTCATCGCTGGAAATCGTGACCTCGCGGGTCGAGATGGCGCCGGTATTCTTGTCGATCACGCCCATGGTGGTCGTCATCGGCGCAATTTCATCCTTGAACTTGCCGGCCGCTTGGGCGGCAGCGGCGCGCAGCTGGCTGCGCACGCCGTATTCGTCCTGAGCTTCCTTGGCGATGTTGTAGCGCTTCGCCACGTTTTCGGCCGTCTGCAGCATGCTCCAATACAGCGTGGGCTTGTGCTCGTCGATCCAGGGGTCCTTGCGCATGTGCGTGTTCGTTTCATTTTGCACGCAGGAAATGCTTTCCAGACCGCCGGCGACGATCACCTCCGCGCCCTCGGTCATGACTCGCTGCGCGGCCAACGCGATCGACTGCAATCCGGAACTGCAGAAACGATTGATGCTCAATCCCGCGGTGGTGATCGGCAGGCCGGCGCGCAGCGCAATCTGGCGGGCGATGTTGCCGCCCGTCGTGCCTTCACCCATGGCCGATCCCATGATGACATCCTCCACTTCGGCGGGGTCGATGCCGGCGCGCGCCACCGCGTGCTGCACCGAGTGCGCGCCGAGCGTGGCGCCATAAGTCATGTTGAAGGCGCCCTTCCAGCTCTTGCCGAGACCGGTGCGCGCAGTCGATACGATGACGGCTTCTGTCATTTGTCTGATCCTTTATATGCACTGAATGTCTTACCGTCCTGGGCGAGGCGCGTAAGCAGCGGCGCCGGCGTCCAGAATGCTTTGTCGGTCGCTTGCGCGGCAATGTGCCGCAACGCGCGCGCCACTTCACTCAAGCCCACTTGATCCGCATAGAACATCGGGCCGCCCCGCCAGGCAGGAAAGCCGTAGCCATTCAAATACACGATATCGATATCGGAGCTGCGCTGCGCGATACCGTCCTCGACGATGCGCGCTCCTTCGTTGATCAGCGCATAGATGCAACGCTCGACGATTTCTTCGTTGGACACCTTGCGCGGCGAAATGCCCTTTTGTTTGCGGTACTTCTCGATGATGGCGGTGACGGTCGGATCCGGGATGGCGTTTCGTGAACCGGCCTCATAGCGATACCACCCCGCGCCGGTTTTCTGCCCGAATCGGCCGGCCTCGCACAAATCTTCGGCAACATTCGCAAGATTCCGGTCCGGAAATTCAGCAGCGCGGCGCTTGCGCGCAGCCCAACCAATATCCAAACCCGCCAAGTCGCTCATGCGGAACGGCCCCATCGCCATTCCGAAATCTTCCAGCGCCTTGTCCACTTGGGCCGGCAGAGCGCCGGCCATGATCAGATCGTGAGCGGCGGCGCCGTATCGAGCCACCATGCGATTGCCGATGAATCCGTCGCAGACGCCGGAAATGACGGCGACCTTGCCGATTTTTTTGGCCAACTGCATGGCCGTGGCCAAAACGTCTTTCGCCGTCTTCGCGCCGCGCACAATTTCCAGCAGACGCATGACGTTCGCCGGACTAAAAAAATGCAGCCCGATGACATCCTGGGGACGCTTGGTGAACTTGGCGATCTGATCGAGATTCAAGGCCGAAGTGTTGGATGCGAGAATGGCGCCCTGCCGAACGACTTGGTCCAGTTTTTCGAATACCTGTTTCTTGACGTCCATGCTCTCGAACACCGCTTCGATGATCAAATCGCAATCCGCCAGTTGCGCGTAGTCCAGTGTCGGCGTCACGAGTGACATGCGCTGATCGAGCGCGGCTTCAGTCAGGGTTCCCTTCTTGAGCGCCCCGCCGTAATTGCGACGCATGGTCGCAAGGCCCTTGTCGAGCGCTTCCTGCTTCATCTCCAGGAGGACGACCGGGATTCCCGCATTGATGAGGCTCATGCTGATGCCGCCGCCCATCGTGCCCGCGCCGATCACGCCGACTTTGCGGATTGTCCGCGCCGGCGTGTCAGCCGGTACATCGAGGATGTGTGATGCCGCGCGCTCCGCTTGGAATAAGTGCCGCAGCGCCGCGGACTCCGGCGACAACATCAGGGTCGCGAACAGCTCGCGCTCACGTTTAATACCCGCATCGAAGGGTCTGTCAAAAGCGGCCGCAACCGCTTCCACGCACGCCAGCGGCGCGGGATAGCGGCCGCCCAGCGCCTTGGCGCTGTTGCGCGCGAACTGGAAAAAAGCCTCATGGTTCGGCATGTTGACCTTCAAATCACGCACGCGTTTCACACCCAATTTCTCAGCAGTCACGCGGCGCGCAAACGCCGTGGCGGCCGCAGGCAGTTCACCCTCCGCGAAGGCATCGAACAGAGGTGTGCCGCGAAGCTTTTCGGACGGCACGGTTGCGCCCGAGACGATCATGTTCAGCGCAGCCTCGGCACCGATCACGCGAGGTAGGCGCTGCGTGCCGCCCGCTCCCGGCAGCAGGCCCAGCTTGACTTCCGGCAAGGCGATTTTTGCGCCCGGCACAGCGACTCGGTAATGACAGCCCAGGGCGAGTTCCAGGCCTCCGCCCATGCACACGCCGCCGATGGCGGCGATCACCGGTTTGGCGCTGCCTTCAACAGTGCTGATGACCGTCATGAGATGCGGCTGAGTCGACGCCTTGGGTGTACCGAATTCACGAATATCCGCGCCTCCCGAAAAGCCGGCACCAGAGCCGATCAGAACAATGGCTTCGACGGCGGGATCGGCATTTGCGCGTTCGACGCCCTCGACGATGTCCTGCCGCATTTCGAGGCCCAGACTATTCACCGGCGGATTGTCGAATTTGATGACGGCGATGCCCGTCTTTACCTCGTAGCCAGCCTTGACTTTGCTCATCTTTATTCCACTCTGCAGAACTAGGTTCCGTCGTTTTTGGCCGACTAATGTAACAGCGCGCAGTGCCCTTTGAGAAGAAAAAGGCTTGAGGTGGCGCCGTAGTTTGAATCGCGCGAAGCGGCCTCTGATCGGCTTGAATAGTACGGCGGCTCGACGTTACCGCGGAGCCGCCGCATATGACTTAATGCTTAAACGACGGCTCGCTTATAAAGCGCTGTCAGTTCGCCCCACGCTCGCTCAGCCCCTGCCTCATTGTAGAGTGGCTTGCCATCCGGGCCCATCGGCATGTCCTTGACGCACCAGCCGTGCGAGCAGCCCTCATAGACCTCTTGCTTCTCCGGCAAATTGGCCGCCTTGAAGGCTTCCGCGAGCTTAGGTGCAGCATCCGGCTGGCGCTGATCGTCGTTCGTCGCGATCGCGAAATAGAATTGCGCCTTCATCTGCGGCACCTTCAGATGCGGACTGTCGGGCTTGTCCGTCACCAACCCACCTCCGTGGAACGACGCCCCCGCGCCTATTCGGGCAGGATTCGCAGCGGCCGCTTGCATGGTCATGGGGCCGCCCATGCAATAGCCGAACACGCCCATCTTGGCTTTCTTATGAACCATGGCCTGCGAGTCGAGAAATTTCACATAGGCGGTTGAGTCCGACATGACGGCTTGATCGGTCAAAGGCTCGCGCACCTTGGCGATTTTGGCGCGGTCATCCGGGCTGTTGAAGTCGAGGGTCATTGGCAGGCCCGGTGCTTTGGTGGTGCGGTAGAAGGGATTCGGTACGAGCACGGTGTAGCCGTTCGCCGCCAAGCGCTTCGCCATGTCGCGCATCGTCGGCCGAAGACCAAATAGATCGACGAATAAAATCACGCCGGGCCATTGACCCTTACCCTTGGGGTGAATAAGCGCAGCATCACAGCTACCGCTGGAAGTCGTTACAACCACGTCCGTATCCACGACGTCGGCCGTCGCGGCGGCGGAGGCTGTCGCGGCAGTGACGCCGGCGGCCAGCGATAGAGCGGTGAATTCTCGCCGAGAAATCTTGTTGGAGTCGTCGGTCATTTGGATGCCCTCGAGAGCGAAATGATGGTGATCTGCCCGCTGAAGTATAAGCGCAACGCCCGCACCTTGAAACCAAGCGGCGGCGCCGCGCGGCGGTCAGGGTTCGCGACGAGCTGCACGAACGATGAGCGCGTCAACGGCGATCATTTGCTCCCCGCTGCAAATGATGGGGTTGATATCGAGTTCGGTTACGAGATCTTGCTGATCGGCCGCCAATTCCGAGACGCGCACCAGTATCTCGGCGAGTCGCGCGAGATTGACGGCCGGGCCGCCTCGAAATCCGTCAAAAAGGGGCGCGCCTTTGAGCCTGCGCAGCATCGCTACACCTTCGGCCGCATTGATGGGCGCCAATTCAACGGCGGAATCCCGCAGCAGCTCCACCAACACGCCACCGAAACCCGCGACGATCAACGGCCCCAGCAAGGGGTCGACACGTGCGCCGACAACCACCTCGATGCCGGCGGGCACCATGGGCTGCAGCAGCACTCCGTTGATCGTTGCATGAGGAGCAAAGGCGCGGGCATTGGCCATGACGCGCTCATAAGCCGCCGCAAGCTCAGCAGTTGAGCGCAGATTCAGCGCGACCACCCCAGCCTCGGTTTTGTGGGCGATATCCGGTGATTCGACTTTCAGCGCCAACGGAAAGCTTAAGTAAGCCGCGGCGGCCGTCAACGACTCGATCGAGTCAGCGATGACCTCAGACACCGTTCGAATCCCATACAGGTGCAAAACTGCTTTTGACTCGCGCTCGGTAAGCCGATCGCTGCGCGCAGAGCCGATCAATCGAGCGGCTTCCTGCGACGCCTTTGGGTCCGAAAGGCGAGTCAATTTGCGTTCGCCGCGCAGCAACGAGTCCGCACGATGGTGCCACGCCGCCAAGGTACGCAAACATCTATCCATGGAACGAAATAGTGCGACATGCGTACTTCGCTCCGCTTCCAGAGTGCCTGGACCCTGCAGCCAGTTGGAAATCAGCACGCTGCAGGTGATCTTGCCGTGGCGCTGCGATTGGCCGACCAGTGATTCCAGTCGCGATTTGTACATCTCGAATACCAGAGTCTGCGGCACGATCAGTGCGCCATAGGCGGCGTCGGACAGCAACGCATCACTGCAGGCGGGCATCGACAGCGGATTATTCACCACCTGCCCCGTCACATCGCAGGGATTTCGCGCGGAACCGAAGTCAGGAATATTCGCTTCCAGAATGCGCCGCACTTCTTCACTGGGTTGCGGCAGGGAAATCCCGTAACGCTCGGCCTTGTCAGCGGCCATAATGGCTGCGCCTCCCGAAGCGGCGAGCACGGCTACTCCGCGCGCCTTCGGGTGTGGTGCCTTGGCAAAAAACACGGCGGCCTCGATGAGCCCCTCGAATTCTTCGACCACGATGGCGCCGCCTCTTTCAAATGCGGCCCGGTATGCGCTGTCCGAGCCTGCCAGGCTGCCCGTATGCGAAATCGCCGCTTCGGCGCCCATCGCACCGGTCGCGGTTTTGTTGATCAGCAGGGGTTTGCCGTTGTGCCAGGCGATTTGCGCCGCCTCCAGCAGCCGCTGCGGATGCGACATGCCTTCGAACACGCAGGCAATGGCATGACAGGAGGGCTCATCCGCGAGATAGGCCACCAGGTCGGCCACATCGACGTCGGCTTGGTTGCCGGCGGAAAACGCATGACTGATCGACACACCGCATTCAATGGCTTGGGCCAGCGACTGCGACAGCGCGCCGGATTGACTGGCGATTCCGATGGATCTGCCCTGCATCTCGCGCGGCGCCGGGTATTCAGAAAATGAAATGCGCGCGCGCCGCAAGTAATTGGCGATCCCCAAACAGTTGGGGCCAAGAATTTTCAATCCGGACTCAAGGCCAATCTCGCCGAGGCGGCGCTGCAGTTCTATTCGGTCCGCAAGGCGTGTTTCCGCGTAGCCTGAGGCATACAAAATCACGCCGCCGACGCGCAGGCGCGCGGCGTCCAATACGATTTCTTCGACGGCCTCGCGCGATGCAACCACCGCGACGCAATCCGGATTCTCAGGCAAAGCAGCCATGGAAGCGTAGCAGCGCCTGTCGCCAATCGCCTGGTACTTGGAGTTCACCAGGTAGATGTTTCCGCCGAAGCCGGAAAGATTCGTCAACACCCGCTCGCCGAACGATCCAGCCCTGGGGGACGCACCGACGATGCAAACGTTTTTTGGATTGAGGACGCGGTCGAGTTCGGCGTGCCGATAAACCGGTCGCGTCAATGCAGGGGATTTCACGAGAATCAGACTAACGCAGCGGAGTCGGACGGGTCAATTTGCGGGCAGCAAGTTTATTGCCACTGGTGATACATACGGCGATACTGCGCAACATGGATATATTAAAGGGCAAGTCAGCGATCGTAACCGGCGCGGCCAGCGGCATCGGGCGGGCCAGCGCCATGTTGTTCGCCGCCGAAGGGGCCGCGGTGGTGGCGCTGGATCGCGCCCCGGAAGTCGAGTCCACCGTGGCTGCGATTCGCGCGGCCGGAGGCCGCGCCATTGCCTTGGTCAAGGATTCCTCCGCGGAGGAGGATGTCGCCGGCGCGGTGGCCACAGCGCTCAAAGAATTCGGCGGCCTCGATGTGTGCTACGCGAACGCCGGCATCAGCGGCGGCCTCGTGCCCTTCTTTGAGGAAACCGTTGAGCGCTGGACTGAAGTACTCAAGATCAATCTGATCGGCACGTTTCTTTTGGCCAAGTATGCAGCGATGGAGATGGCCAAGCAAAAGCGCGGTTCGATCATCTGCACGGCATCGGTGGCGGGCCTGCGCTCCGGTGCGGGCGGCGTTCCCTACAGCGCCAGCAAAGCCGGCGTTATCAGTATGGTGCAAACGGTGGCAAACCAGCTCACGGGCACCGGCGTTCGCATCAATGCCATCTGTCCGGGCCTGATTGAAACCGGCATGACCCGCCCGATATTCGAACGCGCACGCGAGCGCGGCAGTGCAGGTAAAATCGGGCAGCTGAATCCCCTGCAGCGCTACGGCGTGCCGCAAGAAATCGCACAAACCGCATTGTTTTTAGCGTCCGACGCGGCCTCCTACGTCAACGGTCAAGCCATTGCTGTGGACGGTGGCCTGTCCTCCTCGCACCCGATCGTCGTTGCACGGCATTGACGGGCTCAAAAAAATGCCGCGACCCTTTTTTGGTTGCGGCATTTTTTTGACTGACTTAAGTTTACTGTTTCTTGGTACCGCTGGGCGCCGGAGTTGCTGCGGCAGTCTTGTTGGCCGCGGCCGCTTTGGCTTTTTCCGCCGCCGCCGCCTCGTCAGCGCGAGCGCCGGAAAGAATGCCTTCGATTGCGTAGTTGCCCTCATGGCAGGCGTATTCGAAGATCCGGCCCTTCGACGAACTGAACTCGTATTCGCCGCTCCACGGCCTTTCCCATACGGTGGGATCCTCGGCCTTGAACTGATACAGAATGCGGTGCGGACCGACGCGGGTAAAGCGCTCGGTAACCTTCAATTCCTTCCAAGCACTGCGAAGCGCGGTCGCCTCCGGGAAGTTGGTGGTTTCAACCACCAATGTCGGACCTTCGTACCAGCCGATGGAATCGCCCATCCAGGGACGAGCACCATCGGTGCGATGCTTGGCGCCGATGTGGATGATGCGTACGTCGTGGACCATTTCAACGACAATGGCAACCGTATCCTTGCTCTGTGCAATCTCGTAGTTATTGTTGTAGAGCAACGGCAGCATGACCGGTCCGGCGCTGTAGCCGAACGAGGTTAGGCAGCGTTCGGCCAGCGTCTGGTTCTCCGGATTCTCGCCGTAGTGCGCGCGCACGTACATGTTCGTCTGAACGACGCCGGGCTTGTAGGGCGGCAAGCGCCCGTCCGCAGGATCGGTAATAAACGAGGTGCGCGGCTCGCCGTTAACGCGCATGACCGTTGAACCGGGATCGATCCACGCCGAGTTGTAGCCGCAGCCGGCGCCGCTGAATCCGCGGCCGCACTCGTGCGGCAGATCCGTGGTCTTGACCTTCGGGTCGGTGGGTTTGTTGCCGTCAGCCATGAGCTTTGCATCATCGCCTTCGACCTTCTTGACCTCTTCGTCGGTCATCGCCTTGCGGTTACCGTACTCTTTCGGCCGTTCGAGCACCGTTAGCGAGGCATTGGTCCATGTGCCTTCGAGATCCGGCTGACCATAGGTGTTTAACGGCGCCTTATAGGCGCCCGCCGCCGGCGGGGCGGCAGCCGCGAGCGCGGCTGAGATAGCCAGCGCCGAAATTGCCGCGCCTACGCTGAGGGCAGTAGATTTCCTTGTGCTCATTTCAGGGGCTCCTTACGCAAGTCGCCATACATTAGTTCTTCAACGAACTCGACACATTTGAACTGCTGCAATCGAGCATCATCGCCGAGGCGGCGATACATGAGCATGCTCATCTTCCACGGCTTGGTGAACGTGGCCGGGTCCGTGATCTCAGCTTCGTAGCGAATCGTGTTCTCGTTCATCATGGTCCAGCGCTCGACCACTTTCATATCCCCCGAATGAAAGTTACCCGCGCGGTCGAACCACGTACTGTCGTTTTGTCCCGTGACCGTAACCACCAGCGTATCGCCTTCCCATTTCCCAACCGACTGGCCCATCCAGCTATCGATCGGCGCCGGACCCGGATCGTTGAAAAGAATGTCGCGCACCGCACCGTCGTACTCGTAGGAGAACAGCATTGTCTTCGCGGACTGCACGATCTGGAACGGCATGGACATGTAGTTGGCGCGCGGCACGCCGGGCAGGTCGCACTTCACCTCCGGGTCGCGGTCCAAATAGTGCTTTTGATTGTCCTGCTTTTTGGCGAGCGCTTCGGGCGTGTACGGAATCTTTCCGCCTTCAACCACGCCCATACCGGCGGGCACCGAACCCACAGCGCCGAGAGCAACGATTGCCTTGGCGGGCACAGGAACCACCGGACCTGCGCGCAACTCCAGTGCGGCACTGGCGAGGTGCGGCTCGATATCCCAATTGGCCGTGTTCATAACCGACCAGACACCGCTGAAATTCGGGTGTCCGGCAACCCGGTCAAGTGCACTGCTGGTCGATGTCTTGTGGGCTGTTGCACCAGGCACCGCAGTGGGCGCCGCATAGCTCTGGGTCAGTGCTGCCACCGATCCAGTGAAGGTCACCAGAGCCAATACTTTGATCTTATTATTCAGAACTTCCCCCTTCGGTCAAAGACATTAGATGTTCACTGCAGGCTTTATTTCTCGTTCGGATCCGCGCCATCTTTCGGCGCACCCGTGCCACTCGAGCCCATGAATACTTTGTGGCCATCCAAGAACGTGACGTCGCGGCCATTCGCTTTGCAGGCAGGACGGCAGCGCGCATCCTTGGCTCTGTAGCCCCGGACAATGATTTCTTCACCGGCCTTCAGTGAATCACGCGTCAGGCCCTCGCGCAGCAGCGTATTCGGCGTGCCGGCTTCGATCATCCATTCCTGCGATACGCCGTTGGTGACAACGTCCATGTGCACCCAGGTATGCGGATTGATCCACTCGACCTTGGTGACTTTGCCCTGGAGCATGATCGGCTGGTTGCCGTCGAACTCAGCCTGAAATGCGTGATGCGCCAATGCAGGCGCTCCGATGGCGGCCATTGCGAGCAACACAACGGCAACGCTCGCCGCCTTATCAGTGCGAAAATTCATTTGAGATTTCCTCCAGCCAGCAACATATTGAAGTAGACCCTGAATCCAAATCTTGCTTTCGACGCCGAGCATTGCTGGACGGCGCGAAACGGGCCCGTATAATCACCGCTTATAATCGCTTTAGATCGCTGTTTTGGCAATACAATTTCCGTTGCGCCCTTAAGATTGCTCAAGTAATCAAAAGGGTAGCCACGGCTGATATATAACATGCGGGGGAATCGATGCTCGAGGGACTGGTCACCAAATTGGCGGATACGCCCTGGAGCATCGGACTGCACGAATCGCTGTACATGTACGCGATTACAGAATCCGCCCACGTTATGTCCATCATGTTGTTTGTCGGCACCATCGCCATGGTGGACCTTCGGTTGTTAGGTATTTCCTATACTAAGGTTCCGGTATCGCAGATGCTCTCAAGGATGCTGCCCTGGACCGTGGCGGGCTTCGTACTGCTGATGATCACCGGCGCGATGTTGTTTCTGGCCATCCCGATCCGCACCTATCACAGCCTTTGGTTCAGACTGAAGTGCCTCATGATTCTCATCGCGGCCGTCAACATCGCCATTTTTACTTTCAAAGTGGAACGCGACAAAGCGACATGGGATTTAGGCCCGGTACCGCGAAAGTCGAGGATTTGTGCCGCCATTTCCTTGGGGGCCTGGGGCTGCGTCATCGTCTTTGGCCGGCTCATTGCGTACAACTGGTTCGACTGCGACAGCATCACCTCACCGGCCATGGCGGAGCTCACGGGCTGTCCGTTGGATCCAGGTTAAGTCATGACGCTGTATCACACCGCGCAAAACATCGAAGCCTCGGCGCTCGGACAGACCATTAGAGAATCCACGTGGTTGTTCCCGGCGATAGAGTCATCGCATCTGTTGGCGCTGGCCCTGCTCGGGGGCTCGGTACTGATCATTTCCCTGGCGGTACTGGGGGTGGGCTTGAAAACCGCACCGGCTGAAATTTACAAGAGCGCGCATCGCTACATGAATGCGGCAGTCATCGCGCTGCTGATAACGGGCATATTGCTGGGGATTTCCGAGCCGGTGAAGCTCTACGGGCGGCAAGCCTTTTGGGTGAAAATGATCTCGCTCATCGTCGCGCTGCTGATCACCTATTTGGCATTCAATCCTCTCGTCAAGCGCGGTGCTTCCGGCATTGGCATCCGCAGCGTGACGGCGTTGACGTTGGTGGCATGGCTGGTGGTTGCCATGGCCGGGCGGTGGATTGGATTTTCTTAAATAGAATTCGGATCTTTGAGGGAGTTGGGTTCCATGGGCAATAGGCGGATCTGGATTGGCGCAAGTGCCGTCGTAACATTCATATTGGGCGTCGGCGCCCTCATGGCCCAGGAGAGCGCAACTCAACCTGCGAATGGTGAGTCCGTATTCAACTCGCGCTGTAAGAGTTGCCACGAGCCGGCGATAGAACGGGCGCCTACCCGGGCGGAATTGGCCTTTCGTTCCCCCGCGGACATCGTCAGCGCACTGACGAGCGGCGTGATGGCGCCCATGGCGAAAGGCTTGTCACGGCCGGAAATCGAAGCGGTCGCGCTGTTCCTGGCGCCCGGCCAACAATTGGGCGCGGCGGGCGCCGATAAACCGTGCGCGACAAACGGACCTATCCAAGCGAGCGCCTCGGATTGGCCCACCTTGGGACCGGATGAAAATTCCAGTCGATTTCAACCGAACCCCGGAATTAAAGCTGCCGACGTGCCTCGCTTAAAAGTGAAGTGGGCTTTTTCCATGCCGGGCGGCGGTCAACCCATCGTGGTCGGCGATTGGTTATTCATCACCAACCGCGGCGGCAAGTTCTATGCCTTGGATGCCAAGTCCGGTTGTGTGCACTGGGCCATCGAGGATGCCTCATCACGCACCACACCCATGGTCATCCGATCGGCGGTTTCGCCCAGCGGCTGGGCGACCTTTGTCGGTGTCGGCAAGCGGGTGGTGCGCGCGTTCGATGCGCAAACCGGCAAGGAAATATGGCGCAGCGAATCGCTGGAAAATCACATGGCTTCGAACATCACCGGCACGCCCGTGGTGTCCGGAGACCAGATATTTGTGCCGCTCTCCTCGGGCGAGGAAGTGGTGGCCATGCAACCTAATTATTCCTGTTGCACGTTTCGCGGGAGCCTGGCCGCACTGGATCTGAAGACCGGCCAGAAGCAGTGGCAGACTTCCATGATCACGGAGCCATTGGGGCCCACCCGCAAGAATACCAACGGCGTTCTTATGCAAGGCCCGGCGGGCGCGCCCGTCTGGGCATCGCCGACGGTCGATGCGAAGCGCGGCTTGGTCTACGTGGTCACGGGGGACAGCTACACGGACGCAGCCACCGAGGGCGACGATGCCATCGTCGCCTTGGAAATGAAGACCGGCAAGGTACGCTGGAGAAACCAGGTTACCACTCATGACAATTTCATCGTGGGCTGCAGTGGTCCTGTCAAGGTGGCCAACTGTCCCACGCCGACCGGCCCAGACTTCGACTTTGGCGCCACGCCCATTTTATTCAAGCACGGCGCCAAGCAAATCCTCGTGGCCGGTCAGAAGTCCGGCATCGTCTACGGTGTCGATCCTGACAGCGGGCGCACGCTTTGGAAAACCGCGGTCGGTGCGGGCTCCCCGCTCGGCGGCGTGGAATGGGGCATTGGCGCCGACGCTAAGTACGTCTTCGTTCCGAACTCCGACATCGGCCAAATCTTTAACGAAATCGGCGTGGCTGCGGGCGCACCGCCCTCAACCGAGTACAAAATGCCCGGCAAGCCGGGCTTATTCGCACTCGATCCTTTCAGCGGCAAAATTGTCTGGAACACTCCTGCTCCCATCGCACCTTGCCATTATGCGGGGGATCGATCGAAGGACTACACCAAGGGCGCGTGCGTGCGCGCGCAATCTGCCGCACCGGCTGTCATGCCGGGCTTTGTGTTCTCGGGGACCTTGGATGGATGGCTTCGAGCCTACGATGCATCCAGCGGGAAGATCGTGTGGGAATTCAGCACCACCGCCCAAACCTATAGCACCGTCAACGGCAATCAAGCTCAGCCCGGCGGCGGGATAGACGGCATGGGTCCGACCATCGCCGGCGGCATGGTGTACACGATGTCCGGATTCAACGGCGCGGCGCGAACCGGCAGCAACGGCGTCAACGTGCTGTTGGCGTTCTCGGTCGACGGGAAGTAAGCAGCGCGCTCGTCTAATCCCCTGAAAACTATTCGAGGCAGACCACGAGTTTGGCGGAATGCGTGCGCCAGTTGATGGGAATCACGAAGGAGCGCGAATGCGGCGTCGTCACCTTATCTAGATCGTGCGCGATGACGACCGGCACGGATATGACGAAATTCTTGCCGAAGTCGCGGCGTGCGTTTCCGGAAATGGTGTTGGCCACTTCGCCGACGAGATCCTTGATATTTTCGTCGCTGGTGTCGGTTTCCTGCATGCGCATCAGCAACACCGTGAGCATGCCGCGCGGCGCCGTGAAATACACGACGCCTTTACGCGCACCGGTGATGCCGATGACCCCGGTATATTCATAAGCGCCCGGCTTGCCGTCGGTGACCAGATAGGGCGATCCGACAGTCGCTGACTGTTGCGCCGAGGTCTCGAAATAATTCGTCGTTCCCTCGATGAATGTGCGGATTTCTGCTTCTTTAAACATCTCAAGCCTCCGACAGCAGCTCTTCTAGCGCATCGTTGAGCTGGCGATCGGTAAACGGCTTGCACAGAAATCCGTTCGCGCCTTTTTCGATCGCTTCCACCGCTGTCGCTTTGTCGGCAAGCGCCGAAACGACCAATATCAATACGTTGGCATTGATCGCAATCAGCTCCTCGACGCATTCTATGCCGTCCATTTCCGGCATGGTCAAATCCATGGTGACGACATCAGGCTGTGTGCGAAGGAACATTTCGACTGCGGCACGGCCATTGCTGGCGGCGCCGACCACCTCGAGGCGAGCGATTTGCTGAGAACGTTCGATGCGCCGCCGGATGATGTTGGAATCATCGACGATCATGAGCTTCAGGGAAGCTTTGGAGCGGACCGCGGTATTCATCAGGCCGCTTCCGTATTCCCCGCACGCTTAGCCGGCGGCATGCTCATTGTAAGTCGCGTGAATTTCCCGGGCACGGTGGCCACGGAAACCTTCCCGCCGATCTGTTGCATGAGTCCGGCCATTAGATTCATGCCTACGCCGCGCCCTGCATCCTTGGTGGCATTCTCGACAGTGGAAAATCCCGCTTGGAACAGCAAGGAAAACACCTGCTTGGCATCCAAGAGGGCTGCCTTTTCGGGTGTAATGAACCCCTTTTTCATTGCGGCGTGCTTGATCTTTTCCGTCGACAGGCCTTGCCCGTCATCTTCCGCGATGAGCTTGTAGCCGGCGTCACCGAGCTCCTGGAATATCAGCTTGAGCTGGCCCTGCGTGGACTTTCCGGCCCCAAGCCGCTCGGTCGTCGACTCAATGCCATGCACGATCGAGTTTCGTACCGCCTGCACGGCGATGTCCTTGACGATGCGCCGATACTCATCGGGCACGGTATCGAATCCCATGCATTGCAGCGCCACCTCTTTATTATTTTCGGTGGCCACCCGCGCGGTCAGCTGCTGCAACATCGAGGTCACACTGCTTTCATGCTTGGCGACGATTTCCGAGCCGCCCTGCTGGATCACAGTCGTATCCGTGTGAGATGCGACATCGTGGCCCGTGGTCGCCGCCACGTGCAAACGTGCAAGGCGCGACACCAGGTCGCCGACTGATTGTAAATGAGTCAACAAGTCATCCAGCTTGATGACAAGCGGAAGAAAATCGTTGCCTGACAGGTCCGATTTCTCGCGCAGGTTCTTCAAGTCATCCTCGAAGGAATGCGCGCGGCTCTCGATGGAGGACAACCCCAGGGCCGAGGCCTCTCCCTTGACGGAGTGCACTTGCCGGAAAAGGGTGTCGAGCTTCTTGCGGAACGCGCTTTCCTCGCGCGCCGGCTCACGCAGCACCGCGTTGATCATTTTCATGGCGGCGTTGGAGTCGTTCAAGAACGAGGCAAGCTGTGTCGGATCGACATGCAAAATACCCAACAAGGTATCGACCTGAGCCTGCGCCTGGGTTTGAGAAGACTGCAGTTCACGGGCAAGATCGACCCGGGTACTGACATCCGACACCGACACCAGTACGTGCGTAATTTTCCCGTCAACGCGCACGCGATGGAATTCAAATTGAAGATAGCGTGTGGCAACCTTGCCCTGCCCGCTGTCAAAGTTGACCTCAACCTCGCCGAGCGGGTTGATGGTTTTGACCAGGTTCTCTTTGGTGCGCTCCGACCACAGCACGCCGACGAACTTCACTGCAGTTGCCAGCGTCTTTTCAGAGACGATATTTCTCAGCAAATCCTCGAACGGCAGCCCGGCGAAGTCCTTGCGCTGAAACAGCGATTCGAGCGCGCTCGAATACGACGCGCCGATCACGAGATTTTCGTCAAGCAAAAACAAACCGTCTTTGACAGTGCGCAGGATATCGGCGGTCTGCTGAAGTGCTTGGCGCAATGATGAGTCCTGGCGACGGCGCGCCAGCAGCAAGGTCGTCACCAGCCCTGCCAGTACGATCGCGATGAAAAGGCCGGTGAGCATGACGAACCGCAATTCGGTGGCGGATCGCGCATTCCCCGTCTGCAAGTCGGTGACGATCGCCGTCAGCTCGCTGTCGAGCAGCGGAATGACGTGCTTACCGGCGCGGATGGAGGCGGCAACGTCCCGTTCCAATTGCTTGCCGCTCTCATTGAGCACGGTGCCGGTTGATTCGTTGTCCTGGTAAGGAACGCCCTGGAACTTCAAAATCGGTTCAAGCGATTCCTGTTCCTTGGCCCACAGATCGCGCAATGCCGCCGCATGCTTACCGGCAATGGGTTCGCCCTTGGCGGATGTATCGCCCGACAGGGCGAACCAACCGGCAGGCCGCGGCGCGTTCATCTCATGCAGCCCGGTGTCGAGCTTGGCGGCTGCGTCCCGCAGCTCGTCCAGGGATTCTTGGATGTAGCCATGAGTGGTCAAGCGATCGTGCATCGAGTCCAACGAGGCGTGGATGAGTGCTGGATTTCGTTGTTGTTGGCCGACGAATTTCAGCGTCACGGTGCTGTCAGCCAACTCACTGGCGAGTTCCAGACCTGGTATCAGAACGACTGCAACGAAGCTAACGGCAAGAATGCCGACCAGCACGATGAGGCCGCCGGCAGACAGACGGGGGACAAAACGAAGGTTCATGAATCAAGCGCTCCGCTGTGGTTTGCTGGGTTTGCGAGTCATCATTTCCGCACGCAAGGCGTCCAAGGCATCGAGAAAGTCAGCGGCAGAGGCGTACCGGTCCTTTGGATTTTTTGACATCAAGCGATCGATGATCGGCTGGTAGAGCGCCAAGTGCTCAGGCAAGCGCGGCACAGGCGCCGAACGGTGAGCCGCCAAGATGTCTGCAAGAGTTTTTCCCTCGAATGGCAACGTGCCGCAGAGCATTTCGTACAGCACCACGCCGAGACTATAGAGATCACCTCGCGCGTCGGGTTCACGGTCATCGATCTGCTCCGGGCACACGTAGTAAGGTGTGCCCGTGCAATCGCCGGACCTCGTCAGGTCGCTCGGCGTGAACTGAGTTCGGGCAGAGCCGAAGTCAATGAGAACCAAGCGATTCTCGTTGGTCAGCATGAGATTGGACGGTTTCAGATCGCGATGTATCACGCGCGCTGCGTGGACAATTTGCAGCGCTTCGCCGATCTGATGCGCATAATTGACGGCGTCCGCTGCGCTCACCGGGTGTTTCAGACGCTCGCGCAAACTGCCGCAGGGGAAGTATTCCAGGGCCAGATAGAGATAGTCATCGGTCGTACCGAAATCGAGCACGTTGGCGATCGAGCGGTGATTCAACTTGGAAAGAATTTCGCATTCCTTGGTGAAGCGCTCGCGGTCGGCTTCCGACACGACGTGCTGTCCGGTAATTGCCTCGATCTTCAAGGCTACCGGCTGCGGGAATTCATCGTTGCGCGCCAGATAGACGCTCGCCGCCGCAGACTGCGCGATCTTCTTCATCATGGTATAGCCGGCCACTTCCGGCTGGCGCCATCGATCTGCCGCCGTATTCGTCGGGCCCGCGGCCGCTGCAGTCGGCTCGAGCAGCGGCTGCAACGCGCCGCAGAGTTCGCCGATAATCACAGAATGGATCGGCCAGTAGTCGCTGGCCCCGAGTTTCATGGCGCGTGCCGCGCTGCGTTCGTTACCGCCGCGCGCAAACACAAAAATGGGCAGATTCGGCGCCTGCTCGTGCAGGCGCTTGAGAGAGGCCAGCGATCCCGTTGCCGCATCCGGCGTACTGAACTCGACGATGAACATTACGGCCACGTAGGCGCGAAGACGCTCGATCGAAATGGCATCGAAGCCTGCGCGCGTAACCGTGTCGGCATCGATTTTCGGCATCGCGCGGCGCACCAGGCCCGCCAGCCGCAGCCTCAATTCCAACTCATCGTGCACAATGAGGCAAAGAACCGTTCCGCGGCTGCGTTCACCGCTAACCGGGACGGCAAGCGTTGTGCTGGTTGTGCCGGTCGATGTCGTAGTTGCGGTTTGAGTGTTCATCGCGTTGTCATGACTTCGGAACGCGATAAACGATGCGCACCTGCGTACCGACCGCGATCGCCTTGCCGCCCTGCACCACCGGCTGGTAGCGCAAGTGGCTCACCGCTTTGCTGGCCGACGCCTCAAACACCTTGGGAGGCGACGCATTGAGGACTTGCACGTTCTTTACCGAGCCATCGGCTCCGACCGTATAGCCGATCTCCACCCATCCCTCGATATTGGTCTGCATCGCCCGTGCGGGATATTGGACCTCGAGCTTGTTCAAGCGCGTCAAGGACTGTTCGGGCATTTGCGGCAAATCGCCGCCCGCCGCCTTCTTTTGGCGAATTCGATCGTTCAGTGCATCGAGGTCCGACGAGGTCCCGAGACCTGCCGCCATTTGCGCCAATGCCTGGGTTTTCTCCATATCGCCGGCGTTCAGCGACGCGCGGGCTCGGTCGAGAATCTGTGCCTGCACAGCACCGCTGATCTGCGTCAGTCCGCTGTTCTTAGGGTCGGCCGTACGCAGTTGATTCACGTAAAACAAAGCGCTGTCATTGTCGGGCTCAGTCAACTTGCCCTGGGCCAGGCGCGATTGCGCAAGCTCCAGGTATTGCGGCAAATCGGGTTTTTGCGCAGTCTGCGGGGTGCGCGCTAAGTTAAGATCGTGCTGCAGGCTTGCTATCGTTGCTTGCGGTGCGCCCATGCCATGCATTTCCGTCAGGACTCGATCAGCGTCGTTGAAGTTTCGCTGCTGGACGGCGGTGTGCCCCAATTGCACCAGGTGCTTGAGCAGGTCCTGGGCTTGCCCCTGCAGCGCCGCGGCGCCGGCACCAGCTTGCTTTGCCTGATCGAGATAATAGACGGCACTATCGTTGTGCGGATCGATCACGTGATCCTGTTGGATCCGCGTGTCGACGAGCTTGAGCAGCCGCGAAACTTCAAAGTCGTTGCCTCGACGATGCACCTCATCGCGCAGCTGGGCCAGTTTTGCGGGCGGCAGAGATTTGGTGCGCGCCGCCTCATCAATGAGCTGCGTCGCGCGGTCGAAATTCTGCGCATTGAGTGCCGCAAGAATTTGCGCGGGACCCAATTCGGCACGCAGGCTCGCGATTTTTTCATCGAGAGCTGAGAGGCGCCTGTCGCTGGGATCGATGCTTCGTGCCGATTCCAGGAACTGCAAAGCCGCATCGAACTTGCGGTCATCGAGCGCCGACTGCACTCGCGCGATTAATATTTCGGAAAGACGCTGCAGGCCTTGCTTCGCCTCGCCGTTGTCGGGCTTGATGATCAACACTTCTCGATAGAGGGAAAGCGCACTGCCGGCCGCTGGATCGATGAAATGCCGATCAAGCATGGCTTGCTGCGCCTTCTCCATGAGTGCATCCACTTTCTCAGCAGCTTCGGCCGCTGATTTGACGGGAGCAGCGGGCACCGCTGCGCCTTTGCTCGGCGCGGACGCCGCCGCCGGCGCGGGCTTGATGTCTGTGGACCCCTGACGCGTGAGGATGAATGCAAGCCCGGCGGCGATCACCACACCGCCGATCACAGCCGGCACCAGCCACGGTTTTTTCGGGGAATTGGAGCTGGCGGCCAGTGGGACTGCGCCGTCGCCTTCGCCCAAAAGCGCCAATCGCGAATTGACTTCTTCATGCGCGCTATCGAGCGCACTCGACAAGACACTGCCGACCATCGGCAGTCCCACATGGGCGACGACTTGGCGCTGTTGAATGGGAAGCGTCCATGCATCAGCACTCGTTTCATTGTCCAACGCGACGATGGCGAAGCGCGATGAGTGCAAATGCAGCCGCGACAAGATGGCGGCAGGGTCTGGGTGGCCGCGCGCATCCCACAAGACGATCGCGGCTTGGCCGGATGGCGTGGAACTGATCAGCTCGTCGATTGAATCGAGCTGCTTCAGAACCAGGCCGCCGTTTAAGTCCGCGCCAACCAGCGGCCACAAAGAATCATCGGCGGTGGCCAAAAGCACCGTGAGCTTTTGTTTTTTCACCGACTGAAGCGGCGGACGTTCGGCAACATCCGGCGCGGCAAGCTCATGTTTTCTCAGACTTTTCGGCATCGTTATATTCCCATATCGCAATCGCCAGTTGACCGGCCTGGTTGCGCTGCGATCACACCCGTGCACCACTGATGTGTTGTGCTTTGCTTAACGCAATTAGGTTCCGTCAAATGAAGGGTTTACGACATGCCCTGGGTCACATTTGGGTGCGCCGGAGCGGCCTGAATGGCCGTCACAGTCAGGGCAAACTTGAAAGATGAGAACTACTTCGCATACGCGGCAAGCTGGTTACACGAACTCGTGCCGCCTCAAGGGCTATTGACGGGCGAATCTTTGAAACGGGGCGACCGGCGAGGCTTATTTCATCAAAAGGGGGAGCCATCTCCCCCTTGAATATGTAACCGGACGGATGCGGGAGCGACTACTGTTTCTTGCCGGTAAAAGTCCCCTCGCCCAATTGCCCGAGCGACACTTTACCGCTCATCGTCTTGCCATCGGTCTTGCCTGAATACTTCACGGCGAGGGTTCCCCCCTGCCCTTCGACTTTGTATTCAATCGTTACCTCATCGCCCTTGACCGTGCCCGTCACCTGCGCCTCGCCCAGTTGACCTTTGTAGCTACCGGAGAGCGCTTCGCCTTTCTGAACCAGGATAAATGTCGGAGAGCCGCTGCCCGCGCCCGTCTCGACCGCCATGATCCACGTGCCGGTGACATCTGCTGCGCTCGCCAATTGCGCGACCGTGAACGCGGCAATCGCCAACAATGCACCCAAGCCGGTCTTAAATTTCATCGTCATTGCCATTCCCCCTGTATTTGACGGATCAGCGCATCAATGCGCGCGCCTTAAATCTTAAGCGAGCACATGATACGCGATCGTCTTAGACCCTCCCATTCGATCGCTGTAAGTCCTTACACGGAGATACATCGGAAAGTAGGAGAGGAAAGAGACATACGCGCCGCGAAACGGGTAGTCGGGCGTTCTGTTAACTCTAAATTGCAGAGTACTTGACGACGCAATGTTACATCAGCTAGTGTTGGATCGTGGGCAACACGACTGTACGTCTCGATTCGCACGCCGCCGCATCGCTGCGCTACATTCGATCCTCGATGGAGGGGGCGGTTCTGTTGGCGGTACCCGGTTCCGCCGGCATTGTCTTGGGGACCATCGGCCTGCTTGCGGCGGCGCTGTGTCTGGCGCCAGGCTTGCGCAAGTATTGGTTGGGCATTTGGTTGGCAGCCGCCCTGCTTGGCACAGTCGTGGGCAGTATCCTGATCGTGCGGGAGTCGTCGCTGCGGGACTTACGATTGGCCGGCACGCCGCTTCTGAAATTCGCACTGTGCCTCTCTCCCTCACTGGGCGCCGGTCTGGTCATGACGGCGGTGCATTGGTTCGGCGGCAACCTGCATGCCATTCCCGGCACCTGGCTGCTTCTCTATGGCTGTGCCCTGGTCGCCGCCAGCGCCGCAACGACACGGATCATCGCGACGCTGGGTGCTCTGTTCATCTTGTTTGGCCTGTTGGCGCTGCTGCTGGCGGATAACCTGCAGAATCTCATGCTTGGTGCCGGTTTCGGCGGTCTGCACATCGTCTTTGGCTTTCTGATCCGACGCCTGAGCCATGGCCGCGAAGCCTAATTCGCGCACCGCGGTTCAGGCGACCCAGAAACGCACGAAGCTCGCCGGCGTGCCTGCGCCTGCGCGCGACAACAGCGATGCGACCTTCGACCGGCTGGTATATGAGCGTGTTAGGTTGGGAATCATGAGCGCCCTCGCAGTGCGCGAAGAGCTGACATTCAACGAGCTCAAGTCCCTATTCGATGTCAGTGACGGCAACTTGAGCGCTCACGCCCGCAAGCTCGAAGAAGCGAAGTATCTGACCTGCACGAAAACTTTCGAGCAACGCCGCCCAAGAACTGTCTATCGCCTAACGGCGTTGGGGAAAGGCGCCTTGAATCGATATCTCGATCACGTCGAAGCGGTGATCAAGGCAACCCGCCGCACATAATTTTTTTGGCCATTGAACTTTGTATTGCAGAGTACCCGAATATGCACATAGCAATCATCATGGACGGCAACGGGCGCTGGGCAGCGCAACGCGGGCTGCCACGCACTGCCGGTCACCGTGCCGGAGCCAAGGCGGTCGACAAAGTTGTCGAGGCCGCGGCGAGACATGGCGTCGACACCCTTAGCCTGTATGCATTCTCCGCTGATAACTGGCACCGCCCGAAAGCCGAGGTGGGCGCGCTGTTCATGCTTTTGCGCCGATACCTGTTGGAGCAGACGCCGCGGTGCTTGGAGAGGTCCATACGGATCAATGTGGTGGGTCGAAGAGACCGCTTGGCGCCGCAGGTGCTTCGCACCATCGAGCATAGCGAGCGAATGACCGCCCAGTGCTCCGGATTGAGACTGCGAATCGCCGTCGACTATTCTTCGCAGCATTCTTTGCTGGAGAGCTGCCGGCGCATGGCGCTCGAGTCCGGCGTCGACCGTTCACGATTTAGGGAGCATCTTGCCGTCGTCGATCATTCGACGACGGTAACACCCGACGTGGACCTTCTGATCCGCACCGGCGGCGAGAAACGATTGAGCGACTTTTTATTGTGGGAATGTGCGTACGCCGAACTGTACTTCGTGGATAGCTTCTGGCCGGACTTCGATGAACTCGCTTTCAAGCAAGCACTCGATGAGTATGCGAAACGCGAGCGGCGATTTGGGCAGATCGGCGCGGCCGGCCAAATTGCAGCGCGCGTGAACCATGGCTGAGCCGCCGGCGCCGGATGCGCCCGAACACCCAAATACGCTATTCTCGACCTACCTGATGGAGGGGGTCTAATGAACGGACGGCGGCATTCGGTGCTTTGGCCCATACCTGCGATCGCAGCGACGTTTTTTTCGACCGGCGCCCATGCGGACAATTTTGGCACGACCGCGCCGCGATTCTTCTACACCCTGACGATTCCGGGATAGGCGAACGCGGTATCGCGCCTCATGCGTGTGCTGCTGGTTGAGGACGATGCCATGATTGCGCAGGGCCTGCAGACGGCGCTTCGCCAGGGTGGTTTCGCTGTCGATTGGATGCGCGACGGTGGAAGTGCGGCCGGCGCATTGCAGACCTCCGTCTTTGACGTGGTGCTGCTCGACCTCGGGCTGCCGCATCGCGACGGTATCGATGTGCTGCGCGAGCTGCGCAAGCGCGGCGACAGCACGCCGGTCATCATTCTCACCGCGCGCGATGAGAAGCAGCAGCGTATCGCGGGATTGGATGCCGGCGCCGACGACTACATCGTCAAGCCTTTCGATCTTGATGAGGTCATGGCCCGCATGCGCTCAGTACTGCGCCGAGCGGCGGGACGAGGCGATCCCGGCATTCAACACGGCGAGCTGCGCCTTGACCCCGTCGCGCGTACCGTTGAACGCAGCGGAGTTCCGGTCAACGTATCGGCGCACGAGTTCTCGGTCTTGGAGGCGCTATTGCAGCGACCCGGAGCCGTGCTATCGCGAGCGCAGCTGGAAGATCGCCTATACGGTTGGGACGAACAGATCGGCAGCAATGCCATCGAGGTTTACATTCATGGCTTGCGCCGCAAGCTCGGCAGTGAGGCTATTCGGACATTGCGCGGCGTAGGCTATTACATTCCAAAATCATGAGGTCAATACGCGCTCGACTGCTGATTGCATTAATGATCCTGGTGGCGCTCATCTCGCTGCTGGCGGCGGGAGTCACGTATCGGCGCGTGTTGAGTGAGACCTCAACGCTGTTCGACTATCAGCTCCGGCAGATGGCACTGTCGCTGCGCACCCAGATCTCGCTGGCACCACGAATTGAGGTGCCACCCGATCAAAGCGATACCGATTTCGTCGTGCAAATTTGGGACGTGTTCGGCGCGCGAACCTATTTGTCGCGGCCGGGCCTGCCGATGATCAACCAGACGGTCTTAGGCTATGCGGATTTGTCTCTGCGCGGAGAAGCCTGGCGGGCATATGGCCTGCAAACCCCCGATGGGGTGATTCAAATCGCGCAACCCGTGCGAGTTCGCGAGGGATTGGCGCGCGCCGCCGCTGAGCGGGTCGTGATACCGCTCATTCTGCTGCTGCCGATCATGATCGGCGCCGTCGCATGGATCGTCAGCCGCGGTTTGCTACCCTTGCGCTTCGTCACGACCGAAGTGCAGCGCCGCGATGTGCGCAGCATGGCGCCGCTCCACACCCACAACCTGCCGCTGGAAATCGAACCGCTGGTCAGCGAACTGAATCGGCTCTTGGAACGATTACAGGGCGCGTTCTCCGTGCAGCGCGCCTTCATCTCCGATGCAGCGCACGAGCTGCGCTCGCCGCTGACGGCACTGCGACTACAGCTGCAATTGCTCGATCGCGCTCCAGATGAGGCGGCGCGCGTCGAGGCGCGCAGCCGCTTAGGGGCGGCCGTTGAGCGCGCCATTCACTTGGTTGAGCAGCTGCTCACTCTGGCTCGCAGCGAGCCGCAAGACGCGAGCCCGGATTTAGACACGGTGGATCTGTCTGCCGTAGCCGCCGAGGGCATCAGAGATGCCCTCGAATTGGCGGTGTCCCGCCATATTGACCTGGGTCTCGACACAACGCCGAACCTTAAGATCCGCGGCGATCGTGAAGCACTTCGCGTGCTGGTGCGAAACCTGGTCGACAATGCCGTGCGCTACACGCCCCCGCACGGATCGGTACAAGTGCATTGCCGCTCGACGCCGGGTGAAGCCGTGCTCGAAGTAACCGATACGGGCCCCGGGATTGCGCCGGCGGATCGGGAGCGCGTATTTGATCGCTTCTACCGCCGTGCCGCAGCGCAGGAAAGCGGTACCGGCTTAGGATTGGCCATCGTCAAGGCGATCGCCGAACGCCACGGCGCACGCGTTGCCTTGAGCGAAGCTGAGGGCGGCGGCCTGCGCGCCACCTTAAGCTTTCCTCGAGCCTCTTAAGACTGCCTTAAGGAAGGCATGTGAACCTGCCGTCGGAGCAGTTGCTCCATAGGCAATCATTTTAGGAGACCACATGCAACTTCGCACCAGGACGCTGGTATGGTCGGCAGCAGGCCTGCTTGCCGTCGGTACCGCCACGGGCCTATCCGCCCAAGCTTTATTGCAGGCCACCGCTGCGCCGACCGCGGCGGGCGCGATCAGCGATGCTGGCCACGCCGCGGCGCAGCCCATTCCCATGATCACGGCGCCGAATTATCGCGCGATTGTTGCGCGCAATCAGGCTGCCGTCGTCGGCATCACAACCGCAGGCCCGATCAATGCGTCCGGACCGCAAGAGTTCAGTTTTGGCGGCCCCGGCGGCGATGAGGGCGGCAACAATGATCCCTTTGGACAGCTCTTCCGCGGGCATCCGATACCTAAGCAACATGGCGTGCAGCATGCTCAAGGCTCTGGATTTCTCATTTCCGCCGACGGGCTCGTGCTTACCAACGCGCACGTCGTGGATGGCGCAAAAGAAGTCACGGTCAAGCTCTCGGATCATCGCGAATACAAAGCCAAGGTTTTAGGTGCAGATCGCAGCAGTGATATCGCGGTGCTGAAGATCGACGGCCACGAACTGCCCACCGTTACGTTGGGAGATTCGGACCAACTGGGCGTCGGTGACTACGTGCTCGCCATCGGCGAACCATTCGGCCTGGAGGAAACCGCGACTGCGGGAATCGTCAGCGCGAAAGGCCGCTCACTGCCGGGCGATGGCTACGTGCCGTTCATTCAAACCGACGCGGCCGTAAATCCGGGCAATTCCGGCGGCCCGCTGTTCGACGCCAACGGTTCTGTGGTCGGCATAAACGCACAGATCTACAGCAATTCCGGTGGTTTTCAGGGCGTGTCATTCGCGATCCCCATCAATCTGGCGGTGCAAGTCAAAGACCAAATTGTGAAGACGGGTAAAGTCGCCCATGCACGATTGGGCGTCGAGGTGCAGCCGTTGAATCAATCGCTCGCCGAGTCCTTTAAATTAAAGACACCCAACGGTGCGCTGGTGGCCAAAGTCACTCCTGACAGTGCGGCGGAAAAGGCCGGCATCAAAGTCGGCGACGTGATCCTCAAGTTCAACGGCGCACCGGTCCTCGATGCTGGGCAGTTATCCCAGCGCGTTGGTGTCATGACTCCCGGCGACAAGGCTTCGCTTGATATTTGGCGCGACGGCAAGTCCCTGTCATTGACTGCGACCATCGGCAATGCAGCAGTGATGGCTGCCGCCGACGATGCTTCAGGTGATTCTGCGCCGGCCAGGCTGGGCTTGGCGCTGCGTCCCTTGAGTGCCGAGGAACGCCGGCAAGCCGGCGTCCCCAGCGGTCTGGTGGTCGAAGATGCTCAAGGCCGCGCGGCCGAAGCCGGCATTCAGCCGGGCGACGTGGTCCTTTCGGTGGATGGGACTCCTGTGCAGAGCGTCGCGCAACTGCGCAAGATGGTGCAAGAGCATGACAAGCAAATTGCGCTGCTCATACAGCGCGGCGATGCCCGGCTGTTTGTTCCAGTGACTCTGGGTTGATAGGCAATGCGGTCTCGCCGGTGCGCCTCGCGCACCGGCGAATCGCCGTGCCTGACGCCGCCCTTATAAACGCTGCGGTTCTCCCTGTCACCACGAATGGTCGCCTTGTATTTTGACGTTTTGGCTTAAAGTATGGAGGATTGCGGTACGGCTTGAAGGAGCGGCAAATGGCGACGGGTTGGGCAAAAGAAGGGGCGGTACAGGAGCAGATTGACGCAACCGTCAAGGATGCGATCAGCCTTGCGAAAAGCCGCCTGCCGCAAGGACCTTCTTTAAGTCACTGCGCCGAGTGCGGGCTTGAGATTCCGCAAGCCCGCCGCGATGCGGTGCCGGGCGTTCGGCTGTGCCTTTCCTGCCAGGACACCCATGACCGTGATGGTGTGCGATCCAGCGGATATAACCGTCGCGGCAGCAAAGATAGCCAGCTGCGTTGAGGCCAGGACCTCGCGTCCGCGCGCAGGCATGCGCCGTATTAGGGTTTTGCCCTCTTCGCCTGCGAACGCTGACTACCCGCTCGAGCACTTTTCTTGGCGGTTGCTTTCTTCTTGGCGGCCACCTTTCTAATGGTTAACCGTTCGCCGGGATCGAGGGACTCGACCAGCTTTACGAATTTGGCCACCAGCAATTTAATGTCTTTTTCTCGGCTTCCTTTGGTCATGATCTTCTCCTTATGCGCTCGGCTATTGCGCCCCCCAAGTGGACGGTAGGCTCGTTACACTTTCGATTTGCGCCCGATGGGCGGCACCAAGCGCTGAAGGCGGCGTTTTCTTTTGTCCACGTCCGGATCGTTCGGCCCTAAGAATTCCATCAGCGCTTTGCCGCTCAAGGCATTTTCGGCAACTACTTTAAGTGCCACAAGCGTCGGGGTTGCCAGTATGACGCCCGCAATGCCCCAGAAAAGGCCTCCGAACCATAGACCCAAGAAGATCAGCAACGGGTTGACCTCTAGCCGCCGACCGACGAACAGCGGCTGAATGACCTGCCCCTCCACGGCTGTCAAGGCCAGATAACTCGCCGATACCGCAGCGACTTGGCCCAGCTCGTCAAAGCTCACAACCGCCACGAGCGTCACGATGATGAGCGTCGTCGCGGGACCGGCATAGGGGATGAAATTCAAAGTCGCAGCAATGATGCCCCACAAATAAGGCGTCGGCATTCCCAAGAGCATCATGACGCCTGTGGTCGCCAGGCCGAGGCCTACATTGATGATGGCGGTCGTAACGTAGAATCTGCCGACCTCTTTGCGGACTTTTTCGATCACGTTGAGCACGTGTGCCGAGTTCAAATCGTCGACGAATGCGGCCGTCATGCGCGCACACATGGGCGGCCCCCCCGCCAGCAAAAACAGCGTGACGATGACGAACGTCAATACGCTCACCATGGCGCCGCGCGTCGCATCGAGGATGAGAACCGGCGAGTCCTCCGATTTTGCAACTATAGGCGCGGGAGCGGGCGCAGCAGGGTTCGCGGCGCCGGTAATATTGCCGGCGCTGGCGCGAATCTCTTCCACACGATTGAAGAATCTCGCCATCGGCACCAACTTACGCTTGATGGTTTTCATCGTCGCGGGCGCCGTTGAATACCATTGCTGCGTCGGGGCCCACATCATGTCGACCAGCCCGGCGGTTGCAGCCAGGAAGAAGATCAAGATTACGGTTGCGCTCAGGCTTCGCGGGATTCGAAACTTCAGAAGCAATTCCACGGGACCGGAGAGAATCAGCGCCGCGAGAAGCGCGAGGGCAACGGGAATAAATGCCTCATGGGCGACATACAGTAGCAATCCTAAGGCGCCCAGCGTTAACAGCTTGGCGGCCGTGAATTGCCGAAGGTGCACGGCAGTGGGATTTGATCGGTCGGTGGCTGGCGTGCTGTTCATCGTTCTACCTATCCGACCATGTCCTCCAACTCCGTGCCGCGCGTTTCGTGCACCATTTTGAGCACGAAAATAATCGAAATGAATGCACAGGCGGTGTAGAAACCATAGGTAATGGGCAGTCCAATGAATTTGGCCAGCCAGGGAAAACTTACGCTGATCAGGAAATTTGCGATCCACTGCGCGGCACCGCTGACGGCAAGTCCGGAGCCGCGAATTTGATTGGGAAACATCTCCCCCAGCATCACCCACATGACCGGACCCCAGCTGCCATTAAAAAATACCACGTATAGATTGGCGCTGATCAGCGCCAGCACACCCACCTTGGGCGCCAAATGCAGCGTGTTGTTGGTCAAATCCCCGGTTGCAAATGCAATGGTCAAGATCCCGAGCGTCAAAGCCATGCCAATCGAACCGATCAACAGCAGCGGTTTTCGGCCGATACGGTCTATCACGAAAATCGCCGCGAGACATGCCGCGATGGACAGCGATCCGCTCAGGATATTGATTTTGAGCGAATCCGCCTCGCTAAATCCAACCGCCTGCCACAGCACCGCGCCATAGTAGAAGACTACATTAATGCCCACGAGCTGCTGAAACGTGGCCAGGCCGATTCCAACCCAAACGATGCCGCGTAACCGCCCGGTCTTGCGATCGATGAGATCAGCGAGGCGCGGCGTGTGGTCGGCAGCTAGTGAACCGCGAATCTCCAAGGATTTTGTTGCCGCGGTGGCGGCGCCGAATAGCCGCGTCAAGACTCCCTTGGCTTCGTCATGGCGGCCCCGAGCCACCAAATATCGCGGGCTTTCCGGGATGAAAAGCAGTGTCAGTAGAAACACGCTCGCGGGAATGATCTGCATCCAGAACATCCAGCGCCAGGCCGCATACCCGAGCCAAAGCACTTCGGTGGATCTTCCAGCAGTGTGCGCCAAGATATAATTGCCGAGAAAGGCGCCGGTCAGTCCCGCGATGATCATCACCTGCTGCACGCTCGATAGGCGGCCACGCATGCTCGCCGGCGTCACTTCACTGATGTAAGCGGGCGACAGCACGCTGGCCGCGCCCACACCTACGCCTGCGGCGAACCGTGCAATGATCATCATCAGCGAGGAGCTCGCCGCCCCGGCTGCCAACGCACTGACGATGAAGAGCATTGCCGCCGCCAGCATCACTCGGCGCCGCCCCCACCGGTCGGCGGATCTGCCTGCCGCAAACGCGCCGACCGCGCAACCGGGCAGCAAGGCGCTGACCGTGATGCCGAGCCAGGCCTCGCTCAAATGAAACGTGGTCTTAAGTCCGTCCTGTGTTCCGTTGATCACACCGCTGTCGTAACCAAACATGAAGCCGCCGATGGTGGCGACGCCGACGATGGCGGAAATCAAAGGCAGATTGATGCTCGCGTTGTTGTTATCGCTCAAACCACTCTCCCCTTTTTGACCGTGCGCTCCGGCGCCCTGCCCGCAAAACTTACTTTCTCATTGTCTCGATCTACCCAGATCCAACTTGGGATGATAACGCAATACTTTGGTATAACCCTACTTGACGATTCTGCAAATCAAGTTCAATTTAATTCTCACAGCAAACATTCGCAATGAATCCGCGAAAGCGCACAGAGGGCGCGCCATGGGGAAGAAAGTGAATCTTGATCGCCGCAACTTCCTGATCGGCGGCGTGGCTGCGGGAGTAGCCGGTGTGACGGCGGCGGCCGTGCACGACGGCGAACTTGGCGCGCCCCCGCAGACGATTCGTGGTTCGGTACCGTGGAAAGAAGGCACAGCCGATGCACCGCCAGGCGCGTCCGGGTCCGGGTATGTATATTTTACAACAGTGGAGGCCGCTTTCATTGAAGCCGCAGTCGGACGGCTGATCCCAAACGATCCGGTGGGGCCAGGCGGGGTTGAGGCGAATGTGCCTTTTTTCTTGGACCGCCAACTTGCCGGACCCTTCGGACGCGGCGATCACTACTTTCTCGGCGGCCCGTGGCCCAAAGGTACACCGGAGCAGGGTTATCAAAGCCGCTTTAGCCCCGCTCAGCTGTACCGGGCAGCTATTGTCGCAATCGACCAGTACGTCGGTGCGAATTTGGGCGCTGCCAAGTTCAGCGCGCTCGCCACGGCCGATCAGGACAAATTATTGAAGGGACTCGAGAGCGGCGACGTCAAGCTCGACGGCGGTGTCGACAGCAAAGCCTTCTTCGCCATGCTGCTGCAAAACACCAAGGAAGGTTATTTTTCCGATCCCATTTACGGCGGCAACAAAGACATGGCTGCATGGAAGATGATTGGTTTCCCGGGCGCCCACTACGACTACAAGGAGTGGGTTTCTCGTCACGGCGAGCGCGTGCCTTACCCGACGGTCGGTTTCAAAGGCCGGCCCGGGTGGAAGAGTTAAGTGACCACGACGCTGAAACCGGTCGATGCGGTGCTGGTGGGGTTCGGCTGGACCGGCGCCATCATGGGACAACAACTTTGCGACGCGGGATTGAATGTGGTTGCGCTGGAGCGTGGGCCGTGGCGCGACACCGCAACGGACTTTGCCACCGGGTTCGCTCAAGATGAGCTGCGCTACATGTGGCGCCATCACCTGTTTCAGAATCTAACCGATGACACCCTCACCATCCGCAACAACGTCAATCAGGAAGCCCTGCCGATGCGCCGGCTCGGCTCCTTTCTGCTCGGTACCGGCGTCGGCAGCGGCGGTGTGCACTGGAACGGCCAGATCTGGCGATTCCTGCCGACGGATTTCCTCACCAAAAGCCACAACCAACAGCGCTACGGCAAGAAGGCGGTCTCGGACTACGATCTCACCGTTCAAGATTGGGGTGTCACCTATGACGAGCTCGAACCTTTCTATGATCAATTCGACAAGCTGTGCGGCACGAGCGGCAAGGCGGGCAACTTAAGGGGGAAGATCCAGCCGGGCGGCAATCCGTTCGAAGGGCCTAGAGCCAACGAATATCCCACCCCCCCGATGCCTCAGACCTATGGGCCGACTCTGTTCGGCAAAGCGGCCGCTGAACTCGGACGCCACCCCTTCCCGCACCCCACCGGCAACATGTCCGAAACGTATACCAATCCGCTCGGCGCACAGATGGGTGCCTGTACCTATTGCGGGTTTTGCGAAAAATTCGGCTGCGGCAACTACTCCAAAGCCAGCCCGCAAACCACGGTGCTGCCCTATCTTCTACGGAAATCAAACTTCACGCTGAAAACCGAATGTGAGGTCTTGCGCGTCGAACTCACGCCCGATAAGAAGCGTGCGACCGGTGTTACCTATGTGAACAGCGCGGGTGAGGAATTCTTTCAGCCGGCCGAGATGGTCATCCTGTCCGCCTACGTTTTGCAGAACGTACGGCTGCTGCTGCTGTCAGGCATCGGCAAACCGTACGATCCGAAAACAGGCGAAGGCGTCGTCGGTAAGAACTACGCCTACCAGACCATGTCATCGGTCAATGTTTTCTTCGACGACAAAATTATCAATCCCTTCATCGGCGCAGGCGCGCTCGCCACGGTGATCGACGACTTCAATGGCGATAACTTCGATCACGGAGGCTTAGGCTTCATCGGCGGTGCTTACATCGCGGGAATGGTGACCGGCGGGCGTCCCATCGAGATGATATACACACCCGACGGAACGCCGGCTTGGGGGCTCGAGTGGAAGCATGCGGCCGCGAAAAATTACTTGCGATCATTTGCATTGAGCATTCATGGATCGTGCATGAGCGCCCGCGGCAACTACTTGGATTTGGATCCCACCTACCGCGACATTCATGGCCGGCCGATGCTGCGAATGACGTTTGATTTCACGCAGAACGACCACAAAATGTCCGATTACCTCACTGACCGTGCCGCCGAAGTGGCGAAAGCCATGAATCCGCGCGAGATCAAGTTGAACCGGCGTACGGGCTCGTGGAGCGTCACGCCTTATCAGACTACGCACAATACGGGCGGCGCCATCATGGGAGACAACCCCAATAACAGCGTGGTGAATAGGTATCTTCAATCCTGGGATGTACCGAATGTCTTCTCGATGGGCGCGGGAGCTTTCCCGCAAAACGCCGGTTATAACCCCACCGCCACCCTTGCCGCGCTCGCATACCTTTCCGCCGATGCAATCAAGTCGCAGTACCTGAAGGCTCCGGGCCCGCTGGTAAGAGCGTAGAGCGATGAATCGTTTCTCGCGCCTGCGGACTGCCGTTCTGATTACCGCTGCCGCGTTAGGCCTTGGTGTCGTGGCCTTGGCGCTGAGCCAGATGCCTGCTTCGCCCGCACTGCCCGCACACCCGAGCGCCGCCCTCACTCCCAACGGATTTCTTACCAAGCGCTTCGACGGCACACCTAACGCCACACAGCTGAGTCGCGGGCAGTACCTGGTGGCAGCGGGTGACTGCATGTCTTGCCACCTTCGCGAAGGCGGGGAACCTTTCGCGGGTGGGCTGGGATTGAACACGCCGTTTGGCGCGATTTATACCTCGAATATCACGCCCGATCGCGAGACGGGCATCGGCGCCTGGACCAGCGATCAGTTTTATCACGCGATGCACGACGGCAAAGGCGCGCACGGCGAGAATCTATATCCCGCTTTCCCCTATCCCTGGTTCAGGCGCGCCAGCCGCGACGACGTCGATGCGATCTTTGCGTATTTAATGACATTGCCGGCGGTCAGCTACACGCCGCCCAAGAACCATCTGCCTTTCCCGTTCAACATTCGTTCCAGTGTCGGCGCATGGAATTTACTCTTCCTCGACACCCATGATTTTCAGGCCGATCCTGGCCAGTCCGCGGAGTGGAACCGCGGCGCCTATCTGGTCACCGGTCTCGTACATTGCGGCGGTTGCCATACGCCCAAGAATAGTTTTGGCGCCGGCAAATCAAAGCAGGAATTTCAAGGCGGCAAACTCGATAACTGGGTGGCGCCGGATCTAACCGGCCATAAACGTATTGGCCTGGGTGCCTGGAGCATCGACGACATTGCCGAGTATCTGGGTACCGGCCGCAATGCGCGCGCCGCTGCCGGCGGCGCCATGGCCGACGTCATCACGTATTCCACCTCACTGCTGACCGATGCCGACCGGCACGCGATTGCCGCCTATATAAAGAGTCAACCCGCGAGTCCAGCGATCGCGGCCTCAGCGCCGGACTCAGGCGCCATGCGCCGGGGCGCCGAAATCTACTCGGACGCCTGTTCCTCCTGCCACCTGGAGAACGGCGTCGGCCAACCACGCGTATTTCCGCCTCTCGGCGATGACGCAATGCTGCAGCAATCAGACCCCACGGGGCTTGAACATTTGATTCTCGCCGGCACGCATATTGGGATCAGCGGGTCGCGCCCGTCACCCTTAAGCATGCCCAGCTTTGCCTGGAAGCTCACCGATCAGGAGATCGCGGATGTCTCAACGTTCATACGCAATAGCTGGGGCAATCAGGCCGCCCCCGTGCCGGTGTCCGAAGTGACTGCTCTGAGAAAAAAACTGGACTTGCAAACGGTGCACCTGACCGTTAATTCCGGCGATCAGTGGCAATAAGCGGGAGACCGCTGACCGCCGACATCACAACCAGGCCGCAACCACCATGAGCAGACCGAAAATCGAGACGCCCCAAACCAGCGTGCGAAGATAGGGAATGCCGATGATGTACACCGGCAGGTAGACCAGACGCGCCCAAAAGTAGAGTTCCGTGCCCAACGCAGTGCGCGCCGTGTTCGACCCCTGCAGCACCACCGCCAGCACCGCAGCGGCAAGAAACGGAAAAGTCTCGAGGAAATTTCGGCTTGCTCGATCGGCTCGTGCTGCCGCGCCTGTGAGTGATTTTAGCTCGCCGTCTCGATTGCCGGTATTCCATTTGAGCCCCCGTTGCTGAGTCGCCAGCGACGCGGCGATGATGACGTGGAGCAGTCCGAGACAAACCGACCACCCCAACATTCTTAGTTCGATTGACATGAGGCCTCCTGCAACGATAGTAGCAAACATGCATCAGGGGGGTTTACCATTCACTCATAACGGCGCCGCATAGGAGATGACTGCCATGAAACACTTGCTTCGGATTTTCGCGCTCCTGTCCTTGCTGATCGGGTCGGCGGGCGCAGCGCGCGCCGATAGTTACCAGGACACGATTGCCGTATTTAAGAATTCCGGCGCAAGCGGCACGTTCTTCTCGAGGAGCTACGCCTACGCCGTTTTCCCGACGGTCGGATCTGGCGCTCTAGGTGTGGGCGGCGCTTATGGCAAGGGGCGAGTTTATGTACACGGCGTCTACTCGGGAGACGCGACCATGGGCCAGGTGAGCCTGGGCTTCCAGGCGGGCGGCAAGGCGTATAGTCAGATCATCTTTTTCGAAGACAAGCGCGCGCTGGATGAGTTTGAATCCGGAAACTTCGAATTCGGCGCCGATGCGAGCGCAATCGCGGTCACGGCGAGCGCCAACGCAGGTGCGGCGACCAACGGCGCCAGCTCGGGGGTCAGCGTCGGACAAAATGACGCCACGACGCGCGGCCGCACCTACGAGAAAGGCATGGTGGTATTTACGGTCGCCAAAGGCGGTCTCATGTACTCGGTTTCCATCGCGGGTCAGAAATTCTCCTATTCTCCACGCGGCTCAAACTAGCTGCCTACGGCAAAAGAAGGGAACTCCTATGAAAGGCTTTTTGCTGGCGACGGTATCCACGTTATCTTTGGCGGCAGCTGCATTCGGACAGTCGGCACCCGAAATCGCATTCGATTCCACGCCGGACTTCTTCAAGCTGCCGGACGGAATCTATTTCGGTGAAGTATCGGGAATCGCTGTCAATTCCAAGAAGCATGTGTTCGTGCTGTCGCGAGGCAATACCAGCGGACCGGCGTACGGGGCGGCCGCCACCCAACTGCTTGAATTCGACGCCGGCGGCAAGTTCGTTCGAGAAATCGGCAAGAACCTGTATGCCTGGTCATTCGCGCATGCCGTGCGCGTGGACCGATACGACAATATTTGGGTTGCCGACAAAGGCTCGGACATGGTGGTGAGGTTTGATCCTCAGGGCCGAGTAACGCGGGTATTCGGACGCAAACCCGAAGCCTCGGATGAGGGCGCTCATCCGCTGGAGCATCCGAAACCGCCCTTGCCGCCAATCGACGGCATGTTCCGGCAAGTCACGGACATGACTTGGGACTCGAGCGACAATCTCTACATCAGCGATGGCTATATCAACTCACGCGTGGCCAAGTACGACAAGGACGGTATCTGGGTCGGCTCTTGGGGTGAGCCCGGTTCCGGCCCGGGCCAATTCAGTACGGTGCACTCCATCGCCATTGATTTGCAAAATCGTATCTATGTGGCGGACCGCGGTAATGTACGCATCCAGGTGCTCGACACGTCGGGCAAGCTGCTGAACATCATCAAGATCGACGTCCCCGTTCCGCCCAACAGCCCCGTCGCGATCGGCAATCGGCCGTCTGAAGCCAGCCCGGGAAACATGCACCCAGGCGCACCCTGGGCGCTGTGCATCACGCCCGGACCGGTGCAGTACCTGTACGTATCGGACGGTTATCCCGGCCGGATCTACAAATTGTCGCTGGACGGTAAGGTTTTAGGATGGCTGGGCGGTTCGGGCAAGACTCTGAAGAAATTCGGCTGGGTCCATGAGATTGCCTGCCCGTCTGAAAATGAACTCTACGTCGCCGAAATATTGAACTGGCGCGCGCAGAAACTCACGCTTCATCCTTAAGGTGCAAGGTTGCGCGCACCTTAAGTGCGCGGCTCCATGTGCGACAGCAGTTCCAGCAGTGCATTCGCATCCACTGGTTTGATCAGTCGGATTCAGCCTACAAGGTGTGCCATGGCGAAACGAATTGATGTTCATTGTGTACCCTCAAGCACGGGTTCGGGCTATCCGCAGCCCTTTGACGCCCCCTGTGCAAACCGGGTACGGCAGCGTCTGGGGCATGCGGCGGAGCTCACGGATTTCGGGGTGAATCGGTTGCGTCTGCCTCCCGGAGCTTGGTCCAGTCATCGACACTGGCATGTGGCGGAAGATGAATTCGTGTTCGTCATTAAAGGCGAAGTCGTGCTGGTCACCGATTCAGGTGAGGAAATCCTAAAGGTTGGCGACTGCGCCGGTTTTAAGGCTGGGGTGAAGGACGGTCATCACTTGCAGAATCGATCATCACGCGATGCGATCGTACTGGAGGTGGGATCGCGCAAGCCGGAAGACGAGGGAGAGTATTCGGATATCGATATGCTGTTCTCGAATGCCGGTTTCACGCACAAGGATGGGACGCCCTACCCAAAGCGCTAGGGGGACGACTTGCGAAAGATTCATTCAAGCAGGAGTCGGCACATGCATCTGAGAGCTAAAACTATTCGCGCCTTCGCGTCTTTCCTGGCAGTCGCGGGAGTCCTCGCTATCGCCGTGAGCGGGATTGCCAAGGATAGCCCCGGCTTCATCCGCATCACGCCTGCGGACCTCATTTGGCGCGATGTCGCCGACGGACATGGCGTTCAGCAAGCCACGTTGCTCGGCGATCCCAGCAAGCCGGGCATCTACGTGATTCGGGTCAGGTTTCCGCCACACATCATGGATGTTCCGCATTCGCATCCCAACGCGCGGTACGTCACAGTGCTCGAGGGAACTTGGTACACGGGCACCGGCGACACTTTCGACCTCGCTCGCGTGGTGCCTCTCAAGCCCGGCAGCGTGATGCTACATCCCGCGAAAGCCACTCACTGGGATGGCTCCGGCGGCGCCGAGACCGTCATTGTTCAAATCACCGGCGAGGGTCCCGCGACGACCACGCAAGTGGATCCGAGCAAGGCGTTCTGGATCGACGTATCGCACTGACCCATGCGGCTCATCGACGTCCTGCTCTCAAAGGGCGCATGAGCGTCATACATCCGTTCTGCGATACCGCCGTTGCGCACGGCATAAACCCGCGGCCGACTGCCGCACACCCAACGATGGTGCTCGCGGGCACCATCCTGGCATCAGGCCTCGCCTTCGTGGATGGATCGGTGGTCAACGTAGCCTTACCCACCCTGGCGCAGAGTCTCAACGCCGATGCCGGCGCGTTGCAGTGGGTCGTCAATTCCTATTTGCTGCCCTTGAGCGCGCTGCTTCTGCTGGGCGGAGCGGCCGGCGATCACTTCGGGTGTCGCCGGCTCCTGATCCTGGGCACCGCGATATTCGCGCTCGCCTCCCTCGGCTGCGCGTTGGCACCTGGGCTTCATGCGTTGCTGGCGTGCAGACTGCTTCAAGGGATCGGCGCCGCGATGCTCATGCCAAACAGCCTTGCCATTCTCGGACAAACGTTTTCAGGTGAATCCAAGGGTCGCGCCATCGGAATTTGGGCGGCGACGGGAGCGGCAATGGGCGCGATTGGGCCGGTGATCGGAGGTTGGCTGATAGACCTGGGAAGTTGGAGGGCCATCTTTCTCCTGAATCTACCGTTGGCCGTTGGCGCAATCATCCTGGCTTGGCGCTTCGTTCCGCGCGACCAGGAGAGAAGCAATTTCCCGCTCGATACACTCGGCGCGGTGCTCGCCACGGTCGGACTGGCTGCGTTGACATGGGCGCTCACCATCGGCTCAAGCAGCCGCGGTTGGACCCCTGGCGCCTTGACCGCCGCAGTGTTATCGATAGGATCGCTGTTGTTCTACCTGCGAGTCGAGAAGCGGCGCGGCGACCGCGCGATGATGCCACTTCAGTTGTTTGCGTCCCGAAGCTTCGTGGGCCTTACGATTTTCACTTTCCTTCTCTACGGCGCATTGGGAGGACTATTCGTGCTCGTCCCGTACTTGTTGATTAGAGCGGCGGGCTACTCTGGAACGGCCGCCGGCGCAGCACTGCTGCCGTTACCGCTGTTGCTGACAGTGACCTCACCTATTGCCGGAGCGCTCGCCGGCCGCATCGGCCCGCGACTGCCCCTCACCCTCGGTCCGCTCATCGTCGCCGCAGGTTTTCTACTCGCCCTGAGGATCAACATCAGCGCCAACTATTGGGTTGACGTGCTGCCGATGATCTTGGTGATCGCGGTTGGCATGAGCGCGGCGGTGGCGCCCCTCACGACTGCCGTGCTGACAGCGGTCGATGCACGCCACACCGCCTCCGCGTCGGGCCTCAACAGCGCCGTGGCACGCACCGGCGGTTTGCTCGCCACCGCATTGCTCGGATCCGTTCTGGCGGCAATAGGCAATCAACTCCTGAGCGCATTCCATGCGGCGATGGTGATCGGCGCGGCCACATGCGGCGCAGCTTCGCTGAGCGCCTTCGCCTTGCTCGACCGCAAATCCAAAGCCGCTCCAGCAGCACCCAGCGGACTATTGTAGGTAGATCAGATCAGACGAGGCGCTGCAGACCAGCGTAAATAAAACCACCGCGATGGGCGGTACGCGCCAGCGCACCAACAGCAGCAGGCCGATGAGAGCGATGCCGATATCGACCGGACCGCGAACGGCCGTCTTCCAAACGGGGTTGTAGAGAGCCGCCGCTAGAATCCCAACCACCGCCGCGTTGATACCCGTCAAGGCGGAGCGGACGATGTCATGGCGAGCAACGCGGCCCCACAGCGCGAGTGCCGTGATCGTCATGAGCAGTCCTGGTAGAAAAATAAAAATCACCGCGACACAAGCACTCCACGCGGAGGGCGCGTAGTCATTGGCCGCGCCTAGATAGGCTGCCAATGTGAAAAGCGGCCCTGGTACTGCCTGCGCGAAGCCGTATCCGGTAAGAAAACGATCGTCGCTGATCCAGCCAGAAGGCACCATTGCGTCGCGCAACAATGGCAGGACCACGTGTCCGCCGCCAAATACCAAGGCGCCTGATCGATAGAAAATATCGGCGAGTGCGACGAGAGTGCGTGGATACAGAAACGCCAATGTCGGCAGCGCCAACAGCAAGGTCGCGAACAGTCCCAGCGCGCTCCAAGCTCCGGCCGAAGCGATTGGCAATTTGAGATGCGCCGCTTCGGCGCCGGCTTGACGACACCACGCCATCCCGGCCAGTGCTGCCGCGGTTAGCACCGCGAGCTGCGTCACGGGGCCGCCGATGCTCATCAGCAGGCACCCAGCGACCAGCGCAATCGCGATGGTGATTCTGTCTCGACAGAATGCGCGCGCCATGTTCCAAACCGCCTGTGCAACCACGGCCACAGCGACCAATTGCAGCCCGTGCAACACAGAGTGTGCCGGCGCACCACTCCAGTTCGCCGTAAACACGGCACAGAGGTACATCAGCAGCGCAGATGGCAATGTAAATCCCAACCAGGCCGCCAGCGCGCCCATCCACCCCGCGCGATGCAGCCCGATGGAAAATCCGACCTGACTGCTGGTGGGTCCGGGAAGGATTTGGCACAAAGCCACGAGGCCGCCGTATTGTTCGCGGGTCAGCCAGTGACGTTGATGAACATAAGTGCGCTCGAAATACCCGATGTGCGCGATCGGACCGCCAAATGACGTCAGCCCGAGTTTCAGCGCAACCCGAAATACTTCTGCAGCATCAGCGCCTTTCACGGGCATTTCACGCTTACCATTTTTCGACATACGCCCGCGCTCCGACCCCCCAAGGAGGCTGTCCCGCACCAGAGGTTGTCAATATAACTTAAGGTTTGGATTTCGAATTGGGCGCAGGCAGGCGGCCGTCACAAATGAGACACGCGCGAATGGTAGACAGTGACTTGGGATTCAAGAGCCCCGAGGAGCTTCCCGGTGAGGTGGAATTTCGTTTTTCGCGGCGCACTGCACCGCAGCAGAACAGTGTTTTTTATAGTGGCCGCGCTGTTTCTGCTTCTAGGACTCTGGCCCCACGCGCACTCATCCTCGGTCAGCGACAATCGCACGGGTTTGCCCATCGGTTCCGAACTCGATGATGAGGCGATCACCAACCCCCGCGAGGTATTCCATTCCGAAGCCAATCGCGGCCACAAATCCTATATGTCCAATCTTGGCAATCTCGCCTTCAACACACCATACACGCTGGGGCAGGCTGCGCAAAAGGCGCATATCAGCTGCGCCAGCTGTCACGTAAATGGAGCGTCAAATCCAAAACTCTTCATTCCCGGCCTCTCGACACGGCCCGGCAATTTCGACACGACCAATTCCTTGTTCAATCCGAAGACGGACAACGGCGTGCTGGACCCCGTGACCATTCCGAGTCTGCGCGGCGCGCGGCTTCTGGCACCCTACGGGCATGACGGGCGCACCGGCTCGCTGCGCGATTTCGTACGTAACGTCATCGTCAATGAGTTCGCGGGGACCGAGCCCTCATCGCAGATCCTCGACGCGATCGTGGCCTACATTGAGGACATCGATTTTCTGCCCAATCCCAGCCTCGACAAGACAGGCGGCCTGACGCAAAGCGCAAACCCATCGCAACAGCGCGGCGAGGCGCTTTTCCGCAAGCCCTTCCCGCATGATTCAAGCATGAGCTGCGCCGGCTGCCATGTGCCGTCCGCCGCTTTCGTCGATCATCGGCAGCACGATATCGGCTCAGGCGGCCTCTTTAAAACACCTACGCTGGTGAACGCCGATTTCAGCGCGCCCTATTTTCATGATGGCCGATTCGATGATTACCCTCAGGTGATCGATTACTTCAACCGTGTTTACGATCTTGCATTCAACGCCCAGGATCGCGCCGACATGGCGGCCTATCTGACGGCGATCGGCGATGGCGTAAGGCCCGAGTATCACCTCACAGGAACCAATGTGCTTGCGGATATCAATGGATTCGCCGGTGTTCTCGATATTGCGATTTCTACCCACGACACCGCGGTGATTGCCTTTACCGTGCGCAGCGTGAAGGATTTGTTGCAGGACCTCGCTGAGCATTACCCGGATCCTGCGGATCAAACCACCTCCGGCGGCTCCCAAGAGCGCGCCCTGGCGCGCGCCACGATCCAGTCTTTGATGCAGATTTTACATCGCGTCGATCTCAATGCCGCCGCCGGCCGGTTCGGCGAAGCCGGCGAAGAGTATGCCACTTACCGGAAACTGACCTTTGCCGCAGCGCCGGCGACACTGCAAGCGGCTGAACCCTGGTCGCTGTTTACACCCACACTTCACGATGCGCGCCGGGCCGGCATGCGGCGAACGACCGACGCAAGCATCGCCTCTCAGTAAACGCCGCAGTCACGATAGCGCTCTCGCAACGGCGGCCGGCATACGGTCGCAGCGCAAACTGACATCTTAGATTCACACAATTGAGACAGTTGCCCGCTACCGTCCCACCTCGGTTTCAATTTCAATCTCGAAAGGGGATAACTATGCGAATTAATGGTCGAAATCATTTGGCGTGGGGAATGAGCGCGGCGTTGTCGTTCTCGCTACTCGCGGCGACAGTCGGAGTTGCCGACGACAAGTCTCAGGACAGGGACGCCGCCGACTCTGTCAAAACGGAATCGCCGATCAAGCATGTCATCATTTTGATCGGAGAGAATCGCGGTACCGATCATACCTTTGGTGTTTATAAGCCGCGGGGCAAACAGCAGACCATTTCGAATCTGCTTTCCAAGGGCATCGTCAACGAGGACGGCTCGCCGGGCGCGCATTTCTCCCTGGCGCAGCAGTTTTCGGTAGCGCCGCAACCGCTGTTCTACATTGGCGCTCCACACAATGCCAAGAGTGCCTACGGCAACAGCGGCCAAATGCCACAGCCGAATACCAACGGCGCACCTTCGGCACAAAGTTCCTCGAGCCCGCCGTTTTCGCCGGCCGCTTTGGCAGGACTTGCCGCAGTGGATCCGAGCCCGGATTTCACCGCGAACACCGATACCATCTTGACGACGGGTTTTACGAGCCTTGCGGCTGGCAGTCTCGACTCCCGCATTCCCAACGCCGGCATCCTGCCTAGCGGACCATTCGTGCTGCAGGGACCGAATATCAGCGACGATGACTACACCGGTGACACAACGCACCGGTTTTACCAAGCATGGCAGCAGTCGGATTGCAGCGTCGCGAACGCAACCAAGGCGAACCCCAGCGGATGCCTCAACGACTTGTTTCCCTTCGTGATGGCCACCTACGACTTGAACAACAGCAAGGTTCCGGCGGTCCAGGGCAACTTCAGCGAAGGCAACTCCATGGGTTTCTATGACGCTGAGCAGGAAGAGGCTTCGCTGCTCAAGACCCTCGCTGACCGCTTCAGCCTCAGCGACAACTTTCACCAGTCATTTCAGGGTGGTACCGGCGCGAATCATTTCATGCTCGGCACCGGCGATGCAGGTTTCTGGAGCGACGGCAACGGCAATGCCATCACGCCGCCCGCAAACGAAATCGCCAATCCGAATCCGGTCGCAGGCACGACGAACAAGTACACCGCCGACAACAACTTTTCGAATTGTTCGGATTTCACCCAGCCGGGCATCGCACCCATCATCAGTTATCTCGAGGCACTTCCCTATCGCCCCGAGCCTAACTGCGCGACCGCACACTACTACATGCTGGACAACACGAACCCCGGCTTTCTGCCCAATGGTTTCCGGGCGCCGTCTCCTGCAACTCAGAACATGCTGCCCGCCTCGCCCGTGCGAACGATCGGCGATGCGCTCACGGAAAAGAATATCAGCTGGGCCTACTTCGGTGGTTCCTACAACGACGCCGTCGCTCTCTCGAACGACGCGGTGACCGCCGGTACAGCCGGATTGGTGAACTCATCGACCGCGTTGGGTGAGGCGGCGCTCGCCGATCCTGCCCACGCGCTCGGTGTTGCCTACTGCCAGATCTGCAATCCTTTCCAGTACGCCACCTCGATCATGGGCAACACGGCGCAACGGACGGCTCACATCAAGGACACCGTCGACTTGCTTGCCGACATCCAGAGCAACACGCTTCCTTCGGTCTCCTTCGGCAAACCGGATGGCTTGCTCGACGGCCATCCTTCATCATCCAAGATCGATCTGTTCGAAGCCTATGTAACGCAGGTTCTTGATGCGCTCGAGGCCAATCCGAAGCTGAAGGCCGAGACCGTGGTATTCGTTACCTGGGACGAGGCCGGCGGCTACTATGATTCTGGGTTTATCCAGCCGATCGACTTCTTCGGCGACGGGCCGCGCGTTCCTCTGCTGACGCTCTCCGCGTACTCCACGGGCGGCAATGTCAATCACACCTACGCCGATCATGTGTCGCTCTTGAAATTCATTGAGCGCAACTGGAAGCTCAAGCCCCTGACGGATCGCAGCCGCGACAATCTGCCCAACCCAAAGATGCGCGGCGATCAGCCCTATGTGCCCGCCAACCTGCCCGCGTTGTCGGATCTGTTTGACATGTTCGATTTCGATCATGCGGTGAAGCAGCCCTTCCTTCAGTAGGGGAAAGGTCGCAAGACAACGTTGGACTGAAACGGGTGCCGATCTGACCTTCGGGTCGGATCGGCACCTCCTTTTATCAGCCATGCCTGCCACTCTAACAACACTCCATCAGCAAACCACCGCACTGTGTTTGACACTCGGATTAGCGAGTGCCGGCGCTTTGGCGCAAGCAGCGCATGCGATCGAATTCTCCGCTGATATCGTGAACCGCGATGCTGCCGGATTGGCGATTGGCGCCGCTGCCAAATTGTATGTGTCGAACCGTAAGGTACGCATCGAGACGCCCGAAGCCGCCGCAGGCTTTCTTCTCATTGAGGCAGATGCGGGGACTGCCTATTTCGTGCGGCCCGGGCAGCGAGTCTTCATGGACGCCAAACAGTCGAGCCTTCTTTCGCAAATTTTCGTCCCGGTCGATGCCAAGGATCCTTGCCGGCGATGGCAAGCAGCGGCCGGCAATGCGGGGGGGCCAAACGCCGAGGGTGAGTGGCGTTGCGAGCGAATTAAGGACGAAATCATCGACGGCCGCCCAGCCGTCCAATTCCGCGTGTCCTCACCCGCGAGCCCTTCGAGCCGACGCTGGATCGATTCCGATCTTGAATTCCCGATAAAGCTGCTGGCCGCTGATGGTACGACGATTGCGCTGGAGCACATTCAAATCGAAGCGCAGCCGGCGAGTCTGTTCGAACTTCCCTCAGGCTTTCGCAAGCTCGATCCGCGGGCGCTGATCGAACGCATCAAGCACAGCGATGCCTGGGTCGATCCCTAAAACTGCGCGCGATTTCATCCAAGCTGAACCCCAGATCCCTGAGCACGAGGATGCGGTTCAAGCGACCCAGCTGCTCGACGCCGTAGTAGCGGTATCCCGAATCCGTCGCAAAAGGTTTCAGCAGGCCGATCTCGTCATAAAGCCGTAGCAAACGGTAAGAAACTCCCGTGAGGCGCGAAAACTCGCCAATCTCAAGCATGCTCTCCTCCAGCCGTAACCGAGCTCGCTCACTCCACGATAAAGAGTCGCCACGGCTCCTCCAGAACCGTGGCGCTCCGGCTTAGTGCAAGCGCTACTGTCGCGCCCTCGTTGATGCGGCTATTTGGCTATTCCGTTCAGGCCGTTCGGCGAGCCAGGAAGCGGCGTGTTCAAGTACGGGAAGACCGCCAAATAGGTATCTGCTGCTTTGATTTGACCCGTGACAGTCTCGTCGGCAGCGTCCGGACCTGCTGAACGCGCGCCGTCGGTGTATGGCAGACCGTGATTGGGGTCGCTGGTTTCCGCGCCGCAATTGCCGATCGCCCCGCACAGTGCGCCTTCCGCAACACGCAGAGTGATGTCCACCACATCGTCATAGGGGCGACGGCCGTTCGGAAAGCCGGCCAAATCGCCACCCAGCACGCCAAGGTCATTCTGTGTTGCCGGTGGTGTCGGCGGGATGGAGGTATTCAGTCTGAGCATTTCGCCGGGCGTCACCTGCAGCGGTTGGTTGAGCCCCTTCACCCCGGTCAGAAATGCCGCAACCAAGTCGTTGCGCGGTGAAGCCGGAATCACCGCCGCATTGCCGAACTCGGTGTTCAGCAGAACCGGCAGGAATGGATTGGTGACATAGTGCAGAAACTGCCCATCGTCAATGGGGCGACTGGCATTGAATTTGTCCTTGTCAGGCAAACCAATCACGAGTTCGTTCACAAGCGGCATTCCGAGTCGCGAGACCTGCTTCCAATGATCGCCCTCATGCGAGCTGGCGGTGGTCCAACCACCGATCACCGGATCCTTCCCATTCGTCAGACAGCTAATCGGCACTTCCAGCACGAGTGAAGTCACGTTCTTATTAGAGATTGAGTTGGGCTCGCCGTCGCGGGGGCCGACCGGGTTGAGGTTCACCAGGTCGAACACCTCGCCGAGATTGACCACAAAGCCGTCTTTGCGCTGCCCGACGAATACGCGGCCCGGCGCGTTACAGCCCGGTATGCTCACGTCGTAGATAAAATTCCCGGCATAACCCGCATAGTCGGGGATGGTTTTGTTACCGATATTGTCTACGGGCTTGAGAAACACGTCGCCGCCGAGCGTCGCGTTGTGGACGTCCTCACGCGTACCGTGGCGCACCAACGCTAACGTATAGGTTTGTTGCACGTTGAGATTCGCGCCCGTCGTATCGATTTGGCCGGTTTGGATCAGCGGGATCGCCGTCGTAACGCCGTTCGCATTGACAGTCAAGTTTTTCTCGATGGTTTTGAATTTGAATTCAAAAGTCAGATCACTATCGGCATCGCCGTCGTTGTCCACGAGAATCTTGTAAACTGCGTCCGTATCGAGATTGAAATAATTCGGGCCGCCGAAAGGATCCTGCAGCGGAAGGTAGTTTGCAATCAAAGTGACATACGCGCTACGTCCCGGCTCATAGCTGCGGAACATGTAGAAATCGGTGCCATCCAATCGCGGAAGACCGGCGATCGACGGCGCCTCTCGGTGACTCGACGCTAAAGCGCACAATGGCAGTGACGTTGCTGTCGCTGCAAGTAGCGCAAGACGACTCAAGGCATTCGTGTTCATTGGAATTCCCTTCAATTGATGTGTGGAACAACCGCGCGATTCATCGCTGGGCTCAAACAGTTTCGTTTGACGTTTCCTTTCGGATGCAAGCGAAGCGAAAATTCATCGTGTCCCTTTCTCCGCGGAACTCGAAGTCTTTAGGAAGCCGCGCGCAGCCGTGCCACGTAGAGGACGTCGCCGGTCGGTTGGCCTGTGGGAGAACCGCCGTGTGGCTCAACGGTGACGGCGACCTCACTCGAATTTGCCAGCGCCTGCTTCTGCATCGCGCTCAGAGTGCGGCTCGATGCGTCTGTGGCGGGCAGGACGCCCAGTGACACCGGAGATCCGCCCTTCGGCAGTGCCCAGAGTTCATAGTCGCGTCCTGCCGGACGAGCGGGCAGATGTACAGCGTGCACAACCAGACGCTGTGTGTTACCGAATACTTCCAATTCCCAGATGTGTTCACCGGCCTTCGCGGAGATCGTTGCCACCACCGTGGCACGGATGGTCTGATGGCCGCGCCAATACAACAGCGCCGTCAGGCCCACCACGAGCAGTACGCTCGCCGCTAGAGCGAACGACCGCGTTCGGTGCAACGCACGCCGTGAAGGCGTGAGGTTTAGTCGCCGCTGGATGGCAATCCAGACATGTGCCGGAGGCTGCAAGGGCGCGAGACGTATCGCCAAGCGCATCAGGCGTTCCTCCCAGAAGCGGCAGCGTTGATCGACGAGCGCGACGCTCGTGCGCCAGCGCTCGAAGCGCCGGCGGGCCGGACCTCGCAAGGTTCCGAGCACGTACTCAGAGGAAAGGGCATCGATGATCTCGTGGTTGTCGGGTTTCATTTCACCGCTCGAGACACTGCCGCAGGCTGCGCAATGCACGGCGGATCCAACTCTTCACCGTTCCGAGCGGGCTGCCCATGAGGCGTGCGATATCTTCATGAGAACTGCCGTCGATGAATGCCAGCTCGAGGCAGCGGGCCTGCATGTCCGACAGCAGTGCCAGACAAGGCTCCATCAATTCGGAGGTGGGCAGCCAAGCCGCGGTTTGACCTTGCGATTCGGACTCCGCATCGATCGAGCTGCGCTCGGGTAGCTCGGCTACCAACGTCGGCGCGTAGCGCTCGCGACGCAAGAGATCAATCGCGCGATAGCGCGCAATCGACATCATCCATGCCATAGGCCGGCCCCGTGCGGCGGTGAATTGACCGGCTTGCTGCCAAATGCTGATAAACACATCCTGCAAGGCCTCCTCGGCGAGCGCGCGGCGTCGCAAGATACGGCTGACGGAGGCAAACAGGATCGGCGAGACGAGTTCATACAAACGCTGTAGGGCGTTCGAATCCGCCGCCGCACAGCGACCCAACAGGCCCTGCAACAGCTCATCGAACTCGGTTGGCGATTCAGCGACCGTATTCATGGGCTAGCCGAGCGCGCGTTGCATGAACCAAACCAGCGCCAAGGCGGCAATCGCCGAAGAACCCCACGGCATGACGCCACGCCGATAAAACGCTGTCGAGCGCAACAGATAGGCGAGCGGCATTACCGCAAGTACCACGGCGAGCTGTCCCGCTTCGACACCCAGATTGAAGGCGACCAGCGACACCAGCCGCGCGCCCTTGGGTAAGCCCATCTCTGCCAGTACCGAGGCGAAACCAAAGCCGTGCAGCAGGCCAAACGCGAACGCGATGCGCCAACGTCCCTCGGTCACGCGCGGGAAAACATTGTTGAGCGCGGCCACAATGATGGAGGCCGCGATCACGGACTCGGTAAGCCGGCCCGGCAGCCGAATCACGTCGAATGCGGCCAACGACAGCGTCATGGAGTGCGCAAGCGTGAATGCGGTGACGACCTTGACGATGTTGGCAAAGGCTGGAGCCGCCATGGGTACCGCTTCCCACCGACTCTGCCGGCGCACGAGGACCGCGGGCAATAGCAGAGACAAGAGGAACAGCAAATGATCGATACCGCTCCAGATGTGCCAGATCCCGGCGCGCAGATACTCGATGAATGCCGACCAAGGAGACGGATGGTCGAGCTCGAATAGACGCGCTGCCGAAGCGCCCAATACAGCGGTCTGTGTTGCGCCGTTTGAGCTCAAGGTGAGCAGACCCCGATGCGAGGGATCTTCCGCATCCAGCACGGTGTAGTCGATCGACAGGTGCGTCCCGACACTGCCGCAAGCGGCGGTGAATGGCAGCCACAGATAGTTGCCGTCGACGCGCTCATTGACCTGTACGGACCTAAATCCCATTCGGCACGGTCCGTCGGCGCCGGCGAGATGCAGATGTTGCAGCACGTAGTTTTGGAGTGCCGTCTGGCTCGCCCGCAGCTCGCCCCAGGTGACTTTGCCGTCGCTGTCACGGTCCAAGCCGACTGCGAGCTCGCCGTCGCGAATCGCGAGCTCCAGCGCCCCCGATACTTGTGCGTGCTCAACCTGCAAAGTCAGGAATCCATTGCTGGCGATGTGTGCTTGGGCCAGAGGAGCCGCCAGGACCAGCGCCAGCATCCACGACAGTCTGCGCAGCGTCTTCATCGCGAGGCCACCGAGACCGCGGCGGCGGCATTGACGCGCACGTCGCGGAGACCCTGAGTACGCATAAAGTCGAGTGCCGGCAGAGCAGCCGCAGGATTGCCGGCGGCTTTTGCCGCATTCACGAGCACCAGCACATCGTCGGGCTCGCGCTGCACCGCCCAGTTCTCGAGTGCCGCGGCCAAGCTTAAGTTAGGCTGGTCCTCCACTTCGAGCAGAAACCTTGCCTGCTCGCGGCGATGCACCGCCTCGCCCCGCTGCGTCTCCGCGGCAAATGCGGCCCGCAGCCGGGCGCCGCTTTGAGCCAGCTGTGGGTCGTGCAATTGGCGTTGCGCGACTGCGATTCGGAGCAACAGCGGTTCGAAACTCTCGCGTCCCTGTAAAAGCGTCAGCGCCTCACCGGGCCGAGCCTGACGAAGCAGCAAATCGGCATAGGCCGCGCGCACATAAAAATCCGTGGGCACGAGGTTCAAGTCCTGCTCAAACCAGCGCTGCGCGTCGGCATCTCGCCCAAGACGGACCGCCATTTCACCCAATTCGGAGTACAGCCAGGACTTTTCGGAATTGAGCCACCCTTGCGATGACACCTGCGTCAGCTCCAAGTAGGCCGACTCCAAATGACCGTTCAGTCCGCGCAGACTTTGTATACAAATCGCGCCGAGCCGCGGTTCGACCATGCGTGCAAATTGCTCGCAGGACGCACTGGCTTCCGGGTAGCGTCCGAGCACTCGCAGGACCGTGGCTCGGACCAGCAGCGCCTGCGGATCATCGGGACGCGCGGTGAGCGCACGCTCGAGCGTGGCGAGCGAGGCGCTGAATTCGTGACGACTTTGCTGCAACGTCGCCTGCAGCACCAAGACATTGGGCACGGGCGGGTTTTGCGTCACCCAGGGTGTGAGCACGGCCTCCGCATAGCCGAGATAGCGCAGATCGCCGCTGAGGCGGGATTGCTGAATATAGAATTGAGCCAAGGGAATCGCCACATCGACCCGGCCTTGGGCCAAGCGTCGCGCCGACACATCGGCGTAGTGGGTGCCGGCGGGCAACTCGGCAAGCACTGTACTGTCGCTGCCGGGCACGTACGGACCGGCATGTGCAAGAGGCAGGCAGGCGGCGCTCACCAGCGCCACCGCGAAGAAGGTAAAGAGCCGGCCCCGCTGCATGCGGGGCCGGCCGATACCACTACTCATGTAGCATCGACACTGATCGGCGCGCTCGTCTCATCGCCGACCGGCGTCACCACCACTAAGCCACCGTCCACGGCAAATGGTGCAGCAGTCTCAGAGGTCATGGTCTGCACGATGGCCAGCACCGCGGCGGTGTCCAGATCCATCGCCATCGGTGGTGGTGGTGGCGGCGGCGGCGGCGGCGTGGTGGCCGTCGGGGGCGCGGGGGGAGCGCTGCCGCCGTTCCCTCCACAACTTGCCAGCGCCATGCAAACCACGGCAGTACTACCTATCAATAAGGCGATTCTAGCTTTCATGGTTTGACCTCAGCGCTTCTTCGCGACGCCGGAAAAGTTGGCGGTAGCGCCGGAAGGTGAGTCGGGCGACCCACCGAGCGGCGTATTCAAGTAGGGGAAGACCGACAGGAAGTTGGCCGGATTGGCCTGAACCCCGTCGGTGAACCCTAACTGGCGGGACGCGTCGGACTTCGGATCCGGATCTCCGGTTCCGGAATACGGCATGAGCAGCACGCCCATGGCGACACGCAGCGTGATGTCCACCACGTCGTCCATCGGCCGTCGCCCGTTGGGGTAGCCGCTGGTATCGCCGGCGATAACGCCTAGGTCAGAGTAGCCCGCCGGAAAGGCCGGTGCCGCAGCGGTGGGTACCGGCGTCACGGCCGTGCTGGTGTTCAAGCGAAGCTCTTCGGCCGGCGCTTGTACCTTCGCGGGCTGATTCAGGCCCGAGATACCGGTCAGGAATACCGCTTCCAGGTCGGTTCGCGGATACACGTTCGGTGCCACGACGCCGGCACTGCCGAACAGGGCCTGTACCAATATCGGCACGGAGGGATTGGTCACGTAATCGGCAAACTCCGCATCCTGATTGGGGGTGGTGGTATTCCAGCGATCCTTGTCCGGCAGACCAATCACGAGCTCATTGACCAGCGGCATGCCGAGTCGCGAGACCTGACTCCACGCTCCACCGGCCAACTCGGGTCCGGTCGGCGAAGTCACGGGACCGACACTGGCGGCGCTCTGGGCGCTCTGCGGCACGGGGTTGAGCACCGACGCCTGTCGCAAGCTCGCCGTGGTGTAGGCGCCGATGACCGGATCCTTGTTAGTAGGATTGACGAGACACGCGGCGGGAATCTCCAGCGCCAGCGTGGTCACGTTAAAGCCCGCCAGTGAATTGGTGGCAAAGTTGCGGGTGGCTCCGTTGGGAAAACCGGGAACCAGCTGTTCGACCGGATAAATGTAATTGACCAGATCGAAGGTACCGCCCAAATCGAGGAAGAAGGGGTCTTGACGTTGGCCGACGAAGACCTTGCCCTGCCCGGCGGTGCATCCGGGGGTTGTGATCGTGATCGGAAAGATAAAGTTGGCGGCGTAGGCGGCGTATCCCCCCGTTCCCGAAAAAGACTTAGCGCCAATATTGTCCACCGGCTTGGCGAAGCTAGGACTGCTGGTGCTGCCATTCATAACCTGCGTGGCGGTACCGGTGCGCCGATCGCCCGTGACCAGGGTCAGCGTGTAGGTCTGCGCAACGTTTTGTACGCCCGTGGCGCCGGTATTGAGGGCACCGATGTTGGCGAGAGGTACGGGTACCATCTTCGAGCCCACCGGGACCGCGAGACCCGCGATGGTCGTGGTGAAGCGAAACTGAAATGTCAGATTCCCTGCGCCAGAACCGGTGTTGTCGACGGAAATCTCGTACAACGCATTGTCATCAAGATTGAAATAGTTAGGTCCGCCCGACGGATCCTGCAGCGGTATGTAATTGGCCAGCAACGTCACGTACCCGGCTCTCCCGGCCTCGTAGCTGTTGAACATGTAGAAATCGGTGCCATCCACGCTGGGACGGGTGCTGATGAACGGCGCTTCGCGGTGGCTGGATGCCAATGCGCCGCCCGCAACGGTGGCGGCAGCCACCGCGAGCATCAGTTGTCGGGATTTGATCATGCTCATCGAGAGACTCCTTAAGGACCTGTGAATTGGTTTGGTTCGTGCGTTGACTCGCTGAATACGCATGGCGCGACAGATTGGATGCAGACGCGTACGTGTAATTTGTAAGTCCCCGGTTGCTTGTTCGTTACGCGGACGTCGGTGAGGTAAGGGGATGGCGCCACCTCGAGAAAGGCGCCATCCTGTCCTCTTGTTGCCCTTCCCTTAACGGGGCATCAGAACGCGATCCACCGAGTAAATGACGCCGTTGGACTGCAGCACGTCATAGACACTGATATCGGCGACAGCGCCCGTCTCGTCAGTAACCGTGATATTGCGTTCGCCGTTCTTGCCGAGGGTCAGCGTACCGCCGCTCGCCGTCTTGAGCGTTGCCGTCCCATTGCCCTCACGAATCAACTTGTCAATGTCCGCAGACGTGTAACGACCCGGGACGACGTGATAGGTCAGCACTTTGGTGAGCGCGGCTTTGTTTTCCGGCTTGAGCAGCTTGTCCACGGTGCCCGCCGGAAGCGCCGAAAATGCTGCATTCACTGGAGCGAACACCGTGAATGGTCCCTTACTCTCCAGCGTCTCGACTAGGCCGGCAGCCTTGACCGCGGCGACGAGAGTCGTGTGATCCTTGGAGTTGATGGCATTCTCCACGATGTTCTTCTGTGGGAGCATTGCGGCGCCGCCTACGACGACATCAGCGGATGCTGACAGCGAGGCGAACGATAAAGCCAGGGCACACGCGGCGCCAACGAATCGAATGGCAGACATAGTTCCAATCTCCTTTGTTTACATGGTGGAATCAGATGTCTATTCGGGCGCACCGGCCGTTTGGATGCACCTTGCGTCCAAGTCACCCCCGCTCCGTATTAAGGAATAACGAACAGTGCTTATCGGCGAGCATGTCGTGCCGCAGGCACTGTGGCGGCAACAGGGGAAGCAACTCGGCGTCGCAGCACCTGATTTGGCGTCGCTGCGGTCGATGTACCAACGTCGTCGCGCGCTGTTCGAGCACCAGGGCTGAACAATTGCTGCGTCAGTGGCGGCAACAAAAGTGACCGTTCGGGCAAGGCACCTTGACTGATGGACGTCGCGGCGCTAAGCGCCAGGAGTGGAACTAAGGCGAATCGCCGGATACCGCGCATCGGAGTCCGGCGCGCTCAAATTACTGCTGCTCACTTTCGCTCCCCGTCGAGCGTACAGGGGCTCCGTGTCCACACTATTCAAAAAAAGACGGCTTCTGACTGCATCCAGTTCATCGAATGGTACGTATAGCACCAGTAAGATCAATTGTTATTACCTCTTACATTAGAGTTGCAATGCGGAACTATGAAGACATTCGGTGCTCAACGTGCAATCGCCAGCACCTTATTGATGGGTGTCGCCTGCTCCTCGCCGCGAGCTGAACCCACTATTTCCAGCGATATGAGCGCTTCCGAAGGGCTATTCAGCCCAATGTCGGAAATTACCGTCACGGCCCAGCGTATCGATTTGATCGGTAAAGCCTCGACCGCGAGCGAGGGCGTGGCCGCAGATCAGGAAATTCAGCTCTCACCCGCGTATCGGCCTGGCCAGTTACTCGAAACCGTTCCCGGCTTGATCGTGACATTGCACAGTGGCGAAGGCAAAGCCAACCAATACTTGTTGCGAGGCTATAACTTGGATCACGGCACGGATCTTGAAACCAATGTCGATGATATGCCGATCAATCAACCCACCCACGCGCACGGCCAGGGGTACACCGATCTTAATTTCATGATCCCGGAACTCGCCAACGGGATTGCCTACACGAAGGGACCATATTACCCGAACATCGGCGACTTCGGCGCCGTGGGTTCGGTGCACGTGAGTTACCGCAATACGATTGAGGATCAACTATCGGCGACGGTTGGCACATTGGGTTTTCAACGTATCTTAGCGGCCGGCTCGACGGCACTCGCCTCGGGGAACCTGTTGGCGGCGATGGAAGTGCAGCACTATGACGGTCCTTTCGTGAGGCCGGATGACGCACGCAAAGAGAACTTTGTGCTTCGCTACAGCGGCGGCGATGAGCAGAACGGCTATTCTGCGACCGCGATGTACTATCACCAGATCTGGACCAACACCACGGATATTCCGGTCCGCGCTATACCCACGGGACTCGTCCCTGATCGCTTCGGCACGCTCGATCCCACGGATGGCGGTCATTCGCAGCGCGCGAGCCTCTCGCTCGAGTATCACGCACAGTTGGGCAATGGGACCCTGTCAACGAGTGGCTTTTTCATCCATAACCAGCTCCACATTTTCAACGACTTCACCCATTACCTATTCAATTCGGTTGAGGGCGATCAGGAAGATCAGTTCGAGAATCGCCACATGACCGGTGGCGCTGCTACTTACACGCTGCCTGTCCCTATCGGATCAATTCCCAACGAAATATCGGTGGGCGTCAACACTCGCTACGACTTGCTCGGTGTTGGCCGCCTGCCGAGCATCGATCAAGTGCCACAGCCAACCGGCATCGATCCGGTTTCTTTTTCAGATGACGATCACGTGTACCTGTTTGCAGGCGGGGTCGACCTTCAAGCAACCACTCGGTGGACCCCCTGGTTCCGCAGCGTGATTGGCGTTCGTGATGATTATCAGCACGGCACCGACGTGGATTACCTCGCGGCTTTGCACGAGACGGCGGGGTACACCAATGGCGGCACGGCACAACAGTCATTGGTCCAACCGAAAGGCAGCCTCATCTTTACGCCGACCGATTATTTGGAGTTCTATTTGAGCGCTGGGCGGGGATTTCATAGCGCTGATCTGCGCGGGGTGAATCAGGATGTGAGCGTGGACTTGGGGCTACCGCACACCAACCTGCTCTCCAAGCAAGAAGGTCAAGAGGTGGGCATGCGAGCGGCAGTCGGCCGCGACCTGACCTTTACGTTTGCGGTTTATAACTTGTGGCAACAATCCGAGACCATAATCGATCCGGATGTCGGCGCCGATACGGCGGGACCACCGAGCCGCCGTTATGGCTATGAGCTCAACATCACTTACCAAATCAATCGATACTTGGAGTTTTATGGCAGCTACTCGGGCGATCACACGCGCTTTACCCACCCCTTGGATGATGGAACCGGCCATTTAGGCGATTACATCACCGATGCGCCGGTGGCCACGGGATCTTTGGCGCTGTACA
>Ga0224547_1000003_pt1 | contig 61910 bp, 44 predicted proteins | sample 714P21014metaG_FD_179908 | JGI IMG/M metagenome (GOLD analysis project Ga0224547, IMG submission 179908) | Peat soil microbial communities from Stordalen Mire, Sweden - 717 P2 10-14 | ecosystem: Environmental > Terrestrial > Soil > Wetlands > Peat | place: Sweden: Norrbotten County, Stordalen...
ACCGCCATTCGAACCGCGGACTGCACGCGCGCCGTGCTGGTCGGCCACAACGCCTCTTTCGATCTGAATTTTTTAAATGCGGCCGTGGCGCGCGCGCAGGTCAAGCGCAACCCGTTTCATCCATTTTCCAGCTTTGACACGGCAACGCTCGGCGGCGTCGCCTTTGGCCAAACCGTGCTGATGCGCGCAACCCTGGCCGCGGGCCTGGAATGGGACACCGCATCGGCACATTCCGCCGCCTATGACGCCGAGCGCACGGCAGATCTGTTCTGCATCGTGTGCAATCAATTCCAGAGCGTCTTCGATGCGGGGCGCAGACGTCTGGCCGCCATGGGGCCGCTTGAAGTCGAGGTTGACCCGCAGGAACCTAGCGAGGCTGGCTGATCCGCGTGGCTCTTATACGGCTACGGCGCCTGCCTCTGCCAGCAGTTGCTTCAATTCGCCGCTCTTGTACATCTCCAGGGTGATGTCGCAGCCGCCGACCAGCTCGCCGTTGACGTAGAGCTGCGGAAAAGTGGGCCATTTCGAGTAGGTCTTCAGCGCTTCGCGCACTTCCGGGTCTTCGAAAATATTGACGTGCGCGAACTGCGCCTTGCAGGCCCGCAAAGCACCGACCGTCTGCGCGGAAAACCCGCATTGCGGGAAATCGGGCGTGCCCTTCATGTAAAGCACCACGGGGGCGGCCGACAGCTGGCCTTTGATTCGTTCAATTGCGTCCATAATCAACACTCTCCACGTTATTCACTTGAGACGGGTCGGTCGCGCCGCTGACGCAAGGTGCGCAGCAGCGCCCGCTGCTCGGGATGGCTCATCCTCTGCCAGCGGGCGATTTCCTCGATTGTACGATAACAGCCCCTGCAGTACCCGTTTGCGTCCAGAGTGCAGTTATTGACGCAGGGCGATACGGGCGGGGCGGTCGTTTCGGGCATCGTTGAATTATTGGGGTCAGTCCCCTATTCTTCCAGCCTGCCGTATCGCAGGGTCCGCGTCGTGGCGGAATCCGAAGTACAACTTTAAGGAGGGGAATCGCATGAACCCGTTAACCACCGTCAAATGGCCTCTGATCATAGGATTCGTGCTCGCGCTCGTGATCGCCGCCCTGATAGACCGCGGCCTGATCTTCGATCTCCAAACCCTGGCTTCCCTAACCCGCTGGCTGCACATCGTATTTGGCATCTTCTGGATCGGCATCTTGTACTACTTCAATGCCGTGCAAACCCCGGCCATGGCCGTGGCGGCGGCCGACAAGGGGGGCCCTGGCGGTGCCGGCATCAATAAATACGTGGCGCCACGCGCACTGCTGTGGTTTCGCTGGTCGGCGCTGGGCACTTGGATTTTGGGCGCCTACCTGCTGTCGCAAACCCATGGCCGTTTCGTCGGTGCATTTACCTTAGGATTGCTCGACACGCCGGTTTCCCGGCCCAACCTCATCATGGGAATCGGCGCCTGGCTGGGCACCATCATGCTATTGAATGTCTGGGGGATCATTTGGCCCAACCAGAAGAAGATATTGGGCATTGTGCCGGCGACTGATGATGAGAAGGCGAAGGCCCGCAAGGCCGCGTTGTACGCTTCCCGCATTAACTTCCTGCTATCCGTTCCGATGCTGATGTGCATGGTCGGACCGACGCACGGCCTGCCGCTCTAAATGGCGAGCTCGGCACCGCTGACCGGCCCTGTGCGGCCAGCGGTGCCGATTCCTAAAGATTTAGCGCTCAAAGTTGCCGCGGCGCTGGCCGAAGATATCGGCAGCGGCGATCTGACCGCCGCACTCATTCCTCCGGAAAGAAACGCCCGTGCCACCGTGATCACGCGGGAGGCAGCGATCCTCTGCGGCATCCCGTATGTCGAGGAAAGTTTCCGCCAAGTCGATGCGCGGGTGACTTTCCAGTGGCGCGCGGCCGAAGGCGCTGCCGTCGTTGCCGATCAGGTTTTATTTACAGCCGATGGCCCTGCTCGCGCGCTTCTGACCGCGGAGCGGTGCGCGCTGAATTTTCTGCAGCTGCTCAGCGGCACGGCGACCGCCGCCCATGCCTACGCGACGCTGCTCGCCGGCACGCATTGCCGGCTGCTCGATACCCGCAAAACCATTCCGGGACTGCGAACCGCACAAAAATACGCCGTGCGCGTCGGCGGCGGCGAGAATCATCGCATGGGACTGTTTGACGGTATTTTGATCAAGGAAAATCACATTGCCGCGGCAGGATCGATCGCACTGGCGGTCGCCGCCGCCAAACACAGCGCCGGACCCATTCCCATCGAAGTGGAGGTGGAGAATTTGGCGCAGTTGGAGCAGGCGATCGACGCCGGCGCCGATATCGCAATGCTGGATAATTTCTCGCTGCCCACCCTGCGCGAAGGCGTGGCGATGAACGCCGGCGCGAAGCGGCGCCTGAAGATTGAAGCGTCGGGAGGAATCACCACCGACACGATCCGCGAAATTGCCCTGACAGGTGTGGATTTTATTTCCGTCGGCAGCATCACCAAGCATGTGCGTGCCGTGGATCTGTCAATGCGCTTCGAATGGCGCGCAAGCGTCTCGGCACCGTGAATTTGACTGGTTGGTGTAGCGCTCGCCCCGACGAATACTCGCACCGATCAACATCACGATGTCGACGCGGTCAGACGCTGTTGGCGGCCTTTAAGACCCGCTGCGGTTGCGACACGCCATACCCTTGGGCGTAATCGACACCCAGACTTTGCAGCATGTTGATGATTTCTTGGTTCTCCGCGAACTCGGCGATGGTCTGCTTGCCGGTCAGGTGACCGATCTCATTGATCGAACGCACCATCTCGCGATCGATGGGATCATGCAGGATCTCTTTGACGAAACTGCCGTCGATCTTCAAATAATCGACCGGGAAATGTTTCAAGTATCCGAACGATGACAAACCCGTGCCAAAGTCATCGAGCGCGAATTTGCAGCCCAATTCCTTTAAAGCCTGGATGAAGCGATTGGCCTGCGAGAAGCTGGCGATCGCCGCCGTTTCAGTGATCTCGAAACAAATCTTCGTGGCATCCAAGCCGCTGCGGTGAAATTGATCGATGACATAGGGCAGGAATTTATCATCGCCCAAGCTCTGACCCGACAGATTGATTGAGCACATGGTGAGCTTCTCGCGCTCATCGGCCTCCGATACCAGCCAACGGAAGGCATTTTCAATGACCCAGCGATCGATGCTCGGGGTGATTCCGTAGCGTTCGGCGGCCGTCATGAAATTATCCGGTCCCACGATCTTGCCGGCTTCGTCGCGCATGCGCAGCAGCAACTCGTAGTGCGCACCCGCTTCGGTTTTCTGCAGCGGCATGATGGTCTGTCTGAACAGCTCGAAGCGGCCCTCTTCCAGCGCATTGTTGATGCGTGCCGCCCATTGCATCTCGCGGCGGCGGCGCATGAGGTCGATGTCATTTTCCTCGAAGCTATGGACGCGGTTGCGGCCCGCTTCCTTGGCTGCCTGACAGGCGCTGTCGGCGGCACTCAAGACGGCTGCGACATCGGCATTGTCCGCCGAGATGGGCACGACGCCGATGCTGGCGCCCAAGCGAAAGGTGCGCTCTTCCCACGTGAATTTGAAGTTGCGCACCGCCTCGCGCAGCGCCTCCGCGGTGCGCATGGCTTCATCCAGCGAGCAGCTCTCCAGCAGAATGCCGAATTCATCGCCGCCCAGACGCGCCAGCGTATCGCGCCAACGAACTTTGGACTTGAGCAGCGCGCCCACCTGGCCGAGCAACGCGTCACCTGCGCTGTGGCCGCAGGTGTCATTGACGATTTTGAATTGATCCAAATCGAGGACGCACAGGGCGTAGGAGGTCTCGCGCGCTTTGGCGCTCTTGAGGGCGCGCTCCATGCGATTTTCGAATTCGCGGCGATTCACGAGGCCCGTCAGCACGTCGTGGCTCGCATGATAGCTCAAGCGGCGGTTCAGTTCGCGTGCCTCGCTGACGTCGTGGAACACGAGGACGCCGCCGGATACCGCGCCGCTGCCGTCGCGTATCGGAGATGCCGTGCTTTCCACGTAGATTTCATTGCCGTCGCGGCGAATCAGCAGCATCGGGCGCACCGACTTGATCGAACGGGTGCGGCGGATGGCAACCGCCAGCGGATTTTCGAGCGGTTCGCAGGTTTCTTCGTGGAAGGCCCTGAAAATCTCCTCGATGGCGCGACCCTGGCTGTCCTCGAGCCGCCAGCCGGTGAGCGCCTCGGCCACCGGATTCACATAGTCGATGACGCCTTTCGCATCGGTGGTGATGACACCATCGCCGATGCTTTGGAGAGTGATCTGCGCACTCTCTTTTTCGCGAAACAGCGCCTCTTCGTAGAGTTTGCGCTCGGTGATGTCGAGCTCCACGCCCACCAGGCGCAGCAGGCGCCCTTTGTCATCGACTTTGGCCTTGGCACGGCTGATGACCCAGCGCCATTCGCCCGTCGCATGACGCATGCGATGCAGACTTTCGAAAATCGGTGTTTTGCCGGCAACATGATCGCGAATGGCGGCCTGCACCCGTGACATGTCGTCGGAGTGCACCAAGGTGCGCCAGTCGGGCGCCTGCCCCACGTCGCTTTCATCGTAGCCCAGCATGGCTTTCCAACGCGGCGAGAGGTACACACGATTATTCAGCGTGTCGAAATCCCACAGTCCATCGTTCGCGCTGTGGATGGCGAGTTCATTGCGCTCCTCCAAGTCTTCCAGGTGACCCTGGATCTCGATGCGCTCAAGGCCGGTGGCAAGACTGCTGCCCACCAGCTTCATCAGCAGGTGCAATTGCACCTCCCAATTATCACGGGGACGCGCATTGGCTATTCCCAACAAGCCCGCGGCACGCCCCTTGATCGAATAGCCGATGAGCAGCACCGATCCGATGCCTAAGTGACTCCACCGCGCCGCGTCGACCGCTTGGTCGTCTCGAGGCGCGCCGGTATCGCGCATCTCAGAGACCCGCAGCGGCGCCAAGCGCGATTGCAACCAGGGCAACTCATCCAAGGATTGACCGCGCAACTGTTCGGGATTGCCGGTGGCCAACATGCCGCGCGCGACTTGCACGTCGCCGATCTGGCCCAACTCAGGATCCAGCGCGATATGAAAGGCGGCATCGACTCGCGTCGCTTCTCGCAGTAATTCCAAATTGACGATGATGGTTTCGAGAGCCGTCGCCGCGGTCATCGTTTGAAAATCAACCGCGATTTTGGTGCAAATGACGTCAAGGCCAACGGTAGGTCGCGCGCCGCGCCTCGGCCAAGTTTGCGGGGACAATACGTCCGAGGCAGTAAGATCGAGGTGTCTGGGATCGGTTGGAGCTATTGCCATGCGCCTTCAGGTCCCAAGATAGTTACGGTTGTACATCAATAGTTTGCCACTCAATACAGCGTAGAACTCGAATGTGTCACACAGTTCCTCGCGAGCATGATCAGCACATACACCTGGATTCTCGCATAACTTGTAAGGATTACAAGCTAAGCGATTGTATTAATAGGGCTTAAGCCAAAAACCCACTCGATGCGCCCGCGAAAACAGGGGGGGATTTCAGGTCAAAGCTGCCTTTGCGGTTTCGAACAGCCGCGTAAGCCTCTGTTCCATATCGGCTTGTAGATTCTCGAGAGCCGCGGCCCCTAAGCCTTTGGCAACGTAGACCGGCTCACCGACGGCTATCACGACGCGCGCGCCGATCTTCGGGATGACGAACCGATCCCAGCTGATCTTCCAAGCGCGGGACGCGACATAACTCAATGGAATGATCGGCCTTTGCGAGAGCTGCGCGAGCAGCAATGCTCCGGGTTTGAACTTCCACGCCGGTCCACGCGGGCCGTCGGGGGCAATGACGGGGGATATGCCCTCATGAACCAACGCCTGGTAGAAGTCGCGCAAGGCGCGCGCGCCGGTGTGTGATGAGGAGCCGCGAATCACCTCGCCGCCCAAACTGCGCACGATGATGGCGCCGAATTCGCCATCGACCGAGGGACTGACAAGCACACCCAGTTTGACTCCCGCGCCACGCTGGTCGAATAAATATTTCGCGCAAAACAGTTGGTGTTGGTGCCAATACACCGGAATAAATGAAGGGAAGCGCGCGAGCGAGGCGGTAATGTGCTCGGCGCCCATGACCCGCTCGACTTTGCACCAGCCCAAAACCACTCGCATCAGTCCCACCGTGATGGGCGCTGCGAATTTGTACAACCACAGTCTCCAGAACGTCAGTCGACGACCGGAACGGGTCTGCTGTTCATAGATTGTGTTGCGAAGGCCGCTCTCTTCCCGTTTCTTGCGCACGGCTGCCATTGTCGGGAAGCGCTCCGTGGTGCGCAATGCCTAAGTTACAATGGCGGCATGCAAACCACGGCAATTCCGCCCGGGCCGACCGAAGGCTTCGATCTGGGCGGCAGCGATGAATCACTGACACGCTTGCAGGACTACTTCGCCCAATTCGGCGACGTTTACCGGATATTTGCGCCCGCTCGCGGCGTGTACAACTATGTCATCAATCATCCCGAGGACATCAAGCGCGTATTGCTGACCAATCACCGCAACTACACCAAGGGTGAGGGCATGGATCGCGTCAAGATCCTGCTGGGCAACGGCATCATGACCAGCGAAGGGGCGTTGTGGCGCCGCCAGCGGCGCATGATGCAGCCCTCTTTTCATAGGCGCGTGATCGACCAATTCAGCGTACTCATCGGCGAAGTCAACGAGAAATTTGCGCGGCGCTGGGAAGCTCAATCCGCGCGCGGCGAACCGGTCAATGTTTCGAGCGACAGCAGTGAATTGACGCTGGAAATAGTTCTCAGATCGATATTTGGCAACGATTTGGCGAGACTGGAACATCAAATGGGGGCCAACCCCTTTGAAGTGGTGGCCAAGCAGTCCAATCGCGATTTGAAATTTGCCTTTCAATTCAGGTCGCTGGGGAAACTGGTCGGGGAGTTGATCCACCAGCGCCGCGACGCACCGGAAGAGCATTTCGATTTCTTGAGCATGTTCATGATGACGCGCGATCGGGAAACCGACGAGCCCATGTCCGACAAGGAATTGATCGATGAGGTACTCACGCTGATCGTCGCAGGTCATGAAACCACCGCCGCGGCGCTCACGTGGACCTGGTACCTGGTCAGTCAGCACCCGCAAGTCGCCGAGCAGCTGCAGGCCGAGGCCGACCGGACGGTCGCGGATCCGGTCATGGGGCTCGGTGCTGCCGAAGCCCTGTCCTTCACCCACCAAGTGCTGCAGGAGTCCTTACGGCTCTATCCGCCCGGCTGGCTCCTTACCCGCCGCGCCATCGAGGCCGACGACTTAGGTGGTTTTCCGATCGCGCCGCGCACCGATGTTTTCATCAGTCCCTACATGTTGCATCGGCATCCTAAGTTTTGGCATGCGGCGGAAGAGTTCAAACCCGAGCGTTTTGCCGACGCCGATGCCAACGATCGCCACAAATTCGCTTATATTCCGTTTGCGGTGGGACCGCGCCACTGCATCGGCGAGAATATGGCCATGTTCGAAATGCTGGTGCACATGCGCACCATGACGCGGCGCTTTCGCTTAAAGCGCGCCACACACGAGCCCATTGAATTCGAGGCGCAAATCAATCTGCGCCCTCGATCCAACCTCATGATGACGGTAGAAACTAGATGAATGATGTCAGTAATTTCATGACCTACACCACGCTGGTCGACATGCTCGAAAGCAATCGGCGAGTGGATCGCAGCATTACCTACGTCGGGGGCGAAAACGCTGAGAGGCGCATTCAATACGAGGATGTTTACACGCGCGCGCTCGGCATCTTGCATCACCTGCAAACGGCGGGCGCTAAGCGCGGCGACAAGATGATTATTTTCCTCAACAACAACGAGCAGTTTCTCGACGGATTTTGGGCTGCCATTTGCGGCGGCATCGCTCCCGTACCTCTCGCCGTCGGCATCAGCGATGAACACCGGCACAAGCTGCTTCGGGTCGCGCGAAAGCTGGGCAATCCCCTGTTGTACACGGACGCCAAGACTCTAGAGCGCTTGCAAGCCCTCGCCGGCGAGGTGGGCGAGTCCGAATTGTTCGCACAACTGAAGTCGCGCACCTTCTTGGTGGAATCGATCACGGACATCTCGAAGCCGGGAAAACTGGTCCGCCCGGCGCCGGAGGATCTCGCCTTTATCCAGTTCTCATCCGGATCAACCAGCGAACCCAAAGGCGTGATGCTCAGCCACGGAAACTTGATGGCCAACACCAAGGGCGTGACCTCGGTGGCCAAATTCACCGATCAGGACATTTCCTTGAGCTGGATGCCACTGACCCATGATATGGGCCTGATCGGCTTTTACTTGATGCAATTTGCGAGCCGGGTGCACATCAATCTCATGCCCACCGAGCTGTTCGTGCGCAGGCCGTTGCTCTGGCTGCAGCTCGCGGCAAGCAAACGCGCGACCGTTACCAGCTCGCCGAATTTCGGCTACCGGCATTTTCTCAAAGTCTTGGGCGAGCGGCGGCTCGAGAACATCGATTTGTCGTCCATCCGTTCCATTTATAACGGCGCCGAACCCATTTCAGTCGCGCTCTGCAATGAATTCATGAACGCCCTGGCCTACACGGGCTTGAAGCGCCACGCCATGTTTCCCGTGTATGGGCTGGCCGAAGCCTGCCTCGCCGTGGCATTTCCGCCCGTCGATACAGACTATCGCTGGATACGCATAAACCGGCACCGCCTGAGCGTCGGCTCACCGATTGAGCTCAACCCGCAAGAGCCGCGCGACGCGCTCGAAGTCATGTGTGTGGGGCACGTGGTACCCAACACCGAACTGCTCATTGCGAGTGATTCACGCGTCGGTTTGCCCGATGAAAAAGTGGGACACATTTTGATTCGCGGCGCCAGCGTGACGCGCGGCTACTACGGCGATCCGGAGGCGAATGCCGCGGCGATCGATACGAGTGGCTGGCTCGACACGGGGGATCTCGGCGTGATTCATGAGGCGTCGCTGTACATCGTGGGCCGTGCCAAGGAAATTATTTTCGTCAACGGCCAGAACTACTACCCTTACGATCTGGAAAATATTGCGCAACGCGCGCCCGGCCTCGACTTGAACAAAGTGGTCGTTGCGGGTGTGGGGAAGCCCGGCTCGCAGGTGGAGGAGCTGGTGGTGTTCATCCTGCACCGCGGCGACATGGCGGAGTTCTTGCCCACCGCAAATGCGGTTAGCCGGCTCATCAATGAGCACACGGGGTTGGAAGTCGCCCAGGTCATTCCCACCAAGCGCATTCCGAAGACGACCAGCGGCAAGGTGCAGCGGCATGTGTTGGAACAGGATTACGTCGAGGGCGAGTTCGACGCGGAACTTGCGCAACTCAAGGCCCTGCGCGAGGCTCGAGGCGGCTCGGACGCTCAAGCCGGAGCCGGTCTGGAAGCGCGCCTGCAATCGCTGTGCGAAACCGCGTTGCCGGGAAAGCGAATCGATGTGAACGACAATCTGTTTGAGATTGGCGCGAGCTCGCTCAAGTTGATCGAGATTCACGAAAGCATCGACCGCGACTTCCCGGGTCTGGTCGATCTGACTGAGCTGTTCGATTATCCCACCATCGCACAGCTGGCCAAGCACTTGGAAGGCAAGCTCAAAGCGGCTCCCCCGCGCTGAAGGTATCGCGACGGAACCAACGGACGCGTTACGCGCTTGCCGTGGAAGCTATCAGGTTCCGCCGTATAACGGCTTTTTCAGTTGCCAGCGCCGGTAGGACCACAACCAGTCGGCGGGGCTTATGAGCACATCGACTTCGCAAGCGCGCGCATAGCGCTCGGTCACCTGATTGGTCTCGATGGGCTCTCGCCCGTCCCACAGCGGGAGAAACTCCACTTCGTAAAAACTACGGCGCACGCGCCGAACGTGCGCATACAAGATGGGCAGGCGCGTGGCGCGCGCAATCTGCTCCGCCCCGATGTAGAAGGCCGTGTCCTGCCCCAGGAACCCGGTCCAATAGCGCTGATCCGTCGACACCGGTGCCTGGTCGGCATTCATACCGATCGCGCGCACCACGCCGCGCCGGCGAAAAAAATCCGCCAGCAGCTCCTTGGCCGGCACCAGCCGTGCCCCGAATCGCGAGCGCACCTTGAGCATCAATCGTTCCGCCCATTGATCGTGCAAGGGCTTGTAGGCGGCGTCCACCGGATAGCCCAGTTGCAGCGAGACGCCATGCAGCAGCCATTCCCAGTTCCCAAGATGCGAGGTCATCAGCATGATGCTCTGGCCTAAGTCCAGATAGTGACGTGCCAGTTCCCCATTCGTGACGTGCATGCGCCGGCGCATATCGGCTTCGGTCATCGACACCGATTTCAGTACCTCGACCAGCACGTCGCAGAAATTTCTTAAGAACTGCTTGTGGATGTCTTTGCGCTCGGCGGCGCTCGAGTTGGGGAACACTTTCTCGAGCTGCTCGCGAATCACGTGCTCACGATGGCGAACGACGTAATAAGCCAGGAAGTACAAAAACGCAGAAAATGCGTAGAGCGCGGCCCAAGGCAGGCGTGACAAGAGTTTGATCATGGATACCCGCGGACGGCGTCGTTCACGAATTCTAACATACTGAAACCCAACGGTTTCGCAGCCCGCCAAAGCGACTACAATAGACGACGTGAGCACCGCAGAATTTATCGCGCCTGGCCAAGAGCCGCCCGTGGCGAGCGGCACCCTGAAAGTGCGCATCGTGCGCGCCGGTCTCGAATCTCACCTGGAGAAAGAGGATCGCGTCGCGGTCGAAGCGCCGCTGGAGTACATGCTGCATCATCCCGCGCTGGGGCTGGAGCCGGTGTCTTTCGGCACGACCATGAGAACGCCAGGCGACGATGAGAACTTGGCGGTCGGGTTGTTGTACGGTGAGGGCATCGTCAACCAGGCAAGCGACATTGACGCCGTCGAATCGAGCACGCGCCGGCCCAACGTCGTGAATGTGCGCCTGCGTCCTGACGTGCAAATGGAAATACAAACCGCGACCCGGCGCTTTTCGGCAGGCTCGAGCTGCGGCGTATGCGGGACGACGGGGCTGGATGCCGCCATCGCCCGCGCGGCGGCGACACGAATTGCCGACACCGCTGCGATCGACTTGGGGTTGTTGTTCAGTTTGCCGGATCGCATGCGCGGGGCTCAATCCAAGTTCGGCGACACCGGCGGCATCCACGCGGCCGCGCTCTTTGATTTTTCCGGGAACCTCATCACCGTCGCCGAAGACGTGGGGCGTCATAACGCCATCGACAAGCTGGTCGGTGAATTATTGATGGCGGGACGCTTGCCGCTCAAAGAACACATCATCCTCTTAAGCGGACGGGCAAGTTTTGAGCTGACCCAGAAGGCGCTGCGCACCGGCGTCGCCATACTCGCCGCCATCGGCGCTCCCTCGAGCCTCGCAGTCAATCTTGCGGTCGCCTCAGGTCTGACGTTGGTGGGATTCTTGCGAGAAAGACATTGCAACGTCTATTCGAGTCCGCAGCGTTTTACGGCGATGCAGCCTCTTTAGGCTGCTTCGGCTTGGATTTGATCTTCGGCCACCACGGCAGCGCCTGCGTCATGACCAACACTTTTCCGGGCGCAATGGCGGGCCGGTAGCCCGGCAGATTCGCCAAAATGTCGCGCCAACCGGCTCCGGCGAGCGCTGCGCACAAACGCTGCACGGCCGTGTGAGCCAAGTTAGCCTTCAGGCAGGCGAGGAAATAATTCTCCTCGACCAGCGGCTCAAAATGCAGTCCGAATTCGAGCGCTGCGGCCTCGACACCGACGCCGGCGTCCGCCAATCCGCTCGCCACGCACAGCGCCACGGCGACATGCGTTTCCTCCGTAAGCCCGCCATAGCCCGGCAAATCCTCGGGCGCAATGGAATGCTCGTGCATGAGATGATCAATGAGCATCCGCGTGCCGGACCCGGGTTGGCGATTCACGAAGCGCAGGCGGTGACGGATCACATCGGGAAACGTACGAATGAGCGCGGCGTGTTCGCGGCGCACCATGAGTCCCTGCATGCGCCGCGAGCAACCGATCAGCTTATGCCGGCCCGGCTTGAGCAACGGTTTCAAGGCCTTGGCGAATACCGGTGCCGCGCCCCGCAATGCCGGCACGTGAAAGCCTGCAACCAGACATTGCCGATCGCTTAATCCTCGCAGCGCGTCGGCGCTGCCTTGGAAGCGAATATCCAAGTGCAGGTCCGCGGTCTGTGCGACGTGCTGCTGAAGCACCGACAGCGCCATATCGTGGCTGGCCTGCACGGTGAGCAGCTGGTGACGCTGATCGCGGGCATCGGCAACCACGCGAGAGAGATCCGAGCGCAGCGCTTCGATATGCGGCTGCATGCGGGTGCGCGCCCGCCGTTCCGCCCACAGCAATCTCTCGGCGAACTGCGTGGGCCGCGCTCTTTGGCCCTGCGACCAAATGAGGAGCGGCTCGCCCAGCATCTGTTCCCACTTTCGGAGCGTCCCCCAAAGATAGCGATAGGAGCATCCCAATTCTTGCGCCGCCTGGCGGATCGAACCGACTTCCAGCACCGCAGTCAGCAGATCAAACAACGGATTGCCAAGCGTCGCGCCGCGCTGTTCGCCGGGCTCGAAGGCATATCGCAGGTGCAGGCCTAGGGCCGACTCGGCGTTCATCGACATTTTGTTGTACCGCATGAGCGCCCCGCAATCTTAATGGTTTCTTAGGCGCTGATTGTACCAGGGGGTCCTACGTATGGACTGTCTCGTGAGGCGTCATGCTTGGGGGTCCCCGGCGTTCGGATAAAACAGTTGCTTGCCATTGATCTTGTAGCCGGCGATATCGCGCTGTCCCTCCGCTGAGATCAACCAGTCGATGAATTGCTGCCCCAAAATCTTTTTCACCGTCGGGTACTTCTGCGGGTTGACCAGCATGACGCCGTATTGGTTGAACAGGTGCTTATCACCCTCAACGGCAATCACCAGATCGCCCTTGTTTTTAAAGGCGAGCCACGTCCCGCGATCGGTGAGCACGTACGCGTCGTCGGCAGAAGCGGTGTTGAGTGCGGCCCCCATACCCTGGCCAATCTCTTTGTACCAGGGGCCTTTGCTTGCGGCGATGTCGATGCCGGCCAAGCGCCACAGATCGAGTTCGGCGATATTGGTGCCCGATCGGTCTCCGCGCGAAATGAATGTGGTACCTTTGAGCTTGATCGCCGCGAGCGATGCCAGGATATCCTTCGATCCCCTGACCGCGGCAGGATCGCTCCGCGGCCCAATCAGGACAAAGTCGTTGTACATCACCGGATAGCGCTTCACGCCGTAACCTTCCGCCAAGAATTTCTCTTCCGCCGATTTCGCGTGCACGAAGACAACGTCGGCATCTCCACGGCGCGCGGTATCGAGCGCCTGGCCCGTGCCCTGCGCCACTACTTTGACCTCAATGCCGGTCTTGGCTTTAAACAGCGGCAGGAGATAGTCGAACAGCCCGGAATCCTGCGTCGAGGTCGTCGAGGCGACAACGATCGACTTCTCTGCGGCGACGGCCTGGCCGATCAATGCGACGCCGACAATGGCGGCAATCGCCCTTGTTCTTGAGTACTTTGGCGTCATACGAGCAGCTCCCCAGACAGGAATTTTCTGGCCTCGACAGATTGCGGCGCGTTGAAAAAAGACGCCGCTGCAGAAGTTTCGATGACGCGTCCCTGGTGAAGCATGACGATCTCTCCCGCCAGGCGCCGAGCCTCGCCTAAATCATGCGTCGACATCACAATCTTGATGCCTTGGGCGACGATGGACTGAACTACATCCTCGAAGGCCTTGGTTGCCGCCGGATCAAGACTTGCAGTCGGCTCATCAAGAAACAATACAGCCGGATCGCGAGCCAGCGCCCGCGCCAGCGCCAGGTGCTGCTGCTCTCCACCGGACATGCGGCGCGCCGGACGCCCACCGAGACCGCTAAGGCCCACCCTGTTCAGCAACTCATCAACCCGGCCGTCGAGAAGATGCCGGGGGACAGAGGCAGCCTTCAGCGCATAGCGAATGTTGCCGGCGGCACTGCGTCTCAGCATGGTTGGGCGCTGGAACATGAAGCCCCGGCGGGAGGGTGGATGCCACTCTCGCCCGGCCCACGTCATTCGCCCGCTTGACGGCGCGAGAAGGCCCATGGCGATTCTCAGCAAGGTTGTCTTGCCTGAACCATTCGGCCCGATCAGGACAGTTGGGCTGCCCGCCGCAAACACGAGATTGATGCCATCGAGAATGGCCACATCATTTGCGGTGAAGCAAACGTCTTCGAACGCGATCGGAAGCTCAGCAAGCGGCGAGTCCACGCTTCAGTCTAAGGCAGCGATTGCGTCGAAGCCGTGTTGCGCCAGTATTTTTTGACCTGCGGGCGAGAGAATGTAGAGCGCAAACTGCCCCGCTTGCTCTTTGTTCGCACCTGACAGGACGGTGAGCCCATAGTGGGCCTCGGTGGCCAATGCCGGCGGCAAGGGAATGACGGTGATGCCCGGAGACTCCTTAGTCACGGCGGGGCCGCCGGTGCAGTAGGAAAGGAACATGTCCACACGCTTTTCCTGAAACAGCCAGACAACCGCATTGGCCGCGCTCGGGGGAACGGCCAGCGATCCCGGCACATTGCCGATCTTAATGGCCTTGGCTTCGAGCGTCGCTCGGCTGCCCGGCCGCAGTGAATCGGCCTTTTGAAACATCGCCCAGGCATAGTCGCCTGCCGGATCATTCTTGGGCGTTGAGGTTCCTATCTTGATGGATGGGTCGAGCATCGTTGCCAGCAGCGTAGCAGGCATCGCTTTCAATCCGGGCCGAAGCAACACGCACAGGTGATTGCGGGCGAACAGGACGGTGGGTCCTGCCTTACCGGCATCGGTGAGCGCCTGCGGGTTGCCCATATCGGCAGACGCGAAGACATCACCCGCCTCTCCCTGGAACAGGCGATCTTTCAGAGCACCCGACCCCCCAAATACTGCTTCCACTCGCGTTCCGTACGTGTCGGCATACGCCTTCGCGATATCCGCCATCGCCGCGCGAAGACTGCCCGCAGCGTGCAGACGCACCACGGCCGTATCCGCAGCGGCCGATGATGCCGCGACCAACGCAGTAAACAAAACAGACAAAAGGCGAATCATGTTTTCTCCTGAAGATAGCTCCGCGCATCAGCCCATCAGTCTCTCACCGGCACGACGCGCCATCCACGCGGCCGCGTTGATGCCGACAATAATCGCCATGAGCACCATACCGAGTCCCACTGCGAGCGAGAGATTGCCCTTCGAGGTCTCCAACGCAATCGCCGTGGTCATGGTACGAGTGAATCCGTCAATGTTGCCGCCGACGATGATGACGGCGCCGACCTCCGCTGCCGCCCGCCCAAACCCGGCAAGCATGGCGGTGACGAGACTGAAGCGCGCTTCCCATACCAGCGTTGCGACACGGGCCAACGGACCGACATTCATAGCGGTCAGTTCATCTCGATATTCGGCCCACAGATCCTCGATTGTTTGGCGTGTCAGCGCAGCGATGATCGGGGTGACCAGAATGGTTTGCGCAACAATCATGGCTTGGGGAGTAAACAGAATCCCTAGAAAACCCAGCGGACCCGAGCGCGACAGCGCCAGATATACCGCGAGACCGACAACCACCGGCGGCAGGCCCATCATCGCGTTCAGCGCCACAATCAGTCCCGTTCTGCCCGGAAACCGCGTGAGGGCTATCAGGGCGCCCACCGGGATTCCGATCAGTGCGGCGCAAATCACGGCGCTCAAGCTGACCGCCAGCGATAGCTTCACGATGGCAAACAGCGTCGGGTCTGCGGACAGGACAAGATGAAGCGCGGAAAGGTTGTCGGGCATACTTAGAAATCGATGCTCGCCGAAGCCAATACGGTGCGCGGCGAACCGAAGTGCGCGAGCAGACTGCCCGTATTGGCGCCGGTCAGGTTGCTGGGTGCGATCGTCGACCAGTAGTGTTTGTCGGCCAGATTGTCCACTGCAAGACGCCAGGTCACGCTCTTGGTCAGAACGGTTGAGGTATAGCGCGCGCCGACGTCAAACAGATTGTAGCCCGCGACGAAGAACGAGTTGGTGTCGTTGGCCGCGCGCGGTCCCGAGAACTGCCAATCAAAGCTGGCCACCAGACCTTGAATCGCCGGGAAGTGATATTCGAACAGCGTGTTGCCCTTGACCTTGGGTGCGCCCACATAAATCTTATCGTTGGTCGTCGCGAGAGGCGTGTCTTCGAGCCTGGCATCGAGCAGCGTCAAACCCCCGTACACCGTCAAGCCGCTGATCACTTGCCCGACCGCCGATAATTCCAACCCCTTGTTCACTTGCAAGCCGGTAATCTCGAATTCGTTGTTCTCTGTATTGATATTGGCAAAGGGCCGCTGGATGCGAAATAGAGCGGCCGTGAAACTTATTTGCGCCAGCGATGCCTTGTAGCCGACCTCGTATTCTGTGCTTCGGTACGGCGCGAGGCTGGCTCCCGCGTTGACCGTGCCGGCGGGTGCCAGGTCTCCCGCCTGCAGACTGCTGGCAAAGGTGGCATAGACCGTCATGTTGCTTTGAGGCTTGTACATGAGGCTCGCCGTGGGGCTTAAGCCGCGATCGGCATATTCCGGCAGCTCAACGGCTTTCGCATTGTAGTTGTCGACGTGAAACCAGTCCTGACTTACCGCCAGGCGCGTCGCCCAAGCATCGCTGAAGCGAATGGTATCGCCGACGTTGACGCCCTGCTGATATGTGGTGGAGGAATCGAAATTCAGTCCCGTGTTGGGAAGTCCGGCCGCGGGGAAAGGAAATATCACCGGACTGTTGATATTCGCCGTGCCCAACAGGACGCTTGCCGCAGTCGCCGGTGTAATGACTGAATAGGACTGCGACTTGTAGCCGGCAGTGCCGATCGTCAGGTCGTGCGCCATTCCCAACGCAGCGAAGTTCCCATCGAGATAGCCAGTGTCGCTGGTCATGATGAAGCGCGGCGCAAAACCATTGGCGAGCGATGAGGTGTAATTGCCGCTATTGGTCGTCAAATTATTGACCGGCGTATTGATGTCGCGCGACGCGTCCTGATTGAGCGCACCGACCACCAGATGCCAATCGGAATTGAAATCGTGTTTCAGCCGCACGCTGCCCATGCGCGTCAACATGTCGACGCCGGCGTAGTCCTGGCCATAGCCCACGTCTTTCGGATCCGGCGCGGGCGGCAGGATGATTTTCTCGCTGTAGCTGAACCAGCCCGGGTAACCGGTATCGATCAGGTGATAGTAGCTATAGTTGGTTTCGATGACGGTGTCGTCTAGAGGCCGCACGTCCACGGCGAGGCTGCCGAGAACGCGTTTGGTATGGCTGTGCTCGACCCAGGCATCGCCCTCGCCAAACAATCCGTTGAATCGGTAGCTCACCACGCCGTTGCTGTCGATCTTGCCGCCCAGATCCACATGCGCGGTGCCGATGCTGTCGCTGGCGTAGCTGACCGTCACTTCCCGCAAGTCGTAGTCGGTGGGACGCTTGGAGACAAAGTTGAACATGCCGGAGGGGTTGGCAGGACCATACAGCGACGCCGACACCCCGTTGACGACTTCAATCTGCTGAAATTGCTCCATGGCATTCGCCACGGTGATAAAAAAGGTCATGCCGTCCATGCGCGAATTCTGGAAATTTCCACCCTGCATGCCGCGTGTTTGCGGCCGCAGAATGTCGGCGCCTTGCTGTTCTTGATACGCGACCAGCGGCAAGTATTTGGACACGTCCTTGAAATTGGTCGCCTGGGAATTTTCAATCAGATCCGATGACAGAATGCCGATCGAATAAGGCGTATCGAGTAATTTCAATGAGCCCAAGGGTCCGATCGAATCCGACTCGACCCGGTAGTTGTCTTCGGTTTCCTTGTTTCCCACCACCGTGACATGCGGCGTCGCCGCCGACTGTGCCACAGGATTGGGGGCAGCATCGTCCGCATGCGCGATTTGCACCAAGGCCACGGGCATGAGAACGGCAAATTGTGCGGAACGAATCGATCGGCTCATTAAGGTCTCGTTGCAATGGATTGATGGCGGCGCGATGGCCACTTGTGAGCTGTGCTCGACAAGGTGGTGAAAAGCCCGGGAAAACTAGCATGTGAGACGAAGGCCAACAATATGCACGGCCGAGCATATGTTGCGAGAAATCTCTTTTTGGCGCGCTCTTTTTGGCGATCTCTTTTTGACGCGCTCCAAAAGTTATTTACTCGGCGTCGAAACGCTCCGCGCCGGCGTAGCATTGGAAGCGGCGATTGACCGCGCGGCCGAACAAGGTCATGCCGAATTTCTTCGCCAGATCGTAGCCCATGGTGGAAACGCCATTGCGCGATACGACGATCGGCACGCCGCTCTGCGCCGCCTTGATGACCATCTCGCCGGTGAGCCTGCCGGTCGTGAACAGAATTTTATCGCCGCCGTCGATGCCGTGCAGCGCCATCCATCCGCTCACCGTATCCAGCCCATTGTGTCGGCTGACATCCTCGACCGACACCAACAAGCGGTCATGCTGAAACAGCGCGCAGCTATGCACCGATCGTGCATGACGATGGATGGTGTCGTGCTGGCGCATGATGTCGAGCACGCAGCGTAGCGTGCTCCCACGGATGCGCGCCTCGCCGGCGTCCGGCAGCCGTAGGGTGTCGAGCTGCGACAGCATTGCGGCGTAAATCGAGCCTTGTCCGCTGCCGCCGGCGACGATTCTAGGCAGTACCGCTTGGAGGTCGCGCGTCCCTAAGCGGGTCTTGACGATTGCGATGCCCGTCCGCCAGTCAACGGAGATGGATTCGAGAGCCGCAGCGTCCTTGATCAGCCGCTGATTGCGCATAAACCCCAGCACCAAGAGCTCCGGCGAGGCGCCCAAGGTCATCAAGGTGACGAGTTCGCGATCATCCACAAACACCGTCAGCGCGCGTTCGGCGGGAATAAAAATCGCGCGGCGCACTCCCAGCTCGTCGAGAATTTCAATCTCGCGCACCGCTTCGCAGGATGTCGCCGTGAGGCGCGGGGCATTCGCGATGGGCCGCATCAGGCGCGCCTGCGGCTGCACCTCGAAGGCTTCGATCTTATGTGTCTCGATGGCAGCCTCCGCCGGCAAAGGCTACGATGTTCTTAGGAAAGCGCGAGCTATGATCATTCACAAAGATGCCGTTACCGGATTGGTCCTCGCAGGCGGCCGTGGGACCCGTATGGGCGGCGTCGACAAAGGACTGCAAACGCACTTGGGCGTTCCGCTCGCGCAGTATGCGCTCGAACGGTTGCGGCCGCAGGTTGGCACTCTGATGCTCAACGCCAATCGCAACCTCGCCGCCTACAGCGCCATGGGCGTGCCGGTCTGGCCGGACGAGATGGCAGAGTATCCCGGGCCGCTTGCGGGAATGCTCGCCGGCCTCACCCACTGCAGCACGCCCTACTTGGTCACGGTGCCGTGCGACACACCGAACTTTCCGCTGGATGTGGTTGCGCGGCTTGCCGAAGGACTCAAGATTGATGGCGAGATGGCCACCGCGTACACGCAGGAGGTCGAGGGGCCGCGAGCGCAGCCGGTGTTTTGCCTCATGAAGGCCTCGCTGCGCGACAGCTTGAATGCCTTTATCCGCAGCGGAGAGCGCAAGACCGGACTGTTTGCCGCAGAACATCACAGCACCCGGGTCGTATTTCATGATCCTGCCGCCTTCGCCAACGCCAACACGCTCGACGAACTCGCCGAACTACAAATCAATCCTAAGCCTTAAGCCGGCTCGAGAATCTGGCCGCCGCCGAAACTGATCTGGGCCGGCGCCGTACCGCCGAGCGTCAGGCGCACCGCGCAATACTTGAACTCCGGGATCTTGCCAAAAGGATCGAGCGCTGAGTTCGTGAGCTTGTTGATCGCAGCCTCGTAGTAGCAAAACGGCACGAACACGGCGCCATGCGGCGAGCTCTCGTCAGCGCGTGCATACAGGCTAACCTTGCCGCGCCGCGATTCGATGGTGATGAGCTGTCCGGGCTTCGCGCCTAAGGCTGCCATGTCCACCGGATGCAGCGATGCCACGGGATCCGGCTCGATGGAATCGAGAACGCCGGAGCGGCGCGTCATACTGCCGGTGTGCCAATGCTCGAGCTGGCGGCCGGTGATCAGCACCATCGGATATTCGGTATCGGGCCGCTCATCGGCCGGGATGATATCCGCCGGTACAAAGCGCCCCCTGCCCGTCGGCGTCGGAAAGGAATCGATGAACACCACGGAGTCCCCCGGATCGCCTTCCTTCTCGCAAGGGTAGGTGACGCTGTCCTCCGCCTGCAGCCGCTCCCAGGTGATGCCGCCGATGCTCGGCATGGTGTGGCGCATCTCATCGAACACCGCCGCCACTGCCTTCACGCCCGTGCCGTAGTCCCAAGAGAGCCCGAGCTGGCGCGCGAGATCAATAATGATCTCCAGATCCTGACGCGCCTTACCCGGAGGATTGAGCGCCTGGCGGCCCAGCTGCACGAAGCGATCCGTGTTGGTGAAGGTGCCGGTTTTCTCGGCGAATGATGACGCCGGCAGAATCACATCCGCAAGATAAGCCGTTTCGGTCAGAAAAATATCCTGCACCACCAGCATGTCGAGTTTTGCGAGCGCCTCGCGCGCGTGATCCGCATCGGGATCGCTCATGGCGGGATTCTCGCCCATGACGTACATGCCCTTGACGTTGCCGGCGAGGATGCCCCTGATGACCTCCACCACGGTCAGACCCGGCTTATCATCGAGCTTCTCGATGGGCACGCCCCACGCCTTGGAAAAGCGTTCTCTCGATTTGGGATTATCGACCCGCTGATAATCCGGATACATCATCGGGATGAGCCCGGCGTCAGAAGCGCCCTGCACATTGTTCTGGCCGCGAAGCGGATGCAGCCCGGTTCCAGGTCTGCCGATCTGTCCCGTCATCAATGCCAAGGCAATGAGGCAGCGCGCATTGTCGGTGCCGTGGATATGCTGACTGATGCCCATTCCCCACAGAATCATGGAGCCCGGGCTTGAGGCATACAGTCGCGCGACTTCGCGAATGGTATCTGCCGCTACGCCGCAGATCGGCGCCATCAATTCCGGACTGTAGCCCTGAACGTTCTTGACCAATTCCGCATAGCCCAAGGTGCGATCGGCAATGAATTTCGCATCGACCAGGTTCTCCTCGATGATGACGTGCATCATTGCATTTAGCAGCGCCACATCGGTGTCGGCCTTGAATTGCAGAAAGCGATAGGCGGTTCGTGCCAGTTCACTGCGCCGCGGATCCATGACAATGAGCTTGGTGCCGTTGCGCATGGCGTTCTTGAGGAACGTGGCCGCCACCGGGTGATTGACCGTGGGATTCGCGCCGATCAGGATCACGACCGACGCCTTGGTGACGTCCATGACCGGATTGCTCACCGCACCCGAGCCGATGCCTTCGAGCAGCGCGGCGACGCTGGAGGCGTGGCACAGGCGCGTGCAGTGATCGACATTGTTGCTGCCAAACCCGAGCCGCACCAATTTCTGAAACAAGTAAGCCTCTTCGTTGCTGCCCTTGGCGGAGCCAAAGCCGGCAAGCGACTTCGGTCCGTAGGTGTCGCGCAGCTTAGCTAACGTGCCGCCGCCTAAGGCAATGGCTTCTTCCCAGGTCGCCTCGCGGAACACCTGCATGACATTGTTGGGATCCATGACGAATTCGCCGGACTTCGGCGCGTCAGCACGGCGGATGAGCGGCACGGTGAGACGCTGCGGGTGGCGTGCATAGTCGAATCCATATCGACCCTTCACGCACAGCCGCGAATGATTCGCCGGCCCGTCGCGTCCTTCCACAAAGAGAATATTGTCATTCTTGACATGGTACGTGAGCTGGCAACCGACGCCGCAATACGGGCACAGCGATTTTACCGACTTATCGGGGATCGACAGCGCGACATCGCGCGCCGGCATCAACGCGCCGGTGGGACAGGCCTGCACGCACTCCCCGCAACCCACGCAGGTGGAAGCGCCCATCGGATCGTCCATGTCGAACACAATTTTCGCCTGTTGGCCGCGCCAGCCTAAGCCTATGACATCGTTGGCCTGCTCATCGCGGCAGGCGCGCACGCAGCGCGTGCATTGGATGCAGGCATCCAGGTTCACCGCGATGGCGGCATGCGACAGGTCTGCCTGCACGGCGGGGCGCGGCGCGAACCGCGGCTTTCCAACTTTGAGCTTCACCGCCCATTCGTCGACTTCGTTGTGGCGGGTGTACTCCCTTTCAGGCATATCCGCTTGCAGCAGTTCAATGACCAGCTGCTGCGACTTGCGCACGCGCTCGTTATTCGTAATCACTTGCATGCCGGCAGTCGCCGTACGGCAGCACGACGCGGCAAGCACCCGCTCGCCCTTGATTTCAACCATGCAGGAGCGGCAGTTCCCTACCGCCTCCATTCCCGCCTTGTAGCAGAGGCGAGGTATCTCGATGCCGAGACGATCTGCGATCTCGATGAGGGTTTCGTTTACCGGGGCGGTAATCTCACGGCCATCGAGCACGAATGTGACGGTGGGGGCGTCGGTAAGGTTGCGCATCTCGCGGGTGACGGCGTTCATGGCTCTTCTCTAAGTCAATTCGTTGGGAAAGAATTTGATGACGGTATCGACCGGATTCGGCGCAGCTTGACCTAAGCCGCAGATGGACGCATCGCGCATGACCTGCGAGAGTTCGGCAAGCAGCGGCTTGTCCCAGTCGTCCTTGGCGATCAGCATATTGGTCTTGGCGGTGCCCGCGCGGCACGGCGTGCACTGGCCGCAGGATTCATGTTCAAAGAAACGCATCATGTTGCGCGCCGCCGCTTTGGCGGTGTCCTGGTTCGAGAGCACGATGACGGCAGCCGACCCGATGAAGCAGCCATAGGGCTGCAAGGTATCGAAGTCCAGCGGGACATCGCCCAGCGATGCCGGCAGAATGCCTCCCGAAGCACCGCCCGGCAGATAGCCATAAAAAGTATGGCCCTCTTTCATGCCGCCGCAAAACTCGTCGATCAATTGCCGCGCCGTAATGCCGGCAGGCGCCAGCTTCACACCGGGATTTTTCACGCGGCCGGAAACTGAAAAGCTTCGCAATCCCTTGCGGCCATTGCGCCCTTGAGTGGCAAACCACGGCGCGCCTCGCTCGAGCAGCTCGCGCACCCAAAAAAGCGTCTCGAAATTATGTTCCAGCGTGGGACGGCCGAACAAGCCTACTTGCGCCACGTAGGGCGGCCGCAGACGCGGCATGCCGCGCTTGCCTTCGATCGATTCGATCATCGCCGACTCTTCGCCGCAAATGTAGGCACCCGCACCGCGCCGCAGCTCGATTTCGGGCAACGGCACCGGCGGATTCTCTTGCAGCTTGGCAAGCTCGGCTTCGAGCAGCGCACGGCAGCCGTGATACTCATCGCGCAGGTAGATATAAATAGCCGAAATGCCGACCGCCCAGGAGGCGATCAGCATGCCTTCGAGAAAACGGTGCGGGTCGCGTTCCAGATACACCCGATCCTTGAAAGTGCCGGGTTCGCCCTCGTCGATGTTCACCGCCATAATGCGCGGCGCCGCCTCGGCGCGCACGATGCGCCACTTGCGGCCCGTCGGAAACCCTGCGCCGCCCAAGCCGCGCAAGCCGGAATCCTCCATGGTCTTCAAGACGCCCTCGAGATCGCGTCGATGCTCGACGCAGTCGCGCAGCAGCGAATAGCCGCCACCGCTCGAGTACGATTCGAAATCGATATAGCTGACCGGCTTGTCGTAAAGATTCGAAGCTGTCACTTCGCTGCTCACCGATTCCACCGTGGCGCCCGGGACCGGCTTCTGGTGAACGACGGCAACCGGCGCCTGCTCACAGCGCCCGACACAGGGAGCCGGGATCACGCGCACTTCGCGGCCCAGCAGCGCAGGCAACTTGTCCAACAGCTGCTTCGCTCCCGCCATTTCGCAGCTTAAGCCGTCGCACACGCGCACCGTCAAGGCCGGCGGCGCCGGCAGCGACCCATCGGGCTTCTCCTTCACCACATCGAAATGATGATAGAAGGTGGCCACCTCATACACTTCCGTTTGCGCAAGTCCCAGCAGCCTCGCCAAGGCCGCCATATGCGGCGAGCCGAGCTGATGGTAGCGATCGTTGATGAGATGCAGATATTCGATCAACAAGTCACGCCGCCACGGCGGCGGCCCCATCAAGGCTTCTACTTCTGCAAGCGCCTGGGGGATGACGGGCCGGCCCTTGGGGGACTGGCGTTTCCGCTGTTTTGTCGCACCTGCACGCGCAATGGGGATCACCGGACTGGTCACTGATCAACTCCGCTCAATGGGGCTTTCAGTATGGTGTCCGCTGATATATGTGTCCAATCGATTCCATCTTTCGATAAACAGCAGTTATCCGCCGATAGGCGCGCGTTATCGTAATGCTAGGCGGCCGGCGCCAAGCATCGTTCGGGTTCCGTGAGCGCAGCATCCTTGGGGTAAAGCGACATGAACTTGCGCATCACGCCGTTGGTCCAGCCGAACCCGTCCTGCGCCGGATATTCACCGCCGCCACCCGGCCGCCCGGTCGCGATAACGTCGTATTTCTCCACCAGTTTCCCGTTCTCGCCGTACACACGGTTTACATTGAGCATCCATCGACAAGCGATGGTCTCTGCCAGCGGCAAAATAGCGTATCGACGTAAACCGGACACGCTCATCCATTGCAAGGGCGGCCAACCATTCGGGGCATCCCATTGCTGCCCGGTAACCAGCGGCGTGGTGACAATGCCGCCGGCCTTGAGCAAATCCCGAGAAACGGCTCGGGCCACGGCGACAGCCTGGGGCTTGGCGGCCAGCGCTGCAAAGAGCGGATACACGGTCGCCGCGGAGACTCGCGGCACTTGCGCCTGCTTTACCCAGTCATAGTCGCGATACACCCCGTCGGCCACATCCCACAAATAGCGATTCACCGCCTTGCGCCGCGCCGCTGCGCGATGGGTGAACTCACTGACGCAGGGGGTATCTTTGGCCTGCGCGCACCCGGCCGCGATCGCCTGTTCGAGGCCGAATAACAAGCTGTTGAGATCAATCGGAATGATCTCCGTGGTGTTGATGGTCGCGAGACTCTTGCCATCGGCGAACCAGCGCGAGCCGAAATCCCAGCCGCTCTCGGCCGCCGCGCGCAAGTCGCGATAAAGTTGCGGCGCATTGCGCCCGCTGCTGCGCGCGAGTTCCGCGTCTTCGCGATAGGATTCATCGCGCGGCGTGTCAGCGTCATCCCACCAGCGGTTGAGAACGGCGCCGTCGGGCATGGCGACAACGCGGCGATGCGCCGCGCCAGACTTAAGTTCCGCATCCCCTTGCATCCAGAACGCGTGCTCTCGACGCAGCTCCGGCAGGTAGCGCGCGTACGAGGCGGCCGGGTCTCGGGGATTTAGCAATCCGACCATGGCGTAGAAGAATGGCGGCTGCGAGCGGCTCAGGTAATAGCTACGCGTGCCGTTCGGCACGTGCCAATAGGTATCGATCAAATAGGCAAAGTTGCGCACCATGTGCTCGACCAAGTCCTGTCGGCCGCTCTCGACCAACCCAAGCATCGTGAAATACGAATCCCAATAGTACATTTCGCGAAAACGCCCGCCCGGCACGACGTAGGGTTCGGGCAGCGACAACAACGAGGAATAGCGCGGCGCGGTTTTGGTGGAACGCGTCAGTTGATCCCACAGTGAGTCTATATGGTGCGTGATAGCGGCGCGCTCGTTGCTGGACTTCCCTCCCGCGGGTGTCGCGGCATCACCCGGCAACGAGAAATTGGCCGCGACGAAGCTCTTCAGCGCCTGCTGCGAGACCGGATTGGCTTCACCGTAGCGCGCCAGAATTTCCTCGGGCGCGAACTTAGGAATGGCATCCGCAAAGGTTTTGCTGTCGGCATATAGCTGTGCACCCTGCACCGCAATGAACAAACCCTTGAACAGGACCTGTGGAGTTTCAGGAATCGCCGCGGCGGCAATCGGCGGTGGCGGCGCCGGCCGCTGCGACTGCGGTTGTTGCTGCGACTGCGGCCACGTGGCCGGCACCAGCGCCAGGCACAGCCCGACAGCGGCCAACCCACGGTATATCGATAGAGCAGAACCCATGAGCACCCTCCAAAACGCTCGCTATCGTGGTGCGTTCGCGCCTTGAAGTCAAAACACCCGTGTATCTGCGGCTTTTTGCTCGCGCTACACTGAGCGGCCGCTGACTCTAGTATTCTTCCGGGCTGCTACCCCATGCCATTGCGTCAAGGAGCGTTCTGATGTCGACCAAGAAAGACCTGACTCGCCGCGAGTTTGTCGCGGGGGCCGGCAACGCAACACTCGGTGCCATGGTGGTCGCGGGTGCGCCATTAATCCTTCCGAGCCGCGTACTGGGACGCGGCAAGCAGGCGCCCAGCGATACCGCGAATATCGCCGTCGTCGGATTCGGCAGCATGGGATCGCAGAATGCGCTGAGGGTGGCGCAAACCGACCATATCGGCGCTGTCTGCGATGTCGACTTCGCCTATAGCGAAAGTCGGGTGAAGGGAATGTTGGCCGATGCGCAAGGCAACCCGCGGCCCGAGGGCGTGAGGCTGCAGGAGCAGTTCGTCAAGGCGAAGCGCTACCGCGACTTTCGCGAAATGCTCGCGAAAGACAAGAGTATTGACGGCGTCTTGGTGGCAACGCCCGACCATCTGCATGCGGTGGTCGCCAAGGCGGCGATGGATGCCGGCAAACACGTCTATGTGCAAAAGCCGCTGGTGGCCACGGTGCACGAGGCCCGCGTACTTCGCGAGCAGGCACTGGCTAAGCCTAAGCTGATGACCCAGATGGGGAATCAAGGTCATTCGAGCGAAGGTGCCCGCCTCATCAACGAGTGGATCGGCGCAGGCATCATAGGTCCGGTGCACGAGGTGCACGTCTGGACCAATCGGCCGGTGGTTTACTGGCCGCAGGGAATACCGCGCCCGACCGGCATGGCGCCGGCCGATGTTCCCGGTGGTTTCGGCAATCTTTGGACGTTTCGTCATGTGCAGGATGTGCTCGCCGCCGCCATGGGCAGCGGCGGCTCACCGCCCGCAGGACTCGACTGGAACATGTATCTCGGGCCCATTGCGGAAAATGTTCCCTATCACCCGATCTACCATCCCTTCAACTGGCGCGGCTGGCTTGATTTCGGCTGCGGCGCGCTGGGTGACATGGGTGCTCATCTGATCGATCATCCCTTTTGGGCCTTAGGACTCACCTACCCTTCCAGCATCGAGGCAACCTCGACCCAGTGGGGCACCACGCCGGCGGCGAATACTGATCCGACCGCCACCCCCGGCCGCGTGCTGCGGATACCGGTGTCGTATCCGGTGTCAACCTCCGTGCACTATCAATTTGCCGCGCGCGGTTCGCAGCCCCCAGTGAAGCTCTCTTGGTACGACGGCGGCATCTATCCGCCCCGCCCGGACGCGCTGCCGGATGAGGTTGTGCTGGCAAGCGAAGGCGGCGTCATTTTCATCGGCGAGAAAGGCATTCTCTTGCACAACACCTACGGCGCCAATCCGCGGCTGTATCCACAGTCGCTCATGGAAGCGGCGGCGGCTGTACCGAAGAGCATCCCACGGATCGCGTGGAGTCATGAGCTCAACTGGATCAAAGCCATCCGCGGCGAGGCGAAGTCGAGTTCCCCGATCGAGTATGCGGCTCAGCTCACCGAGACCATGCTGCTGGGTCTGGTCGCGCTGCGCGCCGGCCAGGGCAAGAAGATCCTGTACGACGGCGAACGCGGACAGATCACCAATGCCCCGGAGGCAAATCAGTACCTGACGCGCGAGTATCGCTCCGGATGGGCGATCTAAAGTCCCAAAAGAGCGCGCTGCGGAGACCTCAGGTGATCAGTGATTTCGACCGTGGACGGCGGGAAATGCTCAAAGCCGGCGCGCTGCTGGTCTGCGGCGGCGCGGTGGGCGTTGCCGGCGCGCGCCGCGCGCTGGGCGTAGAGCCGCAATCGCCACTCGATGAGCTTCGCTACTCTGCAGTGAAATTCGAGCCCGGACCGGTCTACGCCCAAGCGCGGGAAAATCATCAGTTGGTCTTGAATCTCGATGAGGACTCGCTGCTGCGCCCGTTTCGACAGCGCGCCGGGCTGCCCGCGCCGGGTGCTGACCTCGGTGGCTGGTACGACACATATGCATTCGCGCCCGGTGCGACATTCGGTCAGTGGATTTGCGCACTCGCTCGCTATTACGCGGCGAGCGGTGATGAGCCCACGCGCGCCAAGGTGCAGCGCCTGGTGCGCGGCTTCGCGGACACGGTCGACACCGACGGCAAGTTCTACCGCGACAATCGCTTTCCGGCGTATATCTACGACAAACTGGCCGGCGGGCTGATCGACGCGAAGCGCTACACCGACGACGCCAGCGCCCTGCCGACCTTGAGCAGGGCCACGCAGGCGGCCATTCCCTATCTTCCGCCGCACGCGATGCCGCGCAACGAGCATGCACAGCCCGGCGAGGATTTCAGCCGGCACGCCTGGGATGAAAGCTACACGCTGCCGGAAAATCAATTCCTTGCCGCGCACCTGACGGGCGATCGAATTCACCTTGAGCTGGCGCGCCGATTTCTGTACGACGATTTTTTCCTCGCGCTGGCACGCGGCGACAATGTGCTGCCCGGCAAGCACGCTTACAGTCACGTCAATGGACTGAGTTCCGCGGCTAGAGGCTACCTCTCGCTGGGTCAGCGAGCCTATTTCGATGCCGCGCGCCAAGGATTTGATTTCATCGACGCACAAAGTTTCGCCACCGGCGGCTGGGGACCCGACGAACACTTCGTCGCGCCGGGCAGCGGCGCGCTCGGCGCCAGTCTCACCGGTGAGCACAAGAGCTTCGAGACACCCTGCGGCGCCTACGCGCACTTCAAGTTGACCCGCTACCTGCTGCGTATCACACGCGACCCGCGCTATGGCGACAGCATGGAGCGCGTGCTCTACAACTGCGCGCTGGGCGCCAAGCCGATCCGGTCCGACGGCAACGCATTCTATTATTCGGATTACACGCGCTCGGCGAGCAAAACCTTCCATCCCGATCGCTGGCCGTGCTGCTCGGGCACCTTGCCGATGCTGGCCGCCGACTATCCCATCAGTGCCTGCTTCACCGATCCGCGCGGCATTTACGTGAATTTGTATATTCCAGGCCGCATCGACTGGCGCCAGGATACGGCCGCGTGCCGCCTGTCGATCGTGACCGAGTATCCATACGGCGACGCCGTTGCGATGACCCTGCAACTTTCCCAGCCGCAAAACTTTACGCTACGCTTTCGCATCCCGGCATGGGCCACCGGCGCGAGCGTTGCCGTGAACGGCAAGCGCAGCGCTGCGCCGGTGCCGGGGACATTCGCCAGCATCGAGCGAGAGTGGCGCTCCGGCGATCGAGTCGAACTGGATCTGCCGTTGCGCCGGCGGCTGCAGGCTGTCGACGCCGAACATCCCAACCTCGTTGCATTGCTCTCAGGTCCCCTCGTGCTCATGCGAATTCTCGAGGATCAGCCCGCGAGCTCCGCTCCGCTGCCCGGAAGCTCGCTGCTGGCGGCCGAACGCGTTCCCGGCGACAAGCATCAGTGGACCGTCAGCCATGACTCCAAACTATTGCAGTTGCGGGCCTTCGCAGATATCGATGCGCAGCGCTACAGCGCCTATCAAGATATCGCGGCCACGCGGAATAGTCAGACAGGCTCCTAATTCAGATCTCGCGCCCAAATGTTGCGAAAGCTGATGGGTGCACTGGGATCGTGATGCGACTGCAGCTTTATCGCAGCACGATCGTATTTCTTGTAAACCGGCTTGCCGATGTAAAGCGTCTCGCCGACCAAACTGAAATGATTCTGCACCAGCACACCGTTGTGAAACACGGTGGCATACGCCGGCGTCTCCAGCGTTCCGTCCGAATGGAACACCGGCGCCGTCCAGATGACATCGTAGATCTGCCACTGTCCCGGTTTGCCTGACGCATTGACCAGCGGTGGACTCTGTTTGTAGATGCTGGCGGCCTGGCCGTTCACATACGTTTTGTTTTCGAACGAGTCGAGAATTTGAACTTCGTATCCCAGGTCGCCAGGACCCGTCGACGCGAGGAATACTCCGCTGTTGCCGCGTGCCTGACCTTCGCCGGTGATATTGGCCGGAATTTTATATTCGAGATGCAATTGATAATTCTTGAACAGGCGCTTGGTTTCGATGTTGCCGACTGCCTTATCGACAACCATTTCTCCGTGCTCGACATGCCATCGAGCCGGTGAATGGTCGTCGGCCATGACCCATTGATCCAGGTTCTTGCCGTCGAACAGCACGATGGCGTCGGAAGGCGCTGCGCCGCCCTTCTCACCCGGTGTCACTGTGACCGGGACAGGCTGCCATTGTTCTGTGTCTTCGGGTTTGGCGGGCGACGCGTTCTGCGAATTCGCCCCGCCGGCGGCCATTACCATCAGGCTGCATGCATAGAGCATCTGTTTTTTCATAGATTCTTAAGACCCCTTTCCTGGTTGCGATGACAACGCCTTGCGCGCGAGTGTAGCCCGGCCGCTCGCGTCGCGATCGATGGTGATGTCATAGTGTTGCCCGCGGAACGCAATGTCCTTGAGGGTCATTGATTTCCACTCCGGCGGCAGCACGGGCGCGTACGCTCCGACGAGACCTTTTTCTTGGATGCGCAGCCCGCTGAAGCCATAGATGAGATTCTGCAGAAAGCCGCCGGAAGACGTGATGAAGTAGCCGCTGTTGTTGCTCGAGGTTTCGGTGCGCACACTGAACGGCGGCTTGATCAGACCACTGGTGAAGTTGTTTTGCAGCCAGGTCACGGCCAGGGACGCATCGCCGACCGCAGCAGCGGCAATCGACGCCGGCGCCATGCTCATGCCATGCGGCTCGCGGTGTCCTTCCCTCACCGAGATCATGGTGTAGTTAAAGTCATTGCGGCGGATTTGCGGGGTCATCGCAAAATCCAGCGATGGGTACATGAGCAAATTTAAGGTGCTGCCCTCCAGGGGCTCGCGCGGCACGCGGGCATCGAAATCCAAATGACGCTGCTCGGTTTCCGAGAACGGGATATACAGCTTGGCGGCAACTTCCGCCCAATGCGGGTCGGGCCGCTCGCCGACGAGCGCCGCGGCCATGGCGGCGATGTTCAAGGCTTTTTGCGCGGAGACATTGGTGAAGGTGTCATTCGGCACATCGTTGTAGCTTTCGGCGACCGACGTGACGTGCACGATCTCGTAGCGTTTTTTGTCGGCGTTCCAGGACGCGCGGCTGGCCCAGAAGTCCGCCACATTGCGCAGGACCGGCCAGCCATATTTTTTTAACCAGTCGCGATCATGGGTCGCGAGCCAGTATTGCCATTGCGCGATGGCGATGTCGGCGTTGACATGGATCTCACGATCGCCCAGCACATAGGCGAAATGCGGCGTCTGCTCGCTGCCATTCTCCGGATCGGCCTCCCAGGGATACTTCGCGCCCTTGAGTCCGACGGCCTGCGCACGCGCTTGCGCGGCAGGAAGCGTGAAAGATCGGAACATCACCAACGATTTCGCGCGCTCGGGATGCAGCAGCAGCAGTGCAGGAAAAATCCAGGTATCGCTGTCCCAGAACGCATGCCCCGTATAGCCGGGGGTCAGACCGCACGCACCCATGGGCCAATGCGTGTCGGGCGTCGAGGTTGCAAGCAGATAGTACAGGTCCGAATGCACCGCCGCCTGCGCCCTAGCATCGCCATCGATCACGATATCGGACCGCCATAGATCGAGCCAGGCGGCGCGGTGCTGCGCGAGCAGAGCGTCGAAGCCGGCTTTGCGGGCATCTGTTGCGAGAGTGAGATCGGACTTCGCATTCCCGCCCCAGTCTTCGCGCGACGCCGCGATGAATTTGGTGAAGGTGTACGTTTTGTCCTTTTGTACCTTGACGCTTAAGTTCAAGGCGAGGCGATACTGACTTTTGTACAGCGTGATATCCGTGGCTTGTACGCCGTCGGGGAGCCGCAGTGCCGCCGCTTCGGCCATGCCCAAACCCTGCTCGGCGCGGCCATCGAGCCACAGGGTCAACTCCTTGACATCGCCGTCCGCCGCCAGCACATGAGTATCGCCGTGATACCAAACGGCGGCGCGGTCGGGCGTCGCCGGCGGAATCGCGATCAGCTTCATATTGTGCGCGGCGACCGCTTCCTGCATTTCATCGCCGGTGAGCGTAGCCAGCGGCAGTCGAGGCTGATACGGTGCCCAAAGATTGAGCGCAAAGGACAACTGCACCGTGCCGTCGAAATCCGGCGTCAGCGAAATCTGCGTCGCGGCCAAATGCGTCGATGACTGGCTGACAAAGGTCGTGACTTTGATCTGTGTTGATCTTTGGTGATCGATGTAGCGGTAACGGGTGGTCAGCGTCGCATCCTGCATGTTCAAGGTCTGGCTGTAGTCCTGAAACAGCGCTGGATGAAGCGGAACCTGATTCATCCAGAAGTGGCCGGCGGCGGAGTCGCCGGTCGAGTAGTCGATCTCGCTCCAGCCGGGAATCGCGGCGGGACGCGCAATGTCATCCTTGGCGTAGTCCATGAATGCCACCATGTAGGCGAGATTGCCTTCAGTGCCGCGCGGCGCGGTCATGGTGGAAAAATAACCGTTGGCGAGATAGCTCGGAAAGTAGCGGTCGAAATCCGCAGCGCTCGCGCTTAAGGTAAAAGTTGAATCGGGGTCGGCCAGAGCCGGACCCGCAGGCGACGCCGGTGGCGCCGACGCCAAGGCCAGCCAGGCCAGAACGGGAATCACTGATCTCATGCGCCTTCCTTCCAGTTTCGGCATCGCCGCGCCATCAAAGCGAGCGAACGAGTATAGGCTTGTTTTGCTTTACGGAGAGGCCGGCGGCCTCGGCGAGCGCCAGCGCCTCCACAGCATCCTCGTAACCGACGGCGGGCGCAGTTTCACCGCGCAGGATCGCCGCAAAATGCGCCATCTCCCGCCGATAGGCTTCTGCGTACCGATCAAGAAAAAAATTCTGCAGCGCATCGCTGGCGCAGCCCCGTTGCCCCCAAGTCGCGACCGTGCTCTCCATGACGTTGTCGGCGCGCAGCGAGCCCAACGAGCCGTACGCTTCGATCCTTTGATCATAACCATAGCCTGAGCGACGGCTGTTGCTGATCACGCACAATCTGCCCGTCGCGGTTCGCAGAATCGTCTTCGCCGTGTCCACGTCGCCCGCGCCTGCAATGGCAGGATCAATTAGACAGCTCGCGCTGCTGAACACTTCCGCGGGGTCCTCACTCAAAAGCCAACGCGCCGTGTCGAAGTCGTGAATGGCCATGTCCTTGAACAGTCCGCCCGAGACCCGAATGTACTCGATGGGCGGCGGCGCCGGATCATGGCTCACGATGCTCAAGGTTTCCAGACGCCCGATCTCGCCCGCATCGAGGCGCGTTTTCAGTGCCTGAAAATGAGGGTCGAAGCGGCGATTGAAGCCCATCAGCATTGTGGCTTTCCGAAGCTGCGCGGCCGCTCTGGCGCGCTTGAACTCTAGGTCGAGCGGCTTTTCGCAAAAAATCGTTTTGCCCGCGGCTTGGGCGCGCAACGCCTGATCGAGATGCGCGTTCGTCGCGCTTGCAATAATGACTCCGGAAATGGCGGCATCGCCGAATGCGGCGTCGGCATCGACCACCGTGGCCCCCGTTAGGTTGGCCAGCGCATCAGCCGCTCCCTGGCTAGGATCCACGATGTACTTAAGCGTAAGGTCAGATCCCGCGGCCGCGTTTTTGGCATGAATCTGGCCGATGCGGCCGGCACCGAACAACGCGACATTGAACATTAAACGCTCCGCAGGTGATCGAGTTTGACGCTCGAATAAAGATTATAGTCTGACAGGGAGGGACATAGTGGCTGGAACAGAGGCGGCTTTGGATTTGATCGCAGTCGGACGATCGAGCGTCGATCTTTACGGCGAGCAGATCGGCGGAAGACTGGAAGATATGGGCTCCTTCGCCAAGTACGTCGGCGGAAGCCCGACGAATACCGCCGTGGCGGCCGCTAGACTTGGACTCAACACGGGTCTGCTGACGCGCGTCGGCGCCGATCACATGGGACGTTTCATCCGCGAGCAACTCGTCCGGGAAGGCGTCGACGTTCGCGGTGTTCTGGCTGATTCGCAGCGCCTGACGGCCTTGGTGGTGCTGGGAATCCGCGATCGTGAAACCTTCCCGTTGATCTTCTATCGGGAGAACTGCGCCGACATGGCGCTGTGCGAGCAGGATCTTGACGGCACCTGGCTCAAGTCGGCGCGCGCGGTGCTCATCAACGGCACGCACCTGTCCACGCCCGGGGTATTTGCGGCCAGTGTGGGCGCGGCGCGGCACGTCAAGGCTGCGGGCGGGAGGGTCGTGTTCGACGTTGATTATCGGCCCGTGCTGTGGGGGCTTGCGCCCAAGGATCTCGGCGAAAACCGTTTCGTCGCAAACGAAGCGGTGACGCAGCGGCTGCAATCGGTGTTGCCGCTGTGCGATCTCATCGTCGGGACATAAGAGGAAATCCGCATCCTGGGCGGCGCTTCCGATACGGTTGCCGCCTTGAAAAACATTCGTCTCCTGACACCCGCAACCCTGGTCTGCAAGCGCGGCGCGCAGGGATGTGTGGTGTTTCCTGACAGCGTGCCGGATGACATCGACGAAGGTATCGTCGCTCCGGGTTTTCCCGTCGAGGTGTACAACGTTCTCGGCGCCGGTGATGCCTTCATGGGAGGGTATCTGCGAGGCTGGCTGCGCGACGAGCCGATCGAGGAATGCTGTCGTCTCGGCAACGCCTGCGGAGCCATCGTGGTCTCACGTCATGGCTGCGCGCCCGCGATGCCGACGTGGCCGGAATTGGAATTATTCTTCGCGGCACGCGAACTCAAATTTCGACTGCGCGAAGACACGCAGCTCGAGCATGTACACTGGGCAACCACGCGCGCAGGCACCTATGAAGACTTGATGGTTCTCGCTATCGATCATCGCAGCCAATTCGAGGATCTCGCCGCCGAGGTCGGCGCCGATAGGGAGCAGATCTCGAGGTTCAAGACGCTGGGGCTGCGCGCCGTGGTCGCCGTGGCGCAGGGCGACGCTCGATTTGGCGTACTGCTCGACGGGCGTTACGGATTTGAGGCGCTGACGCAGGCGGCCGATCATCCTTATTGGGTGGGCCGCCCGATCGAGCTGCCGAGATCGCGTCCACTCGAGTTCGAAAGCTCCGCGGACGTGGCCACTGAGCTCGCCGCCTGGCCTCTGAATCACGTCGTCAAGTGCTTGGTTCTCTACCATCCTGATGATGAGCCCGACTTGCGCGACAGCCAGGACCTGCAGCTCAAGCGTCTCTTCGATGCCTGCCGCAAGACCCGGCATGAATTGCTCATTGAAGTCATTCTTCCCAGCGGCATGCCGGTCGATGCGCATACGGCGGCGCGGGCGATCTCATGCATCTACGAGATCGGTGTTCGCCCGGACTGGTGGAAGCTCGAGCCGAGCTCGAGCGCGGCGACGTGGAAGAACATCGAGCGCGCGATCGCGCGAGGTGATCCTTACTGCCGGGGCGTCGTATTGCTGGGTTTGTCGGCGCCGCACAGCGAGCTGGCCGCTTCGTTCGCCGTTGCAGCCCCGTTCAAAATCGTCAAGGGATTTGCCGTGGGGCGCACGATCTTCGGCGAGATCGCGCGCGAGTGGTTTCGTGGCGTGACGGGCGATGAGGCGGCCGTGAAACGTATGGCAGCGAATCTGTCCGCGCTCGTGAGCGCGTGGCGGCACGTGCGCGCCGAGGCGGTGGCATGAATACCGTCAGACTGACCGCGGCCCAGGCCGCCGTTCGCTATCTTGCCAACCAGTACGTGGCGGATCCCGCGGGTGAGAGCCGTTATTTCGCTGGTGTGTGGGCCATCTTCGGCCACGGCAATGTCGCGGGATTGGGTGAAGCCCTCTATGCCGCGCGCGACGTGCTTCCAACGTATCGAGCGCATAGCGAACAGGGCATGGCCCACGCCGCCATCGCCTACGCAAAGCAGATGCGGCGTCGCCACGCGATGATTTGCACCAGCTCCATCGGACCCGGTGCCACCAACATGGTCACCGCGGCAGCATTGGCTCACGTGAACCGCCTGCCCGTGCTGTTTCTGCCCGGCGATGTTTTTGCCTCGCGCACGCCCGATCCGGTGCTGCAACAGATAGAAAATTTTACCGACGGCACGGTTTCCGCCAACGATTGCTTCCGTCCCGTGTCCCGTTATTTCGACCGAATCGTTCGGCCCGAACAGCTCCTCGATGCCCTGCCGCGCGCCATGGCGACGCTGCTGGATCCTAAGTCCTGCGGACCGGTGACCCTCGCCTTCTGTCAGGACGTGCAAACCGAGGCGTTCGACCTCCCTGAAGCGTTTTTCCAAAAGCATGTATGGACGATTCGGGCGCAGCCGCCTGACCCTCGTGAAGTCGACGAATTGGTCCGCTTGTTGAAGGCCGCACGCTCGCCCCTGCTCATCTGCGGAGGCGGTGTCCTTTACAGCGGAGCGGAGGCGGCGCTCGCAGCATTCGCCGAGCGCACCGACTTAGGAGTAGCTGAAACTCAAGCCGGCAAGGGCGCGCTCAAGTGGAATCACCCCTGCAATCTCGGCAGCATCGGTGTCACTGGATCGAGTGCGGCCAACGCCGCTGCTGCCGCGGCCGATCTGGTGGTGGGCATCTGCACTCGACTCCAGGATTTCACCACCGGGTCGCGGGCTCTGTTCAGCGCGCCGGGGCGCCTAATCGTGCAAGTCAATGTCGCGGCCTACGATGCCGCAAAACATGGGGCAGTTCCCGTGGTCGGGGATGCCGGCGCAGTGCTTCGAACCTTGAGCGAGCGCCTCTCGGGCTGGCGCGCAGCGGCCGGCGCTCGAACCATGTCGACGGCTGTCGCAACATGGAATACCGCTTGGGAGAAGGCCACGCTTGCGCCCGAAACTACGGTTGCATCTGAGACGTCGTTGCCCTCCGACGCCCAGGTCATCGGCGCGGTGTGGCGAAGCGCAGGTGATAATTCCGTGGTGGTCTGCGCCGCCGGCGGTTTGCCCGGCGAGCTTCACAAGCTGTGGCGCTCTCGCAGGGCCGGCGATTATCACGTCGAATACGGTTACTCCTGCATGGGATACGAGATCGCCGGCGGACTGGGCGTGAAAATGGCGGAGCCCAGCCGCGATGTTCATGTGATGCTCGGAGATGGCAGCTACTTGATGCTCAATTCGGAGCTGGCGACATCGGTGATGTTGGCACGAAAGCTGATCGTGACCGTGCTCGACAATCGGGGTTTCGCCTGCATCAATCGGTTGCAACGGGCATCGGGCGGGGCTGCCTTTAATAACCTATGGGCGGACTCGCACTTTGAAACCCCGGCTGCAATCGACTTCGCGGCGCATGCCGCGAGCCTCGGCGCGATCGCTGAACGAGTCTCGAGCATCGCGCGGCTCGAACAGGCGCTCCGCCAAGCGAAGCTTTCCGATCGGACCCACGTCATCGTGATACAAACCGACCCCGCAATGACGACCGAAGCGGGAGGTGCATGGTGGGACGTCGCCATCCCCGAAGTTTCTGCTCGCCCCGAGGTGCGGGCCGCCAGAGAGGCGTATGTCGATCAGCTCAAGAAACGAACAGGAGAGTGAGTGAGTATTCGCTTCGGTGTCAGCCCCATCGCCTGGATCAACGACGACATGCCCGAACTCGGCGGCGACACGCCGCTCGAGCGCGTGTTCGCCGAAGCCCGCGATATAGGCTTTACCGGCATCGAACTCGGCGGAAAATTTCCTCGCGATCCTGAAGTGTTGAGCGCCCTGCTCGCCCGATTTCAGCTGGCTCTGGTCGGTGGCTGGTACAGCGCAAGCCTGCTGACCCGTACGGTCCGCGAAGAGATTGCCGCCCTACAGGCGCACCTCAAGCTTCTGCTGGCGCTTAATTGTCGCGTGTTCATCCACGCCGAGACCAGCAATGCGATTCACGCTGACCGCAGCAAGCCACTGTCAGCAACGCCGCGCTTAAATCACGCAGAATGGGCAGCTTTCGGGGCAAAGCTGACGGAGGTCGCCGACTACGTGGCTGCGCAGGGTCTGCGCTTCGCCTATCACCACCATCTTGGCACGGTGGTTGAGTCCAGCGAGGACATCGAGCTGTTTGTGGAATCCACCGGACCCTCGGTGGGGTTCACAGTCGATACCGGGCACGCCGCACTGGCAGGCGTGGACCCGGTGGCGCTGATCCGAGCGCACCCGCAACGCGTGGCACACGTGCACTGCAAGGACGTTCGCGGCCAGGTCTTCCGCAAGCTCAAATCCGAGGGCGGCAGCTTCCTGCGCGGCGTGCTGGATGGCATGTTCACGGTACCGGGGGATGGTGACTTAGACTTCAGCAAGGTGATGCAGGCGCTCGCCGCCATCGGCTACAGCGGATGGATCATCGTCGAGGCGGAGCAGGATCCCGCCGTGGCCGACCCGCGGCGTTACGGGGAATTGGGGTTGAGAACGCTGCGGCGCGAAGCGTCTGCAGCGGCATTGAGAACGGTGGAGTAACGATGTCCAATCTTCTTGTACGGCCCCATGCACCCGATACCAGCGGCTGCGTGCTCGACATCACCCCGAAGAATGCCGGCTGGCAGCACGTTGGATTTCGGGTGCATCACCTGTCCGTTGGGCAGATCGCAACCGGCGGCGAGTCGGGCCGCGAAGCCTGTCTTCTGGTACTCAAGGGCACAGCCGACATCAGTGTCGAACACAATCGCTTCGAGCGCATCGGCGGTCGCTCGAGCGTGTTCGATGACGCCGCCCCCGGCGCGGTGTATGCGCCGGCCGGGATGCAGTTCAAGGTGAGCGCGCGCGACGAGGTCGAACTGGCCGTCTGCTCCGCGCCCGGGGAGCCGGGGCGCGCACCGCGCGCGATTGACTCGAGCGACATGCCCAAAGTCGTGCGAGGCACGGGCACCAACACGCGTCATGTCCGCAACGTGCTTCCCGAAGATCGAAGCGCAGACAGCCTCATCTTGGTCGAGGTCATCACGCCGGGCGGTCACTGGTCGAGCTATCCACCGCACAAACACGACACGGCGACGCCGGGCGGGGAAACCGCACTGGAGGAAACCTACTACCATCGAATGAACCCGTCGCAAGGCTTCGCCTTCCAACGCGTGTACACGGATGATCGCGATCTCGACGAAACGCTGTGCGTGCACGACGGCGACGTCGTGCTGGTGCCGCGTGGCTATCATCCCGTCGGCGCCGCGCATGGCTATGATCTTTACTATCTGAATGTGATGGCCGGACCGCGTCGCGCCTGGGTCATCCACAATGACCCCGAGCACGAGTGGATGCTGCGCCAGCCCCAGCGCGGAGGCTGAACATGCACAGCACTATCAAGAGAGGCAATTTAATCTGCGCAGCCCTCGCTTTGCTGTGCCTGGCGGCCGGTGTCGGTTGTTCGCCCAAGTCCGCTCATAACAGACCCCTTATCGTTGCAAGCTTGCACAACTTATCCGAGCCCTTCTTCATCGCCGTGCGGCGTGAGCTTCAGAGTGAAGCCGCAAAACTCGACGTCGAGATCTCCGTCGTGGATGGGCAGTCGAATTCGGCCAAACAAACCGCTGACGTCGAGGCCGCGATCGCGAGCGGTGCAAACGGCATCATCCTCGCGCCGACCAACGTGAACGCACTGGCGCCGGCGGTCGAGAGCGTGATCAAGGCTGGAATTCCGATCGTGACGTTCGATCGCCGCGTGGACAATACCAGTGTCGGCGTGCCTCACGTCGGAGCGGACAATGTCGGCGGCGGACGCAGCATGGCGCAATGGGTCATCGAGCATTTCCCGAACGGTGCGCGCATCGTGCTGATCTCCGGACAGCCCGGATCGAGCTCAGCGATCGACCGCACGCAGGGGATTCAAGCGGCGTTCAAGTCAGCAGGACCGCAGTACAAAATCGTGGCGGAGCAGTCCGCGAACTGGCAGCGCGAACAGGGATTGACCGTCACTCAGAACATTCTGACCTCTTTGGGAACGCAGATCCCCGAGGTCATTCTGTGCGAAGACGACGACATGGCCTTGGGCGCGCTCGAAGCGCTGCGCACCAGCGGTATATCGACCGTCAAGGTGCTTGGATTCAATGCCACACCCGAGGCGCTGGCGCGGGTGCGCGACGGACAGCTGGCCGCGACAGTGGAGCAGTCGCCGGTTCGCCAGGCCCGCGCGGCCCTGCAACAGTTGGTGGCCAAAATCCGCGTGCACGCGCCGATTCGGGGCGCGAGCATCACGCCCATTCTGATCACCCAGGCCAATATCGCCGAGGCTGAGCGCTTCAGCAAAGTTCGATGAGCATGTCCGGTCCCGTTCTCGAGGTTCACAACGTCCACAAACAATTCCCGGGCGTCAAGGCACTGGACGGGGTGCAGCTAAAAGTCGAGCGCGGCGAAGTTCACGCCTTGCTCGGCGAGAACGGCGCCGGCAAATCGACGCTTCTGAAGATCCTCTCCGGCGCGCAAATCCCAGACCAAGGCGAATGTCTCCTCGATGGGCGCAGCCTCGACCCCGCCGACACGCCGCTCGCGCGCCAACGGCTAGGCCTGGTGACGATCTACCAGGAGTTCAATTTACTGCCGTTTATGTCGGTGGCCGAGAATCTGTACCTCGGTCGCGAACCCACGCGCCGTGGCGTGATCGATTGGAAGCGCATGCGCGAAGACGCGCGTGCGGTGCTCTCGGGTCTCGGTCTTCACGTCGATCCGCAGCTGGAGGTTCGCTGGCTGAGCGTAGCTCAACAACAGATGGTCGAAATTGCGCGCGCCATGACGCAGAGCGCGAAGCTGATTATCATGGACGAACCCACCGCCGCGCTCAGCAGCCGCGAGGTCGATGTGCTGCATGACGTGATCCGCAAACTTAAGTCACGCGGTGTCAGCTTGATCTACGTCACGCATCGGCTGCAAGAGGTAAAGCAGATCTGTGACAGCTTCACGGTGCTGCGAGACGGCCGCTTCGTGGCGCGCGGCGCAGTCATCGACGCTGAGGTTGGAGATTTCGTTCGCCTCATGGTCGGGCGCGACGTCGAGTTCGTGAAGCGCTCGCGTAGCGCACCCACCGGCGGCACCGTGATGTCCGTCAAGGACATTTGCACGGATCGCGACCCTTTGGGCAAGCATGCGACGCCGCTTCACGATGTTTCGCTGGACGTTCACGCCGGGGAGGTGCTCGGATTTGCCGGACTGGTCGGTGCCGGCCGCACGGAGCTTGCGCGGATTCTCTTCGGAGCGGATCGGTGCACGCGCGGCGTCCTTTACTTAAACGGACGCGAACTTAAGCCGCTGCAGCATCCAGCAGAGGCCATCGAAGCGGGCTTGGCGCTGGTGCCGGAGGACCGAAAACAGCAGGGCTGTTTCCTGGAGCAGTCGGTCTCCCGAAATCTCACCCTACCCAGTTTGCGGCGGCTCGCGTTCTGGCGAGTGTTTGTAAATGAGCGGCGCGAGAGCGAGCTGGTCGAGCACTACCGCCTAGCGCTCGGCATCAAGATGGCCGACCCGCAAGTGGCGATCGGAACGCTGTCCGGCGGCAACCAGCAGAAGGTTTTGCTGGCGCGCTGCATGGCGCTTGACCCTGAGATCCTGATTGTCGATGAGCCGACAAGGGGCATCGATGTGGGCGCGAAGGCGGAGGTTCACCAGCTCCTGTGCGAAATGGCCGCGCGTGGTACAGCGGTCATCGTGATCTCGTCGGAATTGCCGGAACTGATGGCGCTCTGCGATCGCATCGTGGTCTTTCGCGAAGGCAGAGTTACCGGCGCCGTGTCAGCGGCGGACGCGAATGAGGCCGCGCTCATGGATCTCATGGCGGTCGGGCATTCGTGAAGCGCATGCGAATCGACGCCATAGGCTGGCTGCGCCGATATGGAACCACGCTGTTTCTGGCAGTGCTGATCGTGTTTTTTACATCGCAGAACGAGCGCTTCATCTCGCTGCGAAACCTCACCAATATCCTCACCGAAGGCTCGATCTACGGCATCATCGCCGTCGGCATGACCTTCGTCATCTTAACCGCCGGTGTTGATCTGGCGGTGGGCTCGCTGCTTGCATTTGCCGGCATGGCGGGCGCAACCGTCGCAGGGCTGCTCGGCGCCGACTTGTCCTTCAGTTGGATGGTCGCGCTGAGCTCGGCAATCTTGGTGGGCGCGGCTGCAGGATACTTACAAGGAAAGGCCGTCACCTGGCTGCGCATTCCACCGTTCATCGTCACCTTGGGCGGCATGACCATCTGGCGCGGCGCCACGCTCATTCTTCACGACGGAGCGCCGATCTCGGGCTTCGACTTAAGGTACAGGTGGTGGGGCACCGGTACGATTTTGCATGTCCCAGTACCGGTTGCCCTTTTTGTGATTGTTGCCGCCTTAGGCTACATCGTGCAGCGCTACACCCGGTACGGCCGTCATGTATATGCGGTGGGCGGGAATCCGGAAGCAGCAAGGCTCAATGGTCTCAACGTCACAGCCATCGTGACCAGCGTCTATGTGATAGTCGGCGTGCTGTCCGGGCTTGCCGGCTTCCTGCAGTCTGCGAGACTCGGCGCCGCGGAAGCCACGGCCGGTTCGGGCTACGAACTCAGGGTCATCGCCTCGGTGGTCATCGGCGGCGCCAGCCTGTCAGGCGGGCGCGGTGGTATCGGCGGCACCATCATCGGTGCGTTGCTCATCGGCGTTCTCACCAACGGGCTGGTCATCATGCACGTGTCTTCTTACTGGCAGCAGGTGGTGATCGGTCTGATCATCGTGGCCGCGGTGGCATTCGACACCTTCGCCAAGGCGCGGCGCTAACCGATGTGGGCGGCGCCGGCATTCGTAGTCGGCTGCGCGCTGGCGTGTGCGGCTCATGCGGCGCACGGGGATGACTCGCACAATCTGCGCGCACAGCTGGCGAACGCCGAAACGGCGATTGCCGTCGAAGCAGGCGAGCATGCTCCGAGGCTCACCATCCTTGCACTTCGCGGCGCGACGGCCTGGAAAAATCGGGTCGATGAAACGCTGCCGCAGCAAATCGAGATTCACGGTTTGGCGCAACCCGTGGTGTGGCGCCTGGACCCTGCTGCCAGTCACTTCGACCATCAACAGATCCAATTGGTGTACCTCGCCGATTCGCCGCGACTTAAAACCGTGTGGCGATGGCGCGCGCGTGCTCACAGCGGCCCGCTCGAGCACACCCTATCGATTGAAAACTTAAGCCGCGAATCAGTATGGTTGCCGTTGCAACCCAGCTTTCGATTTGATTGGCAGATCGATCCGAAGTCTTCGCTGGAACGGTTCTGGGTGGAAAAGGGCGCCGACACGCCCTCCCCTGCGGGTACGCATCTGGATGCGTTGCAAGACGGCGATACATGGCTGGGCTCCTCCAGCACTTACGCCCGCCCTTTGCCCAACCAGCCGCGAGAGATGATTCCGTACTTGCTGGTCGAGGAGCCCGACGGCGATCGACACGGCTGGTATATCGGCATCGAGTTCAGCGGACTCACTCGCATCACCCTCGAACGAAGCGGCGCGTCGCTGCGCGGTGAGGCGGGTCTTAATCCCGCGGCGGGCCCCTACCGTACTCGACTGCCGCCCGGCAGCACTTTCGAAACGCCGACGATATTCATGGGCGCCTTCACCGGTGGGCCGGATGGCGCCGGCAATATTCTGCGGCGCTGGGTGCGAGCCGTGCTGAATAATCCGCGCACACTGAGCGATCCGTCCTACCCACTGATGGTGAACAACAGCTGGGGCAGCGGCATGGCGGTGGATGAAATGCTGGCACATCGCATGATCACGGAATCGGCGCAGCTCGGGCTGGAGATGTTTCATCTGGATGCGGGTTGGTTTCGCGCCGTGGGCGACTGGCAGGCGGATCCTAATAAGTTTCCGCATGGCATTGCCAGTGTCGCCGACTTTGCCCACCGGCACGGATTGAAGTTCGGTCTTTGGATCGACTGGACGCAGGCCGGCGCTTCGCAGCAACCCGGCGCGCTCAATGTGAACGATCCTGTCGTGCGCGACTGGCTGATCGCCGACCCGCCCGCCCACTGGGCGCACAGCGAGCCCTTCAAGGGCATTACGATTGATCTGGGAGTCCCCGCCGCCAAGGCGTGGGCGGCACGCGAACTCGAACGCATCGTCAGCGACTATCACCTCGACATGCTCGAACATGACGGCTACTTGGTGGCGCAGGGCAGCTCCCGAAGCAGTCACCCCGCCGCGCCGCCGGCGCCTCCAAGCCTCAAGATCTATGAAGATTCGGGATACCTGTGGGTCGAGGGCTCCAACTCGACCGACGTCAGCTATCACGCTTCCAAAGCCTACTACGATATCTACGCGAAACTGCGTGCGCGTCATCCGAAGCTATTGCTGGAAGTGTGCAACGACGGTGGTCGCATGGTGGATTTTGGCAGTGCTGCGCATGGCGACTATTTTTCCGTCACAGATACGTATGATCCGCTCGCCAATCGTCGCGCGTTTTACGATGCCAGTTACGTGCTGCCGCCGGCAATGCTGGAAAGCTACGTGGCAAACTGGCCCGCACCGAACATCGAGAATTTTCGCTATGCGCTACGCAGCGGCATGCTCGGTTGGTTTTCCCTGATGCAGGATACGAGCCAATGGAGTGCGGAGCAGCGCACCGAAGCGCAGCGGCAGTTCGCACTTTACAAATCGTCACTACGTCCGCTGATCCGCGAGGCCGATGTGTATCACGTGGCACAGCGCCCCGACGGCGTAAATTGGGACGGTATGGAATATTATTCACCCAGGCTACGGCGTGGCGTGCTGTACGCGTTCCGCGGGGCCGCGGCCGATCAACCCACGCACAGCTTTCGCTTGCTCGGCCTCAAGCCGGCAAGCCGTTACCGGCTGAAGTTTGAGGATCGGGGCGCGGCCGCAAATCTTGTGCTGACGGGTGAGGTGCTGATGAAGGCGGGCGTCGAGATCACTCTCGAATTACCTTTGTCCTCTGAGCTGATTTTTATCGAGGAAACTGCATGAATCTGCCAATAATTTCGCGCCTCGTGCTGACGCTGGGTGTCGCGTTGGCTGTGGCGCCGCTGCCGGGCGTGGCTGATCCCGCATCCCAGCAGCGCCTGTCGTTCGATGTCGATGAAGGGCTCAATCTCAACAGCTTTCTACGCGACGGCCCGATCGCCGCACATTTGTTGCTGCGCTCGGGGTCCGATCCTCGCATCTTGATCGCCTTCCCCGCCGGCAACAGCGGCGTTGGTCTTTGGTTTTCGCACAGCGCCCCCGTGACGTGGGAATTGATCGGACGGCCGCAGCCGCTCGTCGTCAAGGACGAACACGGTCGCCCGCTGTACGGCATGACGGCCGAAGCCAGGTTAAGCGGACCTACGGATTTGTCCATCAAACAAGCAGTTTTATCCAGCGTGCGCGTGTTGCGGGACTATCAGGCTTTGGGGACATTTCCCGCTGAAGTCGCGACCAACCCGACGATCGAAGGCACGAACATCACTTGGGCACGCGATCGCCTCGACGGCGCGGCCGGTTATCGCCTGAGCGTACAGGTCATACAAGGCCAGCTTCGGGGCGGCCACCTCACGCCGGGCAGCAATGGCATCATTGGACTCAAGATCACCGCGGTGAGTGGTGAAGTCCCGATGACGCCTCTGTCCGGTGCGGATTTGCTGAATGCCTCGGCCAAACCTGACGCCGCGGCGCGTAATGTGCTCAACTTCTTAAGCTACCAGGAAAAGTTTACCGCCGGCTCCTGGCGCTTCAATACCTATTTCGGTCGCGACACCCTGATGTCGGTGCGCTTGCTGATGCCCGTCCTCACGCCTCGAGCGATTCAGGCCGGACTGGGTGCGGTGTTGACCCGTCTATCGCCGCGAGGCGAGGTTGCACACGAGGAGGACATCGGCGAGTTCGCCATTCTCGATCACTTGCGCGCCTCCGGCTTGAAGTCAGATGCGCCGACCTTCAATTACAACATGATCGACGGCAGCTTCATGCTGGCTCCGGTCGCCGCTGAGTGGTTGCTCAACGATGAGCGCGGCCGATCGCGCTCGCAAGAATTCTTGGCGCACATGGACAGCCGCTATGGTGAGCCACCGCGAACATTCGGCGCCGATCTGGTCAGCAACTTGAAATTCGTGCTGCAAGGCGCAGCCAAGTTTGCGGATGATCCGCGGGCGCAAAATCTGATCTCGCTGAAACCTGGTTTCAGCGCGGGTCAATGGCGGGACAGCAACGACGGGTTGGGCGGCGGGCGTTTGCCTTACGATGTGAACGCGGTGTTCGTGCCCGCGGCCCTCGACGCAGCGCAGCGTTTTTTCGAAAGCGGTCTGCTTGACCCTTACTTGGGCACGGCTGACCGCGGCATCTTCTCGCGTGCCGAATCGATGGCGAGAATCTGGCGCGACAAGGCCGGAGCGCTATTCGATGTCACTCTGCCGAGCGCGACTGTCCGAGAGGACATCACGCGTTATGCAGCTGATCTGAACCTATCAGACGACGCAGCACTGCGCTCTGTGGGCAACTCACCTGTGCGCTTCCACGCCCTGTCGCTGAGTGCCGATGCGAAGAGCATTCCCATCGTTCACTCGGACGAGGGCTTCGAACTGCTGTTTGGCCACCCGAGTTCGGCAGCGCTGCGACAAGCGCTGACGGCGATCATGCGGCCGTTCCCAGCGGGGCTCCTGACCGACGTGGGCATCGTCGTCGCCAATCCGGTGTATGCAACGTCTGCCATTCAATCTCAACTCACCAGCAGCGCCTACCACGGCACCGTGATCTGGTCCTGGCAGCAAGCAGTGCTGGCGGCGGGACTGCAGCGACAACTACGACGCGAGGATCTGCCTTTATCCGTGAAGCAACTGTTGCGCGGCGCGCAGAGGCAACTCTGGAGCGCCATCCGCGCGGCGCACACGCTGCGCAATTCCGAGCTCTGGTCCTGGACCTTTTCTTCAGGTCGCTTCCACATTGCGCCCTTCGGAGCCAAAGCCGCCGACGCCGATGAGTCCAACGCTGCACAATTATGGAGCACGGTTTACTTAGCGATACCCGACCCAAGCTCGCCACATGTTGCGAATTAGCATCATAACTTGATATCGCGCAACATTCCCATTACAGTCCACCTCGTGGACCAACGATAAGACGAGGCGCTCAAGCAGCCCGCACCGTTGGTCTCGGCTTGGTCGGCAATCGTTTAGCACGCTGCGGTAGGTGCAGAACGATGAGGCGGACACTAGGGGGTGGGTTGCAAATTGTCCTACAAAACGGTCCATCACGGATCTCTCGCGGTCGCGCTTCGATCTTAAGATCGGTGTGCACACGTCCGAACGCTCCAATTCGCCTATTTTTTCCGATATGAAGGCCACACCGGCTCAATCGGCGGCTAAGCGGGCAAATTGGCGAGAGTGTGGATGCGCAACGCCAAATCCTTGCTCTTCAATTACTTGCAGCGCCGTCAATTGGTTGCTCGGTGCGCATTTTGATAACTTTTCGAGTGTTCAATATCCGGAGTCGCTGAACGACTGATCATTTTTTTAGGCAGTACATATTTGGATCAGCGTCGCGCTTGCGGCATCTATTGGCTTATTAGGGGGAATACGAGCTATGAGTAAAAAAAGCAACAGCAGATTACGCCGGAATGCGCAGTCGGCGCGACCACGCGCAACCATTTCACCGGTGCTTGGCGCAACAGAAATCTCGCGGGGCTTAAGGTCTAGCGCCGCCACCTTGAATATGCTTGCCGCCGCAGTGGCCGGAATCCTTTATTGTGCCGGCAGCGCCTACGCAGCCGACGAACAGACTCCCGCCGCGAGCACTGCCGGCAACACGCTCGACGAAGTCGTCGTCACTGCCTCAGCCCAGGGTGTCAGGAAGCTGGACGCAAGCTTCAACATCGTAACGGCGAATCGCGAAGAAATTCAAAACGCGAACCCCGCGAGTGCGGCCGAAATTTATAAATTCTCGCCTGGGATTTGGCCGGAAGCATCCGGCGGACAAACCGGCGTCAATATTGACGTGGCCGGCTTCCCCAACGGCGGCGGCGACTCCCCGTATTTTACGACCATGATCCAAGGTTCGCCCCTGTACGGTGCCCCATACTTGTCTTTTATGGATAACAGCTCCCTGGTGCGCTTCGACGACACCGTCGAGCGCGTTGAAATCGTCCAGGGCGGAACCAGCGCAATTTTTGGCCCGGGGCAGCCGGGTGCTACGGCGAATTTTATTTTGCGAACCGGTTCGGACAAAACCGAAGGGTCGATTGGCATGACTTACGGATCTGAGGGATCGGAACGTGTGGATGCGTTCGTAAGCGGCAAGCTGATCGACGGCTGGTACGGAAGCCTTGGTGGCTTTTACCGCGTATCCGATGGCGTGCGTGATCCGCAATATCCGGCCGACATTGGCGGGCAACTAACCGCCACATTGAAGCACGAACTGGACAATGGCTCGATCATGTTTTGGTATCGGGCCCTGCAGGACAAAAATCTGTGGGTCGCGGATTTTCCTTACGTCGTTGTCAACGGGAGCCCTCAGCCTTATCCCGGTTTCAATCAGCTCAATAACACGTACAACAGCAAGCAGCTTGAAAATTTCCTGATACCGAGTCCAGCCGGCGGTTTTGAAAATGACGATATCACCAATGGCCGTGGCGCCGCAATGAACTATTTCGGTTCAGAACTCAAGATGAGATTCGGCAACGGTTGGTCAATCAGCAATAACTTCCTGTTTGACGGCGGATACATGAACACCTCAGCGTTGGTTAACAACGGCAACCCGCAGACATTGACGAGCTTCATCGGTACATTAACTCTACCAGCCGCGTTGCCCGCATCCGCTGTCACGGCCAACTATGCAAACGGTGCGGCAGTTAATCCCAATCAAAGTGTGATCACCGAACAAGTATGGTTCGTGCGCAAGAAGATCACGAGTCTGACCGACGAATTCCGCTTGTCAATGGACTTGTTCAGCGGCAATACGTTAACTGCCGGCGTCTATGGGGCCTATTACACGGACAACGATCAGTGGTCGCTCAGTTCCAATGTGCTGATGGATAATGTGCCGAACGCGAGTCCGATCATATTGCAGGGCGTCGCAGGAGGAAATATCTACGACGTGTCGAGTCCTCAAGGCATCGTGAACTCCAACGGGGGCTACTATATCGAGGAGCAGGGCAAAGCCACCAATGTTGCCGTCTATCTTTCGGACTCATGGAAAATCGACAAGTGGTTGTTCGATGCCAATGCTCGACTCGAACATGAGAACATGACGCAACAGACCACCAATCAATCGCCGGTACGGATGGGGACAGCGTTCGATTTGTGGGATAACGCAGTCGCCTTGCCCAACGGTACGTACTCGTACGCCGGCAAGGTCAACACCATACCGACGTTTTCTGTGGGCGCCAATTACGAGTTCACCGACCATATGAGCGCCTACGTGCGCGTCAACAATGGCGTGCACTTCGCTAACTTCGACGATGTCCGCTGCAATACCAACGGGCCTCTCGCCGCGGCTGCGAATGTTAGCTGCCCTGAGTCGACGCATCCGCCCCTTCAAAGGATGGAGAATTACGAAGGCGGTTTCAAGATTCAGAATCGTTATACGTATATCGACGCATCGATCTATTACAAGGAGTTCAGCGGGTTGGTGGCTACGCCCGTGAATGCACAAAACGTTGTGATTGGTCCGCCTGAAGTCTATGGCTCGACAGCCAAAGGAGTGCGGCTTGTCGGCAGCGTGAACCCGTTAGCGGACGCAGATCTGGAAGCTCTCCAGACCTTCAAGATAACGGTCAATGCCAATTACGTAGATGAAAAATATAAGGACTTCCAGGGCTGCTTCATATACACCAATATCCAAAACCAAGTGATCTGCGGCACCATCAATGGCCAACCGCTCGCTCGTACACCAAACCTTCAGATTCGTGTGACACCGAGCGACATGCAGACTTGGGGCTGGGGTACGTTGACTGAGTACATGGCTTACGAGCACATCGGTCAACACTACCAGGACGGGACGGGCTTGAATCCTTTGGGCAGCTATTACGACCTGGCTGCGGGCATCGTCGCGACGATAGGCGACAATTGGGTGGTCCGCATTGTCGGCTCAAACCTCACCAACCAAATTGGCTTGACCGAGGGTAATGCCCGATTTGGAGGGAACGCCGTGCAAAACAGCGTTGGTTTTGGACGTTCCATCGTAGGCCGCGAAGAAAGCATTCAACTCAAGTACAAGTTCTAAGTATTAGCGTAGTCCCCGGCAAACCGCCTTTCGACAGCGGTTTGCCGGGATACGGGTCCTGAAATAATTCAGGACGTGAGCGCGCCCACATCTGGGACGACGTCGAATGCGACGGTGAGGCGCGGCTGTTCGCTGTGAAATGGCAGCGTGCCGTGCCAGAAATACGACGGAAAAAGCACCAGTTGGCCAACTTCGGGACGAAGCGACAACTCGGCGTCCAGCGAGGGCGTCGTGACCATCCCCGGCGCACCAAAACTGAGAATCCCTTCGGCCGTGTGTCCCGCTTTCATGCTATCGGGCAGCTGAATATAGCAAGCCGAGGATATCCATCCCCGCGGATGCACGTGACTTGTGTGATAGCCGGCGCGGTGCAGACGTACCGACCAACTGCCATTGAATCGTGAAGCCCCCCGATTGCGACGCCGTAGGGGATCTTCCCCTTGGCCGATGTGATCACGGTAGCGCGCAATCGGTGCGGCAAAGGCGTGAAAGAGCGCCTGAATCACGGGATCCTGACTGCGCGAAAGATCTTGAGTGGTTTCGGTGCCCTGGCGCAACGATTGGTACAGAAGTCGATGGCCGTGCGGATTGTGAAGGGCGTTCAAGCGCGAGGTGACTTCTGTGAGGAAGCTGCCGAGATCAGACCACCCCGGAGGTGCTTCAAGGAGCTGCGACAGCACCATTCTGTCGTAGTCGCAGAGCGCCTCGTAGCGGGGATCGTTCAATAGCCGCAGCGCGGTGGCTTGCATGGCAATGAGGTATTGATCGTCGGGAGTAGCCTTAAGCAGCGTTGCGCACTCGGCCAAGGCTGCGGCTCCGTCCCCCACACCCAGGTATGCGGCGCAAAGGAGTTTGCGAGCGGTCGGGTTGTTGGGCTGCGCTCGCATGGCCTGTTCTGCGAGGCTTAAGGCGGTGACGGGTTCAAACTCCAGTGCCGCCAGTCCCGCGCGGATGAGCAACATGGGTGGGGCCTGGGGTCGTGCGGCGCGTTTGGCGAGGCAGGCATAAGCGCCGCGCGCGTCACCCGCTCCCTGCAGTAGCACGGCTTTTGTGGCCCACAGTGCATCGTCATGCTCGTATTTTTCGAGTGCCTGATCCAGAACCTGCGTCGACTCGATGATATTGCCGGTGCGCATCCAAATGAGTTGCGCCAGGCTGTCGTGCGCCTCGGCGCGGCGCGGCTCCAATCTGACGCATTCGCGCAAGGCCACCTCGGCTTGGTCGAATCGCTCCAAGGCGATGAGGCTGCGAGCATGCGTGTTGTGCAGCGTCGCCGTTGGTCGATTGCGGCTCAGCGTCTGACGCGCTACGCGCTCACCCTCCTCCGGCTGGTTGGCCGCATTCAACGCGACAGCCAGGGTATGGGTTAGCATGGGATTGTCCGGAGCGAGTGCCACGAGACGACGATAGTTCGTAACCGCTTCGCTTTGGCGACCCAAAGCGGCGTATGCCGCCACGTGCAGCGCCGACAATTCGGCATCGACCTTGCCGCTATTGCATAAGGGTGTCGCAATCTCGAGCGCCGATGCCGGCTGGCCCGCGTCCAGGTAGTGGCGAACCAAGAGAAGCGCGGCCCGAGGGTAGGGAGTCGAGCCTTGGATTGCACGCTGCAACAAGGGTACGGCCTCGGCGCTGCGACCCGCAACCAGCAATAACTCCGCAAGGGTGGTCAGTGTGGGAGCCCATTTGGGGTCTATTTCGAGAGCGCGCCGTAGCAGCGACTCGGCTTGGGCGAGGTCGCCCAAGACTTGCTTGGTGCCGGCAAACAGCCGCAGGCCTTCCACGTATTCAGGATTTGCGGTCACCAGGGATTCTAATTGTGAGTGCGCTGCGCTGTATTGGCCGGATTGCAGCAGGCCGCTGATGCGGCGCATGGATTCAGCCAGCATAACTGACATGGAAAACCCCTATGGCCTACTCCAGGCCCAGCGCCCTGAGCAGATCGGGCGGCGGTCCGTCGAAGCGCGGGAGCGGCACATTGCCGATGAATTTCAGGTCTTTTCGGCCCGCAGGAGTTGAGTAGAAAGCGCCGGACGTCAGGTCGCGATAGAGCGTGAAGAAGCGCGCCGCGGAGGCTCTTGCCGGCGTCACGCGGGCGGTGTCGCAGATGTCGTCGCAAATGCCGCGCTGTTCGGACGCCGTGAGGTCTGCGAATCCCTTGGCAGAGCGGTGCGCAGCCTCGACGTCCAACCAGGCGAATCCTTCGAGTACCCTTGTCCGGTCTCGTTGCTGGACCGGATACGGCGCACTCACCCACTCATCGATGAACTCCACCACGCCGACAGCTGTGGCGCTGGGCGAGTGCTCGTCGGCCGGGATGATGATGTCCGCCAGGATGCCCGCGAGGCGCCGCTGTGCCGCGGTCAAAGTCAGCGGCCAAATCTGGCCGGGCTTGTAATCGGCTACAAGATTAGGATCCGTCCCGTAGCCGTGTGCCGCGGGTGCAGAGTCGGCTCGCGCATCGCGATTGTCGAGCAGCGGCCAGGCAGCACTGGCGGCAAGCACCCACTTGATTGTCGTACGCCGATCCATCACAGCTCCTTGCGCCGCATGCGCTCGAGAATGTGGTCGGCTGCGCGCCACGCCAGCGCCATGATGGTGAGCGTCGGATTTTTATCCGCGTTCGACGCGAACACGGCGCCGTCGGTCACGAACAAATTATTGACGTCCCACGTCTGGCACCACTGGTTGGTAACCGATGTTTTGGCATCGGATCCCATGATGGTGCCGCCAACCTCGTGAATGATCGACCCGCCGGGAGCGATGGCTTTGGCGCCGTCAGCCTGTACGGGGCGGCGTGTTTTACCGCCCATGGCCTCGATGATGTCGCCAAAGGTCTTTTGCATGTGCGCGGCCTGGCCAAGCTCGTGCTCCGACCACTGCCAATGGAAGCGCAGCACCGGGATGCCCCACTTGTCCTTGAGCTGCGGATCAATCTCGCAATAGGAATGATCATTGGGGATCATCTCCCCGCGCCCATCGAACCAGACGAAGGATCCGTAATAGCGACGAACGTCCTGCTTGAACTTCGCCCCGTAACTGCCGCCGGTAAAGCGTTCGAGGCCGGACGCTGTTCCGTGCCCCGGCATGCGCTTACCGCCGCCGAATTCGATGTGGTAGCCGCGGGCGAACTTGAGCTTGCCGGCATGCTGATCCTGATAGAGCCACCAGGGAACGTAGAGCTGATGACCGTCTGCGGCGTCCTCGTTGAGCGGCGGCAGGTCCTCGAGCAGCGGAATCTGGCCACCCACACTGCTGCCCACCGTATCCATCAAGTAGCGCCCCACTTTGCCGCTGGAATTCGCCAGTCCATTGGGGAATTGCGCGTTTTTGGTGTTGAGCAAAATACGCACCGACTCGCACGCACTCGCTGCCAGGATCACCACCCTGGCGGCAGCGTGGTGCTGCTTCCCGGTGGTCCGGTCGATGAAGCTCACGCCACTCGCCCGGCCGTCGCGCCCCAGCGTGACCTCGTAAACCATCGCGTCGGTGGTGATATCGAGATTGCCGCTCTTCAATGCCGGCGGCAGATGGACGGTGGTCGACTGATAGTTCGCGCGGACTGAGCAGCCGGTCCCGCAGGGTGTCGCCCACAGACAGGTGGATCGCTTGCGCATATCTTCCGCGAGGATCTTTTGCGCCTTAGGGTTACCCGGATGCAGGCGTGCCGGCGAGTGTTTGAAATCGAGCGGCTGGGTCAGAACCGCGCGATGGCCCGGTATGACCGGTATCCCTAAGCGCTTCGCACGCTGCTGGACCAAGTAGTCGCTCACCAGGCGCTTCGGCGGCGGCAACAGGCAGCCGGGGGAGGAATTCGGTGTGTTCTCCAAGCCTTCGTTACTGCCATAGACGCCAATCAGCAGCTCAACTTTGTCGTAATACGGCGCGACGTCTTCATACGCGATGGGCCAATCAACCCCTAAGCCATCGCGGCTATGCGGCTTGAAGTCGTAGGGGCCATTGCGCAGCGAAATGCGCCCCCAGTGATTGGTGCGGCCACCCAGCATGCGCGCGCGCCACCACTCGAAGCGCCCTGCATCTTCTTCGCTCGCGCGCGCATAAGGCTCACCGGGGACATTCCAGCCCCCATCCACCGTCGCGTCGAAGAAACCAAAGGGTTTATCCGGGGTGCCGACCGACGCCAGCGGCGCCAAATCCGGCGTGCGGAACATCGGCGTCTCGGTTTCCGGAGAGTAATTGCGCCCGGCCTCGAGCATGAGGACCTTCGCGCCGTCCATGCATAGCGTATAGGCGGACTGGCCGCCGGCGGCTCCTGAGCCGACCACAATGACGTCGTAATCGCTCTTTTGGTTTTCTGATGTTACGAAGGGCATGGCGCATAGTTAAACGCAGGAATCGTCCTTTGTATACCTCGGCGGCGCCTCCCAATCACATTGACTCACCGTGGGCAAACGCAATACCGTGTCGCCTCGCGGCAGACGCCGACATATGTGAACTGTATGACAATCAGCAGACAACCAGTGGTCCTGTCTTGGAGTGGGGGAAAGGACAGCGCCATGGCGGCGTACCATCTGCTCGCTTCTCAGAAGTACGAGATCGCCGCGCTATTGACGACAGTGACTGAGGGGTATGACCGGATTAGCATGCACGGCGTCCGGTGCGAGCTACTCGAACGGCAGGCCGAATCTCTGGCGATTCCGCTTCACAAGGTGATGATCCCGAAGGATTGCCCCAATGAGATCTACGAGAACCGCATGAACGAAGCCTTCAGCCACTTCAAGGCCCGCGGCCTGACCAAGATCGCCTTCGGTGATCTGTTTCTCGAAGACATAAGACAATACCGGGATGAGCGACTTGCGCAAGCCGGAATGACGGGGCTATATCCAATCTGGTTGCGCGACACAGACGAACTCGTACGTACCTTTATCGGCTTGGGCTTCAAAGCCAAGCTGGCATGCGTCGACACACAGGCGATCGATGCGTCCTTCGCCGGAAGGGAAATCGACGCTAGCCTGCTTCAGGACCTTCCCCGGAGTGCAGATCCCTGCGGAGAGCACGGTGAATACCACTCCTTCGTATACGCCGGACCTATCTTTAGGAAGACGATCGATTGCAAGGCGGGCGAGACAACGATGCGCTCCTCGCGCTTCAATTACTGCGACATCGTCTCGACGGAGGCCAATTGAGAATTGTGTCGTTCCTGCCGGCCGCCACCGAGATGATCTATCTCTTGGGACTGGGAGAAGAGCTCGTCGGTCGCAGTCACGAATGCGATTTCCCGGAAGAGGTAAAGCACAAACCCGTCATCGTGGACTGTGCACTCGATCTGTCCAGCATGACCATGGCACAGATAGATGTCGCGGTCAGCACGCAGCTTGCCCAGGGCAAAAGTCTTTACACCGTCGACGAAGTCAAACTTCGCGCGGCGGCTCCGCACCTCCTCGTGACGCAGAATCTGTGTCAGGTTTGCGGTCCCGCCGGCAACGAAGTCTCTCAGGTCATCAACTCCATGAGCGATGCGCCGAAGATCATTTGGCAAACGCCACGTAACTTTGAAGAAGTGTTGGACGCGCTGCGCGCGCTCGGCAAGGAAACCGGCACTGAAGACAAGGCGGTCGAGTGGTCCGCCGCAGCAACCGCGCGAATCAAGCGAATTTCAACCGCTACCCAAGGGCTACGTAAAGTCAGAGTGTCTTTTTTGGAGTGGGTCGATCCGCTCTATTGCGGCGGACACTGGATCCCGCAGATGTTGAACTGGGCCGGAGCCGATGATCGCAACTCAAGGAGCGGAACCGATTCTGTAAGGATTCCCTGGGAAGATGTTCTGCAGCATCAGCCCGAAGTCATCCTGGTATCGCCATGCGGATTTAAAACACACGATGCGCTGCGTCAGGCTGCTTTGTTGCAATCGAGACCGGGTTGGAATGAGCTGCCGGCGGTCAGGAATCGAAGAGTCTACGCCGTGGATGCCAACGCATATTTTGCGCGCCCCGGTCCCCGTCTCGTGGACGGCGTGGAATTAATGGCCCACTTGTCGCACCCGGAACATTTTCCCTGGACCGGTCCACACGACGCCTACTGCATTGCGCCGATACATTCCTCAACCGTCGCAACCCTCGCCTGAGCGGGAAAAATCTTTTCCATCAAAACGCGCAGCCCCTACTGGCTATTCGGTGAGCGTAAGGCGTAGGTGCTTGCCGTTCGAGTGCTCTGGGGATGACCGTAACTCTTGCAGAGTCTCGAGCAGTTCCGTCAGCTGAACAAGTTTCTCCAGTTCAACAATGGCCAACATTTGCCGTCGAACGGCTGCCACTTCGTCCTTTAGAAGAGAGTAGAGATGCGCGCCGGCATCGGTGACCACGATACGCTTTAGTCTTCTGTCGGAAGCCGATGATTCCCGCTTCACGAGTCCGTCCTTCACCATGCAATCGATCGTCTTCACCATGGATGCACGCGAAATCGCGAGCGCATCGGCCAGAGTTGACTGAGACAAAGGCGAGCGAGCTTGCATCGCGGCGGCGATCGTCATCCAGCACACGCGACTCACACCCAGACGACGCAGGCGACGGTCCACTGCGTGCCGCCACGCCGTCGCTGTCTTGCGCAGCGCGTTCTCAAATCGCTCATCCAGGTCAAAAGCAAGGCGGGACTCATCGATCATGCGAAGAGGGTTGCCGCGAGTGAATTCAAAAAACATGCGGTGGCTCGCTTTGTAGCTGCGCGGTATTGCGACTCTGTGGCGCCGGTCGGGAGGAGGCTCCGAGCGACGCACTCGGATTCGTGCCACCCAGCGCCAAAAAGAGCTGCACGGTATCGAGATAACGCTGCGCCACTGCCCTGACATACCCAAGCCGCGCCCGCTGATACGAACGCTCCGCGTCCAATACCTGCAGGACACCCGCATTGCCTTCCTTATAGCTGATGCGCGCCAGATCAAGACTGCTCTGCGCGGCTTGTTGCGCGTGATCTTGGGCGTCCAGCTGTTCAGCGTCGTGGTCCAATCCTTCAAGCAGGTCGGCCACTTGCGCGAATGCCTCCAAAACCGTCTGCTCATAGTTGGCCGCGCTCGCGTGCATCGCGTCCACCGCCGCACGTTTCTCGGCACGCAGAGTTCCTCCGTCGAAAATCGGCGCCGTCAACCCCGAGATGATGCTCCACGCGTTGCTCGCCCGGTCGAATAGCTGGTCCGCTTTGAGTGATTGCTGTCCCACGGACGCGCTCAGCTGTATCTTCGGATACAGGTTGGATTGTGCGACGCCCACGGCGCTGGTCGCCGCGTGCAGCCGCGCCTCCGCGGCCAGAATGTCGGGCCTGCGATGCGCAAGTTCTGAAGGCAAACTCACCGGCACTTGCAACGGCAGCGTGATTTGCGCAAGATCCACATCGTCTGGCAACTCACTGGCCGGAGCGCGCCCCAGCACTACCGACAGCGCGTGACGCGCCCTGGCAAGGTCCTGTCGCATGGGCGGCAATAACGTCATGTCGTTGGCAATCTGACTCTGCGCGCTCACGACATCTTCGCGAGCCACCGATCCATTGTCGAATGCGCTCTGCACGAGCCGCAGGTTATCGCGATCCTGCGCGAGGATGGTTTCAACGGTCGCAATCTGTGCGCGGGCCGATGCGATGGAGAGCGTTTGCATGACTGCCTGGCCGGTGACCGTCAGATACGCCGCATCGCGCTGATGCCGTTCCACCTCGGCCAGTGCATATTGCTGCTCCACGCCGCGCGCGACCCCTCCGGTATAGTCGAGCGTGTAGCTTACTGTGGGCCCGATAGCGAAGTACGTAAAGGGTGGTATTCCAATTGGACCGAGAAACTCTTTCCCATACTGCTGACGACCGGCTCCGGCGGTGAGGTCCACTTGCGGGTACCGCGAGCCCGCTCGCGCCAAAGCAAATTCTTGGGCCTGCGCGAGCGTAGCCATGGATGCTGCCAAACTGCGGTTGTGATCCAACGCCTGTGTAACGAGCTGATCGATGGCGTCGGAATGGAACAGGGTCCACCAATTGCCCTCGATCTCCCTGCCGAGGGTAATGTGTTGCAGGTTGTCGCTCGCGGAGCCGTCTTCGGCGCGCAGGGTATCGCGCGTATATCGCGCTGCCGGCGGAGCCGTTGGTCGCGTGAAGTCGGGGCCGACGGCGCACCCGCCTAAACTTAAGGCGCACGTGAGCACGATCGCCAGGGCCATCGGTATAAGAGGCTGGCGGAAACACGCTAATTTCACGGCGATGGCCTGCATGCTGGTCACTCCACGTGGACCGGCTCGACGTGGCCCCTGGCCTTGCGCAGCAAGAAGACCAGCGGGATCGCCGCCAGACTCAACGCCATCATCAACTTGAAATCGTTGTTGTAGGCGATCATGGACGCCTGCTCCGTCACGGTTGCGTTCAGTCCCGCCAAGGTGTGCAAGCTCGGCGATCCGCCATCCGGCATCTGCGCGCGCAGAACCGAACTGTAGCGGCTCACATGCTCGCCGAGCGTCGCATGCATGATTTGCGTATTGCGCGTCAACAACGTGTTCACCACCGAAATGCCGATGCTGCTGCCGACATTACGGGTGAGGCTAAAGATCGCCGTGCCTTCGTTGCGAAGTGCCGGCGTCAGCGTCGCGAAAGTTGCGGCCGCGAGCGGCACATAGACGAAGCCGGTACCCAGTCCCTGCAAGACACCGGACCACACGACCATGGAGGAGTCCATCTGTAGATCGAACCCGGTCATCTGCCACGACGACACAGCGGTCAACCCGAATCCGGTGGCGATGATCAGGCGTATGTCGAGCTTGCCCATGAGCCGTCCGACGATGAACATCGCTGCCAGGGTACCGGCCCCGCGCGGGGCCGTCACCAGGCCTGTGGTCACGACGGGGTAGTTGAGCAAATCCTGCAACAATGGCGGCAGCAGCGCCAGCGTGGCGAATAGAACCACCCCGACGATGAAAATGAACACATTGCCGGTGAGGAAGTTTCGGTCCTTGAAGAGCGCAGGACTCACGAAGCGCTGCTGAGTCGTCGTCAGCATGTGAATGACGAATAAATAAAAGGCGACTGCCGCAACGGTGGCTTCGATCCAGATTTCCTTCGAATTGAACCAGTCCTTCAATTGACCGCGATCGAGCATAATTTGAAAGGAAGCTATCGCCAAACTCAACGCGGCAAACCCAAAGAAATCGAAACGCGACCGGCGGATCGCCGCCTCCGGAAGAAAACTCAAGATACCGAGGAATGCCAGAATCCCGAACGGCACGTTGATATAAAACACCCAGCGCCAATTGTAGTTCTCGGTCAACCAGCCGCCGAGGGCGGGACCGATAATGGGACCCAAGGTCACGCCCATGACCCAAACGGCCATCGCGCGCGCATGACGCGCGGGCGGATTGATATCGAGCAGCACCGCCTGCGACAACGGGACCAGCGCCGCTCCGCACAGCCCTTGCAACAGCCGCGCCAAGACAATCTGCGGCAGGGATTGCGCCACGCCACAAAGCATGGACGTCACGGTGAAACCCGCGACCGAATAGAGGAACACCCGATTGCGGCCGAATTGGCCGCTAAGCCAGCCGCTCAACGGGGTCATGATCGCTGCGGCGACGATGTACGAGGTCAGCACCCAGGCCATCTGATCTTGCGTAGCAGAGACCGAACCCTGGATTCGAGGCAATGCGACGTTGGCGATCGTGGTGTCGAGCGAGGACATGATCGACGCCAGCATGACCGAGACCGTGATAAGTGCGCGGCGTGATCCATCGATCTCGGTGGTTTGCGCAGCGGCGCTACTCAACGCAACACCGTGCCTTCGGCGGTGGGGCCGGCGTCGGCCAGTTCAGGGTCGCGCGAGTGCGTGTCGACGGTCACATCGGCGCTCAATCCCGCCTGCAATAGAAACCCCGCATTAACGTTGGTCAGCTGGAGACGAACTGGCACGCGTTGGACGACCTTCACCCAATTGCCGGTGGCGTTCTCCGGCGGCAACAGCGAAAACTGCGAACCGGTACTCGGGCTCACGCTGGTAACCTTGGCCGAAAATGCTCTGCCCGGGAAGCGATCGATCTTGACGGTCGCCATCTGACCGGGACGCATACGGGCAAGCTGCACTTCCTTGAAGTTCGCCTCGATCCAGACATCGCCGGTCGATACTAAGGCGAACACCGGTGCGGATGCCGCAATGGTGTCGCCCACTTGCAGCTGCTCCACCTTGGCCACGACGCCGTCCGTCGGGGCGCTGATCACCGTATAGGATAAGTTGAGCTGCGCACGATCGAGTGCGGCCTGCGCCTGCGCGACCAGAGGATGCCGTGCCGGGGCAATATTGGGATCACCTCCTAAATTCGCGAGTGCCACGCCGATTTGCTGCTGAACGTTGGCAACCTGTTGCCGCGCCGCATCGAGCGCATGCGCAGCCTGATCGAACTGCGCCCGCGACGCGATACCGGATGTGAGCAGCCGCGTCTGCCGATCGTATTGCTGCTGCGCGTAGGCCTGAGTATCTCGCGCCGCGCGCAGCTCGACTTGTCGCTGCCGATAGGTTGACTTGAGCGACTCGATTTGCAACCGCGCATCAGCCAGGTGCGCTGCGGCGTCGCTGACAGCGATGCGGTACGGCGCGTCGTCCAATTTAAATAGCGTCGCACCGCGGTGCACGAACTCATTGTCGCGCACCTCGATCTCGCTCACCCGCCCGGCCACGTTGGCGCTGATCGACACCGTCGCAGCCTGCGCGTATGCGTCATCGGTGCTTTGGTAGCGGCCGCCGGTGAAATAGAAGTAGGCGCCGCCGCCAACGACGGCAATGATTGCGAGCGACATCAGGGGCCATCGAAGTCTCTGGAACCGCGTCTTGCGCATGGCTGCGGTCGCAGCCGGTCGACCGCCATTCCCCGCAGAATCCTCCCTGCTCATCGCGTCATCGCGCATCGTCGCCCGGACGCACGGCCGCCATCACATTTACCTTTGGTGCCTTCATCGTCCATGGAGTTCGCCTCAAAGGGCCTTTCAAAAATTAACTCTCTGGCCACCACCAGCAGCCCAATCAGTGCCAAGATTCCTAAACAAAGACTCAACACGCCTACGATCACGAGCCACATCGTCGAAGATCCCTGAGCGGTTGCGGTTTCCTCATGCAGAGAAGGTTAAGGCCACCCATTCCAGCTGGGTAGCCTATATCTTTAGATGGGGTCCATCGCCTGAGACGATAAAGACGCGCAGGCGTGTTGCTTATCTGTGAAAGCGATACTTCGTATCGAGAGATATTGGCTAGCAAGCTAGACCCCCGGCTCCTAGGCTTAGAGCGTGCGCGTCATCGATGTACAGTTTCTCTTGAGCACGGTTGGCGGATTGCCGGCGCTGTACAGAACTGGCCGCACGTGGGTCAGCCAAATCGTCCCGCACAGACTCTCACCGGCGATTGTCCTCTTCTGTTTCCTTTGCTTGCTGGCGCTTGAAGGATGCGCGGGACTCGCGCTTAGCGAATCGGAATCATCGGTCGATGGACGACAGCCAGCGCAACTACCCATGACCTTTCGTACGTTGGGTTCCGATCAACAATTCTCGGAACTATCCTCGGTGATTGCGGCCGAGCAACTGCGTGCTTCGCGCGCGGGAAAACCTCTCACCATTCTTGCACTCTCGGGGGGCGGCGCAGGTGGCGCGTTCGGGGCCGGCGCCGTCGCCGGTCTCACCCGCGCCGGTACGCGACCGGCATTCGACGTCGTAACAGGCGTCAGCGCGGGCGCGCTGGTCGCTCCCTATGCATTTCTCGGGCCCTCGT
>Ga0224547_1000004_pt1 | contig 60661 bp, 50 predicted proteins | sample 714P21014metaG_FD_179908 | JGI IMG/M metagenome (GOLD analysis project Ga0224547, IMG submission 179908) | Peat soil microbial communities from Stordalen Mire, Sweden - 717 P2 10-14 | ecosystem: Environmental > Terrestrial > Soil > Wetlands > Peat | place: Sweden: Norrbotten County, Stordalen...
CTTCTGCGCTGGCAACCCGGCGGCAAAGTCGTGCACGATCCGCGCCTCACCTGGAATACGATTGAAATTGTGAAAGCCGGCGGCGGTGCAGCCGTTCTCTCCAAATCCGGCCATGCGTTCATCAAACAGCGCATGCGCGAGGTGGATGGCGTTTATGGCGGCGAAATGAGCGCGCACCATTATTTTCGCCGCTTTGCCTATTGCGACAGCGGCATGATCCCATGGTTGGTGGTTGCGCAAATCCTGTCCGAGTCGGGGCAAAAGCTCTCCGCCCTGGTGGGCGAGCGAATCGGCCTGTTTCCCGTCAGCGGCGAATTGAACTATCGCGTCCCCGACGCCAAGGCCGCCATCGCGGCATTCGAGCAGCGCTACGCGCCACAGGCCATCGCCGTCGATCGCACCGATGGGGTCTCTTTCGAATTTCCGGAATGGCGCTTCAACTTGCGCACCTCGAATACCGAACCGCTGATACGCTTGAATGTCGAGGCACGCGGCTCGGTTACGCTCATGCAGGCCAAAACCGCGGAGTTGTTCGGACTGCTCAAATCCCAAGGCGCGGTTGCCGCGGACCACTGAAAGCAACGTATGCGCAACCCCAAACTCAGCGTCGTCATTCCGGTCTACAACGAAGAGGCGGTGCTGCCGAGTCTGTTCGCTCGATTGTATCCCTCGCTCGATGCGCTGCAGATTCCGTACGAAATCGTGTTCGTCAATGATGGCAGTAAGGATCGCTCCGTGGCGCTGCTTCGGCAGCAATTCACCGAGCATCCGCGCGAGACACGGGTCGTGTTATTTCATGCGAATTTTGGCCAGCATTCGGCGGTGATGGCGGGTCTGGCCTACGCGCGCGGCGACTACGTGATCACCCTGGATGCGGATCTGCAGAATCCTCCGGAAGAGATCGGCAAATTGGTCGGCATGCTCGATCAGGGCTACGACTATGTGGGCACGATCCGCCAGCAGCGCCAGGATTCGTTGTGGCGGCGCACTTTTTCCAAGGCCATCAACAAAATTCGCGAATGGATTACCCCGGTGCGCATCACCGACCAGGGCTGCATGATGCGCGGCTATGCCCGTTCGGTCGTGACCGCGCTCAATCAAACGCGCGAGGTGAATACTTTCATACCCGCGTTGGCGTCGATCTATGCGATGAACCCGATCGAAGTGCCGATTGCGCACGAAGAACGGCATGCGGGAAAATCTAAATATTCGATGTACAGCTTGATTCGCCTCAACTTTGATTTGATTACCGGTTTTTCCGTGGTTCCTCTGCAGCTATTTTCGATGGTCGGCATGGCGGTATCGCTGTTGTCAGCACTGTTCTTCGTCTACCTGATCGTGCGCCGCTTCACGGTGGGCGCCGAGGCCGAGGGTCTGTTTACGCTTTTCGGCATCGTGTTTTTCTTCATCGGGTTGGCTCTCTTTGGTATCGGTCTGCTCGGCGAATATGTCGGGCGCATTTATGCGCAAGTCCGGGAGAGGCCGCGTTACATCGTCGCGGCGGTCCTGGAGCAGGACGCAGATCCTAACCGGGCCATGCCGGGCCTGGTCATGTCCCGTCGGGTCACGGATCCTTCCCTACCGTGACCAGTGCGGTGGTATTCGCCTACAGCGAGGTCGGTGTGCGCTGTGTGCGCGAGTTATTGGCTCAAGGAGTCGGCATTCCGCTGCTCTTCAGCCATGCTGATGATCCCAACGAAACCCAGTGGTTTGGCAGTGTCCGGCAATTGGCTGAAATCCACGGGCTGAACATCGTGACTCCGGACTCGCCCAATACGGCGGAGTGGATTGCCAAGGGTGCTGCACCGAAGCCCGATTTCATATTTTCCTTTTATTATCGCTACATGCTGGACAAGGCTTGGCTGGCGGTGCCGCGCTACGGCGCGCTCAACATTCATGGTTCGCTGCTGCCGAAGTATCGAGGGCGAGCGCCGGTCCACTGGGCCATCATCCATGGCGAATCCATCACCGGCGCCAGCCTGCACTATATGGTGGAAAAGCCGGATGCGGGGGCGTTGGTGGATCAAGAAGCGGTGGCCATCTTGGAAAATGACACGGCCCTGGAGGTATCGATCAAGGTCGCCGCGGCAGCCGAAACCGTGCTGCGTCGCAGCCTGCCGAAATTGATCGCCGGCACCGCGTCCGCGAAGCCTTTGGACCTAACCCAAGGTTCCTATTTCGGCCGCCGCCGTCCCGAAGACGGACGCATCGATTGGCGATGCGGCGCGCGCGCAGTACATGACCTGGTTCGTGCCGTCGCACCGCCATTCCCCGGCGCCTTTACCGAAGTTAGCGGGTATAGACTTGGCATACACGCGACTCGCCTGGATACGCGCCCCGTGAAGTACCCCGGCCGAACACCTTGCCTATACTCATCGGACGGTGCCTGGTACGCCGACTGCGTCGACGGGCGCCGCCTTAAGATTTTGCAATTGACCGCCAATGGCGAGCCTGTGGCCCACAATACCGTGCCGCCGGCGCTGGCCCACCAGCCGCTGGCGCTCACCTGAAGCTAAATTCCAGGGGTCTATTTTGAAAAACGTTCTAATTCTCGGGGTCAATGGATTCATCGGCCATCACTTGAGCAAGTACATTCTAGCTCACACCGATTGGCATATTTACGGCATGGACCTGCAATCGGAGCGCGTCGGCACGATGCTGAGCAATCCGCGCTTTCATTTCGTGGAAGGCGATATCACCATCAACTTGGAGTGGGTTGAGTATCACGTGCGCAAATGCGATGTGATTCTGCCCTTGGTCGCCATTGCGACGCCTGCCACCTATGTTCGCGAGCCGCTGCGGGTTTTCGAGTTGGACTTCGAGGCCAACTTGCCCATCATCCGCCACTGCGTGAAGTACAAGAAGCGCGTGGTGTTTCCGTCGACTTCGGAAGTGTACGGTGCCAGCCGCGACAAGGAATTCGATCCCGAGACTACCGAGTTGGTGTTGGGCCCCATTCACAAGCAGCGCTGGATTTACTCCTGCGTGAAGCAGCTCCTGGACCGCATCATTTGGGCCTACGGCCAACAGGGATTGCAATTCACCTTGTTTCGGCCTTTCAACTGGATCGGATCCGGACTCGACAGCATGGACGATCCCAAAGAGGGCAGCTCGCGCGTGTTGACGCAGTTCTTGGGCCACATCGTGCGCGGCGAGCCGATCAAGCTGGTGGATGGCGGCACGCAAACTCGAGCCTTCACCTTCATCGACGACGCGGTCGAGTGTCTGACCACCATCATCGATAATCCGAAGGGCATCGCCGACGGCAAGATCTACAATATTGGCAACCCGTACAACTCGTACTCGATTCGCAAGCTGGCGGAAATGATGTTGGAAATTGCCGTGTCGCGCCCCGAATACGCGCCCACGGCGCGCAATACCAAGCTGATCGACGTTTCCGCGCTCGATTACTACGGCAAGGGCTATGCGGACATTCCAGCGCGCCTGCCCGCGATCAAAAACACCACCGCGGAACTCGGTTGGACGCCGAAGACCGACATGCGCGCGGCGCTGAAGGCGATATTCGATTCCTACGCGCACGCGTTGCCCTCTGCCTCGGCCTTATTGTCGCGCGATGCTTAAAGACACACACATCGGCCTCAAGGTCGATGTGGATACCTTGCGCGGGACCCGCGAAGGCGTACCCCGGCTCGCCGCGTTGTTCAAGAAGCTTGCCGTCGATGCCACTTTCTATTTTTCCGTGGGCCCCGATCACACCGGGCGCGCCATGCGCCGGGTATTTCGCAAGGGATTTGCGCAAAAGGTCGCGCGCACCTCGGTGCTGAAACACTATGGGCTGAAAACCCTGCTGTACGGCGTGTTGCTCCCGGGCCCCGACATCGGCCGCGAAGCCGGCGCTGTCATGCGCGGCGTGCACGATGCCGGCTTCGAGGTGGGACTCCACACCTTCGATCATGTGCGCTGGCAAGACTATGTCGCAGGCGCTTCGGAGGCTTGGACGAGGATCGAGTTCGAACGCGGCATGAGCGCCTTTGAGCGGGTATTCGGATTTCTTCCGAAATCACATGCCGCCGCCGGCTGGCAAATCAACGCGCACGCACTGGAACTCGAACGTGAATACGGCTTAGGCTACGCCAGCGATACCCGCGGCTACGCACCCTTTTGGCCGATGCTAAAGCAAGGGCGCAGCTCCTGCCCGCAATTGCCGACCACGCTGCCTACTTTCGATGAGTTGCTGGGTCGCGATGGCATTGATGAATCGAGCATCGCGGAGGCGGTGTTTCGGCTGTCCGAGAACAGCGCAGGTGCGAGCGGCGAGAATTTGCACGTGTTCACGTTGCACGCCGAGCTCGAGGGCATGCTGTTGCTGGACGCTTTCGAATCGCTGCTCAGAAAGTGGCAGGCGGGGGGCGCCAAGATCGCGCGCATGGCCGCGATTCGCGAGTTGAGCGTCCAAAGGCCGCTGCTCTATCAGACTGTGATCATGGGCGAAGTCCCGGGGCGCTCTGGGCTCCTGGCGATTCAACCCGCGCGCGCGGGTGCGGCGTGAGTGAGCGCTGGCTGTATGGGGGTCTTGCGGCGCTGCTGGTCGTGGTGTGGCTCGCGACATTGGCGGGCAGGCCGCTGTTCAATCCCGATGAGGGGCGCTACGCCGAGATCCCACGGGAGATGTTAAGCGGCGGTGATTGGGTGATCCCGCACTTGAATGGCTTGGACTACATCGAGAAGCCGCCACTGCAGTACTGGGCGACCGCCTTGATGTATCGGTTGTTCGGCGTGAGCGAGTTCTCCGCGCGGCTTTATACCGCCCTCACAGCGCTCGGCACGGTGGCTCTGGTTGGGTTGCTGGGGGCTCGGATCGGCGGCCGGGAAACAGGTTGGCGTGCCGCAGCCGTGTTGTCCGGCATGATCATGGTTATCGTCCTGGGTCAGTTGATCACGCTGGACATGAGCCTGACGTTTTACATGACGGCCAGTCTCACGGGATTCTTGCTGGCGCAGCGGCCGGGCGAAGCCGGCCTGAAGTGGATGCTGATGGCATGGATCGGCGCCGCTTTGGGCGTGCTCACCAAGGGTCTCGTGGCTGCGGCCATTCCGGCAGCGGTACTGGTCATCTACAGCCTGTGCTGCCGTGATGTCGCACCTTGGTTCCGCCTGAGGTGGTATTGGGGCTTGCCGCTGTTTTTAGCGATTGCGGTGCCCTGGCACTGGCTGGCGGCCTTGAGGCTCGATGATTTCCTGCAGTTTTTCTTCGTGCACGAGCATTTCGCGCGCTACTTGACCAAGGTCGCGGATCGCCAAGAATCTTGGTGGTTCTTCGGGATGGTGTTCTTGATCGGCACGGTTCCGTGGACCGTGCCGGCGCTGCGGGTGGTGCTAACGGGCTGGCGCGACCGCGCCTTGAAGGCGCAATTCAGCCCGACTTTTTTCCTGTGGATATGGGTGCTGTTCATCTGCGTGTTTTTTTCGCTATCGGATTCGAAACTCATGCCCTATATCTTGCCCGCCATGCCGGCGCTGGCGGTGTTGATCGCGGCGCTGCCCATCGCGACCTTGAAGCGGGATTTTTTGATCACGTCGATTTTGACCGCCGGCGTCGGTCTGGCGTTGGGCATCGCGAGCTTCTATCTGCCGGCTCTGGTCCCGGCATCGGCTAACCGCCCCTACTTCCTTCTGCTCGCGAAGCCTCTTCGGGAAGTCGCGGCCCTGCTGCTGGTGTCGGGTGTGTTTGTATGGAACCAGGGAGCTCGCGATGCGACCCGTGCCGGCGTATTCCTGGGTGTGGGCTGGTGCCTGGCGGGGTTGCTGCTGATGAGGACCTCCACGCTGCTGGCGCCGATCTATTCGGGGATCGATCTGGCCAAGGCGCTGCCGTCGGCCGATCGCGACGCGCCGCTCTACAGCGTGCGCACTTACGATCAATCCCTGACCTTTTATTTGCAGCGAAAGGTCATGTTGGTCGGGTATCGTGGCGAGCTTGACTATGGATTGCGCAAGGCGCCGAACGGCGAGATCGCCGATGTCGATGAATTTCTTCGCCTTTGGGATTCGAAGACTCGCGGCTATGCGGTGATGGATGAGCGGACATTCAATAACTTTAAGGAGCGTGGCGTGCCCATGCGAAACGTCGGTCAGAATGTGGGTCAGGTGATGGTGGCGCGGCAATGAGCGTCATGACGTGGGTGTTGATCTTGACGGGTGTGGGACTGAACGCGGCGGCACAACTGCTGCTGAAAGTGGCAACCAAGCCATTGGCGCAGTTCAGCGTATTCAATACCGATACCTTGAACAACAGCGTGCTCATTCTGTTCAAGAGCCTGCCGTTCTGGACCGGCATGTTGTGTTACGCAGCCAGTGTGTGCGTGTGGGTCGCCGCCTTGACCAAGGCGCCGGTCAGTACGGCTTATCCGATGTTGTCCTTAGGCTACGTGGTGGTGGCTGCCGTGTCGGTGGCGTGGCTGGGGGAGACGCTGACGCCGGCAAAGGTGCTGGGGATCGCGCTGATCTGCGCCGGCGTGGTCTTGGTATCGCGGAGCTCGGCTTGAAACCGTTCCTTCCCTTTACGCGCCCCTCGATCGATGAACAAAGCATTGCGGCCGTCGCCGACGTTTTCCGGTCGGGCCAATTGGCCAGCGGTCCCAAAGTGGCTGCCTTTGAAGCGGCTCTGGCCGCATATCTCGGCGGCAGTAGGCAGGTGCGGGTCATGACCTCGGCCACCGCCGGCCTGGAGATGGCGCTCGAGGTTGCCGGCGTCGGCGCAGGTGATGAGGTCATCGTCCCGGCAATGAGTTTCGCCGCGAGCGCGAATGTCGTCGCGCGCTTGCGCGCCAAACCGGTGTTTGTCGATATCGATCTCTATACCCGCAACATCGACTTAAATCGCGTGCCCGCGGCGATCACGCCCAAGACGCGAGCCATCATGCCGGTGCACTTTGCAGGACTGCCGGTGGACATGGACGGCCTCTACGGCCTCGCTGCGGAACATGGCCTGCGCGTGGTGGAGGATGCGGCACATGCCATCGGATCGAAATACAAGGGCAAGCCGATCGGCAGTTTTGGGGATCTGGTGGTGTTCAGTTTTCATCCGAACAAGAACATGACGACCATCGAAGGCGGTGCCATCTCCACCGAAGATGCCAAAGCGGCGGAGCTTCTCGAGCAGTACCGCTTTCACGGCATCAAGCGTAATACTTCAGGCGAAGTCGACGTGATGTTTCCGGGCGCCAAGAGCAATCTCACGGATGTGGCGGCGCAAGTCGGCATCGACCAACTACGACGCTTGGATGGATTTAACGCGCGCAGGCTTGTTCTCGCCGGCCGATATTTCGACGCCTTCGCGGACTTCACCGGCGTGGTGCTGCCGGCACGAGGGGATTCGGGGCATAGCTGGCATATGTTTCAAGTGCTGATCGATTTCGCCGCGCGCGGCATGACGCGCGCCGGATTCCAGAAGGCAATGGCAGATCGAGGGATCGGCATTGGCGTGCACTATCCGAGTATTCCCAGCCTCAAATTCTACCGTGAGGCGGGCTATCGAGATGAGGACACGCCGGTTGCGCTAAGGGTAGGGCGCGAGACGGTCACCTTGCCGCTGTTTCCCGCAATGACCGACCAGGATGTGCACCGCGTCGTCGGTGAGATCAGAGAAGTATTGAAATAGTAATCGCCTGAGCGACGTCCACGCTGCAGACAGATTAGCATTCATTTTTGAGGGGAATTTCCAGCTTATTGCCCGTAAGGCGAGGATGGCGCAGACTGCCCAACGAGCTAATTGAGCTCCAAAGGAATTCTTACCATGAAGCGTCTAATGATTCTTGCCCTGAGCAGTGCGGCACTCGCTGCGCCCTTGTACGCAGCGCTGGCCCCGGGCGTTCAGGCACCTGATTTCACCACCCAGGCAACTCTCGCCGGCAAGCCGTTCACGTTCTCCTTAGCCGCCGCGCTGAAGACGGGTCCCGTGGTCCTGTATTTTTATCCGGCTGCGTTCACCCCAGGCTGCACCGTTGAGGCGCACAACTTTGCCGAAGCCACCGATAAGTTCAAAGCCTTGGGCGCCACGGTGATCGGTGTCTCGCATGACAACATCGACACGCTCAACAAATTCTCGGTGAGCGATTGCCGCAATAAATTTGCCGTGGCCTCCGATGCGGATCAAAAGATCACCAAGGAATACGACGCGGTACTGGCGCAAAAGCCTGAGTACGCCAATCGCACCTCCTATGTGATTGCGCCCACCGGCAAGATCATTTATGAGTACACAGCGCTCAATCCCGACAAACATGTCGAGAACACCATGGCTGCCGTCGAGAAGTGGAAGGCAGAGCACAAGTCTTAGTCACTTAAGCTTAAATCACTGGGCCGGCGTTGGCCGGCCCGGTTGCTTTAAGGCGCACAGCCTATTCATGCGCTCGCGGCGTGAGCAGTTTGGCGATCAACGACGTCCACCCCGATTGATGTGATGCCCCGATGCCGCGGCCGGTGTCGCCGTGGAAATATTCATAGAACGGAATGCAATCTTGGTAATTCGGGTCCAATTGCAGTTGCGGCTGATGCCGCAGCACCGGCCGCTCACCCCTTTCGTCCTTCAAGAATATGCGCGACAGACGCTGCGAGAGTTCGGCCGCCACTTGGGCGAGCGTCAAAAAATGCCCCGATCCGGTTGGGCATTCCACTTTGAAATCATTCCCGTAGTAGTGATGAAATTTCTGCAGCGATTCAATGATGAGGAAGTTCAGCGGAAACCAAATGGGTCCGCGCCAATTGGAATTGCCTCCGAACTGCCTGGAATCCGATTCCCCCGGGGTATAGCGCACTGACTGGTCGACATGCCCCAGCTGCAACTGGAAGGGCTGCTCCAGATGCGCCTTGGAGAGGGCGCGAACGCCGTAATCGGACAGAAATTCAGTTTCATCCAACATGCGTTTCAGGAGTTTTTTCATGCGGTGGCCGCGCAGCAGCGACAACAGCCGGCGCTCACCGCGCCCCGGCGACTGCCAATGCGACACCAGACTCGCCAGATCGGGCCGGTGCATCAGAAACCATTCCAAGCGGCGCCGGAAGCCCGGCAGCTTTTCCAACAGCTCGGGTTCCAAGGTTTCTACCGCAAACAGCGGTATCAACCCCACCATGGAACGGATGCGCAAGCGCACCCGCTGATTGTTGGGCAAGCATAGGACGTCGTAAAAGAACTGATCCTCATCGTCCCAGAGACCGATGTCGTCGCTGAACATGCAGCTGATCGCCGAGGCAATGTTCAGGAAGTGCTCAAAGAATTTGCTCGCGATGTCCTCGTACACATGGTTGTGCTCGGAGAGTTCCAGGGCGATCCGCATCAGGTTCAGCGCATACATCGCCATCCAACTGGTGCCATCCGATTGATTGATGTACCCGCCGGTGGGCAGCTGCGCGCTGCGGTCGAATACTCCGATATTGTCGAGACCTAAAAATCCACCTTGGAAGATGTTGCGTCCCAGCGTGTCCTTGCGGTTGACCCACCACGTAAAATTCAGCATCAACTTGTGAAATACGCGCTCCAGAAATTCCAAATCGCCCTTGCCGGCATTTTGCTTGCGGTCTATTTGGTACACGCGCCAGGTTGCCCAGGCATGCACCGGCGGGTTCACGTCGCTGAATGCCCATTCGTAGGCCGGGATCTGGCCGTTGGGGTGCATGTACCATTCGCGGGTGAGCAGGACGAGTTGATGCTTCGCGAAATGCGCGTCGATCAGCGCGAACGGGATGCAATGAAAGGCTAAATCCCAGGAGGCGTACCACGGATATTCCCACTTGTCGGGCATCGAGAGAATGTCGGCGTTATTCAGGTTGCGCCAATCGCTATTGCGTCCGTGAAGGTGCTCCTCCGACGGTGTTGGCTGTGCGGGGTCACCCTTGAGCCAGCGAGGCACGTCGAGGTAGTAGAATTGCTTGCTCCAAATCAGCCCGGCAAATGCCTGGCGCTGCACGACACGCTCGTCGGCCGAACTCATATCCTTTTGCAGGTCCGCATAGTAGGCATCTGCTTCGCGATGCCGCTGGACTAGCCCGCTTTCGAAATCCTTGAACGGCGCCCTCACCGTGCGGCGGGCCAAGCGCAGCCGCAGTTCCAGTTTTCCGCCGGTCACGATGGTCGATTGATACCACACCCCAGCCTTGCTGCCGGTGCGCTGGGGGTTCACCCGATCGCGGTGACCGCCGACGATGTACTCGTGAAATGCGTCCTTGAAATACCCGGCCGGGCCAAAGTTCCACAGCTTTTGGGCATTCGTTTCATTTTCCGTATACAGAACTTCAGGGTCGCCGTCGAAATATAAGCGGCTCACGCCGAGTGCGGCAGGCTCGACGGCAATTGCACCGTGCCCGGCAGCGCTCAGTTCCGGCTTCTCGCAACCGGGCTCCCAACTCCACGTGTTGCGCAACACCAGTTGTGGGATCAGGTGCAGCGTCGCGGTCGGGCCGCGGTTCCACGCGGTGATCTTCATGAGAATGTCGCCCGGTTCGACCTGGGCATACTCCACAAAGACATCAAAATAACGATTCTCGGCGAACACGCCCGTGTCCAACAGTTCGTATTCCGGAACGTCGGTTCCGCGCCGCGCATTCTCTGCAACCAGATCCGCGTAGGGAAATGCTCGGTGCGGATATTTATAGAGCATCTTCAAGTAGGAGTGCGTCGGCGTCGCATCCAAGTAAAAATAATGCTCTTTCACGTCCTCACCGTGATTGCCCTCGGCGTTGGTCAGGCCGAACAAGCGCTCTTTCAAAATGGGGTCGGCGCCATTCCACATGCCCAAGGATAAACAGACCAGCTGCTCGGCGTCGGAAATGCCGGCGATGCCATCTTCTCCCCACCGATACGCGCGGCTGCGCGCGTGATCATGCGGGAAATATTCCCAGGCCGTGCCGCCGGGACTGTAGTCTTCCCGCACGGTGCCCCATTGGCGCTCGCTCAAGTAGGGCCCCCAGTGCTTCCAGCCGTCGGGACCCAGCACATTGGCGAGCAGACGCTCTCGCTCCGTGTTCATGAATCGATCCTTAAGTATTCGAGATTTTGCGTTCGAGGTAGATCCATGCGCGGAGTATCTCAGCGACGCTCCAGGCCTGCGCGAAACAGCCCCTTGCATTATGAGGCGCGTCACCATCGAATATCTCGCTGACCGTGCCGATGCAGGCGCTGTTCACATGCTGGGCGATGGGCTCGAGCAAGGACTGCGCGAGGCGAGCATCGCCATGCACTCGATAATGCGCGCGGGCGAAGGGTCCGAGCAGCCAGCTCCATACCGTGCCCATGTGGTAGGCGGCGTCACGCTGCCGGGGATTGCCGGCGTAGCGCCCGATGTACCCGGAGTCGGTGGGATTCAAGGATCGCAACCCGTAGCTGGTAAGCAGGTCTCGACCGCAGCGCTCCACCACGGCGCGCATCTGCGCCGCGGACAGCGCGCTGTAGGGCAGCGAGATCGCCAGAATTTGATTGGGTCTGATCCGATCATCCCGTCCGCTGCCGCCCGCGACATCGATGACGTCATACAAACAGGCGCGCTCCTCATTCCAGAAGCGTCGAAAATTCGCGCTGGCGCGTGTCAGCAGCTGTTCACAGAATTGCTTTTCGCTCAAGTTGTGCAGGCGGCCGGCGAGCCGAACCATGACGTTCAGCGCGTTGAGCCACAGAGCGTTGACTTCCACCGCTTTGCCGACACGCGGCGTGAATACCTCATCGCCGCTCTTGGCATCCATCCAGGTGAGCTGCGTGCCGGCCTCGCCGGCGCACAAGAGTCCGTCCTTCGCATCCACGTGGATGCCATAGCGTGTGCCCTCGACATGCGCGTGAATGATGCCCACGAGCACGGGAAACAGATCGTTCAGTAGCTTAAGGTCCCGATTAGCCTGCAAGTAATCATCCAGCGCATGAAACATCCACAGGGTTGCATCGACCGTGTTGTACTCCGGCGCCTCGCCGCCGTCGGGAAATCGATTCGGCAGCATGCCGCGATCGACGAATGATGCAAAGGTTTTGAGGATGCTCGCCGCAACGTCGTAGCGCCCTAGGATGGTCGCGAGGCCCGGCAGAGAAATCATGGTGTCGCGGCCCCAGTCGGCAAACCAGGGGTATCCGGCGATGATGCTTAAAGAAGCACCGCCGGGCGCGCCGCGCCGCACGACGAACTGATCCGAGGCGCGCGCCAAAGTGCGTATCCATGGCGGCGCGCTCTGAGGGAGACGCGCGCTCAATACGCTGGAGGAGCCTTCGATGGCCTGCAACACCGCGCCGCCGGCCGCCGGAGTCGAAGGCTCGGCGGTGGCCGTGAAGAACAGCGCTAGTTCAGGCGTCAGATCGGCGCCGAAAGTGCCGGGGAAAAATAGGTCCTCCGCCGCGTCCAGCCCGCGCTGTGCTTCCTCGCGATGCCAGAATTTCCAATACCACTCTGGCGCCGCCGTGAATTCACCATGGCTCACCATGAGCCGATAGGGTCGGGCGCCGGCAAAGGCTTGAATGGCGCAATGATCAAATCCTACGTCCAATTGAAACGGCTGCGGGCCGCAGCCAAGGCTGTGATAATCGCGATACGTCACGAAGGGTTTGAGCGTGACGCGCACGGGCGATGAGCTTCTGATCAGTTCCAAACGCAGATAGCTGGTGTTGGCGCCCTGTGCCATGTAGATCTGTTGCTGCAAGAGCGCATCGGCGATGCTATAGCGCCAAGTGGGTATGCCGTCGAGGAGTGCGAATGACTCCAAATGGATGAAGCCTTGGGGACTGATCGTTCCGTCGGCGAATTCATTCGCGGACAGGTCGGTCTTGCGGCCAAGGTATTCGACGCTCAAATCGATCTTGGCGACGAGCAGCGTGCGCTGCACGGGCGGCTTGAGACTTGCCATGAGAAATCCGTGGTAGCGGCGAGTATTGGCGAGTGCCACCGTGCCGCAGGCGTAGCCGCCCAAGCCGTTCGTCACAAGCCATTCATAACTGGTGGCGCCGTCCCAGTTGCCGCAGATTTGTCGGCCAAGTGTCAGAATCGTGACCTTTTGATAACGCGCACCGAGTGGTAACTGCCTGTAGAATAGCCGTTTGAATCAACTCCGGTGGTAGATGGCGCAGAAATTAGCGAGAGGCACGACCGCACTGATTTGCGGTTCCGTGGCGTATGACACCATTTTAGTGTTTCCGGACCGCTTCAAAGCCCACATTCTGCCGGACAAACTGCACACACTGAATGTATCTTTCCTGGTGCCGGACATGCGCCGCGAGTACGGTGGATGCGCGGCTAACATCGCGTACGGGTTGAATCTGCTGGGCGATCGCGGTATCGCCATGGCCACCGCCGGCGAGGATTTTGCGCCTTACCGGGAACGCATGGTCTCGCAGGGCCTGTCGGTGGAGCACATCAAGGTGGTCGACGGCACCTTTACGGCACAGGCCTTTATCACCACCGACTTGGACGACAATCAGATTACCGCCTTCCATCCCGGTGCCATGCAGTTCGCCCACTTAAACCGTATCGCCGATGCGGGGTCCGGCGTAACGCTCGGCATCGTCGCCCCGGATGGCCGCCAGGCCATGATCGAACACGCGGCGCAATTCGAGGCATCATCCATTCCCTTCATTTTCGATCCCGGCCAGGGGCTGCCGATGTTCGGCGGCGATGAGCTCAAAACCTTCATTCGCCAGGCCCGCTGGGTGGCCGTGAACGACTACGAATGGGGCATGCTGCAGCAAAAAACCGGCCTGACGTCAGCCGAGGTCGCTTCCCAGGTCGAGGCACTGATTGTGACGAAGGGGCCTGAAGGGTCGATCATTTACGCGGAAGGGCGCACCATGGCCATTCCGGCCGCTACTCCTAACGCCGTGGTCGACCCGACAGGTTGCGGGGATGCCTACCGGGCTGGTCTAATTCACGGGTTGCTGCGTGGCCTTGACTGGGAAACCATTGGCAGGACGGCCTCTCTAATGGGTGCGATCAAAATTGAATCGCGCGGGCCGCAGAACCACCGCTTCACCCGCACCGACTTCGATCGTCGGTTTCGGGACAATTTCGGCTAATTTGTAAGGATTTCACTCATGAGCAGAAGTTTCTCTTTCACCTCCGAATCGGTCTCGGAAGGCCATCCGGATAAGGTCGCAGACCAAATTTCGGATGCGGTGCTCGATGCCATTCTGGCAGCCGATCCGCGTGGCCGCGTGGCCTGCGAAACCCTGGTCAAAACAGGGGTCGTCATCGTTGCCGGTGAGGTCACGACGAGCGCGTGGGTGGATGTCGAAGCCCTGGTCCGCAAGACCGTGCTGGACATCGGCTACGACACCTCGGACATGGGATTCGACGGTGCGAGCTGCGGGGTGCTCAATATCATCGGCAAGCAATCGCCCGACATCGCTCAGGGAGTCGACCGCAAGGACGAACGCAAGCAGGGCGCGGGTGATCAAGGACTGATGTTCGGCTACGCCACCAACGAAACCGATGTGCTGATGCCGGCGCCCATCACCCTGGCGCATCGCCTCGTGAAGCGCCAAGCGCAGGTACGCAAGAACGGCAAGCTGCCCTGGCTGCGGCCGGATGCGAAGAGCCAAGTCACCTTGCGGTACGAGAACGACAAGCCGGTGGGGCTCGAAGCCGTGGTGCTTTCCACACAGCACTCGGACGACATCAGCACCAAACAATTGCGCGAAGCGGTCATGGAAGAAATCTTGAAACCCGTATTGCCCGCGAAGTGGATCGACAAGCGCACTAAGTACCACATCAATCCCACCGGCCGTTTCGTCATCGGCGGGCCGGTCGGCGACTGCGGACTGACCGGGCGAAAAATCATTGTGGACACCTATGGCGGGTTTGCACGCCACGGCGGCGGCGCTTTTTCGGGCAAGGATCCCTCGAAAGTGGATCGCTCGGCGGCATACGCCGCGCGCTACGTGGCCAAAAATATTGTGGCCGCGGGCCTTGCCGAGCGCTGCGAGGTGCAAGTCTCGTATGCCATCGGCGTCGCCGAGCCGACTTCCATCATGGTGGAAACCTTCGGCACCGGAAAACTTTCCGACAAGCGCTTGACGCAACTGGTGCGGGCGCATTTTGATCTCACCCCGTTTGGCTTGCGCGAAATGTTGGATTTGGCGCGGCCGATTTATCAGAAAACTGCGTCCTACGGGCATTTCGGCCGTAAGGAAGAAGAGTTCAGCTGGGAGCGAACCGACAAGGCCGAGACGCTCGCCGCCGAATTCAAAGCAACGCGCGCCGCTTAAAGCCGCTTTTAGGAGTCGTATCGAATGAATGCAGCAATCAAGCCTCAGGCCGATTTTGTCGTCAAAGACCTCGCGCTGGAAAGTTGGGGGCGCAAGGAAATTAGAATTGCAGAAACCGAAATGCCCGGACTCATGGCGATTCGCCACGAGTTCGCGGCGCAGCAGCCGCTGCGCGGCGCGCGCATCACCGGATCTTTGCACATGACCATTCAAACGGCCGTGCTCATTGAAACGCTGAATGCGCTGGGAGCTCAGGTGCGCTGGGCCTCGTGCAATATTTATTCAACCCAAGATCATGCCGCCGCCGCCATCGCAGCGGGAGGCACGCCGGTGTTTGCAGTCAAGGGCGAGTCGCTGGCCGAGTACTGGGATTACACGCATCGGATTTTCGAGTGGCCTGACGGCGGCCACTCGAACATGATTTTGGACGATGGCGGGGATGCGACATTGCTGCTGCATTTGGGTGCCAAAGCAGAGAAGGACGCCTCGCTGGTGGCGAAGCCCGGCAATGAAGAAGAGGAGCTTCTGTTCGCGGCGATCAAGTCCAAGCTCAAAGCCGATCCGAAATGGTACTCCACGCGCCTCGCCAAGATTAAGGGCGTCACCGAAGAGACCACCACCGGTGTGAAGCGGCTGTATCAAATGGCGAAGGAAGGCCAGCTCGCGTTCCCGGCCTTCAACGTGAATGATTCGGTAACCAAGTCGAAGTTCGACAATCTCTACGGCTGCCGCGAATCGTTGGTGGACGCCATCAAACGCGCCACCGATGTCATGATCGCGGGCAAGGTGGCGGTGGTGTGCGGTTACGGGGACGTGGGCAAGGGGTCGGCACAGGCTTTGCGCGCGCTGTCCGCCCAAGTATGGGTCACCGAAATCGACCCCATCTGCGCGCTGCAGGCCTCGATGGAAGGCTATCGAGTCGTCACCATGGATTATGCCGCGGACAAGGCCGATATTTTCGTCTCGGCTACGGGTAATTTCCACGTCATCACTCACGATCACATGAAGCGCATGAAGGATCAGGCGATCGTGTGCAACATTGGCCACTTCGACAATGAAATCGAGGTCGCGGCGCTGCGCCAACACACCTGGGAGAACATCAAGCCCCAGGTCGATCACATCATTTTCCCCGACGGCAAGCGCATCATTCTGCTGGCGGAAGGCCGCTTGGTGAACTTAGGCTGCGGCACCGGCCACCCCTCGTACGTGATGAGCTCATCGTTTGCGAATCAGGTACTGGCGCAAATCGAATTGTTTGCCAACACCAAGAAATACCCTGTCGGTGTCTACGTACTGCCGAAGCATCTCGATGAAAAGGTGGCTCGATTGCAGCTCTCCAAGCTCGGCGCGCAGTTGACGGAACTCACCGAAGTGCAAGCGAAATACATCGGCGTCGACAAACACGGACCTTACAAAGTCGACCAATATCGCTATTAGGAGACAGCTGCGTGACATCTCGGGTGACGTCGAAGAAGGTTTATGCCGACGCTGCGTCGGCCCTGCGGGGTGTGGTCAAGGATGGCATGACTTTGATGTGCGGGGGATTTGGGGTCTGCGGAATTCCCGAAAATTTGATCGCAGCGTTACACGCATCCGGGGTGCGCGATCTCACTGTGGTGTCCAACAATGCGGGGCTGGATGGCGTGGGGCTGGGCTTGCTGTTGCAGGCGCGACAAATCCGCAAAATGATTTCCTCATATGTCGGTGAAAATAAGGAATTCGAGCGGCAATATTTGGCGGGGGAGATCGAGATTGAGTTCAATCCCCAGGGCACCATGGCTGAGCGCATTCGGGCAGGCGGCGCCGGGATCTATGGGTTTTTCACCAAGGTGGGCGCCGGTACTCAGGTCGCCGAGGGCAAGGAAACGCGTACCGTCGACGGTGAGACCTATGTGCTGGAGAAGGGGCTCGTAGCCGATGTTTCCTTGATCAAGGCGTGGAAGGGCGACACCGAGGGCAACTTGATCTACCGAAAAACTGCCCGGAACTTCAATCCCAATATGGCTACCGCGGCGCATGTGACCGTCGCTGAGGTCGAGGAGTTGGTGGAACCCGGAGCGCTCGATGGCGACTCCATTCACACGCCGGGCATATTCGTGCAGCGAATCATCCAAGGCATCGGCTATACCCGCATGATTGAAAAGCGCACCGTGCGCAAGCGCCAGGAGAACTCGCGTGCCCTGGTCTCGTGAAGATCTGGCTGCGCGCGCGGCCAAAGAGCTCAAGGACGGCTTCTATGTGAATCTCGGCATCGGCATACCGACATTGGTTGCCAACTACATCCCTGCCGGTATGAATGTCGTGCTGCAGTCTGAGAATGGCATGCTGGGTACCGGACCTTTCCCGTTTGAGGGCGAGGAAGATCCCGATTTGATCAATGCCGGCAAACAGACGGTAACAGCGCTGCCCACGACCTCATACTTCTCCTCGGCCGACAGTTTCGCGATGATCCGCGGCGGTCACATCGACTTCGCGGTGCTCGGCGCCATGGAGGTTGCGGAGAACGGCGATCTCGCCAACTGGATGGTTCCCGGTAAAGTGGTCAAGGGCATGGGCGGCGCAATGGATCTGGTGGCGGGCGTGAAACGGGTGGCGGTCGTCATGGAGCACACTTCCAAGGACGGTGCGCCCAAGTTCAAGCAGTGCTGCGAATTGCCGCTGACGGGAGCAAACTGCGTCGATATGCTGATTACCGAGCTGGGAGTTTTCCAACGTCCCACGCGCCAAGATTTGTTTAGACTGATCGAGCTCGCTCCGGGTGTGACGCGAGAGGAAATTCGGGGCAAAACACCGGCAAAATATTTGGAATAAATGGCCGCGGTGGATTGCAGCGCAGGTCTAGACGGCGGCCCGCAGGGTCGCGCGGCGCTGCTGCTCCTCATGAACATCTGAGCTCATCAGTCCGGTATTCGCGGCAATGATGTCTATGAGCCGGTGCGCGGGATCCTTTGGCAGCGTCACTTCGTGAATGCGTTCCCAGATGCGAATACGCTCTTCGGCCGTCTTGAGGCGCGAGGACTGTTCGGCAAGATCCATTCGGCGTCGCTCGGCGGCTTCGGCTTGCTGATGCACCAGCCGCGCTCTGAAGTCCATCATGGGATCCTCGGGCGCGGAAGATGAGGGTCGTCCGAGGCTGGGGCTTGGCTTGTATTGGTTCACGTGAGTCTCCTGACGGGTTAGCCCGTCAAGGTATCACTGTCTCGCCTCAAGCGGTTCGCTTTCCGGACTTCGGCCAGCGCTCAATATAGTCGGCCTGTTCCGCCGTCTGCGGCACGTTGGGCCAGCTCTGGGCGCGCTCGCTTTGCCGCCATAGCTGGTTCAGGAGCTTGATCGCCGCTTTGCCATCCCCGCCTTCCTCGGCCAGATAGCAGCCCATCACGAGGCCGGTACGGCCGATACCGGCCTGGCAGTGCACGTAAATGCCGCGGCCCGCCGCCAATGCCGTGCGGATGTCGGCCAAGAGCTTTTGCAACTGCGCAGCGTCGTCGGGAACACTGTGATCGGCGATGGCGCAGCGCAGGTACTTGATGTGGAACGGCAGGAGGTGCCGATAGGCTGGCAGTTCGCCCTCTTCAGTGAGATCGACGAAGTAATCGATGCCGGCATCGCGCACCCGCGCCAGCCTGGTACGAGAGTCTGTAAAGTCGGTGCCGCCGGGGTATTCGCCCGCCAGCAAGCGACCGGGAATCACCCAATAGCTGTTGGGCAGCGGTCGATCCATACGCGATGTTAAATCGTTTTGACCGCCACGTTTGACTCAGTGCTATCAACACCAAACGAGTTATAGGCAACGACCGTAAAATAAAAGGTCCCCGGGGCCAGCCCTTGGACGACATAGGAGGTTGCCGTGGCGCCGGGGATATCAACAGTCTGGCTCGGAGCGCTCTGGTCCGTTCCGTAATAGATGTGGTAACCCGCAAGATCTGTGATCGGGCTTCCATCGGTGTTGTACGTCGGCGCGGCCCAAGCTAGCGCGGCGGTACCGGTGCCGGTGACGCTGACGGCGGGAGAGCCCGCAACGGTGATCGCTCCCGCGAGAGTGCCCGCAGCGGCGGGGGACGTCGGCGCATTGCTCGTACCCTGGACAGGCGAGCATCCGCCCAGGACCCATGCAATTACGATCAACCCTGCCAGGCCAGACCGCGTCGCTATTTGACTTATTTCCCGCATGTTTCATTCCACTAATGTTCCAAGGGCATCATTAAATTGTGAGCATTGGATTCCCGCAATATGTCGGCGATCAGTGACGCCGATCAACGCGTGGAATAGAGGACAGGTCGCATTTTTGCGAAGCGCATCGCGGCGATGCTGCTATCGGTGTGATTAACTTTGTGGTTTTGACATGGCCGTCTTTTGATTTTGACAATTTAGACGCAGTCCCACCGCAGCCGAGGTAATATACCTTTCGTGCTTAGCGCCAAATCCCAGAAATCGCGGACTTTCCTTCGGTACTTTTCGCTGTGGTTGGCATTGATGCCCGCAGCGTTGCCGTGGTGCACGACGATGGCGGACGAGCCGACGGCCGCCGCCGCAGTGTCCCCCGATTATCGCATCGGTCCCGGCGACATCTTGAAGGTCTCCGTCTTTCAGAACGATGAACTCACGGCTACGCTTCCCGTGCGCCCGGACGGCAAGATCTCCACGCCGCTGGTGGAAGACATGGTCGCAGTCGGCAAAACACCCTCGCAGTTGGCGCGCGACATGGAAAAATCTCTGGCGGTATACATCAAGGCGCCGAAGGTCAGTGTGGTCGTCACGATAGCCTTGAGCGTCTACAGCCAGGTCAAGGTCATCGGCCAGGTGAAGATCCCGCAATCGTTGCCCTATCGAGATGGTATGACCGTGCTCGATGCGGTGCTGGCCGTGGGCGGATTGGGTCCCTTTGCGGCCGGCAACCGCGCGCGTCTGGTGCGGACCGAGAACGGCAAACAGACGGAAATCAAGGTCAAGCTTGATTCGCTTCTCAATAACGGCGACATGAAACAAAACTTGGCGCTCAAGCCAAGCGATGTACTGGTGGTGCCGGAAACTCGATTTTGAGGCTCAAGGTCTTTTCATGAAACAGGAACTGGACCGAATCATCGACGATATACAGGGTGCGTGGCGCTTTCGCTGGGTGGCCCTGGGTGCGGCTGCCGCCGTCGCTCTCATTGGCTGGACGATCGTATTTGCGCTGCCCGACCGCTACGAAGCCGATGCGCGCATCTTCGTCGATACGCGGACCGCGCTGAAGCCGGCCTTGCAAGGACTGACCACCGACCAGAACGTCGAGGCGGAAATCAACTACGTGCACCAGTCATTGATCGAGGGTCCACAACTGGAACAAATCGCCAAGGAAACGGGCGTCTTGCCGGCGAACCTCACGGATGAGCGCGCCCGCGCCAGAATTCTAGACGCCCTGAGCAATCGAATAACACTGACAGTGCAGAACGCCGGCAATCAGGGCGACGAGCGCAGCACGGCGGGGACAATCTATGGTTTCCGCTACATCGATAGCACTCGGGAGCGCAGCTTGCGGGTGGTCGAGGCGCTGTTGAAGGCCTTCGTGGAAGGCACGTTGGGCGGCAAACGCGAGGGTTCGGCGCACGCGCAGCGGTTTCTAGAAACGCAAATCAAAGATTATGAACAGCGCTTGAGCAGCGCCGAGGACCGCCTGGCGGCCTTCAAGAAAAGGAACGTCGGCTTGATGCCGGCTGAGCAGGGCGGCTATTTCACACAATTGCAGAACGAAACGGATGCCGCCAAAAAAGCTGAGACCGACCTGTCGATCGCGATCAGCCGCCGAGACGAACTCGCCAAGCAACTGCACGGCGATGGGGCGATATCGGCGGCGGGCACGTCGGCGCTGATGCTCGGCGCACGAGGGATGACGGGAGGCAGCAACACGCTCAGCCGCATACAAGAAGCACAAGCCAGGCTGGATGAATTGCTGCTGAAGTACACGGACAAGCATCCGGACGTCATTGCAGCACGTGCGACGCTCGATGAGCTCAAGAAGCGACGTGCGGTCGAACTGGAAAGCTTGCGGCGCGGCGACGCCGGCGCTGTGGCATCGAGCGGTGCCGGAAACAACCCTGTTTACCAAGCTATTCAGCTCGAACTCAACAAGGAAAACGTCGAGATCGCTGCCTTGCGCCGCCAATTGATCCAGCATGAAAACACGGTCGTCGAGTTGCGGCAGCGTCTTAACAGCGCGCCGCAAGTAGAGGCGGAATTTCAGCAACTCAACCGCGACTACGACGTCAATAAGGCGCAGTACACCGCGCTGCTCGAGAGTTATCAAAAGGCCCGTCTTGGCGAACGGGCGGATAACGCAGGATCGGTGCGATTTGAGGTAGTGCTGCCGCCGACGGCGCCGGCAACGCCTGTATGGCCCAGGCGCGCCACGCTGCTGGCCGGCCTATGGCTCTTTGCCATGGCGGCGGGCGCCGGCGTGGCCTATGGCCTCCAAGTATTGCGACCCATCCTCAATTCCGTGCGTGCGGTGAATGAAATGACGAGTTTTGCCATGCTCGGCGTGGTCGGTGTCGCGTTCCCGAGCAAGCAGCGCAGGGAATTTCGTGACGATGTGTGGCGATTTTCGGCAGCGGCAGCCTGTCTCGTGCTGGCATTCGCGATAGCCCTGACGTTGAACTGGGCAGGTGCGAGACTGACGATTGGCGCCATCGAATCGGTGTCGACGTGAGCCTGGTCGAACAGGCGATCGCGCGGCTCAAGAATCAGGCAAGCGCCGCCAAAAGCGCAAGTCCGGATGCTGCGTCCAAGTCCGTCGCACCGCCAATCGTCGATCATTTGTCCGATCCCGCGAAGTCCGCGAAGCGGATGACGCTCGATGCCAACGCCTTGCGTGCCCGGGGTTATCTCCCGGAAGAGGGTCAAGACCGGCAGTTTGCGGAACAGTACCGCCGCATCAAGCGCCCGCTTATCGACAAGGCCTTTTCGGGCACAGCCACCGTCGGTGATCCCCGGGTGATCATGATTACCAGCGCGCTGCCGGGTGACGGGAAGACTTTTACCAGTCTCAATCTCGCCATGAGCATGGCTATCGAGCGGGATATTACGGTGTTGATGGTGGATTGTGATGTGGCGAAACGGCATGTCAGCGACATCGTCGGCATCAGAGAGGAAGCCGGCCTCTTGGACGCCCTTGTCGACGAATCCGTGGACATCGAGTCGTTGGTGGAGCCGACGAATCTGCGCGGTCTATCGATCTTGCCGGCCGGCAAACGCGTCGAGGCTCCCGCGGAACTCTTGAGCAGCAACCGCATGCGGCAGATCATCGCCAGCCTGTGCAGCCGCGTACCTCGTCGCATAGTGCTGCTGGATTCGCCGCCCTTGTTGATTACCAACGAAGGACGTGCGCTGGTGAAAATTGCCGGCCAGATCGTACTCGTGGTGCGCGCGGGGCACACCCCGAGGCAGGCGGTGCAGGACGCCATCGGATTGTTCGACGCGCAACAGGCCGGTGGTCTCATCTTGAATCAGGTGCCGGTGAGCAAGAGGGACGGCTACTACGGGTACGGATCGTACGGGACATATGGCGATGGGAGTTAGATCAGGGGGGCTGTCTTTAGGTCTCGCCGTAATTTCGATCCTTGCCCTAAAATCGGCCTCCGCAGCGGAAGCGTTGACCTATGGCGTCGACGTGGGTGTCGCCGAATCCGATAACGTAACCCTGGTGCCGACGGACAAGGTCAGCCAAACCATCGCGTTAGCCGACGTCGACTTCGACATCAATAAACAAAGCCGGCTGCTCGATGTGGTTGCCAAGGGTAATTTTACCTATCTCGATTACTTGCAGGGCGCCTACAACAGTCAGGTGATCGGCCGCTTCGACGGTGCGGCCCATGTGGCGCTCATTCCGGACCGATTGACGTGGGTCCTCACCGATGATTTCGGGCAAGCGGCGCTGGATGCGTTTACGCCGGTCACGCCCGCCAACCTCGAGAACGTGAATTATGTGAGCACGGGTCCGGACCTGGCCTTGCGCTTGGGTGGGACCAGCTTCATCAATGCGAGCGCGCGCTTTGCCCGCGCGCAATATGAAACCAGTCCCTTCGACAGCGATAGGCTACTCGGCAATCTCGCCTGGGGGCGGCAGCTTTCGGCGCAGTCCACAGTATCGCTCAACGGTGATACCGAGCGCGTGTTGTTTGACAACACGGTGCTCAATTCCGATTTTGAGCACACCAGCGGCTTCGGACGCTATGAAGTGCAGGGGGCGCGCACCGGCCTTGCAGTTGATCTGGGTGCCACCACGATCGATCAGAGTGGCAGCTCCACCACGGGCGGTCTCGCAAGGGTCCAGCTGACTCGCAAGCTCTCCACTGCGGCCAGGCTCACGCTATCCGTGGGCCATGACCTGACCGATGCAAGTACCAGCTTCAGTAATCTACAGAGCGGCGCAATCGGCGTCGTCGGAACGGCACCCGCTGCTTTGACGTCCAATAGCTACACCACCAATTACGCGTCAGTTGGCTGGCAGTACGAGCGCAACCGCACGACAATTGCGGTGAGCGGACGGTGGGAGAGGGATACCTACGGCGGCGAGCAGGCGCTCGACTACAACCTCAGGGGAGGCGAGTTCAGAGCGACGCGACTATTAACTCGAGCGTTCACGGCCGAAATCTTCGGTAGATACTACAAGTCGGATTATCCCCACAGCATCGTCGCGCCGGCAAACGGTAGCGCCGATTTCGACGACGAGGTGATCGCTGGGATACTCACCTGGCGACATGGTCACGGACTCGAGGTTAAGCTAAAGCTTGAACACGACGCTCGTGTTGCGACGGGAATCAACGGTTATCGGGAAAATCGAGCAGTGTTGACGGTGGGGTATCGGCCGCGCACGCTTCAGACGAGTGATACGACGACTTGATAGCAACAGGCACGTTGCACGATGCCGACATGGATGTGATCTGACGAACGTGTGGGTCGCTCGAGTCGACTGCGGATTACGCGGCCTGTTCGGGGCTTCCAATGATCGACGTTGCAGGAAACGAGTGGTTTGTCGTAGTGGCGGGACTAGACGTCGTCGAAATAATGGGATTGCCAATCTCTTTGATCTCATCCGGAACACGCGCCGGCCGACGCAGCCGAAACTCGATGTGCGGCAGCAGAAGGAAAATGCGAGGACCGCGCACCACGTATCGCTTCGCCATGCGCCGCGGATTAACCAGAAGGCGAAACAACCATTCGAATCCCAACCGTTGCATCCAGACTGGTGCGCGTCTTTCGACCCCGGTCATGAAGTTGATCGAACCGCCCACACACAATGCAAGGCCGCGCGCGATCCCGCGCTCCTTGAGCTTTTGAGCAATGATTTCCTGCTGCGGTGATCCGATTGCCAAAAAACAAAATCGGAAAGCACCGACCGTCTCGATGTCGCGCAAGCAGGCTTCGACCATCGCAGGATCGGAAATGAAATTCATCGGCGGATCGATGTGGTGGAGTGCGGTAAGTTTGAATTTCGATCGAAGCTGCTGGGCTTGCCCTGCTGTGCAGCCCACCAGTACCGCGACATCATGTGGTTTGATCACGCCGTTCAACACCGCTGTGGTCAGATCACTGCCCAGGCACACGCGAAGTATCTGCCGTCTGACGAGTCCTACTGTGTGGGCCAGGAAGCGACTGTCGAGCAGCACATATGCGGCCTGTGCATATAGCCTGCGAAAGTCCTGATCGTAATAATGACGGATCACGTGATCTACATTCGGTGTGACGACGTAGCCGAATCGATCGCTGCCATACGCCGCCACGATCTCCAGCGCCTCGGCGAGATCGTAATCATCTATCGTGAGAACGTTGGCCATATTTCCCTAACAACCGTACGGTCGCGCTGGCGCCGACCCTCGGAACGCCCCCTGGTCGCATTATAGCGACAAACTCCGTGCGGATTTGAGTGATCTGTCTCGCTTTGATCACTCAAAACGCGGTCGCGGTGGCCGTGAACTTCGCGGTTATGTTACCAAGCCCCAGCAACAACCGTGCCAAAAAAAGCTCGGGAGGTTAGTGAAGCTGCCCGCACCTGTGGTTACATGGCCGGCCGCGGCGTTGGGTCGGTCTGCAGCACGCCGGGAAGCGTTGCGAGATAGCCTGAGGTGAGTGAACAGTTAAGTCAGTCGGTGGGATTAATAGAGCATCTATTGTGTCTGGTTCTGCGCGCCGCAGACGGGCTGAAGGGTTTATTGTTGCTACTAGCGACACTTCACTGTCTGTTGTTGGCGGCCACTTTCCTTATGAGCGCAATCAGTTCTTGGTAACTCCTCTCCCCATCAAAATGCTGCTCCACCCGTGCTCTACCCGCATCGCCCATAGCGCGACAGAGATCGGGACTTCCATTCAAGAGCTTCATCGCATCGATTAGCGCCTCCACCGAATTAGGAGGTATTAGTAAACCAGTCGTGCCGTGAATGACGACCTCAGGGATTCCTCCCACGCTCGTCGATATCACCGGTAATCGCATCGCCATAGCCTCCAAGATTACCCAAGGCGAGCAGTCTCCCAACGTTGGCAGCACAAAAACGTCAGCTTTTGCAAACAATTCCAATAGACCCGAGCTTCCGGCGTTCAGGCCGCGATGGATACTTACATTTGGAAGCGCGCCCGCCCCCGCTCCCTCCGCATTCGTTACAATATCTACGTCCAACGTCTCAGGCATTGATCCTGCAGCGCGAACCAAAAGTTCGCCACCCTTTCTCTGGAAATCGCCGCCCACAAAAAGAATCCGCAAGGGGGACGTTGTCTCGCGCGTTGATTTGGGGCGCTTTGGTTTCCATATGTTAAGGTCCACGCCTGGCGAGTTGACGGTTACCTTGTCTTCAGAGACACCGTAATCTTCAAGGAGCGAGTTCCTTGCCCATTCGCTAAACGCAACTAGATGAGCAGCCCGATGAAAAGACCTCTTCGTCAACCAATGCTTGAGCTTCTCAATGATTTCCGACCTCGTGCCGTGACTGTAGGCGTGACCGATAGAGTCCATATTGATCGGAGTGGCATCAAGCGACAGGATTGTCGGGATTCGCTTCATATAATCGCCAAGCAGCGTCGCCGCTTCTTGAGTGTGACAATAAAGGGCATCGAACTTGCCGACTTGACTCCTCAGCTGATCCCTTGCCCGCAACCCGCTCAGCAGCGTTAAATTACCCTTCACCAAGGGTAGCTTTTGCCAGCCGTCCTGGGCCCACGGGTATATCGGCATCCAATGTGGTGCCATGTCCGGATGCTTTGCTACCTCGACATGTAAGCGTGCATCATGCACAACATGTCCCAGATTCTGAGACATCAAAAAGCCGACGCGATACGTCGCGGGAAATGTCGGTTGCTCCACCATTTGAGAGACAAGGACCTCTATAAAGTATTATGTAGCCGGTGATGACTTCAAATATTCAACCTGCATGATAGGTTGGACTGATATTCAAATCCATTAAAGCAACCGAACAAATTTCACGGAACTGGTCGGGCCAGCAACCGTTTTAACTCCAGTGCGCTGTCGGCGACTGGCGTGGTGAACTGGCAGGCAAAGATCTGAATCCGATGTTTCAAAGAGTGGACGGGAATCGCGGTTAGTTGAATTACTTGAGAGTACCGATTTCGAGGCTACTTTTCATCGTCTTTCCGGCGCGCCAAATCCAGGCGTAGCTGGGAGAGAGCCAGTTCCTGTGTGACCCATTCCTGGGTCAATTCTCGGAACCGCCTGTAGGCGGCCAGTTCCTTTTTGATCTGTCCGGCGTAGTTGGGGCGCACGAAGCGGGTGGTGCTCTTGCCGAGGTGGCTATAGCTTAGCTGGTAGAACGGTCCATGCTTCTTGGGCTTGACCGGATCGACGCAGGCGCAGCCCGGCTTCTGACAGGCGGCGTATTGCATCGACAATGCGCCCGGACGCATGGGTCCGAGCTACGAACCATTCGTCCCGGGAGCTCGTCACCGCCGTTGCGTTACGCAACACGCTGTCCGATTTTCTCCTCGATTCCTCCGCAGCCTCAATATTCTCAAAATTCCTGCGTGCCAACATCGATCCCGACCATGCCAGGCCGCTGCGCCTCTCCGGATAGGCTAAAATCGAGCTTCTACGGCAACATTGCGTTGCGTTTGCTGGGAAAAAAGCCCGCCGGGAGGCGGACAGGTCACTGCCAAATCGGTACTCTCAAAAACAATAAGATAGAATAAAAAATATGTCTGCAACCGCAATGGAAGCCCGGCAACATTTGGAGGGCAGGATGGCTGACCGCACTCCGGACGTCGTGGCAGTGATCGTAAACTACCGTACGCCCGAGCTGGCTTTGCAGTGTGTCGCGACGCTTGCCGACGAACGGTTGCGCGTTCCAGGCCTACGTGCCGTTGTTGTCGACGGCGGCTCTTGCGATGGATCGGTTGAGATTCTGCGCGCCGGACTCGGCGATCCCCGCTTCTCCGGCTGGAGTAAACTGCTTGCCCTGCCGATCAACGGCGGCTTCGGCTGGGCCAACAACCAAGCGATTCTGCGTTTGCTTCAGGGTGATTCGTCTCCCGCCTTTATCTACGTTCTCAACCCGGACGCTAAGATCGAGCCGGACGCGCTTTTGTTACTGCTTACGGAACTGCGCGAATTCCCCAAGGCTGCCGCTTGCGGTAGCCGTTTAGTCGATGATGACGGCCGGGTCTTGGGTTCTGCCTTCCGCTTCCCGACGCCGTTGCGCGAATTTGCTCGAGGCTTGCGCACGCCTAAGATCGCGCGGTGGTTCGGGTTCAAGGACACAATGATCGATGCCGACGCGGCGCTCGAAGTCGATTGGGTGACGGGGGCGAGTGTCCTTTTCAGAAGCGAAGCGCTGCGTCAAACGGGACTGTTCGACGACGGATTCTTTCTCTATTTCGAAGAGGTAGAGCTGATGTGGCGACTGCGCCGCGCCGGATGGAGCGTCCGCCATGCGCCGGCGAGTCGTGTGCTGCACATCGGTGGTGCAGCGACCGGGGTTGGGGGCGACGCGGAGCAAAGACGCCGACGGCTGCCGGACTATTGGCATCAGTCGCGCCGCCGCTTCTTCGTGCTTTGCTATGGCCGTGTGCGCACTGTGTTTGCCGGCACAATGTGGTTGATGGGTCATGCGCTTTGGCTCGTGCGAATGACAGTGGGGAGGCGCGCCGACGCAGTGGCGAAGGAGGGGCGCGATCATCTACGCCTTGGACTGATTCCCCGTGCGCGCGACCGGCGACGTTCGGTACCCTCGTGGAATGCCCCGCCGGGCGCTGAGGCCGCGTGGATGCGCGCTGGGCGATGAGCGATATGCCCGACGTGCGGGCGACGGCGAAGCTAGGGCTGGTGGTCATCGGCCGTAACGAAGGGGAACGGCTGGCGCGCTGTCTTTTCTCGGTGCGCTGCATTCCGAACCGCGTCTATGTCGATTCTGGATCGACCGACGACAGCGTTGCGCTCGCCCGGGGGGAGGGCCTGACAGTGGTCGAGCTGCCGCAGCCGCCGCATTTCACGGCGGCGCGCGCGCGCAATGCTGGGCTCGCGCGATTGTTGGCCGACGACCCGGATTTGGAATTCGTCCAGATGGTTGATGGCGATTGCGAGCTGCAGCCTGGCTGGATCGAGGAGGCAATCGCGGTTCTGCATGCCGATCCGAACCTGGCTCTGGTGTTCGGCCGGCTGCGCGAGCGCTATCCGGAGCGATCGATTTACAATGCGCTGTGCGACGACGAATGGAACGTACCCGTCGGTGAGGCCCCGGGCGTCGGTGGGATTGCGATGTTCCGGATTGCGGCGTTACGTGAGGTCGATTTTTACAATGCGGCGATGATCGCGGGTGAAGACACCGAGCTGGGGATGCGGCTTCGGAAACGCGGTTGGCGACTCCGTCGGATCGATGCGGAGATGGCTCTGCACGACGCAGCGCTAATCCGATTTGGCCAGTGGTGGCGCAGGATCCGCCGATCGGGGCATGGCTACGGCGAGATGGCCTTCCTCCATCCAGATGCGCGCGATCCCAATTGGCCCCGCTCGGTGCGCAGCATCGCAATATGGGGCGGTGTGATGCCGATGATGTTACTGGTTGCGATCTTGCTGGCGTTAACAGTCAACCCGAGTTGGTGGGTCGTCGCAGCAGCGTTTTTCCTGCCATGGCCGGTGCGCATGGCGCAACTTGCGCAACGGCAGCGGCGACGGGGATTGAGCGCCAGGGTCGCTCGCGCATCGGGTATTTTGCTGATGTTTGGCAAACTGCCGCAATTTCTTGGGCTAATCGGATACCATCGCGATCGCCTGTCGGGCCGCGCTTCGCGCCTGATCGAACATAAGAGGGCCGAGACGGGTCCTTCGGGGCGTATTCGCAATTAGGGTGAACGTGTGACGATAAGCACAAAGGTGGGGCTGCTGGGAGCCGGCTATATTCTCGATTCGCACGCCAAGGCGCTTGCCGCAATCCCTGGAGTCCTCATACACGCGGTGTGTGATCTGTCGCGCGGGCGCGCGGTGCAGGCGGCCACGAAGTTCGGCATCCCCCATGTGTTCGCTTCGATCGAGGAGCTTGCGGCCTCGGACTGTGACGTGGTTCACGTCCTGCTGCCACCCGCGTTGCACATCGATGCGGCGTCGGCAATGGTCGAGGCCGGCAAGTCCGTGTTTCTCGAAAAGCCGATGGGGCTCGATAGTGCCGCCTGCGCGGCTTTGTGCGCGCGTGCTGCGGAAAAGGGCGTTGCTGTCGGGGTAAACCACAATTTCTTGTTCTCGCCCGGATATGAGTCGCTGCGGGCAAGCCTGAAGGCGGGCGAACTTGGCCGGATCGATCATCTCGCAGTTAGTTGGCACTTCGCGTTGCCGATCCTTCAGTTCGGCCCGTTCGACAATTGGATGTTGGCGGCGCCGGCAAACATGGCGTTTGAGACCGGGTCGCATGTCAGTTCGTTCATCGTCGATCTCGTCGGATTGCCAGATATCACTATGGCGGTGGCTGACAATCCGATCGCGCTACCGGCGGGTCAAAAAGTATATCGCCAATGGACCGCGCTCGGTCGCGCGGGCGCGGCGACTGTGCTCCTATCGATATCGATGACCGCTGGACACTCCGATCGCATCCTGCGAGTACGCGGCCGTGGGGGCAGCGCGCAACTCGATTTCGGTCGCGACATCGGCTGGCGCGACGTGACCGTTACCGACAATCCGATCTTCGATTCGCATGCGACGGCCGAATCAGCCGGCCGGGCGCTGCGACAACAAGCAAAGCGCGACCGAATCCGGCGGCTGAAATCGGCCCTGACGAAGCAGCCCGACGCGAACCCCTTCGAGGAAAGCATCTTCCGCAGCATCAGCGCTTTCTACGCGGGCGGTGTTCTGCAACTCGATCCACGTCACGACGGACGCTTCGCTACCGATGTCATCCGCCTGTGCGAGGCGGTTACCTCTGCGGCGAAGGTCGGTCCACCGAGCCTTTGCAGTGTCTCGGTCGCGGCACCGAGCGTGCAGGTGAGACCGAGTGTTCTGGTGGTCGGTGGCACCGGCTTCATCGGCCGTCGGCTGGTGCGGATGCTGGTCGATCGCGGCCACGGCGTTCGTGTGCTGACCAGAAATCCACGGGCGGCGGCGATCGAACTCGATGGCTTGCCGGTGGAGCTGTTTGCCGGTTCACACGGCGATTCCGAGTGCGCAAAGCGTGCCGTCGACGGGATCAAGATCGTTTATCACCTCGCCAAATGCGAGGGCAAGCGCTGGCAGGACTATTTGGACGGTGACATCGCACCGACTCGCGTGCTTGCCGAGGCCGCCCTTGCCGCCGGAGTGGCCCGCTTCATTTACACCGGTACGATTGCTTCCTACGGGTCGGGCGACCCCAGTGACGTGATCGACAACCGGACGCCTACCGATCCCGCGATCAATCGGCGCGGTCACTATGCGCGATCCAAGGCGGCGTGCGAGGCGCTGCTTCAGGGGATGCAGCGCAACGAAGGCCTACCGCTGGTAATAGTGCGGCCGGGTATCGTGATTGGACCCGGCAGTCCGCCGGCGCATCTGGGTGTCGGCCGATTCACGAGCGAGACGCGAGTGGAGTTTTGGGGTGATGGCACGACTCCGTTGCCCTTGGTTCTCGTTGACGATGTCGCTGATGCGCTGGTTCGCACTTTGGATGCCCCCGGCATCGAGGGGCAGACGCTGCTGCTAACCAGCCCGCCGCTAATGACTGCGCGCGACTATGTCGATGCGGTTTCGGCGCGCATGGGCACGCGGATCGACGCGCGATCGCGCTCTGCGTGGCGAAATTGGGCGGCGGACATGGTCAAGGAACTTGCCAAGAATGCAGTGCGACACCCGAACCGCCGCTGGCCTAGCCTGCATGATTGGGAATGCCAGGCACAGAGTGCGCGCTATGACAGTCGAATGACGGAGCAGGTGCTGGGTTGGCGGCCAGTCGCTGATCGCGAGACGATGGTGGCACGCGGTGTCGCTGATGCAGTCGACTGGTTTCTTCGTTAGGGCGGTGAGCCGTGGTACCCGACCCACAGCTTTCGGACGAGCTTATATTGCCCCCGCTGGCAGCGCTTCGTGTGTGTATTGTGGCCGAGAACGCGTCATTCCGTTTTGGTGGCGAGGCCTCTCTTCCGCTGCACTACTTCTCGCGCCTACGTGCCCGCGGCATTGAGGCATGGCTCATAATTCATGGTCGCACCCAACGGGAACTCGAAGCGCTTTATCCCGCCGAGCAGGACCGCATTCAATACATACCTGACAGGTGGTACCACAAGCTCATCTGGAGGCTGAGTTCACCTCTGCCCAGACGTATCGCCGAGGCCACTTTAGGCATGCTTATGATACTCATCAATCAGATCATCCAGCGCAATATGGTCAAGTTGCTGATTCGGCAGCATTGCGTCAACATTGTACATCAACCCATCCCGGTATCGCCCAAGGCACCATCATTCATCGCTGGTCTTGGAGTTCCGGTCATCATCGGACCAATGAACGGTGGTATGGATTACCCGGCTGCTTTTCGCAGGGACGAGTCACTTTTCACCCGTGCCGTCGTGGCAGTTGGTCGAGTCAGCGCCAAGGTCATTAACAGAATTATTGCCGGCAAAATACACGCCAGCGTCCTTTTGGTCGCTAACGAGCGCACCCGCCTCGCGTTACCCAGCTGTGCCCGAGGCAAGATTATTGAGATTCCCGAAAATGGAGTCGACCTTGCTATCTGGTCGCTCCCTGTCAAACCTGATCCTGCTGGCGTCCCAGCACGCTTTATCTTCATCGGCCGCTTAGTAGACTGGAAGCGTCTGGACTTTGTTCTCCATGCTCTAGTTGACTTCCCCGACGCCAAACTCGACGTTATCGGCGACGGCCCCATGCGGAACGCCTGGGCCGCCCAGGCCGAAAGTCTCGGCGTGGCGAGCCGCGTCAGTTGGCTCGGCTGGCTTCCACAGCCCGAATGCGCGCGGTATTTGCGCGGCGCAACCGCACTGCTTCTACCCAGTATCTACGAGTGTGGTGGCGCGGTGGTGCTTGAGGCGATGGCCTGCGGAATCCCAGTCGTTGCCACGGCGTGGGGAGGTCCCGCGGAATATGTCGATGAGAACTGCGGCATCCTGATCGACCCATCCAATTCGGACATGATCATTAAGGGGTTTGTAGATGCCAGCCGAAAACTTGCCGCCAACCCTGCGCTTCGCGCGAAGTTAGGTTCAGCAGGGCGGGAGCGTGTAGAACTTTGCTTCGACTGGAATCGAAAGATTGACCGCATCTTAGAAATTTACCGCGAGTGTATTCGTGACCAGCGCGCGTGATTAGGCGGCGCGTGGACTCTCTTCTCTTACTTAACTTATTGTATGGAACTTCGGACAAATGCAGATTAGACGGGAAGCCAGGCGTAGTGAAGCGGGCCTTGTAAAGCTGGTGCGCGCCAACGCCGCGCAAATTGCCGAGGCAGTCGCGCAAGCCTTTGAACAAATGCCTAAGTGGCAGGCGGAAGCGCAAAACTATTCGGGGTCACGCGCGGACTACCTTGGCTTGCAGTTTCACGTGTTTGCAGATTACGCAGCCGAATTCTTCGAACGCAGGGACGTGGCCTTCCTGCACCTGTTTATTGGCGAGATGATCAAGGCGCTATACGTGTCGCACCTCAACGAGCTCGAAGCGCAATACGAGATGCGCGCCGTGCTTTCGGCGTTTCGTGAACGCTTGGAAACCTTTCTCGCAAGAATATTTCCCCCGGAATCTTGGGCGCACTTCTCCGGCTTTCTGGACGACGTAGAGAGGACCCTCACGGCCAAAACTGACAAAGTGCAGCGCGTCCTACTTGTTGGTGATTGCTTGTTTCTTGATATCGTCCCGTTCATCGTAGGAAACCTGCTGGAAGAGGGGATTCGCCTGGTCGCGGATTACGCCACCTCAAAAAACCCCGTTTTGCTGCGCGATGAGCTTCGCGTCTTCAGCGCTACAAAGTTCGATCTGGTATTTTTCAGTCCTTTCAGCTACGAATTCTCGCTGGAGTACAACCAATTGCTGGATTGGAAGAACTCGATGATGGGAGAAGCAGCGGTCAATCAACAGGTCGAGCGTGCTTGGGAGGATACCCGTGGGACGATTGACGTACTTGCGGATCTGTTCGACTGTCCCATACACATCCACAATTCAGCGGCGGTAGTTCGCGAGGAAAGCGTGCCCAAGCGCCTGGTGAAGGCCAAGGCTACAGCTCGCAACCGCATTAGTGCGCGACGCAGAATCAACGCGATGCTGACGGCATATATTCAGCAAAAGAACGCTGAAAGTTACCGACATCTGTTTCTGTTTGATGAGCAGCGCCTTGTCGAGGCTGTTGGAGAGATCAAGGCTGGAGCGTACTTATACAAAAACGCGCTACAGCACCCGGCTGTCCTAGGGCAAGTTCTCGGTCTGCACTATGCCGATCTGATCTACGTGAATACCTGGCTACTTAAGAAAAAAGTTGTTGTATGCGACCTCGATAATACGCTGTGGGAAGGCGTTATCGGGGAGGCACGCGTCGCTCACTATCACGACCGACAGCGCGCCTTGAAAGCCCTTAAAGGAAAGGGCGTAGTACTGGCAATCAATTCGAAAAATGACCCTGCCAATGTGCGCTGGGCTAATGGCACCTTGAATGACGAAGACTTCGTTTGTTCAGCCATCAGTTGGGAGCCCAAGGTACATGGAATGCAGCGAATTCAGAATGCCCTGAACCTTAAAATCAAGGACTACATATTCATCGACGATAGAGAGGACGAGCGCGAACTGATGCGTGCGCGCTACCCCGAAACCCTTTGCCTCGACGCTAACGATGAGCGCACATGGAAACGCATAGCATTGTGGGAGCAGATTCTTCAAGAAGATCCGGACATGGATAGAACGCTGATGTACAAGCAGCGTGAGGCACGTAAAGCATTTATTCAAGAGGATGTCAGTTCACCCGAGGAACGTGCGCTGCTATTTCATTCGCTGAATTTGACTCTTACCATCCAGCGTGCCCAGATTAGTGACTTGAAGCGTGTTACCGAACTCATTAATCGCACGAACCAGTTCAACCTCGAAGGCAGTCGCACGACGATTCGAGAAGTAAGTGGCTGGCACGAATCGCCCGATCACCTCATTTTGCTGGGGCAGACCGCGGACCGTTTCGGCGACATGGGCACTACTTGCGTCGCCGTTGTGGCCTGCAGCGCATCTGAGATGCGCATTCTGCCATTTGTACTGAGCTGCCGCGTCTTCGGCTATGGTATCGAGCAGGGGGTTATGAACCACCTAAAGTTGATCGCGCGACAGCGCGGCGTGCAGCGCATCATCGCGCGATACCTATCGACGCCCCAAAATTCACCTTGCAAGGATTTTCTGGCCAACAGCGGATTCCATCTAGCAGACGATGTGTGGTCAACTAGTACCGACGCCGCACCGTCGCCTAATCCGGCATGGGTCGCGGTCAAAGTTATCTAGAACCTCCTCGATTCTTTGGCAAGATCGGCTGCGCTCGTGTCGAAGCCTGGAGATAACCTGGCGCACCACCAGGGAGTATGCGTATGCAATCACAGCCTGAGAGCGCGGGTCCTGCCTACGCGCTTCGCCACAAAAAGTTCAGGCTTACATCCTGCACATCGCGAACATGGTTTCATGGTTTGATCTAAATACACCAAGATATTTTATTGGTTTACTCGCTCAGGCGATTTTAGAGTGCGCTGTTAGGCGGGGCGACTCGCGAGTGCTGACGTTATGTAAAGCACCAGGAGCGCTGTTATCGTGACGGCAGTCAACAGCCGAAGGCTGTTAAACCTGGCGACGGCAACGGGTCTGAAAACAGAGACACGTTGCCGATTACGGGCATCTGCGGTTCAATCAGTGCGCTCAGTCTACGGGCCATTAATGGGCGGGAACAACACATGCGTTTCAAGCGACCAAGTTTCAATAGTTTTTCTTCATACGTAGCTCGGTTGTGTACTACGGCCCAAGCATTCGCTGTTATTCCTATTTCGATACTTACGCTGGGATTTGGGATTTCGAACGTCGCACAAGCCGCCACGACTTTAAATTCGCAGTCGCCCTTGGGCATAAACCTAGCAGGGGTTTCGTATTTTTCCGGCGAATTGCCAATGCTCAATATTTTCCATATGAACTCGCAATGGATCACGCATTCGGGTTCGACATGGGATACCAGCGAAGAGCAGTATCTGAATCTGGATGCGAACGGATACCCGGTAACGCTCACTACGGTCAACGATCCTAGCGCCCAGAAATTCAACTCAGTTGGTGTCTTACTGTTCCGGCTAATAAGTACCCCCAATGGCTACTACCCAGCCGGTCAATATGTCGTGCTATACGACGGCCAAGGAACGCTGACCTACGGTTTTGATGCCAGCCTCGTTAGTCAATCAGCTGGTAGAAATGTCATCAATGTGGCAGCACCGTCGGCCGCAGGCATTGACCTCCGAATTACCGCGACCGACCCAAACCACACGGGCAACTACATTCGCAATATTCGCGTCGTAAAAGCTGAGAATGAAGCGGCTCTCACTGCAGGACAGGTATTTAATCCGACGTTTCTGAACCTCATACAGAAGTTTCGCGTACTGCGCTTCATGGATTGGTTTGCGACTAATGGCAGCATAGTGTCTTCCTGGTCAAGTCGTGCGCTCCCATCGAATGCATTTTGGGGTACTCCAAGTGGAGTCCCTATAGAGGTGGCGGTCCAGCTCGCGAATGCGACCTCGGCGGATGCCTGGCTAAATGTTCCGCATATGGCCGACGATAATTACATTACTCAGATGGCTACGCTCGTGCACCAGCAACTGGGATCTACGCAGAAAGCTTACGTTGAGTTTAGCAACGAAGTGTGGAACGGCGCCTTTGCTCAGTATCAGTATGCCGTGAACCAGGGCCAAGCACTGTGGCCAACCCAGCCAGGAGGGGGAGGGGGATATGGGTGGAATCGCAACTGGTTCGGCATGCGTACAGCCCAGATGTGTGACATTTGGAAGTCCGTGTGGGGGGCTGATAGTAACCGTCTGGTATGTGTGCTCGGCGCACAAGCGGCCAATACCTATTAGGCGACCGCATCGTTGACCTGCCCGTTCTGGACGAGTGGAGCCCCCTGTTCGAGTCACAACATTAATGCAGTGGCAATCGCACCGTACTTTGGATATCAAGGCGTGCCATCTGTGTGGACTTCACAATCGGACGGCGGTCTGAATTCTCTCTTCCAGTCCTTGTATTCGCAGAACGATCCGAGCATCCCTGTCGGCGGCGATTTCAATCAGACTGCCGGGTGGGAGACAAGTTACATACCCGCGCTTGCTCCCTATAAGCTTCCCCTGATTGCCTACGAGGGTGGTCAAGGATTCGCGAATGGCTCGACCCAAGCGCTCACGAATCTTTATACAGCCGCCAACCGAGATCCTCGGATGGGCACCGCTTACACGACGTATCTTCAACAATGGAAGGCGAGTGGCGGGCAGCTCTTTGTGCATTTCAATGATGTCGACGCATCCGGTTATTTCGGCGAATGGGGTGCACTCGAGTCGATCATGCAGACTATCAGTCCGCTGAGCAGCGCTCCGCCCAAGTGGCAATCCATTCAGAATTTCATCACAGCCAATGCATGCTGGTGGCCCGGATGCGCGGGAACCATTGGCTCAGCCCCACCCGTTGCAACCCCTATGGCGCCAAGTAGCTTAGTCGTTCACTAATAACGCAAGCGGTTAGGTAACCACACTCTCGCGCATTTTCTCATTTTCTCAATAGCAGAATGAAATGTCGCCCTTAACTTAACTGAAGGAGAACGGCATGTTGACTCGAGGGCAACGGGCGGCGAAGGGTGCGGAGTGGCTGAATTTACGACACGATATCCTCAAGTGTCGGATTGGCTTTGCCTTCGTGTTTTAGCTGAGCAGGGCGCGAGAGGAAGCGCCTCTCGACAAGAAACCACGAGAGTACCCCGGCAATCAAGCTCACAAGAGCAGCCAGAGCAAAAAGCTTAAATGGCGACATGCTGCCTCCGGCACTAGCGACTAACAGTTGCTCGAGGGGGAATGCGTACAGATATACACCATAGGAGAAGTCACCATAGCGCCCCAGATTGAGGGGATTCAGAGCAGGAGCATATGCAAGCGCGAGCAATGCGTACGCGCCGCACGTCGGCATGGCGACGACTATGCCATGCGGTACGAAATAGGATGCGATCAGAAAAAGCACGGCTACTATTGCAACTGGTGTATTGAGAAGGGTTCGGGCCCCAAAAAGTTGGAAGAGCGTGCCCGCCAGGAAGAACGGTAACACTACTGCCCAGAAAACCGGATAACCAAAAATTTGTCCGAGCATCTTTCCACCTGGGTTCGAGCCTGTGATGTCGAGGTATAGATGCCAAGCGATTACACAGAAGAAGATGGCGAGCACAAGATAACGTCGTTGAAGCAGACGACATATACCCAAGAACAGAACCCCTACATAACACCAAAATTCAAACGGAATGGACCACAGGGATCCGTTGAGGACGTTAGGAGAAACGTTGCTCGTAAAGACCGGTGGCATCTCGAACATCTGGAGACGAAGTGTGCTGACGAAAAAATTTGTCAGGGAAACGTGTGTGTGAGCGTGCGTGTCGGTTGCCAGGGGGACGATCACAAACGCACTAATGAGAGCAGTTACAACGAATGCCGGATAGATTCGACTCACACGACGCTTGAGAAACTTCATTGGCGAGGGCGTACGAAGCCAACTCTGCGTTATGAGAACGCCGCTGATGACGAAGAACCCCCAAACGCTCAGATTGCCTAGTGTGGTTTGTCCATGGGTAAGCACGAACAGTGGTTCCGTGGCATTGGAACCTCTCCCAAGTGGAAAAGCGTGAGAGACAATCACTAACAAGGCTAAGATCAAACGCAGGGAATCAAAATTGCTAGTGCGGCTTTCGTTCGCGGCAGACATTGCTACTCCTGAAGTCGCTGTGGCGGAGCAGCGAACCTTCCCAGGTTACAGCACAAGGCAGGTAAAACACGGTTTCGCCGACACCGCACATTCTGCGACAGCACGTCTCCAATGCATGTCGGAATAGACTCCGACATTGTCAAATCCTGATTCGTATTGAGGGCCATAGAGCCAGAATTACGGTGCTCATCAGGTACGAAGACAGGGCAATGCCGAGCGCGAATCCCGCCTTGTAAAACTCGTATTTCACTATCAGCAATCCCTTTTTTCTTTGCAGCCAAAGATAATAAATAAGCGGCGGCAAGCCGCTTAGCGCAGCCCCGTAAACGAAGCCGATAAAACCAAACAAATAATATCCACTCAGGCTCGCCGCAACCATCCCGATAGCCCGAAATATGTTCCCATGGAGAATGACTTTGTACTCTCCAGAGGCGATCAACAGATCTTCCGACGGTGAGGCTAACGAGAGGAACGCCGCTCTTAACATGAATGCTTGAAGGACCGCTCCCGCTTCGACGTAACCCGACGGGTAGAGAATCGCAATGACCAACTGCGCAGCGCCGCCCAGCGCTGCGGGAAGTATCATGATGCTTGCGAACAGCGTTGAGTTCTCCGTATAGTACATCAGTGAAAAGTTTTCTTGATTGGTTCGATAATTATGGGCGCACCGCGGATAGAGAATTGACTGGCTAATTTTGGAAATGAGCGATTCGATAGAACCTGCGATATTTCCGGCAAGTCCGTATACCCCAAGCAGGTTCAGATCGAATAGCCTCAGGAAGACGACCTTGTCGAATTGACTCAATGCCAGCGTTAACAAGCTGGATGGCATGGTAAACTTGCTATACCCCAGAATTTCTCGCGCAGCGGCCCCATCGAATTGTGGTTTAGGTCTGAACTGCGGATAGAACTGATGGCTAAGGATGCTCATCAGCAGTCGGTTCAGCAGTATTGCGTACACCATTCCCCAATAATCCCGGGAATAGTAACAGTAGATAATGGAGAACACCGAGGATAGAAGCGCCGCCGCCAATTCCGAATACATGATCAATCGCGCCTGCTTGCGGCGGATCGCCAGAGGAAACGACATTGACTGCAGTCCGGTGATAATGAATGAGATCGAAAAGACGCGCAGTGGAATAGTAAGAGCAGGTAGATGATAGATGGAAGTGGCAATCGCTGGAGCGCACAAGAACAAAACGGCACTGTTTACTACTGAGCGACCAAATTGCACTGTCCACGCGGTATTCAAATAGCGCGGTTGCTCCGCCTTCTCGTCGCGAACGATGAACAAAGTGACGTTGACGTCCGCTATCATCTCGACAACGAATGCAATCGACATCATGATGGTGATGATGCCGTATGCGGAAGGCTGCAGGATTCTTGTGAGAATTAGACTGCTGCCAAGTCGAATTAAGGCTTGTGCAGCGAAGCAAAAGGCAGTTGCAAACAGATCGCCCTTGAAGTTGATGAGTTTGAAACTCGGCACTTACTTCGGCTCCGGTGGGATGCCGTAGGATGCGTTGACCTCAATTTGTCGTGCTGAGGATCGTCCGTAACGAACATACGCCGCCGCAAGGCCTGCGAGAACGTAAAACAACTTCTGATAGCCCAGCATGAAGCTGACGTTCTCGATCATGAGAAGAGTACCCAAAATACAGGAAACCAGGCTGATTCCGAGTAAGCCAAAATCGGGATTAAGTGGCATGATTTCTTTCGCCTGCCTATAAACTTTAAATAGCCCAATTAGGATAAAACCGAGGAATAACGATAGTCCGATCAGACCACTGAAAAGCGCTGCATCTGCATAGGTGTTTACCACGTCGATGATCCCTTGGCCTTGACGTAGGTCCTCCATTTTCAAGTAGGCAAGTTGATCGCCGAAGAACGGGTGCTCTTTAATCAATTCCCATGTTCGATCGGCAAGACGTTGCCTGTAAATAAAGTTCTCGCTGTCCACGGATCCACCCATGAAGGGCAGCACGTTGACGATTCGCTCGCTCAGCGGCGATAGGCTGATTACTCCGGCAAGTAGAACTGCGACCCCGGCTGCCCTGAAGAGGCGAGAAAAAGCGCGTCTGCCCAGCGCGGCGAATGCGAAGTAGATCGCGACTGCACCGATCCATGGTCCGCGCGAGTACGCGGCCAAAAGGCCAAGCCACAGCGCTAGCGCAACGGCGATCCTCCAGCGCTTTGAATTCACGTGGGATTGAAGATACAGCCAGAAGCCGAAAGCAATCGCCAGGAGATAGCCTAGTGCAAGCGCATGCCCGGCAGAAGCCTGGGCGCGAAGCGTGTCACCACGAAACAAGTAGGAAAAAGAAGCCATGACATCGGCGGGGTTCCAATGTGTGGCAAGCGCCGCATATAGTAGCCAGTGACGTACGCTTTCAAATACTGCCATCAGAGCCATCACTACGCTAATAACGCAGAACGAGCCCAGTGTATCCACAATGGCACGGCGACTGGAACAAGATCGACTGACCGCAAAGTATAGGGCGTATACATCAACGAAAAAAAGAAAGATGCGTCGCAGGACGTCTGTGGGCGAATCATGGAGAATTACATGGTTGGGCAAGTCCGGAGGAACGAATAGAGCAATCTGGATCGCGCCGTAGGCAAGCAGGAAAATGTCCATAGTCTGCAGCCCACGAATCCGCACGGCATCCTTCGATTGTCGTAGTCGCCACGCGGTCGGAATGAGGATGCAGAAAGATAGTAGTCGATAGTTATCGAGATCGAACAGCTCGTTTATGCCCACGATGGGAATTGCGACGGCAACCGGCTGGACCACATGCAGTAACATCATGTAGAGTGCGACTGGGTTTGAATCCTTGCGGCCGGCCCATGTGAGCAACGGTATTGCGAATAGTACGAACAACCAGAAGTTCGGGCTGAGGAACGCTGTCACAGTCAACGCAAACCATATATTTCGTCGGCGCGAGAAGTCTGGCTCAGCACTGAAGCGCAGTGCGATCGGCTTGGCGAATCGGAATACCGTTGCGGCGATTGCTAGAACGACGATCATTTCTTTGAAGTTACCGATCATAGTCTCCCATCGCAGTTAGCAAGTGCTTGTCGGGCGACTGGAGCATACTGACAGTGCCGACGCAACTCAAAGCGCACCTCGATCGGACTGGCTTGGCTTGGCTGACCGGGAGCGTGAGGGGTGTAGAACCGTCGTAAGGTTAGTACACGCGACACGGGCGCTATCCTGGCTCTGCCAGAGTCGCGAAAGGTCGTGCAAGTGCCCTTCTGATCGTTCAGCTCGTGCGATTCGCGTCCAAAGTCCTACAAGTGCGAGACCCAATTTGGCCGGTCTGCACAGGGCGCACTGTGTCGCGCGCCGCCAGTCGAGTTAGCCTGGAGAAAATTGATGCTGCGGCGATCGGGAGAGTCGGCATTCGGGTCCCGTACGGTGCAAAGGTCGGTTCGACCAAGTCACATATTACGATTCAAAAGACATCCTTACATCCGTTGTGTGTAAAATTGCTATCCCCTCTGCGAGAGAGGGACTCTATTTTACGGTGAAGCAATGCGATCACTTGACGATTTGGGGCTAGCGTCTTTCCTGCCGTTGTCTCGCATGAATGAACTGGCGAAGTCAGTTCGCTCAATGTATCTCAATGCAAAGCCGTTTCCATATGTCGTCTTCGATAATTTCTTCGATCCGAACCTCATCGATCTCGTCCTCGCGGAGTTTCCGAATCCCGGCGGGATCCGCTGGCAAAGCTTCGACAATGCGCACGAGATCAAGCTCGCCTCGGCCGCCGAGGCGTCCTTTGGGCCAGCCACACGGCTTCTTATGTATCATTTGAACTCCATCACATTCCTGGAATTTCTCAGCGCGGTTACCGGAATCGACAATCTGATACCGGATCCCCGCTTTGAGGGGGGCGGTCTTCATCAGATCCTGCGCGGGGGCAAACTAGGAATACACGCTGATTTCAACAAGCACCGCGACTATGGCTTCGATCGGCGCCTCAATTTGCTTCTCTATTTGAACAAGGATTGGCACGAGGAATATGGCGGACATCTGCAGCTATGGGATCGGAATATGACACAGTGCGAGGCTAAGGTACTGCCAATATTTAATCGGGTGATGGTCTTCGGGACCACGGATTTCACATATCATGGTCACCCGGATCCTTTGGATTGCCCTGAGGGCATGACCCGAAAGTCGCTTGCGCTTTACTATTTCAGTAACGGCCGCCCTGCCGAAGAGGTCACCGGCGAGCATTCGACACTATTCCGCGCTCGAGAACAGAAGGAATTCAGCCTGACGTTGAATCAGCGACTGCGTGGACTCGCTAGGGACCTCGTGCCGCCGATCATCATGCGAAAGATACGGAGACTTCCATAACCGCAGCGGTATCGGCGCCTCTTAGGCGTGTCAGTGATTTAATCAATTATGACCCGTCCTCGTTTCGCTTCGAACGAACCCAGTTCATTTGCCGTGCTACTAGGAATTTTGCGTAAACTGGGATTTTCCACAACGCGTATACGATTGCTAACGCAAGGCTGCCGAGGGAGATGGTTTGGCGGCCGTATCGAAGCCACGACATCAGAACCGAAAGCACGAGCAACACGGAGGCCGTGGTCGCAATGCCCAGGGGGAATATTGCGTTCGTGAAAATGTAAAAAATAGCGCTGACACACCAAGCCACTACCACCAGAAGCGTCAGCAGTGCCAGTGGCGGCACACTTAGATCGAGAGTCAGGGCCAATAAACCGGCACTCAGTTGGGTGAGAGAGCTAACCAGCAAACACGGTACTTCGCTAACAATGACGCCCAGATGACCATGTTCCCACCGCGTGCGCTGCCCTTGAACGCCGTCGCTGGAGGTAGGAAATTCGCTGGTGACGAGCGCGTCCGGACAAAACAGCGGCGGCGTACCAGCCCGGGCCAGATCGATACCAAGTTTGAGGTCCTCCACGATATGGCCAGTTGCAAGCTTCGCCGCGCGAAGGGACAACCACGGAAATGCCATCCCAGTTCCCATGAGTTGACATGGTAGTCCCAGCCGATGCAGTCCCGCCGGTCGCGCCTGGTTTTTGACTATCCACGCAAATTCCGCGATGCGCATCTTCAGGCCAGCATCCTTCCTTGCATGCATCAAGTACAAGGCTTGAACCGGTCGTGCGGTCTTTATGCACAATTGAGTCAGCTGATCGATCGAGCCTGGGGCGACACAGCAATCGGCATCAATGATGACGACGACTTCCGGCGGATCGTGCTCAAGATGGCGAACACCAAAGTCGAGGGCATAGCCCTTCCCGCGGCGCGCCAAATCGGAGCGCACGACTACTTCGGCCCCTGCTAACCTGGCCAGAGCTGCGGTGTCATCGACACAGTTATCCGCGATTACCAATAGCCTGTCGCTCTCAATGAGTTGCGGAGCAATGCAATTCAGGGTGTTGGTTATAATTGAGGCTTCGTTATGTGCCGGCATCAGCACGGCAATACGTGGACGCTTGCCTCCGTAAGTTGCTCGAGATCGTCGCTTTGTAACTGCCGCCAGGATCTCAACGAACAACACGAACACGGGAACCAGCAACAACGTAGCCAAGGAACCCAAAAGTATGCTGACAAATCTCATCAGTCGAATTCTAACTGGATAGCCCTCCAGTATCTCAGAAAAGACAAGGGGCACCGCTAAGTCCCGGGCGGGTGTAAAACTGCGCACCCGGACGTCAGATTCCGTGCCCTCTTCCCCACGAGTGATGCGTACTGCGCGGTCCATTGCTCCACCAGTGAGCTCCATCTCCACTGTTGAGCTTGCTGACAGGCGTTATTCGACATTTCTGCAGCAAGGTTTGGTTCTTCGGCCAGCCGCTCCATGCAGCGAGCCAAAGCTGGCGCAATTTCATCCAGAGGTTCCGGATCGACTAGAAATCCCGATACTGCGTGCTCGATCAACAATTGAGGACCACCCCAATTCAGGCAAATAGGAACAAGGCCAGCAGCCATGGATTCCTGAGAGAGTGGATGCTTGCAGAGCTCGGGTTGGTTCCGGATATGAGTGATTTGGACCACATCGCCAAGGACTGCCTGCAATTGTTCAAATATTTGGAGGGCTTTGATTGCTTCGCCGCCCTTTTGCGCGGACACATTGGGTGCCGCAAGAAATAAACGAATAGTGGAACTCATGGGCGCGTGCTTAGGGTCTTCCGTACCAGGACGGAAACCATATCACGCTTACCATATTTTGATGTAGGTGAACGTCGCGTCGTGAGGCAAATGGACGGCGATACCGATGGCAAAGCACCGAAACCGGTCGACGAAGACTGTTACTCGCCGCCTTCTGGCGCAAATTACTTCTCCGCGCATTTCGGCAATGATTGCTCCGGAACAGTGGTAAAACCTGGAGTCAAGATCAGGGAACTAAGGATAAGAGACGTCGCTTAATCCCTGTAGCTTTCTGGCGCGGTACCTGATCTCGTCGCGCCGCTCACGCGGAATGCCGAAATAGTTCGTGGACCTGCGCGGATGGAGATGACTCTCGAGGAAACCCTCTAGCTCCAACCCTGGATCAATGTGCGCAACACGATTTGGTAAAACGATTGCATATTCCTGGTCCGCAAAGTGCTTCCACAATGCTCCCTTGGTATATCCCAAAACCTCGGCGGGGGCGCTTTCGAACATAATGATTGGCCGACATTCAGATATCAGACGCTTGGCCCCAAGGACTACACCGAGCTCACCGCCTTCCACGTCAATCTTAATGACTTCGACATTCTGACTCGAGATGATGCTATCCAATGTCTTGATTTTAACTTCGATGACGGTCACTTGCTCCGTGGAGTCGCGGCTTTCCGATGACAGGCTACTGTACCCGCTGTGCTTCGTATTGATGTGGAAAGACGCTAATCCCGCCCGCGCACCAGCGGCACATTCGTAGACAACAATATTAGGAAAATTTCGCTTTAGCGCAATGACTTTGTCAGGGATTGCCTCTACTGCAATAACAGAAACTGACGAGTCTCTGCTTAATACGCAAGAGACAATTGATCCGACATGAGCACCAACGTCTACGAAAACCTTGTTTGGACGACACATTCCACACACTAAATATGTCGCAAGCTGATCGCTCGCTAGGAACCCCAAGTTCTCTTGTCGACGATACGCTGTGCGGACAATCTCAAGAGTTTCTCTCATTGAGATTAGGAACCTGCCAAGGGATGTTCCAATAATTTTGCCCTTTGCGAATTCGGCGAAATTTATCATGGGCTTCCCGACATCTAACATCCAACATTTTCGTATCATTCAAAAAAATGGGCAAGTGAATTTTGATTGTGCCGCCGTATTCAGCATTAACGCATCCGCCGGGCGCGGCGCGCCGCTGCAAAGAAAGGGCGCAATAGCCCACCCCGGTGAGGCAACAGTCGCAGCAGGCGAGCATTGGCAAGAATCAAGGGCAGAACATCGCTACTGTGCCCCAGCATGGAAATCCATGGCGTAGAGTCTCTCGCTTGAATATTTCCGCTAGATCGATGCTCCGGGCCGAATAGGCCGTGAATCGCACGCCCGAAGTAATAGGGGATCACAAACCGACATTCCAACGAGGCGTGCTCTTTGGGTATGTCCAATGGTTTGAGGGCACCCAGGGTCGTCAGCCACCAAAGCCACGGCAGATCATTGCCGATTGCCATATCCAGAAAAATGAAGCCGAAGGCCCTGGGATTTAAATCGATCGCGACCAACTCATCACCGTCCAGTATCACTTCGAGTTCGAAAATTCCGCGCGAGATCAGTCTGTCGACCGTCCTCATGCCAGCGTTGAGAATGGATTGATCGTTGCACACAGCCTGTACGGTGCTCACACCGATGTCGGGCGGCCATTGGCTTCGTTTGGCAGTCAGCAATGCCGTAACAATTCCACTTTCCGGATCCTTGATGCCGCTGATGCTATACACGCAGCGCCTCGCTGATGGAATATAGCGTTGCAGAAATGGCCATCTAAGGTCGGGGTAATCGGCGGCAAGCTGTTCTTGCCCGGAAGCCACAGGATAGGCCCGATAGGCTCGACGTAAGCCAGCTTCGTCATGCACCAACTGTCCTCGCTGAGACGTGCCGACCACCAGATGCGATTTGGGTTTGATAATGAGCGGATAACCTAGAGCCCTGGCCGCCTCGACTGCCGCCTCCAGATTGTCAGGCGCAACTTGGGCTGGGACGAGCTGGCCGACGTCCTCACAGGCGGTTGAAAACTGCGTTTTGATCAAACATCGTTCAATCTCCGGCAGCGGTGTAATCGCGCGGCGAACCTCGGCGGGAAACTCATCACGAAGCACGGCCAAATAGTAGGCGATCAGGTCGGTAGTCGGAGCAAGGCGCGTGATTTCTCCTGCCTTAACGCGAGACCGGAGCCAGGGCAAAAATCGACCTGCGTCGCTTACCGGTGGGCAGGTTCCACGAGCTTTACAATAACGTGACCAGCGGCCCGCACCCGGACCGTAGAAATGCAGCGGCACCCCTTGTCGACCGAGCGAAACCGCGAATGCCAAGGTCGGAGCCCAATCATTATTGATGACCGCGACCGGGTGCGCAGCCCGTTGCTGCGATGCCAGCTCCTCTACCGCTGACTCATCAACGATGAGTGCATCAGTCTTGGCCATGGGATGCGGTACTTTTGGCGTCAAGCGCTCGCCGTTCGGTCACGTGTTTCTCTCGCCAGCCTGCCGTATGCCGAGTTTAAGTGCCTACCCAGGCGGGTCGCCGTGTATTCGGCGCCTCTGGCAAATCGCATCAAAGGACCGAAACTCAGAGCGGATGCGACACCGATAAAGTACAGGCCGGGAAGCGAGGACTCGAAGGAGGGCGATAGCACCGGCGATTGACCCTCCAATGCGAGCTCAGAACGCAGCGGCTCGCTAAGCACGCTCAATCTAGCAACCGATGGTTGATACCCTGTGGCTGCGATGATGTGATTGGCGTCAATGTCCAACGCGGGCCCGGGGCCCTGCAAACGCAGCGATGCTCCGTCTTGCCGCGGCGTAACTGTTCGAATCTCATATCCAACATACATCGGCACGTTGCCAATCACCTGATCCTTGATGAACCAGCCGCCGGAGGGCCCCAGATGCCGGCTGACGATGCGCTGTCGCAGCTGAAGCGGCAGCAGGTGAAACAATTCCGGCGCTTTCGTGTACAGCGCGGAACGCAAACCGGGACCGAGGCCGTAGTTGGGAGCCTTGGTGCGTTGCCAAAGTGAGCGCGGTTTATCACTCGGCGGTAGGTGGAACTCAAGGGGTCTGCGGGTCACTATCTGCACCAAGGAACCGGCGGCGTGGAGCAGCGCCGCTATATCGGTAGCCGACGCACCACCGCCTACGACAACCACCTGCCGCCCGCGAAATCCGGATAAATCGTGGTGCGCACTGCTGTGGGTGCAAAGACTGGCAGGCAGCGCCGTCAGAACTTCAGGCACATGCCCGAAGTAACTGATCCCGGTGGCGATAACCACGGCATGGGCGCTCAGCGTCTCGTCATTCTCAAGCCGCAGCTGGTAACCCTCGGAGTCCCTGCGTACTTCTGACACCGAGACCGGTTCCAGCATGGGCACAAATTTTCTCTGGAATTCCAGCCCATACGCGACGAAAGTATCGAGCCTCACCGGCGACCCGTAGTCCCCATAGGCGATAGCCCGGTCCTCGCAATATTGCTTTAAGGTAAATCGACGGGCGGGCTCATAGAGATCAGAGGCAAAGCCATCCGACTTCAGATGCATGCCGGCGGGCATCTGTTCGCGCCAAACCTGCATCGGTTGGCCAAATATTCGAAATGCGATGCCACGCTCGCGCAGATGCGCTGCAAGCGAGAGGCCGTAGGGGCCAGCACCGACAATGACAATTGGGGTCTTGGGCTTCACCATATTCTCATCTTATTTAAGGCAATAGGCTTCATGAAGGACGTGACTCTCATTTGCTAGAAACGGGAGGTTGAAACAGATCCGCGAGCTTCTGGGCCTCGGTATCGATGGAATGCCGCTGAATGACTCGGCTGTGACCGGCCTCCCCGATCCTGCGCAGATCCTCAGGTCCCATCGACAGGCATGCCTCTATGGCCGCGGTGAGGTCATGCACCGATCCGGCCGGGAACAACCAGCCGTTTTCGCCCGAACGCACAAGCTCCGGAATTCCTGCGACGTAAGTCGTAAGTACCGGTCGCCGCAAAGCCATCGCTTCCATGAGCACCACCGGCAACCCTTCTGCGAAACTCGGCAAGACCAAGGCTCGCGCGGCCAGGATTTCATTGCGGACTTCATCGCTGCTAATCCAGCCGGTAACGCGCACGAGCTTGGCCAGCCCGCGTTTTTCGATGAGCCGCTCAACCTCGCCGCGCAGCGGACCGTCGCCGGCGAGCACCAACTCCAGAGGGATGCCCTTGGCGACGATGCGCGCCGCTGCCTCGATCAACAGCAGCTGCCCCTTCTCCTCACACAGCCGCCCGACGCAGACAAGGCGGGCCGCGGTACTGACCTCGCCGGACGCATTGTCATAAAAAGCCTTTTCCAAGCCGCAGTGCACGAGTTTTACCTTGGGCCAATCTTCATACCTGGACCGTAGATAGAGCTGACTCACGCCGTAATGGCTGATGGCCACCACGAACGCAGAGCGATGAACTTTCTCTCGCAAACCCATAGGAGTGACGAACTCATTCGGCCCGTGCACCGTGAAGCTAAACGGGGGTCCACCCAGAATGTGGGTGTAGAGCGCGACCTCAGCTGAATTGCTGCCGAAATGGGCATGGATGTGGCGGGCACCGGAGGCCACCAACCACGGCAGAACGCGGCAAGCTTCGGCGATGTAGGCGAGGTGGTAGGGAAACGTACGATCCGACTCGCGCGCCATTCTCACGGCTACGCCCAACGCCGAACAGAAGCGCAACGGTGTACGAAGGAGGGCGACCAGCGTTGGCACCAGCAGCGCCAGCGCGCCATACTTAAGTACGTAGCGGGTTTGATCACGCTCGTGCTGATCTTCTATGTCCGGCAGTGCCTCCCTCCAGCCGTGCAAGGCAATGCGTTGTACCTCAAATCCCAGCCGCTCGAGCGCGAGAATCTCTCGCCGGATGAAGCTGTGACTAACCTTTGGATAATGATTGACGAAATAAGCGATTTTCAAAACTAAACCTTGTGTAGATCCATTTATTTCGACGCGCTGCTCGGCGCCCCCACGGGAGTCTTTGTTTGCTTTCGTTTGATTTACGGAACTGCGCGCCGCGGGAATGTATAGCGCGCTCAACTCCTCACTTAAGATTCTCTCGAGTTCAACGCGCGTCGCACGCTGGCTGAAAATGTGATCGGCGCTGTCGATCACATGAAGCACACAGTCCTGCGCAAGGCGGTCGAGCGAGGACCCGGCCTGGATCTTGAGCACATCGATACCCGGTTCGCCGCGCGAAAAGACAAACACCACGCGGATACCGCGGGCAACGAGATCCTCCAGCTCCCGTCCCAGATCTCGCGGCAAGTGAATTCGCAAACCTCGCGCAAGATCGCGCAGCCCGGACTCCACGGTGAGCAGCGGGCGGCGGATGACGATTCTGGCGATTCTCCAAATATTGAAATGTCCCGTGATGATTCGTTTCCAGATCGACCAGGACAAAAGCCGTTTGCGGTAGAATGTGAAATTGCGTGTCACATCAACCGAGTCCTGGAGATTTTCGGTCGTCATACCCTCCGCCCCATAGAAATTCATGGGATTGACGACGAGGATTCGATTGACGGGAAAACCAGCTACCGCGGCGCGCAGCGAGTGATAAGCACCCGAACACAGGCCACCCAAAGTAATTTCGCTGGCACCGTAGTTCGTGCGCATGAATTCGATCGCGACGTTAATGTCTTCCAATGCAGCGGCCGGAAAAACCTCGTTATCCGGCCGCTGCGGGCGAGTCGCGCTATCGCCCAGTCCCGCTAAATCCAGCCGCAGCACGGTATATCCGTAACGCGCCCATTGCCGGGCGAGAGAAACGTACATTCGGTTCGAACCGACATGATGCTCCGCCCCGACATTGAGCAAGATGACCGCGCGCCGCCGCTTTTCGCCCGCGAAGGGCTCTGTAACGATGCCGAACAACACAGCCATGGAAGACAGAAACACCGGCCGTTCGGTCAGTATCGCCTGGGGCAGCCCCGCATCGCCCGGCAGTTGCAGCTCGGTCATCGTCGTGGGGAGCCCTACCCGCAGAGGCTGGTCCGTGTTAGATCGGACTTGCCACGAGGGCTTGCTCTGCAAACTCGATAGCCACTGGCGTGTCGTCTCGAGCATCGCCTCGGGTATCGAAGCGGACCGGGGGTCGGTCATCAGGACACCGGCGATCCCGGGCAATGTTTGATATTCCAACTTGGCGCCGACTGCCGACAACTTCTGCTGCCAGTCGCGCGCCAGCGGCAGATTATTATCGTCAATGATCAGGATCTGCGATGCCGGCAATGTCTCTAGTGTTGTGACATCCATTTGCGCCAGCGCCGCGATGCTCGCGGCTGATAGCGAGAAACCACTGACCTCCAGCGACCCGCTGGCTGCCGCAGCGCTGGATTGCCCAGCGCTGGGCGGCGGCTGCACAGAACCCGCGCTAAGCGCAGCGGCCAATAGCGTCGTGCGCAACTGGCGCAAATAGCGCCGCCCGTTAACGATAGGCGAGATAAGTACCAGCCCGTCGATTGTGTGAGACCGCACGCCCGCCAAGGCCGCCAACAGGCCGCCAAGACGAAACCCGACCACACACACATATCGAACGCCGGTGAGCCGCCGCAATTCAGCCACGGCTGCAACGACATCATTGGTCCAAACTTCCAACTGGTTCGCTTCCGGTGCGATATCGGCAGAATCGCCGGTTCCCAGGTAGTCGAACCGCAAAGCGGGCATGCCGATCGCCGCGCCCATATCGGCAAAAGCCCGCACCGTGCGATGAGCGCAGATGGCCTCATAGCCAAATGGTTTGCAGATCACCACGCCGATGTTTGCCGCGGTGGCTTCATCGGGGCGATGGAGCCAGCCGAACAGCCGCTTCCCGCCGGATTCGAAATACAGTGCTTCCGCCTGCCCGCCGACGGCGGCGGAAGATGTATAGGGCCTAGCGTCGGCGCTCATGTGAAGTCATTCGATGCCCCCGCGGACGCAGGCAATGTGCGCCGCGAACCCAACTTGTCGGACGGTGCCGGGGGCCGATGCAAACAGCTGACCGAGTCTTCTCGATTAACAATAATCATAGGGCCGCTTCGACCGCAACGAGGTTATCACACCAGCTAGCGCCGCGGAATTAGCGGAGCCCGGGATGACACTCTGCGGAGGCAAGCATGGCAGCGATTGACAAACTGCCAGCACGAGGCGCCAGCCTAATTGTTTCGGGACATACTAGGCGTCGCATCAGCTCCCGCGTTGCCCCGGACTATGCACTTCAGCGAACGCAACACGCGCTGGGCGATGGCGCAGCGGTCGCGGCATGGGAACCTGTAGAAAAGCCATCTTGCGGACGTATTTGTCGACTGGCCACTCAGCGCTGGATCCGGCCGGGAAAAACGGCGTATCGCCCGCCACCAAAGTCCTGGTTCCAGCATTGGATACTGCGCCATCGACCCTCCGAGTGCTGGCCGGCGTTTCCAAACTAGCCCGCACCATAACGCAACAATGCCATCCCGCACAGGCCATGGCACTGTCAGAAAACTCTGGCGCGCTTTTTGCCGCAACAGCACTTACAATCACCCGTTCTGACCACGCACTGGAGTCAAAGATGTCGGTAAGGGCAATGATTACAACTCAGTTTGAGGACGTAGCGCGCGAACAGAAGAGGAAACTCACGCCCTTGACCGACGATCTTAAGCTTTTGCAGTCCGGCCTTGACTCACTCAGCTTCGCGCTGATTGTTGCACGACTGGAAGAATCACTCGGGTTTGATCCATTCGATTCCGCCGACGACTTGAAATTTCCAGTTACGTTCGGTGATTTCGTCAAGCTATACGAAGGCCACCCCAATGCCAGCGCTGCCTAGCACCACGGTTGTAGCGACGGCTGCTCGATAAATCGGTAACTCAAAAACGCGCACGCAAAGGACGCCGCGATTCGGATAGTCGCTCAGAAAGGATTCTGGTGGGCGGTACAGGGATTGAACCTGTGACCCCTGCCGTGTGAAAGCAGTGCTCTACCGCTGAGCTAACCGCCCGCTAATCGGCATCAAAGTATGACATCGGCCACCAGTTAAGACAAACGGCATGGCTTCTGAATGGCCTCTGCTAAACTCTGCGCCCCTCAATATTCCCAGACTAGGATCATGACTGTCCGCACCCGATTCGCCCCCAGTCCAACCGGTTTCTTGCATATCGGTGGATTGCGGACCGCTTTGTTTTGTTGGTTGTACGCCCGGCGTCATGCAGGACAGTTTGTCTTGCGGATCGAGGACACGGATTTGGAGCGCTCGACTGCCGAGGCCATTCAGCAAATTCTTGACGGTCTAGAGTGGGCCGGCCTCGACTATGACGAGGGCCCGTTCTTTCAGACCAAGCGCTTTGAGCGCTACAAGGAAGTCATTGAGCAGTTGCTTGCCGAGGGCAAAGCGTATCGATGCTACTGCAGCAAGGAAGAGCTCGATCAAATGCGCGCGCAGCAGATCGCGCGTGGAGAGAAACCCCGCTACGACGGACGATGGCGCGAGCGTGCGGACTCGCCGGCGGGCGTGGCGCCGGTGGTGCGCTTCAAGAATCCGCTTGAGGGTGAAGTGGTTGTCGATGACGTTGTGCACGGATGCGTCACTTTCCAGAATTCAGAGCTCGACGATTTGATCATCGCGCGTTCGGACGGCACGCCTACTTATAATTTCTGCGTGGTTGTGGATGACATGGACATGCAGATCACGCATGTGATCCGGGGCGATGATCACCTCAACAATACCCCGCGCCAGTTGAACATGCTCCTGGCGTTGGGAAATCGGCCGCCGGTCTATGCGCACCTGCCCATGATCTTGGGTTCCGACGGCGCCAAACTCTCAAAACGTCACGGCGCTGTGAGCGTCTTGGAATACCGTGATCAAGGTTTTTTGCCGGAGGCCGTGCTCAACTACCTAGTGCGCCTCGGCTGGTCGCACGGCGATCAGGAATTTTTCTCGATCGAGGACATGAAGTCGCTATTTGACATCGTCGACGTCAATAAGTCGGCGGCCGCGTTCAATGTCGAGAAGCTAGCCTGGCTCAATCAACAGCACATGATGCGGGCCCCGGCGGCGCGCATCGTGCCGGTGCTCCGCTGGCATTTGGAGCGCGAAGGAGTTCAGGCAGCCGATGAGGCGCAGCTCGAGCAAATTGTGCTCGCTCAACGCGAGCGCGCAAAGACGCTGCTTGAAATGGCGCTCAACAGCGTGTTCTTTTTTCGCGCGCCCGTGGCCTATGACGAGAGAGCCGTGCGCAAGCACGTCAGTGCCGAGGTGCCGGCATTATTGGCCGAGGCCGCGGCGGCCTTAGGAAGCCTGGATGTCTGGAGCGCGGCCGCCATTCACGAAGTCATCAGCGGTGTCGCGGCGGCGCGGGGCATCGCGCTTGGCAAGCTCGCGCAGCCCATTCGGCTGGCCGTATGCGGTGGTACGGTATCGCCGCCCATCGACGCCACTTTGGCCATTTTGGGCAAAGCAGAGGCGCTGTCCCGGCTGGCGCGGGCGCAAGCGCTCTGGGGCGCGTAGATCATTCATTTTCTTGACGAAGTGCACCCTCTCAGGTAACGTGCCGCGCCTCCATGTGGGGCCATAGCTCAGCTGGGAGAGCGCTTGCATGGCATGCAAGAGGTCGGCGGTTCGATCCCGCCTGGCTCCACCAGATTTTGACAGAGTAATTGATTGTTTCCGTCGATTGTCCCCATCGTCTAGAGGCCTAGGACACCACCCTTTCACGGTGAGAACCGGGGTTCGAATCCCCGTGGGGACGCCACTTCCTGGAGGGTCTATTCCGGACACATGAGTAGCACCGTGATCGACTGACTGCGCGAGCGTGATCCTCGACCAGAGCTTTCGCTTACCCGATATTGGTTCGAGTAATCCTGGATCTCGACCAGTCCTTTCGCCTCAAGGCGCTTAATCGCAAGGCACCTCACCCACTCTTTTGCCGATGTCCTACCACCTGTCCGGGTGTTTGAGCGCCCATTCCAGCGCGGCCAGCATGTGCGAGTCCAGCCGGATCTTCCTGCCGTGGTAGGTGACCATGAGCACGCCTTGTCCTCTCATAACCCGCCCGGCCGTGGGTAGTCGCGCGCAGCGCAGCGAGAAACGCAGTCGAATCGTCCAGAATGAACGGGCGCAGCCAGCGCGCATTGGCAACAAGATGCAAGTATAGCGGTTCATCCATCTGGATTTTCCCGATCACCTCCGCATAGCTTCTCGCATCGTTGGTTCGCGCCAGCATGATCGCGCCGGTAAGCACCTCCGATGCGGGAACCACATTACTTGTCACCACCGGTCGCAGTAGCAGAATCGCCTCCGCCACGACCTTCGCGAACCCTTCCGCAAACGTCGAGCGGGTCGGCACGATTACTATATGGGTCTCAAGATAGCGGGCCACCAGTTCGGCGCGATTCAGCCGCCCAGTTATCGTGACGTTGCTCCCAGCTTGTCGCCTGACCTCATCCAGCGCAGAGCCATCCCCGCAGAGTGTGAATTCGATATGAGGTAGTTTTTCGGCCATCGTGAGGATATCGAACACGCCTTTATTCTCTTCAATACGGCCCGCAAACATCACACGAAAGGGGCCGCTGGCGTGATCCTTTGGCTCGGGAACCTCTTGGAAGCTCGCCACGGGATAACTCGCCTTGAATATGGTGATCGGAACATTGCCGGCGATCGCCGCGGCCTGCCGGCCGCACGCAGCCGATACCGCGAGGGTGTGCCAAATGCAATGCTGCCAAACGAAACGAAAGATTGCGTGCCGCAGCGTGGCGCCAACGCCAGTAGGGCGGAACCCTTCCGGCCACACTGTGTTGTGCAGGATCAGCACGATCTTAGCGCCACTCAACCAGAGCAGCGCTAGATACGCCCAATCGGTGACTCCCGAATCGATGTAAATAGTCTTGGGTCTCTCGCGTAGCGCGAGCATCAGCAGTCGCAGGGCATAGAGAAAAACGGTCAGTTCGTAACCGATCTTGGGAATGCGCAGGTTCCGCCGTGGAAGGTTCGAGACAGTGCACGTCTCATCGACGACCGTCTCAGCGCGGGCGCAATAGGAAACGGCGTGAAAGGTTAGTTTTTCTAGGCGGCAGTATTCGAAGAACTGACCAGAGTAGGTCACTGACGTTTCGCCCAGATGGTCAACGCCGCGCTTCCAACTTGCGTACGAGGCTACAATGTCGCCCGGCCCCTCACAATATAAAACGTCACGTCCCTGCGTCATATGGCACCTGCTGCATTGATCGCATCGGCGCCGCATTGGCGCTCATCGGCTTAGGCTCGAACCAGCCGCCGTTGCCCTCGGAGATATCAAAGTCGCGGTACTGGCCGCACGCGTCCTTGATCGTCTCTAACCCATTGCAGTGCTGGCAGACAATCCAGCGAGCGCTAGTTTGGGTCATTTTTTCCTACCCCGGGGTGTCGATCCACATTTTGCGGTTTGATGAATGGGTCTCAAATAACATTTCTGTGCGGTTCATAATGGTATCGATTGCACAATTCTCGCATCTGCTCCGTCAGGGGCTTCTGGAAGTGCCGACCGAGTGGGCATTCGAAGACGAAGGCTTTAGCGGCGTCCGCGCGCCAAAACTGATCAGCAAACAGGGCAACTCGATCCCACATACACCCCTGTAATCGCCGGGGTACTTTGCCCGATACCTTTGATCGGAGCCATATTTATGGGTGATAATGTGGTGAATCGCTATACGGCGTTGAAACGATCGGGCGCGATTTAGTCAACGCGTCATTGAGACATAGACTGATGCCCATCCACCGCGACACCCCATACGGACGTCATCCACGCCACCCAGGGCGCCACCGATCCACTCACTGGCGTCCCGCTGAATTCGAAAAATTTTCGTTGGAATACACTTGAATGAGAATACTGATCATCACAGAGACTTCCGGATACATGCCCGGCGGGGTACCTGCTGAAACACGCCGGCTAGTAACTGGTTTGGTTCAAAACGGTCACGAGGTATCACTCGCTAGTGATGTACCACTAGGTGACGAAACCAAACTTTCGCATATCCCAATCAAAATTCCCGCAAAACCAGCGCTGGCTAACGACATTCGGCATGCAATCGACATTTTTAAACCGGATTTTGTTCATGTAATGTGCATGAGTTTGAAAGGCATAATGATATTGGCGCCCGTATTACATGCTCACCCGTGGGCATTGACCGTGCACTCGGTACCACCCTACGAGCGCAAACTCAGTCGCTGGCACGGCGGTGAGCGCTTGCATTACTTTGCGCGCTCTCTGCGCTTCGCCTTAAATGGGCTCGCGTGGCGATGGATTTTTAGCCGCGGGATAGTGCCGATGAGCATCGTGCACAGCAAATTCGTGGAAGATATCGTTTTGAGATATGGGGCGTCCCGGGATTTCGTTAGGTCCATTCCGCTTTGTTTTCATTCGACGATATCGCAGCGTGTTGTCGATACCTCGCCGGTCAATACCGACGCCCCATTACTGGTCACTGTTGCAGGGTTCGCGCATACAAAAGGGCAACACGATGTGGTGAAAGCGCTGCCGGCATTACTGGGGAAATTCCCACGGCTACGGTATCAAATAATTGGCGAAGTTCGAGATGAATCCTACGTTTCTTACCTGCGCCGGCTCTGTCAAGATCTGCGTGTTTTAGATCATTTCCTGATCACGCCGAACTTGGATAATGCTGCCAAGCAAAAGGTGCTGGAACAGGCCGACGTTTATATTCAGCCATCGCATGAAGAGGGTTTTTGTCTCGCGTACGCGGAAGCAGCCGCAATCGTACCGCGGCTCGTTGGAACCAATACGGGAGCAATCGCGGCAATTAGCGATGGCGACGCCGGCGCTCGCGTGATACCGGCGAAAGCGCCCGCGGCAATCGTGTCGGCGGTTACCGAACTGATGACGGCCGACTTACCGCCGCTCATCATGCGTGAACGAGATAAACGCCTCAGCGAAAGATTCTCGATCGCCGGCTATTTGCGTAGCCATGAGGAGCTGTATGCCCTTCTTAGCCGGCAAGTGCGTACCGAACCATAATCAAACCGGGAAGGCTAGGCTTGCGACCCGGACCGTACGGGCCGTACTCGCATTGCCGCGTGTGCAGCGTCACGGACTGAACGACGCGCTTGGCGATCGGGCTGCTGCGTTGGCAGCGAGCTGTAAACTTCGCGGTGCTGATGCGGTTTTTGTCGCGCTCGCAGAAGCCCTCGATCAACCGCTAATCACCTTGGACCGGGAGATCCTGGAACGGTCATCTCAGGTCATCGAAGCCGAAGCACCCGATGTTTGGGTGAATCGCGAGTCAAGCGGGTAATTGTCGCCGGTTTAAGCCTGCGGCGGCGCGAGGCCGAGAGCGGGGCCGTGGTAGCGCTGCGCTGCGCCGACGGCAAGGTTCAAATTCTGCAGAGCGGATCCTTCATCTCTGCATTTGTCGCGTTGCGCAGCAGCGCCCCGATGGCGACTCTGATGATGATTTACGCCGCGCTTTTTGGCCTCATATGAGACGACGCCGGGAAGTTGGCGTTTTTCTAGTTGCTCCGCGACATGGATGGGGACGCGTCGGTGCTGCGACCATTGCCCGACAATCGTTTAAGAAACCTAAATCCCCGCTTGGCGAACACGAGCAACCGCGGCAGGGGTACCCGGCAGAACGCAATCTTACGGACGTAGTTTTCGACATGCCACTCAGCGCGCGAGCCGGCCGGGAAGAAAATCGTATCACCAACGCTGAAGCAACGTGTCACGCCCGCGGCGTCTTTGACGACAAAGCCGCCTTCGATCACATAGAGCGTCTCGTCAACGTCATAAAACCAATTGAATCGGCCAGCCGTACAATCCCAGAGAAAAGTCGTGGCCGTGCCGTCTGCACTGCGAGAGAGAACCCGATTGCGCGCGACGGGTTTTCCTTCGAGAACCCAGTCCGGATTGATCGGCGATGGGTCCAGAGTGCCCTCGACTGCCATGTCCACTCCAGAACTACTGACTCGGACGCCAAGATAGCACCGTGTCTTCATGCCGGTCTACCGCGGCGAGCGGAATACTCGTGCCGCGCTGCGTCATTTCCGCTCGACTCCCATGATAAGCGAGTAACTCGTGCTCCGCCCGCCGCCGGGGTCTGAACTCAATGCCGTCAATCGATCAGCTTGCGAAGAAATAGCCCGCGGCCGAGCCGCGATCTATCGAATAAATTGTCAATGGGTCAGCCCATAAATCTCGAACTCCCCGGGGGTGCTGGTCGAGTTGTCCGCGCCTCCGATATTGTTGCCGCGAGTGCCCACGTAGACTCTGCCATTGGCGATCGTCGGCACGGAGAACTTCACGGCGTTGCCGGCCGCGTCGGTGCTGACCATGCCGCTGTTCCACAGCTCGGTGCCGAGTTTGGTTGCATCGTAGGCGTGGAGTACGGCGGGTCCGCACGCTTGTGACTCAGTCGTGCAGTAGCTTTGGGTGTCGAGCGCCCACACCACGCCATTGGTGGTCGCCGACGCGGACACCGAGGGGGTGGCACCGGGGAAACCATAGGCGTGGGTGGAGGAGGACGCGAGACTGAACTGCACGGTTGTGAGGTTCAATTGATAAGCCGCCAGGGGGCCGCCGACGCCGGCCACGAATAAATAATTGTTCCAGATCGCCGAGGTCGAATAAATGCCGTGACCCAACGCGATGGTCTGCACCGCGGCGCTGTCGCCGAATCCGCCCAACAAGTCGCGATTGAGCACGTAGAGTGTGCCGTCCTTCCCGCCGCAGACCAGAGCATGCGTCACGGTGTTGCCCGCGGGTAGATCCGCAAGGACTGCCGCGCCGCCGGAACCGAAATCGTGGTCGCCCTGAACGTCGTCCAGTTCATCCGAGGGCGTGAAGTATTGGGTGACCTGAAGCGCCGTGTTGAGTTGCAGCAGCGAGTCACCGTAATCGTTGTTCGGTGCGGTGCTGTTGCCCGCATCGAAGTCGCCGTTGCCCGTGAGTACATACAGGTGATTCAAGGCGTCGACCGCCGGTGCGCCGCCGCTCATCCAGATGCCGCCCCTCTGGACGTTGGGCGCGCTGTTGAACGCGGCGGTCTGTGTCAGCGCGGTTTCGTTGTAGCCCATGATCCAGCCATACCATGGCGAGATGTCCTCATTCGAGCCCCACGCGAGGTAGACGGTGCCATTGACGAGCGCGAGGCCGGAGCGTTGAGCCTGTTGCTTGGCGTTGAAGGCGACCGTGGTGCCACCGTCGCCCGTGCCGGGGTAAGTGGCCGCAATGATCACCGGCGATCCGGTCTTCTCCTTCCCCGTCGTGATATCGATCGCGTGCAGCCGCTGATAGAACGTGGTCTGCGCGGCATTGATGGACTTGGAAACGACATACAGAGTGCCGCTGGAGGCATCGATCACCGGCGTACCGCTGACGCCGACTTCCGGCTGGATGAGGACAAAACCGGCACCAAGCAACTTGCTCGGAACCGAAGTTTCGCCGCTCGATCCGCCATGAGCGACGTCGATCAAACTGGTCGACCACAGCAGCGTGCAAGAATTGGAATCGCCGTCGAAGGCGAACAAGCTATCGTGTTGCGTCGTCACGAAGAGCACATTGTGCTTTACCCCGCCCAACGTAACATTGGCAACCCAAAGCGGCTGAGCGTAGATGGCCCCGTCGACGGCGCAGGACGCCAGCTTTCCGAAGCTGGTGGTATTCACGTTGCCGGGGGTGAGTGCGTATTCCTGGGTATTCGCACCGTCTCGGGCGAGATCGTTATGGTAGGTGTACACGCCGGCCAAATCCGTGACCGCCGCAATCGCGCTCGCGGTTTGCGTCGAATTGACCACGCTGGTTGCGATGATGGTGTGCGTTCCCGCGGCGCCCGCAGTGTAAAGACCTGTCGCGCTGATGACGCCAACGGTGCTGTTGCCGTTGGCGATGCCATCGACGCTCCAAGTGGCGGCTCCGCCGCCGGGAACC
>Ga0224547_1000005_pt1 | contig 57639 bp, 45 predicted proteins | sample 714P21014metaG_FD_179908 | JGI IMG/M metagenome (GOLD analysis project Ga0224547, IMG submission 179908) | Peat soil microbial communities from Stordalen Mire, Sweden - 717 P2 10-14 | ecosystem: Environmental > Terrestrial > Soil > Wetlands > Peat | place: Sweden: Norrbotten County, Stordalen...
CCCCGCCATACTTCTCCGCCATCACCTTCGTCAACGCAGCCGTCAAGGTCGTCTTGCCATGATCAACATGCCCAATCGTCCCCACGTTCACGTGCGGCTTCGTTCGCTCAAACTTCCCCTTCGACACAGGCCTTACCTCTCAAATAAATGAAAACGATTGGATTTGCGAAACCTAAACTTTAAGAAGCTTTCTTCATCACGACGTCGGCGACATTGCCCGGGACTTCCTGGTACTTCGCGAACTCCATGGTGTAGTTCGCGCGGCCCTGGCTCATCGAGCGCATCGACGTCGAGTACTGAAACATTTCGGCTAACGGCACCTCGGCGGTCACCACTTTGCCGGAAGGACTGTCTTCCGTGCCGACGATCTGCCCGCGGCGGCGGCTCAAATCCCCGACGATGTCACCGTAGTAATCTTCCGGCACCACCACTTCCACTTTCATGATGGGCTCGAGCAGCACCGGTTTGGCCTTGCGGAATCCTTCCTTGAAGCCGATCGAACCGGCGATTTTGAACGCCATTTCGTTCGAGTCGACGTCGTGATACGAGCCGTCGAATAGCGTGACCTTCACATCGACAATGGGATAGCCGGCGATCACGCCGGTCTGAACCGCTTCTTGGATGCCTTTGTCCACGGCAGGAATGTACTCGCGCGGCACGGTGCCGCCGACGATGCCATTGACGAACTCGTAGCCCTTTCCCTGCGGAAGCGGCTCGAGCTTGAGCCATACGTGGCCGTACTGGCCGCGGCCGCCGGTCTGGCGGATAAACTTACCCTCGGATTCGACCGTGCTTCGCAGCGTCTCGCGATAGGCAACCTGCGGCTTGCCCACATTCGCCTCGACCTTGAATTCGCGCTTCATGCGATCGACGATGATCTCCAGATGCAGCTCACCCATGCCTTCGATGATGGTCTGGCCTGATTCGGGATCAGTGTGCACGCGGAACGAAGGATCTTCCTTCGCCAGACGCTGCAGCGCTAAGCCCATTTTCTCTTGATCGACTTTGGTTCTTGGCTCGACCGCCACGGAAATCACCGGCTCCGGGAACTCCATTTTTTCGAGGATGATCACCTTGTTCAAGTCCGACAAGGTATCGCCCGTCGTGACGTCCTTCAGGCCCACGGCCGCCGCGATGTCGCCGGCATGCACTTCTTTGATTTCGGAGCGATCGCTGGCATGCATCTGCAACAGACGGCCAATGCGTTCATTGCGATTGCGGCTCGGCACGAACACTTGATCGCCGGAATTCAACGTACCCGAATACACCCGGAAGAACGTCAGATTTCCGACGAATGGATCATTCAAGATTTTAAAGGCCAGCGCGGCAAACGGCTCAGCGTCATCCGCTTTGCGCGTCATGGGTTCGCCGCTCTCGCTTTGACCCTTGACAGGCGGCCTTTCCGTGGGCGACGGCATGTATTCGACGATGGCGTCGAGCACTGCCTGCACGCCCTTGTTCTTGAACGCGGAACCGCAGGTAACCAAGCAAATATCGTTTTTCAGAGCCCGCTCGCGCAAGCCTTTCTTGATTTCTTCATCGCTCAAAGAACCGCTATCCAAGTACTTGGTGAGCAGGTTCTCGTCGCCTTCAGCGGCGGCCTCGATCATATTCGCGCGCCACTCCTCGCACTCCTTGAGCATTCCTACGGGAATTTCGCGGTACTCGAACTTCATGCCCTGAGTCTCTTCATCCCACCAGATTGCCTTCATCTTGACGAGATCGACCACGCCCACAAAGCCTTCTTCGGCGCCGATCGGCAATTGAATGGGCACGGGATTGCCCCGCAGGCGGGTCTTGATTTGCTCGACGCAGCGCAGGAAATTTGCGCCCGCACGGTCCATCTTGTTGACGAACGCGATGCGCGGCACGCCGTATTTGTTCATCTGCCGCCACACGGTCTCGGACTGCGGCTGTACGCCGGAAACTGCGCAATACACCGCGATGGCGGAATCCAACACCCGGAGACTGCGCTCCACTTCGATGGTGAAGTCGACGTGACCCGGCGTGTCGATGATATTGATGCGGTGTTCGGGGAAGTTCTTATCCATCCCCTTCCAGAAGCAAGTGGTCGCCGCGGCGGTAATGGTGATGCCGCGCTCCTGTTCCTGTTCCATGTAATCCATGACCGCCGCGCCGTCATGAACCTCGCCAATTTTGTGGGACACGCCGGTGTAGAACAAAATACGCTCCGTCGCGGTGGTTTTCCCCGCGTCGATGTGAGCGGAAATACCGATATTTCGGTAGCGCTCAATGGGCGTAGTGCGTGTCATGTTATGCGCTCATAGTCATGCGCTTCGCGCAGTTGTCATGCGCTTTGCGCAACTGTTGACGGGGCCGATGCGGCCCCGCCCGAGAAATCTATATAAGGCCGAATCAGCGGAAAACCAGCCGGCGGTTGGCCTCCGCAACCCTACCAGCTGTAGTGCGCGAACGCCTTGTTGGCATCGGCCATGCGGTGAGTGTCTTCGCGCTTGCGCACGGCGGCGCCACGATTTTCCGCAGCTTCCATCAATTCGGCGGCAAGGCGGTGAGCCATGGACTTCTCGCTGCGCGCGGTTGCGGCTTCGATTACCCACCGCATGGCGAGCGTTTGACGGCGATTGGCACGCACCTCGACAGGCACCTGGTAGGTGGCGCCGCCCACTCGACGGGACTTGACCTCAACCACCGGCTTGACGTTGTCCAGAGCCTGCTGCAACACAGCAATTGCCTCGGCGCCCACGGCACCGGCTTTCTTTTCGCCGATTCGGTCAATAGCACCATAAACGATCTTTTCGGCGGCTGACTTCTTGCCGCGCTCCATCACCATGTTGATGAATTTGGCCAACATGTCGTTGCCGAACTTAGGGTCGGGAAGGATGGTGCGATGAGGGGCTGCTGCTCTGCGGGACATTGAAAACCTTCTTAAGCCTTAAAGGCTATTTTTTGGGACGTTTGGCGCCGTACTTGGAGCGGCCTTGCCGCCGATCGCTGACACCGGCGCAATCGAGCGCGCCGCGCACCGTGTGGTAGCGCACTCCGGGCAGATCCTTGACGCGACCGCCGCGAATCAAGACCACCGAATGCTCCTGCAGGTTGTGGCCCTCGCCGCCGATGTAGCTGGAAACTTCATAACCATTGGTCAGGCGTACGCGGCAGACCTTGCGCAAAGCCGAATTGGGCTTCTTTGGCGTGGTCGTATACACGCGCGTGCACACACCGCGCTTCTGCGGCGAAGCAGCCAGAGCCGGAACCTTGGACTTCCAAGCAGGCTCGTTTCGGCCAGTCCGTATTAATTGAGTCGTCGTCGCCATAAATACCTTTAGAGGCCGCCTCCCGATGAAGAGCGGTCCATTGATGCAAAACCTTAAATTTGCGGGCTATATGCCAGGCACTAAGTGCCCTTGAGACAAAGGCCGGCGATTGTAGGAACCGGCCGCGCGAGTGTCAAGGTAAATGCTGCGGCGCGGCAAGCATTATACTAAGGTCCTGCCGGGAAGCCCATCAACAACAACCTCGGAAAGACATGAACAAGCTGCTCGCCACTGCCATGGTATGGATGCTGATCTGTGGGGCCGCCGCTGCCGCGAACAATGCGCCGGCCAGCGACGCCTAGATTCGGCAGATGCTGGATCTGACGGATGCACAGCAGACGATCGCCGGCATGAAGGGGCAGATGACCGCGATGATGAATATGAGCATGCAGAATGCGACGAAAGGCCAGACCATCACGCCGGAGCGGCAGGCGATTCTTGATCGAATGACGGCCAACATGTCCGCTGTAGTAACCGACATTCTGAACTGGGACGACTTACTGCCAATATATCTGCGTACCTATCGCGCAGCCTTCACTCAGGACGAAATCGACGGCATTATAAAATTCTACAAGAGCCCCGCAGGCCGTGCCTACGTCAAGAAATTGCCGCTCCTGATGCAGAATTTGATGGGGGAAATGCAGGGCTTCATAAAAACGGTTCAAGACAAAATGCTGGCGGTTCAAAAGGAGTCCATGCAAGAGCTCAAGGACTTAAAGGACAAAGAAGAGGCGAAAAAATAGCAGGCGGATGGGGCGCAACGGCCATCAAGGCGCGTCGATGTCATAGCCCTTCGCCCGCAGCTGATCGAGCAAGCCGCCGCGCTCGAGCAGCATGTCCAGGTTGACCACGGCAATCGTCGTCCCGGCGGATCGCAGATACTTCTCGATATTTTCCAGCCACGTCTGGCGTATGCGGCCGATCACATCGAGCGCGCCCTTGCCGGCGTCCAGCGCCGTGCGGCACGCGTCCACATCTTTCAGTTCGGGCAAGTTCTCGATGCGCTCGACATTGCCGATCGCCCACGCCTGAGCACGGTCCACCAGCCTGGGCAAGCCGCTTTCAAGGGTGGTGAGCGATGCCTCGACGCAGGTGCGTTCGGTCGCCGCAGGCATCGTCTTCAAAGCCTCCAGCATGTCGCTCACGCCCGCGACCTTGATCTCCTCGATGCGTACGCCATGTTTCTTGGCCAGAACTCGCAGCGCCGCGCCGAGATCGAGCCGCATGGACAAATTCACCTGATGGAAGGCGGCCTGCTGTAGAAATGCAGCCGCAATAATGGGGCGATATCGCTCCCACTTGTCGGCGTCTTCACCGACGTTGCTTCGTTGCGCCGCGAAGCGCGCGTGCAAATCGGGCGGCAGAACATCTTTGAGCCTTTTACCTCCGTTGACCATCAGAAATTTCCGATCCGCAATGAGCATCCACAAGATGCGGGGGATGCTGACTTCAAGGGGCTTCTGAACGAGCACCTGACTGGTGCTCTCGAGCACCATTTCCACTTGCTTTGAACGCCACGTAATGTCCCGAGGCAGCGGCGAAATGCTCCCCAATATCCAGACGTTCGCGGCGCCGCGATGCACGTGCCACATGCCCGGACCTGCGCGTTCCGCAGTCACCACGATTTCATCGAGCACCGGCGAAGGCTGATCGGCGCGGCCAGACGCTGGAAAGCAGCCCGCAAGCAGGTTTGCGGCCATGAATGCCGCGGTTGCAGTTCGCATGCGGCAAAGACTACAGGATTTCGGCGCGTGGGCTTTTAAGGTCTGGCCTGCGCCATGAGCCCCAGGGGCCGGCCCTCCGGATCCTTGAACATGGACAACCATTCCTCGGTTCCGTCGGCATGCTTGTGGATCATGTGCGGCGCGTTGATGAATTCGACGCCGCGAGATTTCAAGAGCTCGTAGACTTGCACGATATCACCGACACGCAAGTATAGAATCGATTCGGGGACCGCCGCCGATTCCTGGCTCAGCATCAGCCGCGTTCCGTTGCAATCAAAAAACGCGAGCTTGCCGAAAGTATAGAGATGCGGCAGGCCCAATATATTTTTGTACCACTCTTCCGCTTGGCGGATGTCATGCACGGATCTTGCGATTTGAGCGATTGAGCCTAGTTTCATCTGCGCATTCACGGGCTTCTCCTCGAGAGCACTGTCTTTGGGCGCGCGGTGCCAGTGCCGCAATTCCTTCCTATTGGCGAGGCCCAGCTTGGCGAGCGCGTTCGCGACGTGATACTTGACCGCGTCGATGCTGATCCCCCGGCGCTCGGCGATTTGGCGGCTCGTCATACCATGCTTAACGGCGTGCACCGTCCGCCATTCCGCGGGCGTCAGCACGTCATCGTGCGGGGGTCTTCCGGGGCGGGATCGACTGGCCATGAGCCATGTTATGCCGTCGCGAGCGCAATTTCCCTCCCCCTCGGCACTGTGATATTGGCCGGTTCTTCGCATGGCCTAAGGCATGAGAAGCTTCAAGGCAACGAAGAGCACAGTTGCCTTGAAGCTTCTCTAGTGCGGCTCGCGGATTTTTCCTCGATACATCACGGCGGTGAGAGGATTGCCGCCCAGGCCGTAACAGAGTTGCGCAGGCCGTTCGATGCGCCAAAACGCCAGATCTGCGCGCTTCCCAACTTCAATGGTGCCTACATCCTCGAGCACGCCGAGTGCCTGCGCGGCGCTGCGCGTCGCGCCGGCCAATGCCTCTTCGGGCGTCAAACCAAACAGCGTGCAGCCCATGCTCATCGCGAGCAGGAGGGAGGTGCAGGGAGAAGTTCCGGGATTGCTGTCGGTCGCGACGGCGAGTGGCAGACGTGCCTCGCGAAGCAATGCGATAGGCGGCGGCGTGGTCTGTCGCAGGGTGAAGTATGCGGTCGGGAGCAGCACGGCCACGGTGCCCGCGGCCGCCATGGCCCTCGCGCCATCCGCACTGACGTACTCGAGATGATCCGCCGACAGCGCATGGTATTTGGCAGCCAGTTGCGGCGCACCGATGTCGCTCAATTGACCGGCATGCACGTGCGCGGGAAGCCCCAGTTTTTTTGCGGCCTCCAGGAATTGCTCCGTCTCCGCGACGGAGAATGCAATGCCTTCGCAGAAACTGTCGACAGCATCCACCAAACCGGCCGCGGCCAGACTTTCAAGCCACGGTCCGCTGACCTCGTTCACGAACCGCTGACGCTGTGCGGCGCTTTCAGGTGGCAGCGAGTGCAAACCGAGAAAGGTTTTCTGTACCGATATCGGCAAATTTTCGCCCAAATCGCGCGCGACTTCCAGCATGCGGCGCTCCGCAGCGAGTTCCAGCCCATAGCCTGACTTGATCTCGATGGTGGTGACGCCCTCCGCCATCAAGCACTTGAGGCGCGCCAGCGCCGATTCGTAGAGCGCTTCGCGCGAGGAAGCGCGAGTCGCCAGCACGGTTGACTGGATGCCGCCGCCGGCACGCGCAATATCTTCATAAGAGATGCCGCTGAGCCGCTGCTCGAATTCCTCCAGGCGATTTCCGCCGTAGACCAAGTGCGTATGGCAGTCGATCAGTCCGGGCGTGATCCACAACCCTTGCGCGTCGCGGACAGGTGTCCGCCGCGCTTGGGCGCGCCGCTGTCCTTCTGCGGCAGTGCCGATCCACGCAATGCGTTCGCCTTTTATCGCCAGCGCCGCGTTATCAATGATGCCGTAGGGAGCGCTACCCGCCATCGTCGCAATGTTGGCGCCGATCCACACCTGATCCCAATCGTTGTCCTTAGATTTGCGCACAACGTTATGATACCAACATGGCCATTTACCGTTTGCAGACCGCCTATTTGCCCCAAGGCTGGAGTTGCGATGTGCGGGTCACGGTTTCGACCGAAGGAATCATCACTGCAATCGATGCGAACGCGGCCGCAGAGCCGCAGCTGGGCGTAGAGCCACCACCGCGGAGTCCGGGGACGGCGATCGAGCGCGTCGATGGCATCGTCATCCCCGGCATGCCCAACGCGCACAGTCATGCGTTCCAGCGCGCCATGGCCGGCAACGCCGAATACCGATTGTCTGCGCGCGATAGTTTTTGGAGTTGGCGCCAAGCCATGTATGCGCTCGCGAACCGCATCGGGCCGGAGGAATTGCGGGTCGTGGCAACCCAGCTGTTCGTCGAAATGCTGAAGACAGGCTATACCTCGGTTGCGGAATTTCACTACCTGCACCGGCCGAGCAGCGCAGCGCACTACGCGGGCGCGAATCTGCTGTGGGAGGCGATCGGCGATGCGGCCGACACGGCAGGAATCGGCCTGACGTTCTTGCCGACGCTGTATCAAAGCAGCGACTTTGGCGGGGCGCCGCTCAAGCCTGAGCAGGCGCGTTTTGCGTTGCAGACCGATGCCTTCCTGCGCGCCATAGAAGAGCGTATCGGCGCTGAGCGACGGGGCGGCGTTGGCGCCGGCGTCGGCGTCATACGAACCGGTGCCGCATTCCACAGTCTGCGCGCGGTTCCGCTCGATCAACTTCGCGAGGCGGCATTGGCCTTGCGCGCCATGGATTCAAGCATGCCGGTGCACATTCATGTCGCCGAACAATCGCTGGAAGTACGTGCCTGCGAACGCGCGACGGGGCGCCGCCCCATCGAACTGCTCTTGGATCAAGCGCTCCTCACGCAGCACTGGTGCGTGGTGCATGCCACTCACGCCACGGCGGAAGAACTTCAAGGCATCGCAGCGGCCAACGCCACTGTGTGCGTTTCCACCAGCACGGAAGCCAATCTAGGCGATGGTTTCTTCGATACCGCGCGCTTCTTCAAAGCGAACGGGCGCCTGTGCATCGGCTCTGACAGTCAATCGACCGTGAATCCGGCTGAAGAATTACGCTGGCTGGAATATCAGCAGCGCCTGCGCAAGCGCCGCCGGGTTGTTCTTGCAACGAAAGGCGAATCGCATGTCGGCACCCGGCTGTGGCGCGACGCCGCTGTTAATGGTGCGCAGGCGATCGGCCAACCGGTGGGCACGATCGCGATTGGGCGGCGCGCGGATTGGTTGGTTCTGGATGCCTCGCACCCTGCGATGGCGGGCGCGGCAGCCGATGCGGCTTTGGATCGTTTGTTGTTCGCGGGTGCCGATAAGTCCATCCGCGACGTCATGGTCGCCGGCCGTTGGGTGGTCAAAGACCGCAAGCACGGCGCCGATGATCAATTGCGGGAGAGTTTTGCCCGCATAATGAATGGTTTAGCGGCTGGTTGACTCTATCCTAAGCTCCCGCTATGAAATGTCCGGCCGTTTTCGCCCCTAGAGGAATAGCATGCTCGCCCCCCAACGCCTAAGAAACATCCGCGCGGCGCGCGGCAACACCCTGAGCGCCCGAACCTGGATGACGGAGGCGCCGCTTCGCATGCTGATGAATAACTTGGACTCCGAGGTCGCGGAGAATCCTGCCGAACTCGTGGTATACGGCGGCATCGGGCGCGCCGCGCGCGATTGGAATTGCTACGACCGCATCGTCGAGACGCTGAAAACCCTCACCGAAGAAGAAACTCTGCTGGTGCAATCGGGCAAACCGGTGGGCGTATTCCCGACCCATGCGGATGCGCCGCGCGTGCTCATTGCGAATTCCAATCTCGTGCCGCACTGGGCGACCTGGGAACATTTCCACGAGCTTGATCGCAAGGGATTGGCCATGTTCGGCCAGATGACCGCAGGTTCGTGGATCTACATCGGCAGCCAAGGAATCGTGCAGGGCACGTATGAGACTTTTGCCGAAATGGGGCGGCGCCACTTCGGCGGAAACTTGAAGAGCAAATGGATTCTCACGGCGGGTTTGGGCGGCATGGGCGGCGCTCAGCCGCTGGCCGCGATCATGGCCGGCGCTTCGCTTTTGGCCGTGGAGTGCCGCCAAAGCCGAATCGCCAAACGCGTCGAAACCGGTTATATCGACGCACAGGCAAAGGACTTGGATGACGCGCTTGCGGTGCTCGAGACATCCAAAAAGAATGGCAAGCCGATATCCGTCGCGCTGCTCGGCAATATTGTCGATGTGCTCAACACGCTGCTCGAGCGCGGCATCAAGCCTGACGTGCTAACCGACCAAACGTCCGCGCATGACCCAGTCAATGGCTATCTGCCGCAAGGCTGGTCGGTGGAGCTGTGGGACGAACGGCGCGTCAGCGATCCTGCCGGCACGGCTGCGGCCGCCACCCTGTCGATGGCCAAGCATGTCGAATACCTGCTGCGCTTCAAGCGCATGGGAATGCCGGTGTTCGACTATGGCAACAACATTCGGCAAGTCGCGTTCGATGCCGGGGTCAAGCAGGCCTTCGACATCCCCGGGTTCGTGCCGGAATACATACGGCCGTTGTTCTGTCGCGGTATCGGCCCTTTCCGATGGGTGGCGCTCTCGGGCGACCCCGAAGACATCTACAAGACCGACGCCAAGGTCAAAGAACTGATCCCCGATGATCCGCATTTGCATCATTGGCTCGAGATGGCGCGCTCCCGAATTCACTTTCAAGGACTGCCGGCGCGCATTTGCTGGGTGGGCTTGGGCCAACGTCATCGCTTAGGCCTGGCATTCAATGAGATGGTCAAGAGCGGCGAGCTTTCCGCGCCCATCGTGATCGGACGCGACCACTTGGATTCCGGTTCGGTGGCGAGCCCCAACCGCGAGACGGAGGGGATGAGGGACGGCTCCGATGCCGTTTCCGACTGGCCCCTGCTCAACGCGCTGCTCAACACCGCATCGGGCGCGACGTGGGTATCGATTCATCACGGCGGGGGCGTCGGTATGGGCTACTCGCAGCACGCCGGCCTGGTGATCGTCTGCGACGGCAGCGAGTCCGCGGCGAAACGCATTCGACGCGTATTGTGGAATGACCCTGCAACGGGGGTCATGCGCCATGCCGATGCCGGCTACGAGACCGCGATTGCCTGCGCCCGCGAGCAGGGACTGCGATTGCCGATGATTGAGCAGCCGTGAGCGACGTCTTGAAGATCGAGGCCGGCACACTGTCGCTATCGACCTTGCGGCGCATTCATGAGCGTCCGACGGTTCTGAAACTATCGCCGCAGGACCTTAGTCGCATCGCTCTGGCGAGCTCCTTGGTGGATAAAATCGTCGCGACCGGCGATGCGGCCTACGGCATCAACACCGGGTTCGGCCTGCTCGCCCATACGCGCATACCCAACGAGCAACTCGAGCTGTTGCAACGGAATTTGCTGCTCTCACACGCGGCCGGTGTGGGCGACGCGCTGCCCGACGCCGTCGTGCGGCTGATACTCGCGCTGAAGGTCAATGCGTTGGCGCGCGGTCACTCCGGCGTCACGATGGGGCTCATGGATGCGTTGCTGGCATTGCTCGAGCATGAAGTGTATCCGGTGATTCCTGCGCAAGGATCGGTGGGTGCATCCGGAGATCTGGCCCCCTTGGCGCACTTGAGTACCGTGCTGCTCGGCTTAGGTCAGGTGCGTGTGCGCGGCACGGCCATGCCGGCGAGCGAGGGCCTGCGCATCGCGGGACTGCAGCCGATCAAGTTGCGAGCCAAAGAGGGATTGGCGCTCATCAACGGCACGCAAGTCTCGACAGCGCTGGCATTGGCCGGACTGTTTGGCGCGGAGGATGTATTTGCCGCCGCGGTGGTGGCCGGAGCAATGTCGGTCGATGCGTTGAAGGGCAGCGACTCGCCCTTCGATGAACGCATCCAACAAGTTCGCGGACAACCCGGCCAGATCGCCGTGGCGCGCGAGTATCGAGAATTCATCGCGGGCAGCGCAATACGCGCGTCCCACATTGATTGCACGCGTGTACAGGACCCATATTCCTTCAGTTGCCAGCCGCAGGTGATGGGCGCGTGTCTGGATCTGATCCGCAACTGCAGCGTGACCTTAAGAGTCGAAGCCAATGCCGTCACGGACAATCCGTTGTTGTTCACGGAAGCCGGAGACGTGCTATCAGGAGGCAATTTTCATGGAGAACCGGTGGCATTCGCGGCCGATACGCTTGCGCTCGCGATTGCCGAGATCGGCAGCCTGTCGGAGCGCCGCACAGCCGTATTGGTGGATCCCAAGATGAGCGGGCTGCCCGCGTTCTTGGTCAATAACAGCGGCCTGAATTCCGGATTCATGATTGCCCAGGTGACGGCGGCCGCTCTGGTATCGGAGAATAAAACCATCGCGACGCCCGCCAGCGTCGATTCCATTCCCACGTCGGCGAATCAAGAAGACCATGTCAGCATGGCGACCCATGCGGCGCGCCGCTTGAGCGTCATGGTCGACAATGCCGCCGCGGTAGTCGGCATCGAATTGCTGGCGGCCGCTCAAGGCATCGATTTTCATCGACCCGCCCAATCATCTCGCCGCCTCGAAGAGGTTCACGCGGGCATTCGTCGGGATGTGCCCTTCTACGCAGCCGATCGCTACTTCGCCCCGGATATCGATGTCGCGCGTTCTTGGGTAAAATCCGGACGCTTCACCGAACTGGTGAAACGAGTCCTACCATCGAGGTCCGAATCATGAAATTGTCCGGCGTAGTGTTTTTTTGCGCATTCTGTTGGGCGAACATGAGCCGCGCCGCCGAAGTTAATATTGCCACGCTGACCTGCGTGAAGTACCAGAACGAAGTGATGGCGCCGCCCACCGCGGTTCCGGGTTCGGATCCCATCAATACGATGATGTGGTTGTTTGGGTATTCCGTGGCGAAGTCCGGAGCGCACGTCATGTATGGAAATGCGCTGGCCGGCTTCGGATTTGCGCTGGATGCGGAATGTAAGAACAACCCTACCGAAAGCCTGTTGGATGCACTCTCGGTGATCAAACCCGACTCTAAGAATCCGATGGACTTGACGGGATTGGAATGCGAAACCTTTGCAGCCCGCCACCTGGATCTCGTGAAATCGGACGCCGAGAGCGCGAGCACCATCATGATGTGGTTGTTTGGATTCGCCGTCGCGAAATCCGGCGGCCACATCTTTGATGTAGACGCACTCAGTAAGTTCGAATCCGCCCTGATGGGGGACTGCAAAAAGTATCCCGGCCGAAATCTCTTCGACGCGCTGACCGGCGTTAAATTCGGCAAGTGAAGGCAAAGCGTGGGCGTAGGTGTCGGGGCAACCCGCATCCGCGCTTGTAGCCGTGTAGGAATGCACCGATACGGAATCGCTAAGACGTTTCCTACGGTCAATCGGTCAGTGCACTGAATGCGGGCGACCCTGCTTCGTGGTCAACTGGCTACATGGGCAAGAGCTTGTCAAAACAGGGTTTGGCCACTGCGATTGGGACTGGAGCGGTCCTCGTCCTCAGTTCGGCCATGGCGGCACCGCCCCAGAACCGCGCCGTTCAGGCGCGCGCTCAGAGCCAAATTCAAGCGCAGGGGCAACATTTGGACCTGCGTGCTCCCTCCCCTGCAGTCGATGTTCCAGAAAAGACTCCTTCATTCCCATCGATATCGCGCCGCGACAGTCCTGGCTCCCAAGAACAGGTCCGGCCACCGGCGTTAGGCCCTGATGGCATGCGATCGCGCCTGCCCGTCCAGGACTTCTTGCAACGCATGCATCGCGAGGGATTACCGGTCGCGCGACTGTTCGAAAGCAAGTCAGCGCTGGTCCACCTGGGCCTCAATCCAAAAGGCAAGCCGGGCCTATGGCTCGTGCAAAAGACACACTGATAACCCACCACCCTCGTATCGCTCCCGAAGATACCGCGCCCGCAGCAACCCCCATGTTAGCGCCCCTGCGAATTCTTTATGTTGAGGACAACGCCATCGTGCGTGAAATTACGTCCGAGTTGCTGGCGCAGGATCAGCGCGAAATCGTGACTTGTGCGAGCGCAGAAGAGGCGTTGAAAGAGTTTGCGGCGGAGCCGTTCGATATCGTGATCACGGATGTGAGCCTGCCGGTCATGTCGGGCATTGAACTCGCGCGCAGCATCTTGGAGCTCAAGCCGCATGTGCCCATCATCCTTGCATCCGGCTATGACCTGGATTTCGCAATCGAAAACTGGGCCTCGAATGTTCGTTCCATCATCAAGCCCTTTGATGCTGCCGAAATCGAAGTGCTCATGAGCGAGTTGATCAGGGGGTAGAAGCCTTAAGGATCACCACGCGGTAGCCGGACGTAAAACGCCGTCTCATCGCCGGCGCCGGTTTTGACGTCGACAGTACCGTCGTGGGCTTGCACGATTTGCGAAACGATATAGAGTCCGAGACCTAAGCCCTCGCCGCGTCCGGGTTGGCGCTCGCCGCCTCGAAAAGGATCGAAGAGGTGCGGGAGAATGTCAGGGGGTATGGTGCCTGCGTTCTTGACGACCAGCACGACGCAGTCTCCTTGCGTGCCGTCGAGCCGCACCCCAACCGGTGCGACCGGACTGCCGTGCCTGAAGGCATTGCCTATCAGGTTGGAGGCCACCTGCGCGACTCGCGCCGAATCCCAGTGACCGCTAAAAGTGCCCTCGAAAGCCGCTTCAATAGGCTGATCCGGCGCCGCCGCCTGATGCTCGCGAAGCACGCGCTCGACCAGCGCTTTGAGATCCGTCGCCTCGCGCTTGATGAGAATGCCCCCGCCCAGTCTTGCGCGCGCCAGGTCCAGCATGTCTTCGATCAAGCGCGCCATGCGATTGCCGCTGGTGACGATGCGAGCGGCCGCTTCCAGCGCGGCCGGTTCGCCGCTGCGGCGCTGAAGCAGATGGGCGGATGCCAAAATTGCACTCAACGGACTTCGCAAATCATGTGCCAGCAGCGCGGTAAACATTTCGTTGAGCCGCAACGTTTCGGTCCGATCGTTAAGTTCCAGCGCCAGCAGCTGGCGTTGCCGATATAGCTGAAAGAACACGTCCGCCTTGTTCTTGATGATGTGAGGTTCGATCGGCTTGTAAATGAAATCGACGGCGCCGCTTTCATATCCCTTGAATTGGCGATGCTGCTCACGCGCGCCTGCCGTGACGAATATCAAGGGGATGTGCCGGGTGCGCTCGCTGCCTCGCAAAAGTTCGGCGAGTTCGAAACCATCCATATCCGGCATTTGGACATCGAGAAAGGCGAGCGCCACGTCGTGCACCAGAAGCAGTTCCAGCGCCTCGGAGCCCGAGCGCGCCGTCAAAACGTTCACGTCATGGCGCGCCAACAGCGCCGCGAGCGCCAGCAGATTTTCATCGAGGTCATCGACCAGCAAACACTTGATCGGGGGCAGCGCTAACGAATCCATATTTTCAGTTCATCCGCATCGGTGTTGGACTTGCGTCCAAGGTTCGCAGCATTCCGGCGATTTCATTCAATGTCAGCACGCAGTCCGCCGGCCGCAGCTTGAGCGCGGACAGCGCCATATGCGGCGCGAGCGCGGTATCGGGTCGCTGGACCATGGTAACACCGCCGGCATCGTGAACTGCCGCGAGGCCGGATGCCCCATCTTCGTTGGCGCCCGTCAGAATGATGCCCAAGAGCCGATCCCGATAGATGTCGGCAGCCGACTCAAACAACACGTCGACGGATGGCCGCGAATGATGCACCGGGTCATCGGCGGAGAGCGCAAGCTGCGGGCCCGGATCCACCAACAGGTGATAGTCATTGGGCGCGAAGTAAACCGTTCCCGGCGCCACCATCTCCTTGTCTTCAGCCTCCCGAACCGGTACGGCGCATTTTCGCGCGAATATGTCGACGAGTACGCTGGGTCGGTCCCGCGGCAGGTGAAGTACGATGAAAACCGGCGGGCGCAACCCAGGCGAGAGAGCGGGCAGCAGTACCGTGAGCGCTTCTATACCTCCGGCGGATGCGCCGATGACAACTGCATCGATGCGACCTGCCAGGTTCATAGCTCAGGCCGCCTTTGAAAGATTCGTTCTGCCGGCGCAAAATCCAAAAAGGCGTCCGCTTGCGAGGAGAAACGCAGCGATTCCTTGGCGCCAATGCCTAAAAATCCCCGGCGACACAATGCCTCACGAAACAATCCCAGCGCGCGGTCCCGCAGCGTGCGATTGAAATAAATGAGCACATTGCGACAGGACACCAGCTGCACCTCCGCAAACACGCTGTCGGTCGCCAGACTGTGATCGGAGAAAACGATGTGATCCTTTAGCGACTTGTTGAACACGGCCCTGTCATAGGCAGCGGAATAGTAGTCCGACAGTGAGGAGCGAGCGCCGGACTGATGATGATTGGCCGTGAAGCCCGCGATCCGCTTTACGCCGTACACTCCCGCCGCCGCCTTCTGCAGCGTGCGCGTGTTGATATCGGTGGCATAAATGATGGTCTTCGACAACAGGCCTTCCTCGTGCAATAGGATGGCAAGCGAGTACGCCTCCTCTCCGGCACTGCATCCGGCAATCCATACCTTGAGCGAGGGATAGGTGCGCAGCAACGGCACAACCCGTTCGCGCAGCGCCAGGAAATACGCGGGGTCGCGAAACATCTCGCTGACTTGTACGGTGAGGAAATCCAATAACGCGGCAAACATGCTCGAATCGTGCACGATCTTGTCTTGAAGCTGCGACAGCGTGCGGCAGTTGAACCGGCACATTGCCGTCTTCAACCGGCGCCGCAACGATGCCGGCGCATAGCCACGGAAATCGTAGTGGTACACGTGATAGATGGCATCGATCAACAGCTTGAACTCGATGTCAAACTCCGGGCCCGTGGCGACCGCCGGACTTACTTCGGCATCCATACACGGACCAGCGAAAGCAGTTTCTCGACGTCCAAAGGCTTGGCGATGTAGTCGTTCGCGCCTGCCGCCAAGCTCTTGTCATGGTCGTCCGCCATTGCCTTGGCGGTGAGCGCGATGATGGGCAGGGTCCTCCATTCGCCGCGCTTGCGAATCTCGCGCATGGCGGTGAGCCCGTCCATCTCGGGCATCATGATATCCATCAACACCAGGTCTATTCTCTTGGATGGTTCTTTGGAGGAACGCGTCAAGACATCGAGCGCCTCGCGCCCATTGCGCGCGATGACCACGCTGATGCCTTTCGGCTCAAGTAGGCTCGACAAGGCAAAGACGTTGCGTACATCGTCCTCCACGACCAGAACTCGACGGCCCTCCAGAATGCTTTCCCGGTCGCGCGCCGCCTTGAGCATCTGTTGATGCTCCGGCGGCAGCTTGGCTTCGACTTGATGCAAAAACAACGTGACCTCATCCAACAGCCGCTCCGGAGAACGGGCGTCCTTGATGATGATGGACTTGGAGTAGCGACGCAGTCTCTGCTCCTCCTCGCGACTTAAGGCACGCCCGGTGTAGATGATGACGGGCGGAAAGGCCACATCTTCCTCCTGGGACATCTTTTCAAGAAGATCGTAGCCGCTGAAATCCGGCAAGTTGAAATCCACCACCATGCAATCAAAGGTCGTGGCCTTAAGGCGCGCCAGCGCCTCGCCCGCGCTCGCCACCGCCGTAATTTGCACGTCGCCGTTGCCCAACAAATGCCGGATGCTTTCCCGTTGGCGCGGATCATCTTCGACGACCAACACGTGCCGCACGCTTTGCGAAAACGTCGCTTCCATGCGCCGCAGCGCCCCGACCAGCTCTTCGCGCTTTGCGGGTTTCAGTGCGTAGCCGATGGCGCCCAATTCCAACGCTTCTCGCTTGTAGTCCGAGATCGAAACGATGTGAACCGGGATGTGCCGGGTTCGCGGGTCGCGCTTCAGCCGGTCGAGCACGCCGAGCCCGGAATGATCGGGAAGGTTGACGTCCAAGATGATCGCGCTGGGCAGAAACTGGGCGGCAGCAACCAATCCCTCATTGGCCGACGGAGTGGCGATGCATTGAAAACCCATCTCATGCACCAAGTCGCGCAAGATCATCGCGAAGGCTGCATCGTCCTCCACCAGCAAAATAACCCGGCCGCCGGGCGCGATCGCGTCGCGGTCATCGGTCGTGACCGGCACGGCGAGCTTTTCCGGGTCGGATCGTTTCTGGGTTCGTACCAGAGGCGGTGCTTGCGCCTCCCGCGTAGGCGGCGCATTGGCGCTGAAGCCGCGGGGTATCGTCAGCGTGAATACGCTTCCTGCACCAAGCTCGCTTTGCACGGTGATTGCGCCCTTAAGCAGCGCGGCAAGATCGCGAGAAATCGACAGCCCCAAACCAGTGCCGCCGAATTTTCGGTGGATGCTGCCGTCTGCCTGGCGAAATGCCTCGAAGATCACCTCTTGCTGATGCGGCGCGATTCCGACGCCCGTATCTCGAACGGCGAACGACACCGAAGCGTTTTCCTGCGAGAACACCCGCAGTGCGACCTCGCCTTTCTCCGTGAACTTGAAGGCATTCGACAACAAATTCTTGAGAATTTGCCCGAGCCGCTGCCGATCCGTTTCAACCTGCTCAGGTGCGCCCGGCTCGATGACCGACGAGAAACGCAGGCCGTTCTGATCTGCGGTTGGTTGAAATGTCCTGGCGAGTGAATCGACGGTGCTTGAAATGGAAACCGGCTCGGGCGCGAGTTCCACCTTCCCGGCCTCGATCCGCGACAAATCCAGCACGTCATTGATCAACCTGAGCAGGTCATTGCCGGCCGACGTGATTGTTTGAGCGAATTTCACCTGGGTATCGGTCAAGTTGCCGTCCTTGTTGTCGGCCAGCAACTTCGCGAGGATCAAGGTGGAGTTGAGCGGCGTACGCAGTTCGTGGCTCATATTCGCCAGGAATTCGCTCTTGTATTCATTCGCCCGCTGCAGCTCGTCCGATCTTGCCGTGAGCACGTCGTGCGCCTCGGCCAGAGCGTCTTTCTGAGCTTCGAGCAGGTTGGTCTGCTGTTCGAGCTGCGAGTTGATTTGCTCGAGTTCCGATTGCTGCGTCTCCAGATTCGCCTGCGATTCTCTGAGCGCTCGGCTCTGCTCTTCGAGTTCTTCATTGCTGACGCGCAACTCCTCCTGGCCGGATTGAAGTTCTTCAGCCTGCTGTTGCGTTTCCCGCAGCAATTCTTCTAGGCGCTGGCGATCCTTGGCGGCACGCACGGCGACAGCGATGGATTCCGACGCGCGCGCCAGCAGTTCACGCTGGTCGGCATCGGTGGCGCCGAAAAACCCCAGTTCCAGCACCGCATGCACGACCCCGTCGATGCCGGCGGGAACCACCACCAGTTCATTCGGAGTACCCATTCCGATGCCGGACGAAATCGGTAGATAACCGGCCGGAACATCACGCACTCGAAGCGCGCGATTGTCCCGGGCCGCTTGCCCGACGAGTCCATCGCCGGGGCGAATCGTCTCGAGGCCCTCCGCAGGCAATGCATAGCCGGCGAACCGGCGATAGTGGCCGGCTTCAGCCATATAAACGGCGCCCACCTGCGCCTCGATGAATCCAGCCAGAAAGCCGAGCAGATTGTTCCCCAGCTTATCGAGCGTCTGGTCCCCTTGCATTTGCTCGCTCAAGCCCATTTGGCCGGACCGAATCCACGCCTGCGCGTGCCGCGCGCGGAAGTCGCGCGACGCCACGACGGCTGCGCCGGCGATCAAGAACAGTAAAAGCCCCGAGCCGCCCAATGTCACCGCCAATGAAATCGTCGCGGCTTTTTGCGACTCCTCTCCGCGTTGCGCGATCAACCGCTGCTCAATCCCCTCCATATCGTTCACGGCGTCTCGGACACGATCCATGTAGAGCTTGCCCCGATCGGTGCGCACAACGGCAAGCGCTGCATCGGGATGTCCCGCACGACGCGCAGCGATGGTGGACTCGAGTTCCGTCATCTTAAGATTCGCGAGCGATTCGAGCGCATCGAGTCGCCGCGCCTGCTCGGGTCTGTTGACGAGCAACGCGCGCACGGCCCTGAACTCCTGCGGCAGCGCATCCTTGGCGTCCGTATAAGGAGTCAGGTAACTCTCCTCGCCGGTGAGCAAAAACCCGCGCTGTCCTGTTTCCGCGTCCTTCAGCGTCGAGAGCAGCGCCTGCAGACGTCGCAAAACCTCAACGGACTGCGTCAAATTTCGAGTGGTATTCGCCGTTGCTTGCAAAGACTGATATGACAGCAACGTGATAATGACGACGGCGACCACCGCCAGCAAGAAACCGATCAGGGTCTTGGCCGGCAGCGGCATGCTGGAACGCACCGCGCCCATCGATCTCGGTAACAGGTTGATTTGATCCATGGATTGTCGATGATGACTCGGAAATTCTACGTGACAACTTAAATCCTGCCTGTAGGAATTGGCTGACACCGGCGGCAAGGTCCCCGGCGTAGCTCGCGCTAGTTACCAAGATTGAGAAGCGCCGCGTTACCGCCGGTCGCCGTGGTGTTGACGGTCAACGTTCGTTCATTCGCGAATCGCGAGAGATAATGCGGGCCGCCCGCTTTCGGACCCGTGCCTGACAGCCCGTTTCCGCCGAAGGGCTGCACGCCGACCACGGCACCGATCATGTTGCGATTGACGTAAGTGTTACCGATCGCCGTGTCCTCAAATACTTGCCGCCAAAATGATTCCAATCGCGTTTGCACCCCGAGCGTCAAACCGTATTGACTGTCACGAATGGCCTGCAGCACCTCGCGGATCTGATTCGATCGGTACCGTACCACGTGCAGTACCGGGCCAAATTCCTCGCGGGTCAGTTGCGCTGCAGATTGAAGCTCGATGAGATGCGGAGCAAAAAAACTGCCGTGAGCGTGCGCTTCGCCGAGTTTGCACGCCTTCACGATCCGCGCCTCCTTGCCCATGCGCTCAACATGCTGCGCCAAACCGTCGCGGGCGGCAGCGTTGATGACCGGTCCCACATCGGTCTGAAGATCTGAGGGGTCGCCGATGATCAGTTCATCCATGGCGCCGGCAATCATCTCCAGCACCGAGTCAGCGATTTCTTCCTGCAGGAACAAAAGACGCAGCGCCGAGCAGCGTTGACCGGCGCTCATGAAGGCCGAACTCACCACATCGTCGACCACTTGCTCGGGCAGCGCAGTTGAATCGACGATCATCGCATTCAAGCCGCCGGTCTCCGCAATCAAAGGGACAATGATGCCGCCGCGTGCGGCCATCGCACGGTTGATCGTCAAAGCGGTCGCCGTCGAGCCGGTCATGGCCACGCCGGCGAGCGCCGGATGCGCCAATGCGACTTCTCCAAATAATCGGCCCGGCGTGGGCACCAAATGCACCGCCTGCGGCGGAACACCCGCTTCGTGCAGCAGACGAACGAATCGCGCGGCGATCAATGGCGTGGGTTCAGCTGGCTTCGCCACCACCGCGTTCCCCGCGCCAAGCGCCGCCGTGACCTGACCCGCGAAAATCGCCAGCGGAAAGTTCCACGGACTGATGCAGGCAAATACGCCGCGGCCCTGCAATGTCAGCTCGTTCACTTCGCCCGTCGGACCCTCGAGACGCTCCGGAGCCGCGAATTGCTTGCGCGCCCACAGCGCATAGTAGCGGCAATAATCCACCGCCTCGCGCACTTCCGAGATGGCGTCCGAGATCGTCTTGCCGGCCTCCCGCACCAACAGTCCGTGAAACTCCGCACGATTGGCTTCAATAATATCCGCTGCCTTCTCCAGGCAATTCGCCCGCGCATCGCCGCCGCCGCGATTCCACTCAGGTTGAGCCGCCGCCGCTGCATCGAAAGCCGTCTTGATTTCGGCGGGGGTGGCGTCGCGAGAAACGCCCACTTGTTCGCGCCGATCTGCTGGGTTGGTAATCGGACGGGACGCTCCGGACAACAACACGCCGTTGATGATGGGGCCCGAAGTCGACGCATCCGCAGCTTTCTTGGAGCGATGCGTTGCGATCTCGTCGCGTAAAGCCTGAAGCTCGTGCGGATCGCCGAGATCGATTCCGCGGGAATTGCGCCGATCGGAATACAAGGCGGACGGTAGCGGCAGCCGCGGATGCGCGAACGGCTCCAAGCGCTCCAGCTCCGAGATGGGGTCGCGGACAATTTCCGTTACCGGCACTTGGTCATCCATGAAACGGTTGACGAACGAGGTGTTGGCGCCGTTCTCGAGCAGACGCCGCACCAGATATGCCAGCAAATCCTTGTGTTCACCCACCGGGGCATAGACGCGCACCCGCGGGAAATTCGCGACTTGGCGGGCCGCTTCCGCGTACAGCAGCCGGCCCATGCCATGCAGGCGCTGGAATTCAAAATTCGCCTTTGCCGGCGCCAGCTCCAACACCGCGGCAATGCTGTGCGCGTTGTGTGTGGCGAATTGCGAATAGATCACGTCCGTGTGCTTGAACAGGCGGCCCACGCAGGCCAGGTAGGACACATCCGTGGTGACCTTGCGCGTGAATACCGGGTAGCCGTCAAGACCGCGCTCCTGCGCCCGCTTGATCTCGGAATCCCAGTAAGCGCCCTTCACCAGCCGCACCGCCATTTTTCTGCCGTAACCCCGGGCAGTCGCCGCCACCCAATCAATGACCTCCAAGGCACGCTTGCCGTAGGCCTGTACAGCAAGCCCGAGCCCCGGCCAATCCCGCGTGGCCGGGTCCTTCGCCAAAGCCTCGATGACGTCCAGCGAGAGGTCAAGACGGTCGGCCTCCTCCGCATCAATGGTCAGTTGGATGCCCAGCCGCGCGGCCTGACGTGCCAGGCCCTGGGCCTGAGGAATGAGGCGCTGCATGACGCGCGCGTGCTGCATCAGGTGATAGCGGGGCTCCAAGGCCGACAGCTTGATGGAGATGCTCGACGCGTCATGAACGGCGCGACCGGCGGCGGTGGAACCGATCACGTCGATGGCGTGTTGGTAGGACTTGAGGTAACGCTCCGCATCCTGCAGCGTTCGCGCGCCCTCGCCCAGCATGTCAAAGGAACATAGACCCACTTCCGCTTCACGGGCGCTGCGCTCCAGCGCCTCTTCAATAGTGCGCCCCACGACAAACTCGCCGCCGATGATGCGCATGGCGCGGCGTACCGCGAGACGTACCAAAGGTTCGCCCGCTTTGCGAGTCAGCTTTCGCATCCACCCGCCGGCATCGGTCTTGATGGACGGATCCAACTCGAGAATGCCCCCGGTGAGCATCAGTCCCCAGGTCGAGGCATTGACAAACAGAGACTCCGACTGGCCGGCGTGAGAGGACCAGTCGCCCGACTTAAGCTTCTCGGCGATCAACCGATCCGCCGTGACATCGTCCGGAATGCGCAGCAGCGCCTCGGCAATGCACATGAGGGCAATGCCTTCTTGATTCGACAAACCGAACTCTTGCAGAAAGGCGTCGAGAAACGGACGCTCAGCCCGCCGTGCGCGCGCACCCTCAACCAGCGCCATCGCGACGGTAACCGCGCGGTGGCGCGCGCCGCCGGTGAGTTCCAGGGTATGCAGCAGGCGCTTGACCGCCCGATCTTCAGGCCATGTTCCGTGGTCTCTTATCGTCCGGCGCAGCGCGTCTTGCGACTCGCCGGGCAAAGATGGGTGCAGGTTGGCGGCCATAGGGTCTTCCGATTTTAATGACTTATCGTCGCAAAAAACACGGCACTGGGCGCGGATAGTGGGTCAGGCTCAATTTTGCTGAGGCGAACCGTGCCCTGCGAAAACACGGCAAGATCCCATGGCTCCAGCCTCACGGGCTCGCCTGCATCGCCGTCCAGCAACAATGGGGCCTCGAGGCTGAATATCAAAGCGGACTGCGGCGCTGCCAGCGCCGTTGGGCTCTGATCCAAGCGTACGATGCGAGCGTCGGCCCGCAGCGACTTGGACACCATGAAATTCAAGTCCACGCAGGGCCCGCGGATCAAATCGCAATGAGTGTGCATAGCCCCGTCGAACTGCACCGAATCGCCGATCTCGCGCAAGACACACTGCTCTCCATTGTCAAATTTGAGGGTCAATCCTGCGCCTCGCAGCAGCACCATGCTGCGGCTGTATCCCCCGAAATCTGAAAAAGGGCCGGACGAATCGATGTGCGCCACGCTTACCCGCCACAGGAAGGGATCGCCGTCGGCCGGTACGCGCAGGGCTTCGTGCGTTATGCCGCCGCCATTCTTCCAGGGAGTCGCCTTGAAGGATGATTGGCGGATAATCTCGAGGGCAGTCGGCACGCGCGAATCATACGCTTACGGCTGATTTTGCCGTGTTTTTGGGCTATTTCCCGAGCTGTGTGGCGACATAAGCCGCGACATCCCGGATCTGCGCGAAGGTCAGCGTGGCCGCGAATGACGGCATATTGTTCTTCCCGGAAATGACGGTGTTGGCGACGAGTTCCAGAGCGACGACCTGGGTGATGTCCGGGCCGCCGCCGTGACCGCCTTTGCCCTCCTCCCCATGGCAGGCGGCGCACACGTGAGCAAACACCTGCGCTCCGGCGGTCACGTCTCCGCCCCCAAGCGAAACCGCGGTTGCCCTTGCGGCCAAGGCTCCGGAAGGGTCGGAAGGCGGTAGCTTTCCGTCGAGCGAGAATAACCAAACGCTGTCCCCTGCCGGGCTGCCCGCAAAAGTATTGCCCGCCGAAACGATGGCGATTCGCTGATGGCCGTTGTGCTGAAAAATGCTGGCGCTTGCGTTCACCCCGGCACCGGTCTGAAATTCCCATAGCACATCGCCGTTGCGCGAATCGAGCGCCACGAAGCGGCCATCGTTGCGCCCGGTGAACACAATATCGCCCGCGGTGGCGGCCGAGCCGCTGTAGCAGCTGTCCTTCCAGCGCTGGCGCCAGACAATTCGATTGGTCCGCATGTCGACGGCTGCAAAAATTCCGTTGAGCGGAATGTCGGAAAAACCGAAAAGACCCTGGGTGTAGCCGGTGCCCGACTTCGGCTCCTGGGATGGCTTTACCATAAAGCGTCCCATTTGGTCGTTCGCGCAAACGAACAGAAACCCACGCCGCGGATCATAGGAACTGGGGGGCCAATTGGTGCCGCCCCACGGACTCGGCTTTGCGACCACGGCCTTGTCCCAGTAGGGAGTGAATATGCGACCTTCATTGATGAGTCGAAAGCCTGCCGGTGGAATGTCGATTGATTGCGGGACGACCGGATCACCGATGGGGAATGGCTGAGTTGCCGCGCTGTTCTGCCGGGATTCCTGCGCGACCGGGGTTTCATCGATGCCGATCAGCGGTTTGCCGGTCACGCGATCGAGAATATAGACCCATCCGGTCTTGCCGACTTCCGCGATCGCCTCGCGAAGTTCGCCGTTGTACACCAAATCGAATAAGACGACCGGGCTTGCCGAATCATAGTCCCACAGGTCGTGATGTACTTGCTGAAAGTGCCAACGGTACTTGCCGGTCTTTGCCTCGATCGCGACGATAGAGACTGAAAACAGGTTGTCGCCCTTGCGCAAACTGCCATTGAAGTCCGGAGCGGCATTGCCGGTGGAAAAATAGATCAGCCCGTGCTTCGCATCGACGGCCGGTGTTTGCCAAACCATGGCACCGCCGTGCTGCCATAAGGAGTTGTCCTGCGGCCAGCTCTCATGGCCGGCGTCCCCGGGTCCCGGAATCGTGTAGAAGGTCCAGAGCGATTTTCCGGTCCGTGCACTGAATGCGCGCACTCGGCCGCGAGCTGCAAGCTCCCCTCCGGCGAACCCGGTGATGATCATGCCCTCGTAGTACAGCGGCGCGCTCGTGATCGTGAAGCCGTCCTGCCAGCGCTCTGCCTGTACCGACCATACAGGCTTGCCGGTGCGCTGATCCAACGCAACGATTGCGCCATCGAGCCGCCCGAGAAAGATCTTCCCCTCGCCGATCGCGACGCCGCGGCTCAGCCAACCGCAACAAACCGTCGAGATCGTTTTTTCCAAATGCGACTGATAAACCCACAGTTGCTTGCCGGTCTCGACGTCGATTGCAAACACGTCATCCGCACCGGTTGAGACAAACATCACCCCATCTCTTACGATGGGCTGAGCCTCGCCGGAAAACGGCGGTCCAACTCCAGAGCCTTGCAAGTGCGTCTGCCACTCAGCTTTTAGCGTTCCCACATTGGTCGAATTGATTTCCGCAAGAGGGGAATAGCGCTGGTTATAAATGTTCCCACCGTTCGTGACCCAGTCGTTCACCGGCAGATCGGTAAGCTGTTTCGGCGTGAGAGCTGTCGAGTCGCTCGCATGCGCGTGTACGGACATCAATATGAGGATCAGCACAAGCAGTCGATGCATAGTTGTGATTGCCTTATGGAGTTTCATCAAGGCCATGCGAGAAGCCGTGGCGTGACGGGAATAACTATTTAGCCGCGGCGGCTGCTCGCCGGATAATTTCGACGGCATTGCCGGCGGGATCAGTCGCCACGATGATTCGCAGGTCAGGCCTGCCGGCCGACACTTCGCGGTATCCAAATCCGGCATCCGCAACGCGTTTTACCACAGCCTCGAATTCCGAGGTGTAAATAGCGACCACGGGGTACTTGCTCTTTGCTAGCGGCGCTTCCGCAAGCGGTTGAAACAGCGCGAGAAACGGCCCATCCCCCATATTCATCAGCACTTCATCGTAGGCGGGTGTCTTGTAGCGCTGGCCCGGAATGGCATTGAAAATCTTCGTATAGAACTCCTCCGCCTTTTGCCGGTCGCTGACGATCAGCTTCGCTCCTCCCACCGCCCATTTGCCGGGTCGTGCCAGCAACTCAATGGCGTTGCCACTGGGATCATGAGCAATGGCAATCTGAAACGGTCCCGACTGTGCCGCATCCAGCATGCGCACGGGATACTTAGCATCCTGCATGCGCATGACCAGCCCCTTCAGATCCGGCGTATAAATGAGCGCCACGGGAAAAGCGCTTCTCTTAAGCTGCGGTTCTTGCTTTGGCGAGAACAGCGCCAAATGCGCGCCGTCGTCGAATCCCATAATGGGTTCATCGTAAAGCGTCTTGTCGCCGTAGTGGTCCACTTCCTTCATGCCGAACATCGTCTCGAAGTAGGATTGATTTTCTTTGACGTCGCCGATGATCAATTTGACGGCACCGATTCTATTCACCTGCATAGGCACATCCGCAGCATGCGCCGTCCATGCGACCAGGCACAGCGCGGCCAATTTCGTTGTACTAGAATGTTTAAAACTCATGTGAACATGTTATGGCAACTCGCGGCGGCAAGGTGAATAAAAAGAGATTTGATTTGGTCATCTTTTGAGTGCATGCGCGACCTCCCGGAGCTGATCAGGCGCTGTAACTAAAGGCCCCTACCACAGCGTTACGCGGTCCTCGGGCCGAAGATACATCTTGTCGCCGCTCTTCACCGAGAAAGCATCGTAGAAGCTCGGCATGTGCACGACGACGCCGTTGACACGGTACTTTTCCGGAGCGTGAGGATTGGACTTGACCAGCTCGATGAGAGCCGCGTCGCGTGTCTTGCTGAGCCAACTTTGGGCATACCCGATGTAGAACCGCTGATCGGCACTCATGCCATCGATGACCGGAGGCGCGCGTCCATTTAACGACGCGATATAGGCCTTGTAGGCAATCTCAATTCCAGCGATGTCCGCGATGTTCTCGCCAAGCGTCAACTCGCCGTTGACACGGAAGCCAGGTACCGGTTCGAACCGGTTATATTCCGCGACCAGCTTATCTGTCTTGGCCTTGAATTTTGCGTGATCCTCGGCGGTCCACCAATCACGTAGATTGCCGTCGCTGTCGAATTGGCTGCCCTCATCATCGAAGCCATGACTGATTTCATGCCCGATCGTCGCCCCGGTTGCACCGTAGTTGAATGCGCCCTCCGCATCCGGATTGAATACCGGCAACTGTAGAATTCCCGCGGGAAATACGATCTCATTCAGCTGCGGATCGTAGTACGCGTTGACGGTGGGTGCAGTCATCTGCCATTCGTCGCGGTCAATTGGGCCGCCCAATTGCGCGAGCTTGCGGTCGTTTTCAAACTTCACGCCCCGCTTTACGTTGCCCGGCAGGTCGGTAGGGGATATGACCAGCTTGCTGTAGTCACGCCAGCGTCTTGGGTAACCGATTTTAACATTGATCTTGCGCAGCTTGGCCCGCGCTTCCACTTTTGTGGCCTCGCTCATCCACGACAATTGATCGACACTCTGGGCGTAGGCCTTCAGCAGGTTGGCGACGAGGTCATCGATGCGCGCTTTGGCCTTGGGCGGGAAGTACTTTGCGACGTACAGTTTTCCGGATGCTTCGCCGATCAGTTGGTCGACCAGCTCGCAGCCGCGTTTCCAGCGCTCTTGATTTTTCGGCGTATCTCGCAAAACACCCTGCGTGAAGGCGAAATCTTCATCGACGAGCGCACGCGTCAGGTAAGGAGCGCTGCCGGACAGCAGCTGATAGCGGAAGTATTCCTTCCACGTCGGCAGCGGCGTACTCTTGATCAGCCCGGACAGGCCCTTGAGGTAGTCAGGCTGGCGCACAATCATCGTCGGCAGGAGATCGGGTACGCCGCCTTTCGCCAGGTAACTGTTCCAATCGATGGACGGCGCGAGTTCCTTGAGTTGCGCCAGGTTGAGCGGATTGTAGGTCTTCTGCGGATCGCGATTCGCAACGCGAGTCCACTGAATTTTGGCGAAGGCGGTTTCGAGAGCGAGGATGCGGGCCGCCTCATCGCCTGCGTGCGCGTCTCCCAGAAGAGTCAACATTTTGGCAACGTGCTCGCGATACTTCGTGCGGAAACCGAGCAGCTTCGCGTCATCGCTCAAATAGTAGTCGCGATCTGGCAACCCCAATCCGCCCTGTGAAAACCAGAGCGCGTACTGGGTGGAGTCTTTCGCGTCCGGCGCAACGAATATGCCGATGGGCGTCGCCACGCCGAGGCGATCAAGCTGCGCCATGAGCGGCCCAATATCATCCACACTCTTGATGGCGTCTATCAATTCCAATTCGGGCTGTAGCGGCTTGACGCCTTGCTGCTCAATGCGTGCCTCGTCCATAAAACTGTCGTATAGGTCAGCCACTTTTCGCGCATCGGCATCACTCGAATTGCGCGCGCCCTCAATCAGCTCGCGCAGCTGAACGAGCGATTGCTCGGCCATCATGACATCAACACCGTAGCGCGAGCGATCCTGCGGGATTTGCACCTTGCGCAGCCATGCGCCGTTTGCATATTCAAAAAAATCGCTCGGAGCGCGCACCGCCTTGTTCATATCGGCGGTTTGGATCCCGGACACCGGCGGGGAATCCGCGAGCACCGCCGGCGTGGCTGCACTCAACAACACCATGGCAAGGGCAATGAGGGATTTCGAATTCACACCGGGTCTCCTAGTGCGTGTAGCGACCGCGAGGGCGCACTTTATCGCAATTAGGGGCGCCGGTACGGCGCCAAGAGAGCGGCCAAGACTAGCAGGGCGGCGCGGTTAGGCGAATTCTAGGCGGAAGCTAGCCTTTCCAGAATGTGACCAGGACGAATACTATCGCGATGATGGTCAAACCCACGTGTCCCAGGGCGGCGCGCGATTGCGCCAGCAAGTCGTTGGGCTCGGATTCAGGTGGAACGATACGGGCGAATGCGGATAGAAATAGCATGCCCACAAGAATAGTGGCGCCCAGGGATAAAAGCGTGACTCGTTTCACGTCTTTTCAGGGAGGCAGTTCAAACTGAGGGAAAACCGTCGACTATGCGTCGTCCTCATCCGCATCATCGTCTTCAGGGTGCCCGAGTTCATCCTCATCGTCGACTTCAAACTCCTCAGGGGCTTCAGTGGCCTCGCTGGTCTCACGTATCGGGGCCTCGTTCTCATCCTCACTCTCATCGGCCGGGTCATCGTCGTCGTCCACGGTACCAGTGGTATGCGGCGCGACCGCGTTTGATTCCTGAAACGACGGCAGATCAAGCGGTTCCGGATCTTTAATTTTCATGAGAATGGCCTGTAGGAGGGTTCGGGCCTACTATGCGCCCATATCCTGCCAGCGGTCTGTCAGTGGATAGGGAATCTTAGCCGGTGAACACGCTTACACGAATCCTCCTGGCCGCGGCTGCGGCCGTGGCCATTGGCATGGCTCCCGTGTCCGCCATCCCGCTCGATGTGCAACAAGCACCAAGCGCCGCCGCGCAGCTCGATCAGTTGCGCGGCTCGTTGCGCCGCGCACACACCAGCGGCGACACCGCGTCCTACCTTGGCAACGCGGAAACCATGTATTCATTTCTCAATGGCTCGCCGCGCGCAACGCTGCAGCTCATGAGCGCTGAAAGCTTCGCCGGCAAACAGGACGACGCGCTGTACAGCTTTGCTCAATTCGTGGCCATGGGCCAGTCAAATGATGAGGCACTGCGGGCAGCGCAATTTGATCCGCTGCGCACCCTTCCGAAATTTCAGGCGATTCAGCGCGACATGGCCGCCAACACGTCGAGCGTGTCGAACGCGGCTGAGGTTTTTCGGCTTAAATCCTCAGTACCGGTCCCAGAGGACATCGATTACGATCCCGCCGCCAAGCGTTTTTATATCAGCAGCGTGCTCGGCAAGCACATCGTGGCGGTCGATATGGCGGGGCAAGTCACCGAGTTCGCCCATGCGCCGGACCAATGGCCCGTGTTGGCACTGAAAATCGACGCAGCTCGCCGAATCTTGTGGGCCACGGAAGTCGCTTTGAAGGGATTTTCACTGACGTCCGAAAAGGATTGGGGCCGATCCGCCATCCTTGTATACGATCTTCGCTCGGGCAGCCTATTGCACCGTATTGAAGGCCCGCCTCAAGCAGCTTTGGGCGACATGACGCTTGACCTGAACGGGGATGCGATTGTATCGGACGGCGAGCACGGCGGCGTGTACCGAGTCAACCGCAAGACCTTGGGGTTAGAGCGGATCGACGCCGGTGATTTTGTATCGCCCCAAACGCCGGTGGTCCTGCCGGACGGCAAACATATCCTCGTGCCGGATTATGTGCGCGGCATCGGGGTGCTCGATCTCGCTGACAAACACGTGACGTGGATTCGCATGGAGGGTAAGCACGCTTTGAGCGGCATCGACGGCCTCTACGCCTTGGGCAACACACTCATTGCCACGCAGAACGGCACCTCCCCGGAGCGGGTGGTGCGATTCGCTCTGGATGCCTCAAATACCCGTGTGCTATCCGAATCCATCATCGAGCGCGCAACCGTGACGCTCGGCGATCCGACGCATGGGGTCATGGTCGATGGCTATTTCTACTACATCGCGAATTCAGGGTGGGACAGCCTGGACGATCATGGCGTTCTCAAGGCAGGTAAGACCCTGTCCGCGCCGCTCATCATGCGCGCAAAAATGAACTAGGAAACGAACAAATGCCGTTGGTTCGCAAGCTTATCTCGATGACCTAAGGTCCGCCCAATAAAAAGGCCCCGAATCGTTTCCGATCCGAGGCCGTATCTTTATTAAATGCTTCTTATTATTCTATTCTGCTGCTTCCGTATCCCCCGCCGGTACCGCGTCGTCTGAGTCGCCCATTCCGCCGCTGACATCCATGAAACTGCGGCGGCGGCTATCATCCGAAGCGCGTCGACGTCGTGCATGATACGCGAAGCCGGTTCCCGCGGGAATGAGGCGTCCAACAATGACGTTTTCCTTCAATCCGCGCAGATCATCCTTCAGACCCCGGACTGCCGCCTCGGTGAGGACGCGGGTGGTCTCTTGGAAGGAGGCTGCGGAGATGAAGGACTCCGTCGCCAGGGATGCCTTGGTGATTCCCAACAACAGGGGTTCCCATGTCGACTGGTGCTTACCCTCGGTCTTCTGCTTCGCAATGACATCGAGCAGTCTGCCGCGATCCATCTGTTCGCCGCGCAAAAGCGCTGAATCACCGGCATCCAACACCTCGATCTTGCGCAGCATCTGCCGCACGATGACTTCGATGTGCTTGTCGTTGATCTTCACGCCCTGCAGGCGGTAGACGTCCTGGATCTCGCGAACCAGGTAGTTGGCCAGAGCTTCGACGCCCTGTAGCCGCAAAATGTCATGCGGGTTCGGCTCGCCGTCGGCGATGACTTCGCCCTTCTCCACTTGTTCGCCCTCGAACACGTTGAGATGGCGCCACTTGGGGATCAACTCCTCGTACTTGTCGGTTCCTTCGTTGGTGATGATCAAGCGGCGCTTGCCCTTGGTTTCCTTGCCGAAGCTGACCGTGCCCGAGCGCTCCGCCAGAATCGCGGAATCCTTCGGCTTACGGGCCTCGAACAAGTCGGCCACACGCGGCAGACCGCCGGTGATGTCGCGGGTCTTCGAAGACTCCTGCGGGATACGAGCAATGACGTCGCCCACGGACACCTTGGAACCGTCTTCCAGGCTGACGATGGCGCCCGCAGGCAGCGCGTAAACCGCCGGGATGTCGGTATTGGCGAAGGTCACTTCCTTACCCTTGGCATTGGTCAACCGCACGACCGGGCGCAGATCCTTGCCGCCCGAACCGCGCTGCTTCGGATCCAACACCACGGTGCTGGTCAAGCCCGTGACGTCGTCCACCTGGCTCGTCACGGTGATGCCGTCGACAAAGTCGGAGAACTTGATCATGCCGGCCACTTCCGTTACCACGGGGTTGGTGTGCGGATCCCAATTGGCGACCGCTTGTCCCGCCGTGACGATGTCCGCATCGTTCACGGTGATGGTCGCTCCGTACGGGATCTTGTAGCGCTCGCGCTCGCGGCCGAACTCATCCACCACGCCCAATTCGCCGGAACGTGACACCGCGACCAAGTGCCCTTTCTCATGGCGCACCGTCTTGATGTTGTGCAAGCGAATGGTGCCCTTGCTCTTGACCTCGACGCCGTTGGCCGCTGCCGCTCGCGAAGCCGCGCCGCCGACGTGGAAGGTACGCATGGTGAGCTGCGTGCCCGGCTCGCCGATCGATTGCGCCGCAATGACGCCCACCGCCTCGCCGATGTTGATGCGATGTCCGCGGCCCAAGTCGCGGCCGTAGCACTGCGCGCACACGCCGTAGCGGGTTTCGCAGGTGATGGGCGAACGCACCATGACCTGATCGATGCCCATCTTTTCCAGCAGCTTGACCAACTTTTCGTCGATCAGCACGCCGGCTTTGACGAGTACTTCGCCGCTCGAGGCGACGACCACGTCCTCGGAGACCACACGGCCCAGCACGCGCTCGCCCAAGCCCTCGACCACATCGCCGCCTTCGACGATGGGGGTGATGGACAGGCCGTTGACCGTGCCGCAATCGATCTCGGTGACCACCAGATCCTGCGCCACATCGACCAAACGACGCGTTAGGTATCCGGAGTTGGCGGTCTTCAACGCAGTATCCGCCAAGCCCTTGCGCGCGCCGTGAGTCGAGATGAAGTACTGCAGTACGTTCAAGCCTTCGCGGAAATTCGCCGTGATCGGCGTTTCGATGATCGAACCGTCCGGCTTCGCCATCAAGCCGCGCATGCCGGCCAGCTGACGTATCTGCGCGGCGGAGCCGCGCGCGCCCGAATCGGCCATCATGAAGATCGAATTGAACGACTTCTGACGGACCTTGTTGCCCTTGGTATCGGTAACCTCGTCGGTTCCCAATTTTTCCATCATGGCCTTGGCCACTTGGTCATTGGTACGCGACCAGATGTCGACCACCTTGTTGTAGCGTTCGCCGTTGGTGACCAACCCTGAGGAGTACTGCTCCTGAATCTCCTTCACCTCTTTTTCGGCGGTTGCCAGGATCTTGATCTTCTGCTGCGGTACGACCATGTCATCCACGCCGATCGACACGCCTGCGCGGGTCGCGTACTGGAAGCCGGTGTACATCAACTGATCGGCAAATACGACCGTCTCCTTCAGGCCCACGGTGCGGTAGCACGCGTTGATCGTTCCGGAAATGATCTTCTTGGTCATGTCCTGGTTGATGGCATCGAAGGACAAACCCTTCGGCAGAATCTCGGACAGCAGCGCCCGGCCGGCGGTGGTGTCTACCACCCGGATATTCTTCACCAGTTGCCCGCTGGCATCGCGGACGTGTTCGACCAAGCGCACTTTGACCTTGGCTTGCAGATCGATATTGCGGCTTTCGTAGGCGCGGTGCACTTCAGCGACATCGCTGAATGCCATGCCCTCGCCCTTCGCACCCACCCGCTCACGGGTCATGTAGTACAGCCCCAGCACCACGTCCTGCGACGGAACGATGATGGGATCGCCGTTGGCCGGCGACAGGATGTTGTTGGACGACATCATGAGAGCGCGCGCTTCGAGCTGTGCCTCGATGGACAGCGGCACGTGCACCGCCATTTGGTCGCCGTCGAAGTCGGCGTTGAACGCCGTGCAGACCAGCGGATGCAGCTGGATCGCCTTGCCCTCGATCAGCACGGGCTCGAAGGCCTGAATGCCGAGGCGGTGCAAGGTGGGCGCACGATTCAAGAGCACCGGATGTTCGCGGATCACCTCTTCCAGGATGTCCCACACTTCCGGTCCTTCCCGCTCCACCAATCGCTTCGCAGCCTTGATGGTCGAGGCTTCGCCGCGCAGCTGCAGCTTCGAGAAAATGAACGGCTTGAACAATTCCAGCGCCATTTTCTTCGGCAAACCGCACTGATGCAGACGCAGCGTGGGACCCACGACGATGACCGAGCGGCCCGAGTAATCGACGCGCTTGCCCAAAAGGTTCTGACGGAAGCGGCCCTGCTTGCCCTTGATCATGTCGGCCAAGGACTTCAAGGGGCGCTTGTTGGTGCCCGTGATGGCTCGGCCGCGGCGGCCGTTGTCGAGCAGCGCATCCACCGCCTCTTGCAACATGCGCTTTTCGTTGCGCACGATGATGTCCGGGGCGTTCAGCTCGAGCAGCCGGCGCAGACGGTTGTTGCGGTTGATGACGCGGCGATACAGATCGTTGAGGTCTGAGGTCGCAAAGCGGCCGCCGTCCAAGGGTACCAGCGGACGCAGATCGGGCGGCAGCACCGGCAGAACGGTTAGCACCATCCATTCCGGCTTGTTGCCCGACTCCATGAACGCTTCGATGAGCTTTAAGCGCTTCGACAGGCGCTTGATCTTCGTCTCAGAGTTCGTATTCGACATGTCCTCACGGACTTTCACGACCTCGGACGGCAGATCCATGGACTTGAGCAGTTCATGCACCGCTTCGGCGCCCATGCGCGCATCGAATTCATCGCCATGCTCTTCGATCGATTCGAGATACATTTCGTCGGTCAACAGCTGACCGCGCTGCAGCGAGGTCATGCCCGGATCGACGACCACGAAGGCCTCGAAGTACAGCACGCGCTCGATTTCGCGCAACGTCATGTCCAGCATCAAGCCGATGCGTGAGGGCAGCGACTTCAAGAACCAGATGTGCGCGGTGGGGCTCGCCAACTCGATGTGGCCCATGCGCTCGCGGCGCACTTTGGACTGGGTCACTTCGACGCCGCACTTCTCGCACACCACGCCGCGATGCTTCAGCCGCTTGTACTTGCCGCACAGGCACTCGTAATCCTTCACGGGTCCGAAGATCTTCGCGCAGAACAAGCCATCGCGTTCGGGCTTGAAGGTGCGATAGTTGATGGTTTCCGGCTTCTTCACTTCGCCGTACGACCAAGAGCGGATCATGTCCGGCGAGGCAAGTCCGATCTTGATCGAATCAAAATTCTCGACCGGCACCTGCTGCTTGAACAACTTGAGTAAATCTTTCATTGATTAGGCCTCGCTCTCTAGTTCGATGTTGATGGCCAAGGAACGAATCTCCTTCACCAAGACATTGAACGACTCCGGCATGCCGGCTTTCATTTCATGGTTGCCGTCGACAATCGCCTTGTACATCTGGGTACGCCCGTTGACGTCGTCCGACTTGACGGTGAGCATTTCCTGCAAGGTGTACGCGGCGCCATAAGCCTCCAACGCCCACACTTCCATTTCTCCGAAACGCTGACCACCAAACTGCGCCTTGCCGCCCAGCGGTTGCTGAGTCACCAAGCTGTACGGTCCCGTGGAACGCGCATGCATCTTGTCGTCGACCAAATGGTTCAACTTCAGCATGTACATGTAGCCCACAGTCACCGGCCGCTCGAACTGCTCGCCGGTGCGTCCGTCGTGCAGCGTGGTCTGGCCCGAGGTCGGCAGGTCCGCCAGGGTAAGAAGATTCTTGATCTCTTCCTCGCTGGCGCCGTCGAACACCGGCGTCGCCATCGGCACGCCCTTCTTCAGGTTGCTGGCCAATTCGATGACTTCGGCGTCGCTCATGGACTTGATGTCTTCCTTCTGGCCGCCGGTCTCGTTGTAGACCTGGCCTAGGAACTTGCGCAATTCCACGATCGCGTGCTGCGCTTCCAGCATCTTGCCGATCTTGGCGCCCAAGCCCTTCGCCGCCCAGCCCAAGTGAGTCTCGAGGATCTGACCGATGTTCATACGTGAAGGAACGCCCAGGGGGTTCAACACGATGTCCACCGGCGTACCGTCCGCCATGTACGGCATATCTTCCACCGGCACGATGGAGGAGATGACGCCCTTATTACCGTGACGGCCGGCCATCTTGTCACCCGGTTGCACGCGGCGTTTCACCGCCAGGTACACCTTGACCATCTTGAGCACGCCCGGTGCGAGATCATCGCCCGCGGTGATCTTCGCCTTCTTCTCCTCGAAGCGCTTTTCAAACGCCTTGCGCTGACCCTTCAAGCGCTCGGAAACGGTTTCCAGCTGCGTGTTGGTCTCTTCTTCCTTGAAGCGAATCTCAAACCACTGCTCGCGCGGCAGATCCGCCAGATACGCATCATCGATCTGCGTGCCGGACTTGATCTTCTTAGGTCCCGCCTCGGCAGCCTTGCCTTCGATCATGCCGCGTACGCGCTGGAACAAATCGTCTTCCAGAATGCGCTGCTGATCGGCCAAGTCCTTGCGAACCCGCTCCAGTTCCGATTTCTCGATCGCCAGTGCGCGCGAATCCTTCTCTACCCCATCGCGGGTGAATACGCGCACGTCGATCACCGTGCCGTCCATGCCGGGAGGCACGCGCAGCGAGGTGTCCTTAACGTCGGATGCCTTCTCACCGAAGATCGCCCGCAGCAACTTCTCTTCGGGCGTCAGCTGCGTCTCGCCCTTCGGCGTGACCTTGCCCACCAGAATGTCGCCGGCGCGCACTTCGGCGCCGATGAAGGCGATACCCGCCTCATCGAGCTTGGCCAGCGCCGAGTCGCCGACGTTGGGAATGTCGGCGGTGATTTCCTCAGGGCCCAACTTGGTGTCGCGGGCGACGCAAGTCAGCTCTTCGATGTGGATGGTCGTGAAGCGATCTTCCTCGACCACGCGCTCGGAGATGAGGATGGAGTCTTCGAAGTTGTAGCCGTTCCACGGCATGAAGGCCACCAGTAGATTCTGGCCGAGCGCGAGCTCGCCCAAATCCGTCGAAGGACCGTCAGCCAGCACGTCGCCGCGCTTGATCGCATCGCCGGCATTCACGAGCGGTCGCTGATTGATGCAGGTGTTCTGGTTCGAACGCGTGTACTTGGTGAGCGAGTAAATATCGACACCCGGTTCGCCGGCCGTCGTCTCATCATCGTTCACCCGCACCACGATGCGCGAGGCATCGACGGAATCCACGCTGCCGCCGCGCCGTGCCACCACCGTGACGCCGGAGTCGATCGCCACCGCCCGTTCCATGCCGGTGCCCACCAGCGGGGTTTCCGAGCGCAATGTCGGTACCGCCTGGCGCTGCATGTTCGATCCCATGAGCGCGCGGTTCGCATCGTCGTGTTCCAAGAACGGAATCAAAGATGCTGCGACCGACACGATCTGCTTCGGGCTGACATCCATGTAATGGATTTTGTCCGGCGCAGACAAGGTGAACTCGTTCTGCGTGCGGCAGGAGATCAGGTCATCGGTGAATTCGCCCTTCTCATTCAGGGTCGCATTTGCCTGCGCAATCACGTACTGGCCTTCTTCAATGGCCGACAGGTAATCGATCTTGTCGGTCACCTTGCCGTTGGCGACGCGCCGATACGGGGTCTCGAGGAACCCGTAATCATTGGTACGCGCATACACGGCCAGCGAATTGATCAAGCCGATGTTCGGACCTTCCGGCGTTTCGATCGGGCATACCCGGCCGTAATGCGTCGGATGCACGTCACGAACTTCGAATCCGGCTCTCTCGCGCGTCAGGCCGCCTGGGCCAAGCGCAGAGACGCGGCGCTTGTGCGTAACCTCCGACAGCGGATTGTTCTGGTCCATGAACTGCGAGAGCTGCGAGGAACCGAAGAATTCCTTCACCGCGGCCGCCACCGGCTTCGCGTTGATCATTTCCTGCGGCATGATCGGCTCGCTTTCCGCGATCGTCAGACGCTCCTTCACCGCGCGCTCCACCCGCACCAAGCCGATGCGGAAGGCGTTTTCGGCCATCTCACCGACGCTGCGAACGCGGCGGTTGCCCAAATGATCGATGTCGTCCACATGGCCATTGCCGTTGCGGATGTCGATCAAAGTCTTCATGACCTCGATAATGTCTTCTTTGCTCAAGACGCCCGAGCCCGTAATTTCCTCACGGCCCACGCGGCGGTTGAACTTCATGCTGCCGACGGGCGATAAGTCGTAGCGCTCGCCGTTGAAGAACAGATTTTGGAACAGGTTCTCGGCGGCGTCCTTGGTCGGCGGCTCGCCGGGACGCATCATCCGGTAGATTTCCACCAGCGCCTCGAGGCGAGTCTTGGTGGGATCGATACGCAGGGTGTCTGAAATATACGGGCCGCGGTCCAAGTCGTTGACGTACAGCGTTTTGATCTCGGTGATGCCGCTCTCGATCAGTTTGGCCACCGTCGGCACGGTGAGAATCTCATTGGCCTTGGCCAGGATCTCGCCGGTTTCCGTATTGACGATGTCATGCGCCAGAACCTTGCCCTGCACATATTCGGTGGGCACGGGCAGGCGCTTGACGCCGGCTTCCTCGAGTTCCTTCACGTGGCGCGCGGTGATGCGGCGCCCTTCTTCAACGATGACCTTCTTGCCGACGCGGATCTCGAACGCCGCCGTCTCGCCGCGCAAGCGCTGCGCGATGATCTCGAATTCGATCTCTTTCTTCGACAAATGAAACACGTTCTTCTCGAAGAAGATGTCGAGGATCTGCTCCTCGGTTAGCCCTAGCGCACGCAGAATGATGGTCACCGGCAATTTGCGGCGCCGATCGATGCGCGCGAACACGCAATCCTTCGGGTCGAACTCGAAATCCAACCATGAGCCGCGATAGGGAATGATGCGGGCGGAGAACAGCAGCTTGCCCGATGAATGGGTCTTGCCGCGATCGTGGTCGAAGAACACGCCCGGGCTGCGATGCAGCTGCGACACGATGACGCGCTCGGTGCCGTTGATGATGAACGTACCGTTGTCGGTCATGAGCGGCAGTTCGCCCAAGTACACTTCTTGCTCGCGCACGTCCTTGACGGGCTTCTTGGCGCCGCTGGCTTCCTTGTCGAGCACCACGAGTCGCACTTTGACCCGCAGCGGGGCCGCGTAGGTCAAGCCGCGCAGTTGGCATTCTTTGACGTCGAATACCGGCTCGCCCAGGCGATAGCTCACGTACTCGAGCGTCGCGTTCCCGGAATAGCTGGAAATGGGGAAAACGCTGTCGAAAGCGGCATGCAAACCGATTTCATCGCGTTTGGATTCCGCGGTATCCGCTTGCAAGAATCGCCGGTACGAATCCAATTGGATCGCCAGCAAATATGGCGTGCCGAGAATGCTCGGGCGCTTGCCAAAGTTCTTACGGATACGCTTCTTTTCGGTGAACGAATAGGCCATTAGAGATCACCCTTTCCAGTATCGACAGGCGCTACGCGCCAAAATAATTTCTTGCCAGGCTTTGGTCAGGCGCTTACGCGTCACATTCAACGGGGTCGATGCGACCCCGCCTGATAGTTGCTCGCTGCGCGAGCAAGAATCGAGACCAAAATCATGGGCGCAGGCGATGGCTGCCGCGGATCTCGCGGCAACCATCGAACTGCGCATATCGGCAATAATCACTACTTGATAGCAGCCTTGGCGCCCGCGGCCTCGAGCTTCGTCTTGATCGTCTCGGCGTCCGCCTTCGGAATGCCTTCCTTGACGGTCGAAGGCGCGCCCTCGACCAAGTCCTTGGCTTCCTTCAAGCCTAAGCCCGTGATTTCACGGATGACCTTGATGACGCCGACCTTGTTGGCGCCGAATTCGGTCATCGTCACGGTGAACTCGGTCTGCGCTTCCGCAGCCGGAGCCGCTGCGCCGCCGCCGGCGCCCGCCGCAGCCGCCGCCACAGGAGCAGCCGCCGTGACGTTGAACTTCTTTTCCATGTCGGCAATCAGCTCGACCACTTCCATGACCGTCATCTTGGAAATTGAGTCGAGGATTTCGTCTTTAGTAACAGCCATTATCGTCTCCAAATAAATATGGGTTTGATAAACCCGAATCAGGATTAATTCGCCGCAGCCTGCGCCGCACCGCTCTTCTTGGCTTCAAGAACAGCAGCCAGCGTTCGCACCAACTTCGAGTTGGGGGCAGCCAACGTACCAACGAACTTCGCAATCGGCGCTTTGAGCACACCCAGCATTTGCGACAGCGCTTGCGCGCGTGTAGGCAATGAAGCCACACGCTCGAGTGAATCGGGTTTGAGCAATTGCCCGCCCAATGACACCAACGTCGTCACCAATTTGTCGTTGTCCTTGGCAAACGCCTTGACGATGCGAGCGGCAGCGCCCGGGTCGTCGTTGGAGAATGCCAGGACAATGGGTCCTTTCAGCGCCGGAGAAATGCACTCGAAAGCGGTGCCGGCAACGGCCTTGCGCGCGAGCGTGTTCTTGACGATTCGCAGGTAGACCCCTTCCTTGCGCGCCTTGGCGCGAAGGTCGGTCATCTGCGTCACGGTCAAGCCACGGTTCTCCGCGCCCACCACGGATAGGGCTTTCGCCGCGACCGCGTTGACTTCTGCCACCACGACTTTCTTCTCTTCTAACTTGAGTGCCATCTAGGTTCCCCGTAGAGAAGCGTCACACAACAGATACGAGCGCCGCCGCGCGTATCCACCCTTTGAGTACTGCGTACTCATTGGTGCGACCTTCTCAGGCAATTCCTGATTCCGGTCCCACCATCTGCGCAGGCTGTCTTTAAGAGCCTCGAGTTTCTTGCGAAACTTTGAGCTCGCCTGCGGTCTTCGACGGTGGGTGCGATCGGCCTTGCGGCCTCTCGCAGCCCTCCGTTCCTATCTAGGCGCTTGCGCGCCAACTTTCCAGGCGCTATCGCGCCAACCTTTCAACGGGGTCGAAACGACCCCGAAATTGCCATGCGCTTCGCGCAACCTTTCAACGGGGTCGATGCGACCCCGTCCTAAATTTTAATTAACCCTAAGCTCGCCTGATCGACCGTCACTCCCGGACCCATGGTCGAGGAAACGGTCAGCTTCTTTAAGTAAATGCCCTTGGATGTCGCCGGTTTGATCTTCTGCAGATCGTTCACCAGCGCCAACAGGTTTTCCTTCAACGCGCCCGGCTCGAAACTCGCGCGACCGATCTGTGCGTGCACGATGCCTGCCTTATCGGTGCGGTAACGCACCTGGCCGGACTTCGCGTTCTTCACCGCTTCGGCCACATTGGGCGTGACGGTGCCGACCTTGGGGTTCGGCATGAGCCCGCGCGGTCCCAAAATCTGACCGAGCTGGCCGACGATGCGCATGGCATCGGGACTCGCGATCACCACGTCGAAATCGATCTGTCCGGCCTTGACCTTTTCGGCCAGATCTTCGAAGCCGACGATGTCGGCGCCGGCCGCTTTGGCGGCATCGGCGTTCTTGCCCTGGGTGAACACAGCCACGCGGACCGTCTTGCCCGTGCCATGCGGCATGACAGTGGAGCCGCGGACCTGCTGGTCCGACTTGGTCGCATCGACGCCTAAATTCACGGACACGTCCACGGATTCATTGAATTTCGCAGTCGCAAATTCTTTGACCAGCTTCAACGCGTCATCGATCGGGTAGGACTTCCCCGGCGGCAGCTTATCCTTCCAGCTCTTAGTACGTTTGACTACGGCAGGCATGTCACACCCCCTCCACGTCAACGCCCATGCTGCGGGCGCTGCCGGCAATGGTGCGCACGGCCGCGTCTAAGTTGCTCGCGGTCAAATCAGGCATTTTCATCTTGGCAATATCTTCCAGCTGCTTGCGGGTCACCTTCCCAACCTTGGCCGTGTTCGGCGTGGCGCTGCCCTTGGGGATGCCAAGCGCCTTGGCAATGAGCACGGACGCCGGCGGCGTCTTCATGATGAAGGTAAAGCTGCGGTCGCTGTATACAGTGATCACTACTGGGGTCGGTAATCCTTTTTCCAAGGCCTGGGTCTGCGCATTAAATGCCTTGCAGAACTCCATGATGTTCACGCCCTGCTGGCCCAGCGCGGGGCCCACTGGCGGGCTGGGGTTGGCCTGGCCTGCAGGGATCTGCAGCTTGATATAGCCCGTAACTTTCTTCGCCATCGTCGCTCTCCTATGGGTACAAACGCCCCGTCGCCGGAGCTCCCCTTGTCATGCGCTTCGCGCAGTCTCTAGGCGCTATCGCGCCAACCTTTCAACGGGGCGCGGCGCCCCGCCAGAAATACCTTTAACCCTTCTCGACCTGCGAGAAGTCCAATTCCACGGGCGTCGAGCGCCCCAGGATCTGCACCGCCACCTGCAGCCGGTTCTTTTCGTAATTCACCGACTCGACCACCCCGTTGAAATCGTTGAACGGGCCGTCGGTCACGCGCACCACTTCGCCGGGTTCGAACAGTACTTTCGGCTTCGGCTTGTCCACGCCCTCTTCGACGCGGCGCAAAATCGACATCGCTTCCTTATCGGTAATGGCCGCCGGCTTGTCGCTGGTGCCGCCGATGAAACCTAAAACCTTCGGCACTTCCTTCACCAGGTGCCAGGTGTCCTCGTCCATTTCCATTTGCACGAGCACATAGCCCGGGAAGAACTTGCGATCCGACTTGCGCTTCTGGCCGTCGCGCATTTCAACCACTTCCTCGGTGGGCACGAGAATTTCGCCAAACTTAGCCTCGAGGCCTGCCCGCTTGACTCGCTCTTTCAACGACTCCGAAACCTTGTGTTCAAAGTTCGAATAGGCGTGAACCACATACCATCGCAAGGACATAGAAGGCTCCGTGTTCGTCAACCTGTTTGGCCGCCCAAAAAGCGGGTCATCCAGGTAAGAACCCAGTCAAGTACGAAGAAAAACAAACCCATCAACACCGCAAAACCAAAAACGATATAAGTCGTTCGGATGGTTTCTTGACGATCCGGCCATACCACCTTGCGCAGCTCCACGCGGGCTGCCTGAGCAAACTGCACAAAATCTCTGCCATACGAGCTGAGCCACATGAGGCCCGCGCCCGCGGCCAAGCCAACCACGACCATGCCGATGCGAAACGGCAGCGCCAGTTCGTCGTACCAGTAAAACGCAGCTATTCCGCCGAGTATCGCAGCGATCGACACAATCAGGAGCGCGCTGTCCTTGGACGAGGAAACCGCGGGTGTTTGCACTTCAGCCATGTCTTTACGCTATTCCTACGGGCACGCATCGATGGCAGGGCAGGAGGGAATCGAACCCCCAACCTGCGGTTTTGGAGACCGCCGCTCTGCTAGTTTTTGCATTTTTGCCATGTTCACTTACTGCTACCTACAGGCCACTTCAAGTGGCAGGGCAGGAGGGAATCGAACCCCCAACCTGCGGTTTTGGAGACCGCCGCTCTGCCAATTGAGCTACTGCCCTAATTAAACGCTTCGCGTTACCTTTCAACGGGGCCGATGCGGCCCCGACAAGTAAGCGCTCGCTGCGCGAGCGAAAAACATTCCTCAAGCTATAACCTTGGCGACCACACCTGCGCCGACGGTTTTACCGCCCTCGCGGATGGCGAAACGCAGGCCCTGCTCCATCGCGATCGGAGCAATCAGCTCCACCACGATCTTGATGTTATCCCCAGGCATCACCATCTCGGTGCCCTCCGGCAGCTCCACAGCTCCCGTCACATCGGTGGTGCGAAAGTAGAACTGCGGCCGATAGCCCTTGAAGAACGGCGTGTGACGGCCGCCCTCCTCTTTCGTCAGCACGTACACTTCGGCCTCAAACTTGGTGTGCGGATTGATGCTGCCGGGCTTGCACAACACTTGCCCGCGCTCCACTTCCTCACGCTTCGTGCCCCTTAAGAGAACCCCGACGTTATCCCCCGCCTGACCCTCATCGAGCAGCTTGCGGAACATCTCCACACCCGTGCAGGTGGTCTTGGTCGTCGGGCGAATCCCCACGATCTCCACCTCATCGTTGATCTTCACAATGCCCCGCTCAATACGACCCGTCACCACGGTTCCCCGACCGGCGATCGAGAACACATCTTCCACCGGCATCAAAAACGCCCCTTCCACCGCCCGCTTCGGCACCGGAATGTACTCATCCAGCGCCTTCACCAGCTTGATCACCGAGGGCACCCCGATCTCCGAGGCATCCCCTTCCAAGGCCTTCAAGGCAGATCCGGTGATGATCGGGGTCTTATCCCCAGGGAACTTGTACAGCGTCAATAGATCCCGCACTTCAAGCTCCACCAGCTCCAACAACTCCGCATCATCGACCATGTCCGCCTTGTTCAAAAACACCACGATGTAGGGCACGCCGACCTGGCGCGCCAGCAAAATGTGCTCGCGCGTCTGGGGCATCGGGCCATCGGCCGCCGAAACCACCAGAATCGCCCCGTCCATCTGCGCCGCTCCCGTGATCATGTTCTTCACATAGTCAGCGTGCCCAGGACAATCCACGTGCGCGTAGTGACGCGCCTCGCTCTGATACTCCACGTGCGCCGTCGCAATCGTGATGCCGCGCGCGCGCTCCTCCGGAGCCTTGTCTATCTGGTCGTAGGCTTTGAACTCCCCGCCATACTTCTCCGCCATCACCTTCGTCAACGCAGCCGTCAAGGTCGTCTTGCCATGATCAACATGCCCAATCGTCCCCACGTTCACGTGCGGCTTCGTTCGCTCAAACTTCCCCTTCGACACGGCAAGTACCTCTCAAAAATTAGAAAACATCTGGAGCCCACGAACGGGATCGAACCGTTGACCTCGTCCTTACCAAGGACGTGCTCTACCAACTGAGCTACGTGGGCCGCATCCATTTGGAGCGGGTGATGGGAATCGAACCCACGTGATCAGCTTGGAAGGCTGACGTTCTACCATTGAACTACACCCGCACTCCGTTAGAAGCCAATGGCACGACCCCACATCCTTCGCTGGTGGAGGGGGTAGGATTCGAACCTACGAAGGCATAAGCCAGCAGATTTACAGTCTGCCCCCGTTGGCCGCTTGGGTACCCCTCCCTAAAATGAGCCGCGTATTTTGCGGTGCGCGTCACCCAGTGTCAATGTTAAGTCAGGGCGAATTTCCTAGCGGCCGGCGCAAGTCATCAGGGTATCGGTCAACTTGACTCTATCGTAAGATACATATATCTTAAGATATGTCTTAAAACATATCGAGAGATACTATGCCGCATCTTTTTTATCATTGCATCGGACGCCATCGCGGCCATCACGGCTTCGGCCATTTCGGGAGAGGGTTTATGGAAGGCGGCGGCATGGGCGGCCGCGGATTCGGCATGGGCCGGAAACTCGCCTCCGGGGATTTGCAGCTGTTGATATTGAAGCTGCTCGACGAAAAATCGCGTTACGGCTACGAGATCATCAAGGAATTAGATGAGCGCTCGAAGGGTTACTACGTGCCGAGCCCCGGCATGGTCTATCCCGCCCTGACCTACCTCGAGGAAATTGGTCACGCCACGGTAGCCGCTGAAGGCGCCCGCAAGCTGTACAGCATCACCGATGCCGGGAAGGAACATTTACAGAAGAACATCGCCGCCGCTGACGCGATGATCGCCCAATTCGGCCGGGTAGGCGAACGCATGGAACGCATGCGTCGTGCTTTCAATACCGAGGAGGCCGCTGAAGACGTCGGCGCAGGGGCCGGCGCTGAACAGGAGCGGCACGGCTCGAAGGAGCTGAGGCGAGCTCTGCAGGATCTTAGATCAGCACTCGCCGACAAACGGCATAGCTCGCGCGATGAGCAACAGCGCATTGCCGATATCTTAAAGCGCGCCGCGGCGGAAATTTCGGGCCCGTGAGGCGAAGCCGGCGCCGATCCTATTTCAAATGCGCCTCGAACAAACTATTGATGCGCTTGTACTCGTCGAGCCAGGAATCGGCATTGCTAAATCCATGGCGATCGAGCGGGTACGGCGACATGCTAAAATTGTCTTTGTGCAGTTCGATCAAGCGCTCATACAGGCGCATTGAATCTTCGAACAATACATTGTCGTCGATGACGCCGTGACAAATGAGCAGCGCATCGCTCAAGCCGGCGGCGAATTCGATGGGCGATGAGCGCGCATAGGCAATCGGGTCGATTTGCGGTTCATTCAAAATGCCCGATGTATAGCCATGGTCGTACTGCATCCAATCCGTGACGGGACGCAGAGCCGCGCCGGCGGCAAACTCCCCCGGTGCGCGGAATAGCGCCATCAAGGTCATGAAGCCGCCGTAGGACCCGCCGTAGACGCCCACGTGTTTCGGATCAACACCCGCCTGCTCGACCAGCCATTTCTTGCCATCGAGCATGTCTTCCAATTCCGGATGACCCATCTGCCGATAGATTGCCGTACGCCAATCGCGTCCGTAACCCGCGGAAGCACGGTAGTCCAGATCGAGTACCACATAGCCCCGATGCGCCAACAAGTTGTTGAACATCTGCTCGCGGAAATAATAGGAGTAGTGCAAATGCACGTCCTGCAAGTATCCGGCGCCGTGGATGAACAACACCGCCGGCTTCTTCGCCGAAGCCTGGTTGCCCGGGTCGCGATAGACCTTGGCGTAAATGACGCCGCCGAAATGCGTCGATGGAATTTTCACGATTTCGGGCGCGATCCAAGTCATGGACTTGTAGTCGGCGGTACGCGTATCGGTGAGTTCATGAGGCGTCCCAGAGCCATCCGCTTTGGCCACCGCAATCTGCGTACGCATGTAGGGCGTCGAATGGGTCAGCAGCAATTGCTTGCCGCTCCGGTCCAGTTCGGCGCTCTCGACTCCTTCGAGCCGCGTCAGCCTTGCCAAGGTTCCGCCGCCGCTGGGGACTCGATAAACATCGTACGAGTAGGGCGCTGTTGCGTTACTGAGCACATAAAACCAGCGGCCGTCCCCGGACAGCAGCGGGGCTGAGACCTCGAATTGACCTTGAGTCAGCGGCCGCGGCTCGCCATTCAGCGCCTTGGTATATAGATGCGCATAACCTGACTCCTCGGATTCGTACCAGAGCGTGCGCTTGTCGTTGAGCCAGCCGAACTCATTGAATGACCGGTCGATCCACGCCGCATCGGTCAAGCGATGCTGCGGGACCAACGCGTAGTTGGCCAAGTCGACACTCGCGATCCACCGATCCTTGTGATCGATCGAATACATCTGGATGACGACAGCACCGCCATCGGCGCTCCAAACGATGCCTCCGCTGACGGCATCGGGTTCATCGCTGATCACCCAAACGCCGCGTGCTTTCCTTTCATTGTTTGCGGGCGGCTGTGGATTGGCCGGCGGCAGCAATTTGGCATTTTCCTCGCGCACGGATTTCAACGGGTCGTCGTGGATGCCCGGCAGGTGGTCCGTGGACAGTGCATGCATCGTGTGGTCGGCAAGATTGAGCAGCATCACAGATTGCGGCGCGGGTGGGTTGCGTCCGACGCGCAAGCGCTCCTTCTCGAATTCCTCGTAGCCGGATTCGGTCACGTAGCGCGTCAGCTGGCCTTCCCTGCCCTTGACGTGCGATTTAGCCTCGGTCACGACCATCAGCCAGCGCGCATCCGGCGACAGTTCGGTGCCGCGAATGACGACCTCATCGCCAAGATAAAAAGGCAGCACCGGGCGCGTGATATCGCCCTTTTGCAGCTCCTCATCGTGCAGTCGAGCAGCCTCTTTCTCATCATGCAGTTTCTTCAAGGTCGAGAAGGTGCGCAATTGCATATCGCGCAAGTCATCCGCGGCGGCCGGCGCATTCGGATCTTTTTCCGCTTTGACGATGGCGGCAGGGGTTGTGACGCCGCTGCTGAAATCGTGCACGAACCAATCGTTGTCGACGCGAAAGCTCAAAAGCCTACCGTCCGCAGAGAAGTGCGGATCCGCCTTAGGTAGCGGCGTGCGGGTGATTTGAGTCAAGCGGCCTGTGCCTAAGTCGCGAACGAAAATGTCCTTGTTGCGAACGAATGCGGCGCGCTTGCCGGCGCGATCGTAAATCGGCGGCGCGTCGGCACTGGCCATCGCCGCGGCATCCACGACCTGATCTTTGTTGCTGACGGGATCGATCCGATGCAAATCATTGATGGGCGAGCCTAAGCGCTTCAACGAGTAGTACACCGTGCGTCCGTCGGCCGACCAATACGCATCCCTCACTGGGGGTCCAATCCAATCGGGATCCGCCATGATTTTTTCGAGCGACAGTCCCGGCTCTGCAGCGGCCGCGGGGGCACCCATAGCCGCCAAGCCCACGACGAAAACCGCCTTCGCAAGCACAGACAATACTTGTTTCATTGATACCTGCCTGATTGAATTGTTCTTATCGTAGCGCAGGCAGGCGCTGCATTTCATCAGCGCTCGCGACTGCGCTGCATTTTGCCTCGGTCGGGGTGGCGAAGGACGGTCGCGGCAGGGGCTGCCGCAACGCCGCTCGCCTTCAGGCGGTTTTTTTGCGGCCGTGCAACCGCGTGACCAGATCCGCTTCACCGCGACCCGCCGATAATTTGACGATTACCAAATATTCACGCGTTGATCCGGCGGCAAATACAGTTTGTCGCTTGCGCGCAAGCCGAATGCCGAATAGAAGCCTGCCTGGTTTCTCAAGGGTGCCGTGCCGCGCACCGCCGGCGGCGAATGCGGATCGGTCTTGATGCGCTGGATCGTCTCAGCCTCGCGCACCTTGCCGCGCCAGACCTGCACCCATCCCAGATACAGACGTTGATCGCCGCTAAACCCGTCGATGACCGCCGCCTCGTGGCCCGCCAGCGATATTCGATAGGCCTTGTAGGCGATCGCGAGACCGGAATTGTCGCCGATATTCTCGCCGAGCGTCAGCGCGCCATTGACATGGTAGTCGGGCACCGGCTCGTAAGCGTTGTACTGCGCAACCAGCGCCTTGGTTTTTTCGGCAAATTTCTCGTGATCGGCCTTGGTGAACCAATCATGCAGATTGCCGTCGGCATCGAATTGGCTGCCCTGATCATCGAAGCCGTGGCTCATCTCATGACCGATGACGGCGCCGATGCCCCCGTAGTTCGCCGCATCGTCGGCCGTCGCGTCGAAGAATGGCGGCTGGAGGATCGCGGCCGGAAAGGTGATTTCATTGCTGGTTGAGCTATAGGAAGCATTGACGGTCTGCGGACGCATGCGCCATTCGCCGTGATCCACCGGCTTGCCCAACTTGGCCAGATTGCGCCGATACTCGAACTCATTCGCCCGAACCACGTTGCCGTGCAAATCGTCGCGCGAAACCTTAAGCGCACTGTAGTCGCGCCAATGGTCGGGATAGCCGATCTTGGGCAGCATTTTTGCAAGTTTGGCTTGAGCGCCGACTTTCGTTTCGGCACTCATCCAGTCCAAGGTATCGATATCCCGCCGGTACGCCTCCAGTAAATTTTGCACCAGCGCCTGCATGCGCGCCTTGTTCTGCGGCGGAAAATATTTCGCGACATACAGCTTGCCGAGCGCCTCGCCGATGCTGCCGTCGAGCAGCGTAATACCGCGCTTCCAGCGCGGTTGATTTTCAGGAACGCCGCGCAATACGCTGCCGGTGAACGCGAAGCGTTCATCGACGTAGGCCTTTGAAAGATACGGCGCCGCTGCGGACAGCACCCGCCACTTGAAATACGCCTTCCACACCGGCAGCGGTGTATTCGTCATCACCTTGCCGAGACCCGTGAAATAGCTCGGCTGCCTGATGATGACCGAGTCGACTTTGCCCTCGATGCCGGCGCTGCGCACATAGCGCTGCCAGTCATATCCCGGCATCAGCGCCGACAGCTCGGTAATTGCCGTCTTGTTGTAGGTCTTGATGGGATCCCGGTCCTCCACGCGCGTCCACTGAATCTTGGCCAGCGAGGTTTCCAGGTTCAGGATCGCGGTCGCATGTTCGGCGGCCTTCGATTCGCCCGCCATGCTCAGCATTTTCTCGATGTGCGCCCGATAGCTAACCCGCGCCTGCTTGAGTTTGACGTCGTCCTTCAAGTAGTAATCGCGATCCGGCAACCCTAAGCCGCCCTGAAACAGGCTCACCGCGTACTGGGTGGAGTTTCTCGCGTCCAGATTGACGAATAGACCGTAGGGCGCGCCCGCACCGATGGCATTCATGTGTGCCATCAGCGCAGGCAAGGCGTTCATATCCTTGATGGCATCGATGGCCGCAAATTCCGCCTGCAGTGGTTTTAATCCCAATGCCTCGAGCTGCTCCTCGTTCATGAAACTCGCGTACAGGTCGGCGAGTTTCTTCGCGTCCGCATCGCCGTCAACCGGCGTAGCTTGATCGAGGCTCTCGACGATGCTGCGCAGCTGCTCCTCGGTCGCGTCCTCAATGGCGGTGAACGACCCCACCGCACCCTTATCGGGAGGCAGCTGAAAAGTGCGCAGCCACTTGCCGTTCAGGTATTGATAAGCATCGTCTTGAGGACGAACCGAGCTGTCCACGTATTGCAGATCGATGCCCGAGCGCAGCACCGGTTGCTGAGCCGCGCGCTGCGCCGATGCACTCACGCCGGTCATCTGATTGCCGGCGCAGGCTGCCAAGCCGGCAATGCCGATCGCGCAGGCCGAAAACTTCCACATAGTCACTCCTCGATATTTCACTTGGTCGTCAAAATTTCAATGAAACCTTCAAGCCCGGCCCCGCATCGTCCAGCACCAGATGCGCGCCGTGCAATTTCGTCACCGCCGCCACCAGCGATAGGCCTAAACCGGATCCCGGAAATTTCCGCGCCTCATCCAGCCGCACCCGGCGTCCCAGCACGATCTCGCGCTTATCCGCCGGAATACCGGGTCCGTTATCCTCGACAATGATTTCCGGCGCGCTGCCCGATTGGTCCAGCACCACCCGAATGTGCCCTCCGTCCGGCGTGAATTTAATGGCATTGTCGAGTAAATTCGCGAGCGCCTGAGCCAGCAATTGCCGGTTGCCCCGCACCTGCGCCCCCGGCGCCACCGAACTCTCCAACACGATACCGCGCTCTTCGCTCACGGGCGCATACAGTTCCACCACGCTCGCGACCAGCTCCGATAGATCCACCGGCTCCCGGGCCACCGTGCCGGTTTCCGCAAGCGCGATACGCAGCAGCGCGTCCAGCGTGCTGCGCATCTGATCTACTTCGGTGGTCACTTGTTCCAGAACGCGTCGCTCGGGCGAGCCCGTCTTGAGCGAGCTCATCGCGCCCTCGGCCGTGGCCTGCAGGCGGTTCAAGGGCGTGCGCAAATCGTGCGCGGCGCTGTCAAGAACGGTACGCATCCCTAACGTGAGCTGCTCGATCTTGTCGAGCATGGTGTTGATCTCGCGTGCCAAGGTGTTGATTTCATCGTCGGCATCGCGCACCGGCAGCCGTTGCGACAGGTCGCCGCGCATGATTTGCGTGGCCACGGCGGAAATCGCGCCCGCCTGCGCGAGGATGCGCCGCCCCATCCAAAAGCCGCCGCCCAGCCCCAGCAACAGGGTGAGCACCACCGCCGTGATCAGGCCGCGCATCATGAGATTTTTGACGTCCTGCCTTTCCTGCACGTCGTGCCCCACCAACATGCGATAGCCGCCGGGCAATGGAAATCGCTGCGCGCGCATTTCGTGCTCTCGTGTCTCGTCGCCGAACGGCACGGATACTTTGAACAGAAACCACTTGCCGGCGTTTGCATCGACTTTCGGCCACGCGGGCACATTTCCCGCCACCGGCCGCAGCTGGGGATCCACCATCAGGTACACCGCGCCGCGCACGTCCTGGTCTTGTGAGCGTTGTTCGATCAGTTCGATGAAGTCGCTGCGCGAGAGCACCAACATTTGCTCACGCAGCCCCTGCACTTCCGCTTCGATCAAATTGTCGGTGCTGCCATCGACCACGCGCGAGACGGCAAAATCGACCGCATAGATGAGCGCGGCTGCGCCAATGGCGAACACGATCGAATAGACGATGGCGATGCGGAACGGAGAGGTATCGAGAACGCCGAGAAAGCGCTGATCGGGTGACATCTTCAGGCCGGGCTATTCATCTTCGGCCGGGCTATTCGTCTTCGCGCAAGCTGTACCCGGCGCCGCGCACGGTGTGCAGCAGAGGCTTGTCGAAGTCCTTGTCGATCGCCTGGCGCAAACGGCTGATATGCACGTCGATCACATTGGTCTGAGGGTCGAAATGATAGTCCCACACACCCTCGAGCAGCATGGTGCGAGTCACGACTTGTCCGCTGTGGCGCATCATGAACTCCAGCAGTTGGAACTCGCGGGCTGTCAGTTCTATCTTCTTGCCGTTGCGCATGACTCGCCGGGTCATGCGGTCGAGTTCCAAGTCCGCCAATTTCAGTCTGGTGCTGCCTTCCGCGTTGCCCGTGTCGCCGCGCCGGGCGAGCGCATCGATACGCGCCAGCAGTTCCGCCATATGGTAGGGCTTGGTCAAATAGTCATCGCCGCCCGCGCGCAGACCCGTAATTCTGTCGTCCACATCACCGAGCGCGCTCAAGATCAGGACCGGCACCTTGCGGCCCGTGGCGCGCAGCGACTGCACCAGCGCGAGGCCGTCTAACTTCGGCAGCATGCGATCGACGATCGCCAGATCGACCGCCATCGAGGAGGCCATATGCAACCCCTCCATACCGTTGCCCGCCACATCCACTGTGTGACCGGCCTCCCGCAGCGCTTTCGCCAGGTAATCACGAGCGACTTCGTCATCTTCGACAATCAAGATATGCATGGTTTGGTATCTTAGACTAGGATGCGGTCGCCCGGGTTCACTCCATCGGACCCCAACTGAAAGCGAAGTGTATGCCCGAGGTTGACATGAACAGGGTTGCGCGGGCCGCCGCCGCCGCGCTGCTGGCGTCCATGTGCTGCGCGGTTCCTGCGCATGCAACAGAAGCACCCCTGTGGGAATTCGGACTTGGCCTGGGCGCAATAGCCTTTGAGGACTATCGGGGTTCCAATACCACCCACGCCTACCCCCTGCCGGTCCCCTACGTGGTTTATAACGGCAAGTTCCTGAAGGCGGATCGCGACGGCGTGCGCGGCACACTGTTCAACCAAGATTGGATGGAAATCAATCTGAGTTTCAACCTGACCACACCGGTGCGCAACGACCGCGAACGCAGCGGCATGCCGGACCTTAGGTCCACCGTTGAGGTAGGCCCGTCGTTCGACTTTCACCTATTTCGCAGCGACAACCGCAGGGTAAAGCTCGATTTGCGCATGCCGCTGCGCTACGCGGCGACGGTTGAATCCTCACCGCAAATCATCGGATGGACATTTAGCCCGAGATTGAATTTGGATCTTCGCGACCCCTTTGGGCTTCCGGGCTGGAATCTCGGGCTTCTGGCAGGCCCGCTATTCGCGGATCAGCGCTACCATGATTATTTTTATTCAGTTGCCCCTCAGTTCGCGACCGCGTCGCGGCCGGAATTTCAGGCCAAGGGCGGATACGCCGGAACACAGACCCTGGCGGCTTTCTCGAAGCGATACCCGAAGTTTTGGGTCGGCGCGTATATGCGTTATGACACGCTGGCCGGCGCTGCCTTTGTTGACAGCCCGCTGGTTCAGCGCAAAAGCTATTGGACGGGGGGATTCGGTTTCGCCTGGATGCTCCGAAGATCATCACAGACGGTGGAAATACCGGACTGATAGCGACGATGCCGCGTATTTTAAAAATCAGCTACGAATATTTCGCGCTCTATAGTTCTTTGACTCTCTTGGGTCTCCTTTGTCTGACCTGGTCGATATTTGCCGTGCCGTTCTATTTTATCCTGCCGAAGCGCGCCGGTACCGCGGTCGGCCGATTCGCCATCATGGCGGCCTTTCGCATCTACACCTGGTCCTTGGTCGTAACGCGCACCTACCATTTGGACTTGCGGGCCGTCGATACCTTAAGAGGCGGCCCGCCGGTGATCCTGGCACCGAACCATCCGGCGCTGATCGACGCTCTGCTGATCTTGGCTCGCCATCGCAACATCGTTTGCGTGATGAAGTCGGAACTCATGAAAAATGTGTTCTTAGGTTCGGGTTCACGGCTTGCGCGCTATGTGAGAAATGACTCGTCACGGCAAATGGTCAAAGAATCCGTGGCGCATTTGCGGGCCGGCGCGGTGTTGTTGCTGTTTCCGGAGGGCACGCGTACGACGCGAGCGCCGATCAACCCCCTGCACGGCAGCGTCGGCCTCATTGCGAAACATGCCAAAGTGCCGGTGCAAACGCTGCTGATTGAGACCGATTCGCCCTTCTTGGGCAAAGGGTGGCCGCTGTTCAAGCGGCCCGAGTTGCCCATTACCTACCGGGTCCGGTTGGGCCGGCGTTTTGATCCGCCCTCGGATGTCACAGCCTTTACGGCCGAACTCGATGCCTACTACCGCCATGCGCTCGAAACCGCGCTGCAGTCCCGTTGGCTGAAACACGAATCATGACGCCATCGAGCACTCACCTGGTGCTCATTCCGAGCTACAACCCCGGCCCCAAGGTATTCTCAACGGTGCGCGCGGCCCTGAACCAATGGGCTCCGGTATGGGTGGTCATCGACGGCAGCACCGATCATTCCGAACACCGATTATCGGAGATGGCGGCCGCGGAGCCGAATCTTCGCGTGTCGGTGCTGCCCAAGAACAGCGGCAAGGGCGCCGCAGTGCTGTTCGGCATGCGTGAGGCGCAAGCGCGCGGCTTTACGCACGTGCTGACCATGGATTCCGATGGACAGCATCCTGCCGAGAGCATCGCACCTTTCATGCAGACCTCGTCGGCATCGCCCGCTGCGATGGTCTTGGGAAAGCCGATATTCGATGAAAGTGCGCCCAGCCTTCGCGTCAAGGGCCGCCGAATATCCAACTGGTGGGCCGATCTTGAAACGTTATGGGCCGGGATTGATGACTCGCTTTTTGGCTTTCGCGTCTATCCGATCGATCCGTTGATCAGCATCATGCGCCGGCAACTTTGGATGCGACGCTTCGATTTTGACGTCGAGGCCGTGGTGCGTTTGTGCTGGCGGGGGGTGACCCCGATCAATCTGCCTGCGAAGGTGTGCTACTTCAAACCCGAAGAAGGTGGCGTCTCGCATTTCAAATATGGGCGCGACAATGCGCTGCTCACCTGGATGCATTTCCGGCTGTTCTTGGGATTTGTCCTGCGGCTGCCGCTGCTGGCGGCGCGGCGCTTGCGCAAGCGTTAAGAAAGCGGCTTGCGCGCGCAGTATTCGGAAAATATCCTCAACTCCACACCACGGTGCACCTCAACGAACCCCGCCTCGCGGATCGTCTCCAGGATTTCGTCGGGAGCCGCGCAGGCTTCGATCGTGTCCCAGTAGTAACGCATGAGTTTGGGCGAATCGGGATTCTCGCCGAGAATGCCGGCCAAGAAAGGCACGACTCCCCGCATGTAGGCCTTCAGCACCGCGCGCGGCACTCGTCCTTCCGGGCGAGTGATCTCCAGGATGCAAATCCGGCCCCCCGGCTTGAGAACCCGCATGAACTCCCGGAAAGCCGCCGACATGTCGGCAATGTGGCGCAGTGCGTATCCCATGCACAGGAAGTCAGCGATGGCCGGCGGCGTGGGGATGGCTTCGGCGCTGCCGATCAGCAGCTCCACGCCCGGGGGAACCTTGGCGCGTTGGATCATTCCGCTGCTGGGATCGATTCCCGTGACCGACCCTAAGGCGCCCACCAAACCGGCCGCCTGCCGGGCCGTGAGGCCGGTACCCACACCAATATCGAGCACCCGCATGCCCGGTAGGAGCCCCGCCCTCTTAAGCGCGCCTCTGCGGTACCAAGAGCCGGATCCTAAGGCCATGACCCGCTCAATCCGGTCGTAATCGCCGGCGGTTCGGTCGAACAGCTGCCGTACCCAGCTGCCCCGTTCTGCCTCGTGCAAGTAGTATTCGGGCAACGGCGGGTGCGGAGCCTGCATAGCGGCGGAGCATACGCCGTTCGCCTGCGGGTTGCCGCACCGGCCCGCACCTATATAATGCCGCTACTTAAAACTCGAATTGAAAGCCTAGCCTATGTCCGACAAAGCGTCGCTCATGCAACAGCCGGCGCCGCTGACCGAGGTCGGTCTACAGCGGGAACTTGCCGCGCTGTTCGTGCAAGCACTGAACCTCGAGGTGCTGCCTCAGGATATCGATCCCGACGCACCCCTGTACGGTGAAGGGTTGGGATTGGATTCCATCGATATTTTGGAGGTGGCGCTGATCGTCTCTAAGCAGTACGGCATTCACTTGCGGGCCGACAGCCAGGAGAATCAGCAAGTCTTCCGTTCTTTGAGGCACCTAGCAGAGTACATTGCGGCGCAGAGAACCAAGTAGCCATGGCTTCGGGACGTAGACTGCAGCTTGCTGCCGTCGTCTTGTTCTTTATCGCTTACTCAGCACTGTCGCACTACAGCAATTCGAACTCACAGGCGCAGGATTTGGGTGCAGGCCTCGCACTCGCGCCCATGCTGACGCTTGGTCTCGTTCTACTCTGGCGCTGGAGCGGCGCGCTGATCGCCATCCTGGCGGCCGCGGCGGCGGCGTTCCTGTTGCACCACTATTGGCCGCTCTTCACCGAGAATTTTTCCATTGTGTATTTGATCCAGCAATGCGGCTTCTACGCCATCATGACCTTTACTTTCGGGCGCTCGCTGCTCAAGGGCCGGGTGCCGCTCTGCACGCAGCTCGCGGACAAGATTCACGGGCCCCTCTCCGCGCTCGAGCTGCGCTACACCCGCAGCGTCACCGTTGCCTGGGTGATTTTCTTCCTGCTGAATATGGCGCTGACCTGTGTGCTGTTCGAATTTGCGCCGCTGCGCGTCTGGTCGCTTTTCGTCAACTTCTTTTCACTTCCCTTGATCCTGCTGATGTTCGTGGCGGAATACGCAGTCCGGCGCCGCGTGCTGCCCCAGGGGCCGGGGCCGCGCGGCGGCTTGATCGCAACCTTGCGCGTGTACTTCGCGAATCCGCGCTAAGACCTCATGGACACCATCGCGCTACTGTCACATTCCTCACCGGCGGCGATCGTGGCCTATCGCAGCGGCGTCGCGGTCACGGCATCACAATTTCTTTCCGACGCTAGATATTTGGCGCAAGGTCTGCCTGATTCCAAGCACGTGCTGAATGTGTGTGCCGATCGATATCAGTTTACGGTGGGGCTGGCTGCATGCTTGATGTCGCAGCGCGTGAGCCTGCTACCTTCGACGCACACGCCGCAGGTCATTGCACAGCTCGCGGCCTTTGCACCGGATGCATTCTGTTTGACCGACGATCCGCGCTGCGACATCGAATTGCCGCAAGTTTACTTTCCTGACCGCTTTCCCGAGCCCACCCCGGACGGCCCACCGGATTGCTTCAGCGTCCCCGGCATCCAGACCACGCAGGTCGCGGCGATCGTTTTCACCTCGGGCTCGACCGGCACACCCGTTCCTTACAAAAAAACCTGGGGTCTGCTGGCGCGCTGCATTCAGAACGGCGCGCCGCGCTTAGGACTATCGGATGGCAGGAGCCATGCCATCATCGGCACCGTACCTGGTCAGCATATGTACGGGTTTGAATCGACCGTACTGCTGGCACTCCTGAGCGGCAACGCCTTCAGCGCCGAGCGGCCGTTTTATCCGGCCGATGTTGCGGCGGCCGTCAACAGGGTCCCGCGGCCTCGGGCCTTGATGACCACGCCCATTCACCTGCGCACCTTGCTCACCTCCGCAGTGGAATTCCCGCCGGTGGATCTGGTGGTATCGGCAACGGCTCCTTTGAGCCAAGAGCTGGCGCGCGAAGTCGAGGACAAGTACCGGACCTCGCTCTTGGAGATTTACGGCTCAACGGAGACGGGCCAAATTGCCCTGCGACGGACGGCCGACACCGCCGCATGGCGGCTCTGGCCAGGCGTTCGCCTCAGCATTGTGAATGATCAGGTCTTTGCGCAAGGCGGTCACATCGAGCAATTGACCCCGATGTGCGATGTCATCGAGATCATGGGGGAGGAGGAGTTCCTGCTGCATGGCCGCACGGCCGATCTGGTCAACGTCGCGGGCAAGCGCAGCTCCTTCGGCTACTTGAATGCGCAGCTGAATGCCATTCCGGGCGTGGTTGACGGCGCGTTCTTCTTGCGAGAAGGTTTGACGGGGTCGACGGGAGTGGCGCGATTGGGCGCGGTGGTGGTCGCTCCGGGATTGAGCGTAGCGGCGCTCACCGAGCTGTTGAGGCAGCGGATCGACCCAGTGTTCTTGCCGCGGCCGTTGCTCATGGTCGAGCAGCTGCCGCGCAACGCCACGGGCAAGCTGCCTCAACAGGCACTGCAGGGCTTCGCCGAGAGTCAGGTGCGAATCAACGAATCGCAATGAAAATGCACAGCGTGCTCAACATCGCGGCGGACCACCCAGCGTTTGCGGGCCACTTCCCCGCGTTCCCGGTGCTGCCCGGCGCCGTACTGCTCGATGAGATGCTCAAAGCCATCGAACTGGCGCGCGGAATTGATCTTCAGGGATGG